>ERZ1027176.270-NODE-270-length-26446-cov-7.013414_pt1 | contig 26446 bp, 19 predicted proteins | sample MGYA00519248_ERZ1027176 | MGnify/ENA primary metagenome ERZ1027176 (study PRJEB26926, sample SAMN06164413) | human gut metagenome | biome: ENVO:00009003; feature: ENVO:2100002; material: ENVO:00002003 | host: Homo sapiens | place: USA | collected 2012 ...
CGCAATCCTCCGTAATGATGCAGCCCTTTGGCTTTTCCGGTATGGCATGGACGGAACTGACATAGACCATTTTGCCCACATCATGCTCCATACATTGCTGGAGAACTCTCCATGTCCCCCCTACATTGACCTGATAGAGCCTCGAACCGGGTCTGGACGCGACGGAGACGATACCAGCACAGTGAATCACACAGGTACGGCCGTCGGCATCCGCGAAGAAGTCTGTCAGCGAGTTTTCCGCACACACATCACCGATGACGGTGTGGACCTCCTTCGGGAGCAAATTGATATAGGGGTCATCATGCAGCACAAGCGCATGCACCTGCGCCTTGCGGCGTACTAGCTCCTCCGCAACAGCCCTGCCGAGGAAGCCGGTAGCGCCTGTAACAAGGTATTTATCATACATTCAAAAAGCCTCCTCTCTCAAATAAGCATACAAGTGTTGATTATCTTTCACAAGTACAGTATACTTGAGGGGAAAGACAGAAACAATCAGCACTTGCCATGCGGCCGAAAGAAAAGCAACACTGTCTGTTGAAGTGTTGATAATCTTTGTAAACTTTTTTGGAGGGGCTCTATATGGAGAAGATGGATGCAAGGAAACGCTATACGCAAATGGTGCTCAAGCAGTCTTTTCTGAAGTTGCTGAAGGAAAAACCTGTAAACAGAATTACGGTGAAAGAGGTTTGTGCGCTGGCGCAGCTTAACCGTGCCACCTTCTATGCCCATTACAGCGATTGCTTTGCCCTGATGGAGAGCATTGAGAATGAACTCATCGACGCATTTGAGAAATCCCTTCGCTATGTCAATTCGTTTGATGTGACGGCGCTGATCGAAGCCATCTACGATATGGTCGATCAGAATCAAACGGCGTGCCGCGTCCTGATTTTGGGGAATACAAACTCAACGGTCCTCATGCGGATGATTGCCCTGGCCAAGGAGGACAGCATTGCCTACTGGCGGAAAGAGCTGCCCAATGCCAGCGAAACAGATCTTGAGATGATGTATACCCATCTGTCAAATGGTTTGATGCATGTCGTTGTGGAGGGCTATGACAAGTACAGCAAGGATGAGATAATCCGCTTTGTCAGCCGCGTGGTGAAAGCCAGTCTTTCACTGTTCCGATCGCCCCAAAGACCTCTTGCTTAACATAGACCTTATGCTTGAATGGTATAATAAGCTTTGCAAAATGGTCGATGGTCAAAGGAAAGGATGGAGCAGATTATGAAATCATTTCGGCAGACAATGCTGGCTATATGTGTTATTCTTATCGCTTCCGCATTCGCGGGCTGCGGTGCGGACACTGATTTGCCGGATAAGCGTCCGGCATTGGGAAAAATCGAGTACACAAACCTGAACGACAGCGGATCAAGAGAGCTTTTGCAGGAGCTGCTCTCCGACACAGGCGTGTCGGACGGGCGTGTTCAGGGCTTTTTCCGCTGTGTGGACCACTTTAATGACAGCGTGAAGCAGGAATGGCTTACGGATGGCTTTGAGGAAGCAGGGATGCTGTATACGAAATATGACCCTTATACAATGCAGGACGAATGGACGGCGAAGAACGGGACGTTTCCGGGCTATAACTGCCGGATCACCGCCATGAACCTGTTTGGGGACTTCCTCTCCGTGAGCGCAGACTCTCAAATCAATGCCGGTGAAGATGTGCTGTTTGTGGACGAGGAAACGCTGAAAACAGATCCCGATGCGCTGGGCGGAAGCAGCCTTGCAGATTTCCAAGCACTGTATTCCTCCATGAAGGCGGAGGATACCACGGAGATCAAGCGTCATGTGCAAACCGTACAAGAGGAATGGGCATCCCGCGGCGTTGCCTTTCGGGAGAATGAACGGATCCGCCTCGTCACTGTATTCTTCCACGATAAGCCGACCGAGGAGGAATCTCTGCTGTTTGTCGGGCATGTTGGCGTACTTTTGACGGCGGAGGACGGGACGCTGTACTTTGTAGAAAAGGTCGCCTTCCAGGAGCCGTACCGGATGCTGCGCTTTGCCGACCGAACGGCACTGAGCGATTACCTTATGGGGAAATATGACACCTCATGGGGACAGGATACGGCGAGCCCCTTTATCATGGAGAACGACGAGCTTATGGACGGCTGGCGTCCAAACCCGGATAGAGGAAGCTCCGCGATCGACTAAGGACTGCGCGTTGCTGCCAATATAAGAAATCCCCGACCGGAGTCGGGGATTTCTTATATTATCCTCCGCTGAAGTTGTGGAGAAAACCAGATAAAGCACATCAACGCTGCAAAGTGACTTCAAATCATAGAATGTTAATTTGCGTTGCTTGCCGCAACGGCGATGTTTCTGCTAAACTATGCATGAAATCTTTAGAGGAGGTGTTTCCGTGCTTCATGAAAATCTTCGGTTGAAGCGAAAGGAACGGGGTCTTTCGCAGGAGGAATTGGCATCACGTCTTCATGTTGTCAGACAGACCATTTCAAAATGGGAAAAAGGAATGTCTGTTCCCGATTCTGAACAGTTGATAAAAATTGCCGTCATTCTCGAAACGACCGTAAGCGAGCTTCTTGGAACCCAAGTGGAAAACGAAGAGGAACCGAACCGGTTGGCAAAAGAGCTGTCTCGCATCAACACGCAGCTTGCCATCAGAAACCATCGGACGCGGCGTGTGCTGAAAATCATCGCTGTTGCTCTGCTCGTGTTTGTAGCTTTGATTTTTGCAATCAGAATACTTTTCTAATGCTTTGCCTATTTTGGTTAGGGTTCTATCTTCCTTGTTTTGAAACTCGTTTGCCAAGCGTATAAAAAACTGCGTTAGCAGCTGATTAGTGTCCGTGAAATTCCATGGTTCAAAATGTACAACGATGATTTGCTCTTCAGTTTTACGTTCGGCTTGGATACTTTCTATCTCTGTTAAAGTCATATTAACAAGAGAAGTTTTTCCGCTGCCCCATTTTCAAAATAGCCCAACCGTGAAAGTATCTCTGCTTTCCAGGTGTACGAGAGTACGCGCTAAAATCTTAGCAAAACCTTTTCGGTTGAGCATATCTTCGTTATTGGAACCAATGGGTTTATCTGAGTAGAACATACAATCAGCCTCCAATGCATTAAATGGTAAAATAAAAACCGTTTTAGATATAATAATACAGCCGCCTTGATGACAAGACATACCTTAAAATATTATATGAGATAATATTCAACAATTCAAGTTTTGGCACATTGCGGTGAATAACAACAACTGCATATACTGCATTTAATGCTAACACAAATTCTGCATCTCGCTGTTCTTCCGGACCTCCCGCCCCGAATTCACGCAATCATTACACTCTTCATTACAAGTATCTTCATTTCCGTTTCACCCTCTCATTCCTAGACCGTACGCCCCATAATTTGCGCAATAGAACGAACATAAAAACGAGGTGCAGTTCAAGCCCGTCAACCTTTCTATTGGTAAAAATTACCAACACCCAAAACGCATGGTAAAGATTGACAAACGAGGGATGGGGTGATAATGTCAAAGAAAAGAATAAACAGGTTCCATGTTCCGCCCGAAGGTGGGCGGCTAAGAGGGAAGACGGGTGAGATCCCCGCACGGACGCGCCGCTGTAAAGGACGAGTCGGCTGCATATGCCACTGAAGCGATTTGGGAAGGCGCGGCCGGCGCACGAGGCCTGAGTCAGAAGACCTGCACGGAACAGGCTTCGCCACGCGAACTGGCACAGAGAAGCGCCCGCGGACCCTGCATGGGAGCGGGGCGTTTTTCATATATAAATTTACTGCCGTATGCATGGAAGGCCGCAGATCATCCGCACGAAATATCGCGCTGCGGGGATGGAGAAGGGGCCCATATGCAGCGGAACATCACACGCAAAAGCATAAACGAATACAAACAATATCTGTTTGCGGCGGAAAAGGCAAAGGCAACCGTAACTAAATATATAAATGAAGCTGAACGGCTGGCGGAGTATCTGAACGGCAATCAGCTCAGCAAACGCGCGTTGCTCGAATACCGCGAAATACTTGCGGAGAACTTCAGCAGCCGCACGGTTAATACAAAGCTTGCGGCAATAAACGGCTACCTTTCCTTCATAGGCGCGGATGAATATAAAGTGCAGCTGTTAAAGGTGCAGCGGAGAGCCTTTATAGACGAAAGCCGGGAACTGAGCGCGGTGGAGTATAAGCGGCTGGTCAACGCGGCGGACGCGGGAGGTAACGAAAGGTTGAGCCTTGTAATGCAAACCATATGCGCAACGGGGATAAGGATAAGCGAACTGAGCTACATAACCACCGACGCCATTGAAAAGCGGCAGACGGAGATACGCCTGAAGGGTAAGAGCCGCACAGTGCTCATTCCCAATAAGCTTTGCAAAAAGCTTGCCGAATACGCAGCGCGGCAGCATATAGACTCCGGCGTTATATTCCGCACAAAAAGCGGCAGGCCTCTTGACAGGGCAAATATTTTCCACGATATGAAAAGGCTCTGCGATGCGGCGCATGTGGAACAGAGCAAGGTGTTTCCGCATAATCTGAGGCACCTTTTTGCCCGCGCGTTTTACTCGGTTGAAAAGAACCTTCCGCATCTTGCCGATGTGCTTGGCCATAGTTCTATCGAGACCACACGCATTTACGTTGCCGCGAGCAGCAGACAATATGAACGTATGCTTGATAAGATGAAGTTGATAACATAAGAATACCACGGAATACTGTTTCTGTGGTAATACAAGTAAAAAATCCTTGTACTTGGTAATTATAACACCCCACCCATGTCTAAATCAAGGAAATAATTCGTATTTTTGTCACAATTACGCAATTATGGCAAGCACTTTCCGTATAGGCGCTTATATGTGCTGTTTTGGTGTATTTCCCCTGCTTACAGTGTATTATTCAATAACTTTCAATCAATAGAATCGGTTAGCTTATCCATGTCTATACCACAGAAACAGTATTCTGTGGTAAATAAAAAATAGAGGAACGTCGTGGCTCCGGACGAAAACCGGAGATGAACAAGGGAATCGGGTGGAAATCCCGAACGGCACCGCCGCTGTAAGCGCCGAGGCTCCATCATGGCATAGGCCGGTCATTGGGAAACTGAGAAGGCGATGGAGACGCAGGATAATATCCATAAGCGTGAGTCAGAAGACCTACGAGGTTTGTAGTTGGTGCGCCCGTGCGGTAAAACGGCGCATGAACAGTGCTTTGCAAAAATGCGGTTGCGGCAATTTTAGGGGAAGAACCCCGGAATTGCCGCAATTTTTTATGCTTAGGAGGGAAAAACATAATGGCACAGGCACAAATCGGAACGGATCCTCATGAAAAGACTCGTCTTGAACTGGAGCAGAAGTTTGCGAAGGAACACAGCAAGGCAAGCGATGAAGAACTGCTCGCCTACCTTAGGCGGCAAGCGCAGGAGCTGGGCAGACTGCCCGAAAAAGCGGACATAACAGGCTATCAGCTAATAAAAAGTCGTTTTGGCCCATGGCCGAGGGTGCTTGAAAAGGCGGGACTGAAACCGCCCACGCAGCGCAAAACCATGCGCGAAAAGCGGGAAGCCACCCGCCGCCGCAGGAAGGAGTATAAGAAACAGGAAGAAATGAAAACAAAGGAGCGGAACGAGAATGAAGCTTAAAAGGATAATGCCGCTTATAGCCCTTGTCATCGCGGCTATACTCTGCTTTACGTCGTGCAGCGGCAGCAACAGAGCGGCAGAAACGGAAACAAGCGGTAGGCTCGACCTTGATTATGTAGAAAACGAAAACGCGATGCAGGCCGAACCGGAAGCCACCGAAAGGCCATGGTATGCGTTTATTACCGACGCTTTCAGCTTCGGCACGACGAACAAAGGCTCGACCAAGGCGGCAGCTCAGCCCACATCCACGCCAGACAGTGTGAGGGAGCTATACGAGCAGGGCGACGCGCCGACGGAGCGGCCCGAAAAGAATGCCAAGCCAACGGATGCGTCCAACACGGAAGCGACGCCGTTCGTACCGCCGATAGAAACGCAAAAGCCGGGCGCAAACGGCACGAACGCGCCCGAACCGAGCGCAACGCCCGCTCCCACTCCCGTACCCACGGCGGAGCCGAAGAAGAACACAGTAACCATTCAGATCCGCTGTGACACGGCCGTTAAAAACGGCATGCACCGCGAAGCAAAGTGGGCGGGAATAGTTCCGGCGTCCGGCTGCATATTGGATACGACCGAATTTGAAATAGAGGACGGGAATACGGTGCTGGACGTGTTGAAGATGGCGCGCGATAAGTTCCGATTGCATATGGAATACTCCGGCGGCAGCGGCAGCGGAGCATATGTGGAAGGCATAAACAACCTTTATGAGTTCGACGGCGGGCGCTGGAGCGGATGGATGTACTGCGTTAACGGCTGGTATCCTAACTACGGCTGCGGCGTGTACTACCTTAAACCGGGCGACAAGATAGAATGGAACTATACCTGCGACCTTGGGCTTGACCTTGACGGCAGCTGGTGGGAAGGGGCACAGGACTGGAAGGATTCGCATGAATAATGTAATCATATCAACGCATGGCCTGAAAAAGTATTATTTTGTCGGCGAAAGCACCGTAAAAGCGCTTGACGGAGTGGACATGACCGTGAACAAAGGGGAGTCCGTATGCATAGCCGGGCGCAGCGGCAGCGGTAAATCTACAATGCTCAATATGCTTGCTGGGCTTGAACTGCCCACATCCGGAACCGTGCAGGTGGCAAGTAAGCGGCTTGAGAGCATGAACGAAAAAGCAAGGATACGCTTCCGGCGGGACGATATAGGGTTCGTGTTCCAAAGCTATAACCTTATGCCCCAGTATTCGGCGCTTGAAAACGTTGCATTGCCGCTCGCAATACGCGGCGCACCGCTCAAGCTTAGGAACGAGATTGCGGAGGCCATGCTCGTGCGCGTGGGACTAAAGGAGCATATACACCATAAGCCGGGTGAGCTTTCAGGCGGTCAGCAGCAAAGGGTGGGCATAGCAAGGGCCATAATTACCCGCCCGCCCATAGTGCTTGCGGACGAGCCTACGGGCAATCTGGACACGGGTACGAGTGAGGAAACGATGGAGCTTTTGACAGGGCTTTTCCGTGAAAGAGGCACCACGTTCATACTCGTATCCCACGACCCGGGAATGAGAAAATATACAGACCGAACAATAACCTTCAGCGACGGAAGGATAAGCAATACAATAGCGGAGGAATAAAACAAGTGAGCGCAATTTTGAAGAAGATCACAGCATTTATGCTCGTTGCGGCGCTGGCATTGGCATTCGCGCTGCCGGCATTGGCGGAAAACGGCAGCGAAACCCCTGCGCCGGAAGGCACGGAAGCACCGGACGGCACGGGAGCGCCGGAGGCATCATCGCCGGCAGATACGCCCGTACCCACCATACCGGTAACGGATCAGAAGCCGAATACGGACATAGTGGTGATACCCAGCAACGCTAACGCGCTGGTGCTTATGGACGTTGGCGCGCAAAGCCCCAAGGGTGAACCGGGCGACGTTGTAACGATAGTTCTGCCGGTGGCGGTAAACAGGGAATATCTGCCGAGCGAAAGGTATATGCTCCGCAACATAACCGTTTCACCTAAAATACCCAAGGATGCGTCCGTATCAAGCTGGCCGTTCGACCTTATAAACGCAAGCTATACAAGGCACCTTGACGATATGTCATATAACTCCACCGCGGAGATATATTACGATTTCCGCATAAGCGAGTTTGCCAAAAAAGGCGTATATCCCGTGAACTTCGAAGTAAGCGCGACGGTGTGGAGGTATGACGATGTGAACGGCACCTCCATAACAGAGGACGTAACATTCAACCTTTGCGTGTATGTAACGCTTATGGGCAACGGCAGCGAATCGGGCATAACGACCAATTTCGGTCCGCTGCAAATAGCGGCCGCCAATCAATCCGGCGTGTTCGAATCCCCAATATTGAAGCCCAAGCAGAACGTTACGCTGCGCGTACCCATAGTGAATAAGGGCGGCGTGCTTAAAAACGTTACCATATCCCCTGTTATATCCAATTCACTCGATGAATTCCCGTTTATAGCGGAAAATGTGAACTACGGCAGGTACTTTGAACGCTGGGAATCCGGCGGGATGGCATACGTTGAATATAACTTCACCGTTTCGTATTATGCCACCAACGGCAATAAGCCCGTCAAATTCCTTGCGACTTATTATGAAAACGGCGAACCGCAGCAGTGCGCGTTTTCAACATATGTATACATAACCAACGGCTACGTCGCGCCCATAGAGAAGGCAGAGACCGCCATGTCCGTAATGGTATCGGGCTATAAGCTGTTTGTGAACGGCGCCGAGGTATCCGGCCTTATGGCGGGCGACGACGCAACGATACGGCTGACACTTATAAACAACGCAAAGAAGGATACATCGCTCAAAAACGTTGCAACGCTATCGCTTGCCAATTCAAACGGGCTTACGCTTACCGTTGGCAGCAGCGATGCGGCGTATGTGAGGGCGATAAGTCCGGGCGAAACAGCTGAAGTTGAATTTAACGTTTCCGTAAAGAGGGATGCGGATGTAGGCGCATCCACCGTAGGCGTGAACCTTACATATGAAAACAGCGATTCCATAGCCGGCAAAGCGGCGCAGACAATAATGATACCCATAAGCCAGCCCATGGATATAGCGATAGACGCGCCTATAGTATACGGCACGCCTACGCAGGGTTCGCCCGCGTCCATAAATCTGAACATGGTGAACATGGGCCGCGGCAAGGCGCTTAACGTAAGGATACTCGCCCTTGAAGGCATATCCATGGCGGAAAGCTACTACGGTGGCGATCTGCTGCCCGGCGGTACGCTGAGCGCGGATTTTCAGGTGAACTGCACCAAACTCGGCGAGTTCACGGGCAAGCTGCTTGTGCAGTATGAGGATGCGAACGGGCAGCAGTATACACAGGAAATTCCCCTGACGCTGAACGTGGAGGAAGCTAAGCCCGCTTCAAGCGACGCGGTGATAATAGGCAGCGATGCGGACGTTGACTCCACCAACGTAAGGGGCGGCGGACTGCCCTGGTGGGCATGGCTGCTGATAGCGCTGGCGGTTGTAGCGATAGTGATAATAGCGATAGTATCATCCAAGAACAAGAATAAGAAGTTTAAGGATGCTTACAACGATGATATAAGCGACATGAACGGCGGTAAAAAGGCATGACGTTCTTTGATTTATTCCGCTATGGCTGCATAAATCTGTGGCGGCGAAAATCGAGGACGGTACTTACGGCGCTATCTATGACGATAGGCGTAATGTGCATAATAGTGCTGATATCGGTAGGGCTTGGGTATGAAGCTTCGTACCGTGAAAGCATAGAGCAATTGGGCAGCCTTACAAAGATAGACGTGACGCCCGCCGATCAAACGCTGCTGGATAAGACGGCATTGCTTAACGAAAAGGCCGTGAACGCCTTTAAGAATATAGAAGGGGTCGAGGCCGTGACGCCTGTCGTGCAGAAGAGCGCATATATAAAGTGCGGCAACTTTGTGAACATGGTGCGCATATACGGAATAGACGTCAGCACGGCGACAAGCTTTCAGCTTGAGCCTGAACGCGGCGAAGCCCCCCGGGAGGGGACAAGGCTGCACCCGGATGTGATGTTCACGGACGATGTTGCGGCGACATTCTCGGACGCTAAGAACGACTGGGCCGCCGCTGTCGATGCGGACGGCAACGCGCTGATAGACCCGTTGGCGGCTAACATAAAGCTGACGTTTGACTATTCAAACCTTTCGGGCGAGCAGAGGGCGGACGGCGACGGCCGCGCCCTCCCCATGGGCAACTTCTATACGCTAAACGTTACCGGAGTATGCTCAACGCTCAACAACACCTATTCAACTTCCGCCTTCATGGATTTTGACCGGTTGAACGAATTGATAGACGCAAACGCGGACTATCTTGGCGCAAGGAAGGATGAAAAGCTGCTTGCGGAGGAAAAGAAAAACGGTCCGACATATGAGCTGGTATGGATAAAGGTGAAAAACGTTGAGGACGTGCAGAGGATAGCAAAGCTGATACGCAACAGCGGCTTGTCGGTATATTCGCTCAACGATATGCTTGAAACCGTGCGCACACAGTCCCGCCAGATACAGGGCATGCTGGGCGCAATAGGTGCGGTGGCGATGCTCGTGAGCGCGATATGCGTAGCAAATACGATGATGATGTCCATAACCGAGCGCACGAAGGAGATAGGCATACTGAAGGTCATAGGCACCTCGCTTGGCAGCATCTCTGGCATGTTTTTGATAGAGGCGCTGATATTGGGCATATTGGGCGGCATATTCGGCCTTGGGCTGAGCTGCGCGGCGCAGAAGCTATTGCCCGTACTGTTTGAGAACATGCAGGTGAGGAGCATAATCCCGGCGTGGCTTGCCGTGGCGGGCGTTGCGTTTTCCGGCGTGGTTGCGCTGATAGCGGCCATACTCCCTGCCCGCCGTGCGATGCGCATAAGCCCGAACGCGGCCATACGGACGGAGTGATGCATATGAGAAAGCTTTTACCTATTATATTGGCATTCATGCTTATGCTTACCGGATGCGGGATGGGAGATGCCGTTGCTTCGGATAAGCCTGCACCGGAGGGGACTCAGACCGCAGCCGATGACAAGCTTGATATAGTGTCATTCGCGCTGGGTGAACACATGGGCACCGTAGATACCGAAACGGAGAATGGCGAAACGCGCTACATTATACGCTTAACGTTGCCATCGGATTTCGATTTCAAGCGGGCCGTGGCCAATATTGAACTTGCCGAAGGTGCAAGCATAGATACGGCCAGCCCATGCATTGTGGATGACATCGGAGGCAGACCCGTGCTGAACCTTACCCTTGAGCCACGTTCGCTCGTTACCCTGAACGGCGGCGCAAGGCAGGAGTATGAATTCAAGATAGAGCTTGAATAATAAAAGCCCGCGCCGACGCGGACTGAACCAAAAGAAAGAAAAGGAACGTGACGATATGAAAGCCAAAGCAAACACAAAGCGGCTGCTGTGCGCCATTTTGGCGGCGCTTATGGCGCTTACGCTGGCGCCGTGCGGCGCGCTTGCCTGGAGCAACGACGACCTTACCTCCACCACATGGCCTTACCTTATTGGCTGGACGGGCGGCAGCGATGGTTCGTATGGCAAGGTATTCTCCGTGCGCAGCGAAGACGGCACGCTTTACAGTGCCACCTCTTTCGGTGGCGGTACTTTTGACATACTGCCCATACTGAACGTGCCGGAAGACGCAAGCTCCGTATTCACCCCCGCCGGGTTCTATACCGACTGGAGCGGTACACAGAAGCAGCCGAGCACCATTACGCCCATGGAAGCCATGCCGGCGGATCATTCCACCCCTGTAAAATACTTCGTGCGGGCGAAGGACGGGCGCGGCTACCCAATGTTCATAATGACGCAGAGCGATCGCAACGGCAGGAAGAATACCGCCGAAGAGGAAGCCGCCATAATTGACTACGTTACTAAGCCCCTTCTTGACATGCTGCGCCAATATCATGCCAAGATGGAGGATCTGTATCAGGCGCGTCAAACAAAAACGCTGAAGGTAGGGGATTATCACCCAGTTCTTTCCAACATGCTGTATTATATCGGCAGATATCCGCTGGCGTATCAGTTTGGCAGCCTGATAGACCTGAATACCAGCGTAAATCTTTTTACCGATTTTGACTGCAACGGCGAAAACGCGGAAGCGGAGCTGCGCACATTGCTCGAAAAATTCAGCGCAATGTCGGGAAGCAGTATCCATTATTACAGCCTGGATTATTACAAGGCCACACTTGAGGTAGTAGCCCCGTTTTATCTTGATTTTGTTGAGCAGACCCGCATACAGGATCCCGTAATAGATTCGTTCAGCATAGGGGATTCCAAGGGCGTTATAGACCGCGCAAACCGCACCGTTACAATACGCTTCCCCGAAGGGACTGACCTAAGCGCCCTACCACAGCCGCAGATAACCGCGGCAAGCGGCCTGCTCGTAAGCCGCACGGCGGGCTCGCTTGAAAACGGCAAGCTGCTTTACACCGTTACCCCGTGGGAAGAATCAACGGGCGTTAAGTACAACGGCGTGCTTGATCCTGATGAATATGGCTTCAGCATGGGCGCTGACCTTTCCGCGCTGTGGACAATAATCGTTGAAACGGGAGAGCCTTATAACCGGGTGGATTCCTTCAGTATAACCACCGCGGACGGAACCACGCGCTATGCCAAGATAGACGAAGATAACAAGACCATATCGCTCAACCTGCCCAAGGGGACGGATCTAAGCTCCCTTACGCCGAACATTGTGCATACCGGCACGCATACCAACATGGACGGCGGAAACATAAACTTCACCGCCCCGCAGCAGCTTATTGTGTACAACAGCGGATATGGCCTGGAGACCGCGTACACCGTTACTGTAACAGCGGAAGAATCCGGCGAAAACCGCATATTGGCATACAGCATAGACGGCGCGGAGGGCACCATAGACGACGCGGCGGGGACCATCGCCATAACAATACCCTACGCCACGGACCTGCCCACGGCGGAAGTTAAGATAGAAATATCCGAATTTGCTCAGCTTACCGAAAGCCCCGCGGCCATTGCCGAAGGCGAAAACAAATACACCGTGCGGGCCGAAAACGGCAGCGAAAAAACATACACCGTTACCGTAACGCGCACGCCCGCCGCGCGGGGTAACAGTATACTTTCGTTCAGCTACGGTTCCGTAAAGGGCGATATAGACGAAATAAACAGCTCCATCACCCTTACCCTGCCCGCGGGCACGTCCACTAAGTTCGCGCCGAGCATAACGCTTTCCGAATTTGCAACGGTGTCCCCCGCGTCCGGCGTGGTGCAGGACTTCTCAAGCCCCGTAAAGTATAAGGTAACGGCGCAAAACGGCGCCACCAATACATATACCGTAACGGTGAACGTATCCTCCACGCCCACGGAAAACGAATATAAGGCCAGGCTGCAGGGCGTTGTTGACAAAATAATCGCCCGGTACCATACCAACGCCGCGGACGACTGGGAATGGATGAACCTAGGCTTTTACAGCAACGTTGCCGAAAACACGGCGGACGGCTTCAGCATAGCGTCCATAATAGGGTCGCTCGATACCACCACAAACGTTGCCATGACCAACATAGACCGCAAGATGATGACCCTTACCGCCCGCGGGTTCGATTGCAGCAACCTTGCCCAATACAACGGCGGCCAGCCCTTTACCGACAGCAAGGGCAACGCGGTGGACGACCTTGTTTCGGTGCTGTACAACTACGGCGGCAGCTATACCATAAACGGCCCCGCGTTCGCGCTGATGGCGCTGGACATGGGCAATTACACCATTCCCGAAAACGCCAAATGGACGCGCGCGGTGCTGCTTGAAACGCTGCTGAACCACGTTTACCTTTCCGATGGATTCGATACGGACATGGTGGCGGCGATAATGTATGCCATTGCGCCCTATCAGGACGATCCTGAGTTCGGCGGTCGCGTAACGGCAAAGTTGAACGAGGGCCTTGGCATAATAATCAACAAAATGACCGCAAGCGACTATTCATTCAAAGCATGGGGTGCGGTGAACAGCGAAACAGCCTCCTGGGTGATAATGGCGCTGTGCAGCATGGGCATAGACTGCCATACCGACCCGCGCTTCTCCGATGGTCAGGGCAAGAGCGCCATACAGCACTGGGTGGAGACCTTCGCCAATGAGCAATCCGGCTATTTCCACCATACCACCGGCGTTATCAACAACGCAATGGCGACCTATGAAGGCTGCTATGCCAGCTTGTGGTACCTTGGCTTCCTTGAAAGGGGCGGTCAGGGCCATCCGTACTATTTTTACAGCAACAGGTTCGATTTCTCCCGCAAGCTTTCGTCCGATGCTTCCATCACCGCCTTCTCGATAGAAGGCCAGCAGGGCGAAATTACCGAAGGCGCGGAGAATACCATAACCGTGACCGTGCCGGAGGGTATGCCGCTTGAGAACATAACGCCGGACATCACCATTGCCGAAGGCGCGAAGCTCATGGCTCCCACGCTGCCGGTAACGTTCGTTGCGGGGGTAAAGCAGCCGTTCAGCGTTATGGCTGAAGACGGCGCTACCATAAAGACATACTACGTCACCGTCAACTACGGCGACGTGCAGGCTTCGGGTGCTGAGATAGACATAAGCAGCATTAAGCTGCAAAACAGCGTACTCAGCGAAGAAGCGATACTTTCAAAGACAGTCACCGAAGCTGACGACAGCGCGACGGAGATAACACTCGGCGTGAAGCCCGGCGTTATGACGGACAAGATGTTCATTGCCGCAAGCATATCGTATGGCGCGACGGTTGACCCGCTGCTGGACGGCAAAACCATGCGCGACCTTTCCGACTGGATGACGTTCACCGTTACCGCTGGCGACGGCGTGACAAAGAAGGTCTACCGCATAAAGGTGGAAGCCAAGGCGCAGGCGGAGATAACCAGTTTCCGCGTGAACGTGAACGGCACTTGGTACGACGGCGTTATAGATAACGTTTACGACACCATAACCGTAACGGACGTGGACGACAGCGTGCTCACCACCACCCGCCTTGAAACGGACATCACCTTCACCGGAAAGACCTGCCAGCCCACCTCAGGCGCGGCTGTGGACTTCGGCACGGCGGTAACATACACCCTGTCGGGAGACAATACCCTTGCCGGCCGCACATATACCGTTACCGTTACCAACAAGAGCGGCCAAGCCATCCGCGCGGGCGGCGGCAATGTTACGCCCACTCCGTCCGTAACAACGGCGGAGATAACATCCTTCCGCGTGCTGGGCGTGGACGGCGTTATAGACCAAACCCTTGGCACAATAGTCGTTACCCTGCCCAACGGCACCAACGTTACGGCTGTCGCGCCCGAAGTGACTGTTCCCTACGGCTGCGTGGTAAGCCCCTGCTCGGGCGAGGTTGTAAACCTTACGCTGCCTGTTGTGTATACCGTAACTCTCGGCACGGAGGCAAAGCAATACACCGTCAGCATAGCCTATGAGCGCAGCATATCGCAGCAGCTTTGGGACGAGGTTGCCAAGGACGGCAACAACACCGTGTCCGACCATCAGGTCAGCCGCGACCCGCACCCCCTGCCGGGCGGAAGCTCATCAAGCGGCGGCTGGGCGCCGTTATCGTGACACCGCGTAAAGCGTTTACAGAATAAACATAAAGGAACGGAGGATAACATGAAAATCAAAAAATTACTGGCCGTACTGCTTGCCGCGCTGTTCGTGGCGGGCTTGCTGCCCCTTAGCGGCATAACCCTGCCCGCCGCCAAGGCGGAGACCACAGTCGACTGGCCGCAGATAACCGAATTTACGTTCAATAACTTAAACTGGGGACCGGATGCAACATTTGATGAAGGCGTTAAAGGCGAAGCCCTTATAAACAGAGCTATCATAACGCAGTATTCTGAGCTTGTACCCAAAACCGCAGGCAGCACGACCAAGTTCTATGCCGGTGAAATGATAATATATGTGGACGGCTTCTGTAACAACGGAGAACCTGCCAATATCAAAAACAACGCATCGGAAGGTCAAACATGGAACATAACCGCTGAATGGAACGGCGCAGAAGGCACGGTGTCCACATCGACGATGGCCTTATTCATAAGTACTGACGATTATGTTAATACTATAAATTTTTCCCTTAAGCGCGACAAAGTAAAGTATTACTACAAGGTAAAGCTTGTCAAGTACGATACCGCCACGCTCAGCCTTATTTCCGCCACGCGCACGGGCGAGGACAGCGCAACCATAATGTTTTCCTCCACCGCCGCCGGAACCGCGTATTCCTATGCCGTGGTGGATAAGGGCGCGGCTGCGCCCGCAAGCGGCGATTATTCCGCCCCCGTGGAGGCCGCCTTTGCCGCCAACGCCGCCGTTACGCTCAGCCTTACGGGGCTCACCGCCGGCGAAAAGGACGTTTATATAAAGGCCACCGATGCCAACGGCATTGCCACCAAAACCCTTACCGTATCGCTTGGTAACGCGGCAACATGGCCGCAGCTTGCCGCGCTGAAGCTGGACCCCCTGCCCACCGTAACATGGAACGCAATGCCCGATGGTTACGACGGCAAAATAGTGGGCTACAAAATAGAGCAGCATGAAACCCTTCAGCCCATAAGTCCTAATAATAAAGGACACAAGAAATATACCGATTACGAAGCGGGCGTTATAACCATGTATCTCGATAAGCTGCCCACGGAAAACGAATCGGGAAAAACCGATGCAAATACGGCCATATTTTTCCGGTATAATCTTCCTGCCGGCTGCGCCGAAATAGCATGGAACGGCTGCACACCGCACGCAAAAACGCCGCAAGGGTTTAACATGGGCGTCATACAGTGGAAAAAATGCGGCTGGGAGTCGACTGCGACAGCTTCGCTGTATCTGCGCACAGAGGATAGCGTATACTACTATTATAGGGTGACTGCCGAAGAATACATTGCCCCCAGCGACAACGTTATACTGAAGAACGGCAGCGCGACGCGCACGGCGAAGGAGACCGCAACGGTAAAATTCTTCTCCTCCAAGGCGGGCAAGTTTTACTATATAGTGTCCGATACTCAGCTTGAATCCCCCGCGGACATAACCGCCAACGAAACGGAAATGCTGCAGGGCGTGAACTCCTTTGAAATAAGCGGCTTTGCGGATTCCGCCGCCAAATATGTTTACATAATAGGTAAAAACGGAAACGCGCAGAGCGAAGTGCTGGAAGTAATCGTCCCCGGCATGATCTATAAACTGAATCACGAGGTGCAGGCGCTTGAAGGCTTTATTGCTATAGGCAAGAATGATGTTGTTGCAGCCGGCGATTTCTATACCGAAAAGTTTACCGACGCCAACGGCAACGAAATAACCACCGCCTCCCCGGGCGATACCGTAACCGTCACGTTCGAAGCCAACGGCGGCAGGATACAGAAGCCCATAACCGATACCGTAGGGGATAAGATAGTTGGTGAATGTAAAGAATATCAGCTGCAAAGCTGGACGATAGACGGCGTGGACATCACCCCCGTCCCCACCGGAACAACATTCACCTTCACCATGCCCGAAAACGACGTTACCGTTCAGGCCGTTGTGGCTGTGGTAGGCGTGCCGGTGAAGATAAGTACGAATATACAGATTCCCCAATACGTATCTATGAGGTACTACCGTGCCAAGAGCAGCAGTTGGTCAGCCAGTCAAGTAATGAAGCCCAACGAACTTGAACGCAGCCACATATATAAGCTTGGTTTGACCCTGTGCATGGAGGAACAATATAAGCCAGGCTATGAGGTGAACGGCACCTATGTGCTGGACAAAATAGAGGTTTATAACAACGGCACGCTCCTTACCCCCACCGATGAAGAGCTTTACACCACCGGCATAACCCTTGCCGAAGGGGATAATTATGAATTCCGCTTTGTGTTCCGCTCAAAGATGTTTTCCCAGATAACCGTTGGCGCAAACGATGCGCAGATGGGCAGCGCAACGCTGAGCGTGAACGGCGGCGCGGCGGCGGAAACCGCAATAGCCTACGAAAACGACACCGTTACCCTTACCGCCGCCCCGGGCGAAAGATATATGCTTACCGGCTGGAAGGTGGAAGATATCGACGGTACTGCCATTGATATAACCGCAAGCGAGCTTACCGCTACCTTCACCGTGCCCTCCACCGGCAAGGCGATAACCGCAACCGCCCTTTTCGATATAGACCCCGACAAGGCAAGCGCACAGAACGCGCTTATATCCGCCGCGCTGTATGGCGAGGACGGCGCGCTTATAGCCGCCGCCGACAGGGAAGGCACTCGCTTTGAAATAACCCTGCCCGATGGCTACAACGTGGCAGATCTGGCGGAAAAGGCCAAGCTGGTGCTTGACTATTCCCCTTACGCCACCGCCCGCCTGAAGGGTGCGGATAGCGACTGGCCCGCGGTAGGGCAGGGCGGCATGACCGCGGGAACGGAATACACCTTCGTTATAACCGCGGAAAACAAGCGGGATGCGCAGGAGTATACAATAGTTATAATTGCCCCCAAGAGCGGCGACAATACCATGACCAAGGTTGAGCTGCTTGCCACCGCAGATAAGGCCGTTATAGCCGAAGGCACGCTGGAAGGCGATACCTGGACGATAACCATAACCGATAAGGCCGTTGCGGATAACCTTACTATGCAGTATCTCCGCCTGACCTATGATGAGAAGGCGACCGTTGCAATGGCGGGCGGCTACGGCGACGCTACCGGCGATTTCAAATGGCGCAATGGCGACGTGATGTGCGGCATGTCCGTAAATCAGCCCGTCAAGTTCACCGTCACCGCCGAAAACGGCGACACGAAGGAATACACAATTGTGGTGAAGTATGATGCCCCCGCCGCGCCCGAGCTTACCAACGGCTCCGCCGAGCGCACAAGCGACAAGGAAGCTATCGTCAAGTTCACGTCCGGCGAGGCGGGAATGTATTATTACGCCGTGGTGAACAAGGGCGCTACCACGCCTAAGGTGGATACCACCAAGAACGGCAAGAACGCCGTTGCCGGTGAAAACGTATTGACCCTCAATAACCTTACCGCAGGCGCAAGGGAGATATACATAATCGTCAAAAACGCAGGCGGCGTTGAAAGCGCGGCGCTGAAGATTGACATTCCCGCATTCGGCGGCGGCACGGAGCAGCCCGGCGAGTTCAAGATATCCATCTCCGCGCCCAAGGGCGGCACGCTGACCGCCAGCAAGACTACTGCCGGTGCAGGCGATACCATAACCGTTATCGCAACTCCGGACGCGGGGATGCAGCTGGTTGCAGGCTCTCTTACCTATACGCTTGCCGTGGCAGGAGGTGAAACCAAGAAGATAGATAACTTCACCTTCACCATGCCCGCGGGCGACGTGTCGCTCACCTGCAAATGGGAAACCAAGTCCACTACCGTTGACGGTATAACCGGTTTCAGCATAAACGGCGTATCCGGCAGCATAAATCAGACCAACGGCACAATATCCGTCGTAATGCCCTACGGTACGGATGTATCCAAGCTTGTGCCCGTAATATCCGGCAACAACATTGCCAGCATAATCCCTGGTTCCGGCGTGATGCAGGACTTCTCCAAGCCTGTCACCTACACCGTAACCCTTGCCGACGGCACTACAAAGACGTACACCGTCACCGTGTACGTCCAGTCCGGCACGGCTGCCGACCAAATGTGGGGGAAACTGACAGACTTCTATAACCAGGTCCCCTGGTGGAAGTACGCCGAGCATCAGCAAAGCTACGGCAAGTACCCCCGTTACTGGTAAGCCGAACAATCTAACTTAAGCTCCCGATAACACCCCCGCCCACCAAGCTTTGAATGAGATGGGCGGGGGTGAGGTTTATTACAATATCTCCGGCTACCGGACAGTATCATACAGATGCGAGCCGACAGGTCTAGACGGAAGTAAAAAAACAAGAATCCATAGAATCAAACCCTACTGTCGACTAGGAACGGTTGGCTTTGGTCACTTTGTTTTTTTACGCATTACTGACTCTCAGTTGAACGTGTAGTACAACGTGTTTACCTCCGTGTTGTGTTTGTCGGTAGCTGCATTTTACACCCCTGTGTTCACGTTGTATTTCTTTTGGGGGGGGCGGTGTTGCACTTCGTATTGTAACATGCCTTCCTATTCATCCTTGTATGTTCTCGAAAATATCCCTCCGCAAATCAAATTTTGCGGAACTAAAAAGCCATTTAGGAAGAAAAAACCATTTTTTGTGCGCTTTGCTTTTTTGAAAAAAATGTTCAGAGCCGATCGGTTATCCCGAGATATTGTGCATATTATGATATCCGTTCGCGGACAACTATAACCGCTCCGTTACCGACAGGAATCGCTCGATCAGCTCCCTTTCTCCGGAGGCGGTTCTGTAAACGGCAAAATTCCGCACGGGCGGAAGTCTTTCATCGGTTATAATAACCTCCCGAAGCGTGCCTAAACGCAGCTCGGCCTCGACCATTCCCCTCGGGAGCAGCGCAAACCTGCCGGAGTTTCTGATCAGCGGTATGGCGCAGGAGGCAATATCCACGCTCAGCTGCGCCTGGTGCGGGGGCGGGAACAGGCGCAGCCGCGTGGGCGCGTAAAGAAAATTGGAGTCCACCATATCGAGCGTTTGCAATTCCGCGCCGCTTATCCCGTGCGGACAGGCGGCGTTGCTGCTTCCCGTAACGAGGATGACCTCCTCCTCGCCCAGAGATTCGCAGGTGTACTCCGGATATTCGATGGGCGAATGGGTAAAGGCAACATCCAATGCGGACTTCAACAGCAAGCCGATCAGCTGTCCGGAATGGGCGAGCCTTACCTTGACGGAGCAGCCGGGATTTTCCCCTGCAAAGCCGTCTATCTGTGCGCCAAGGCGCATGTCGTAATAGGCGTAGGTACAGCCGATGAAAAGATGCGATGCATATTGGGAACTCCGTTTGAGCCTTTCCGCCGCCTGCTCCCGAAGGTTCAGCATCTGCTCGGCATAGGGGCGGAACGCCCTGCCCTCGCCGGTCAGCGCCACGCCGCCGCTGCGGTGAAACAGCGTTTGCCCCAATTCCTTTTCAAGCTCAAATATGCGCTTGCTCACGGCGGATTGGGAGATAATAAGCCGCTGCGCACAGCGGGAGAAATTCTTCGTTTCCGCCAGAGCAAGAAAGGTTTCAAGCTGTTCCGTGTTCATGGACGCCCCCTCCGATTCTTATATGGAATAGAAACGATTCGGATAATTCGTTTTATCTATTGTACCAAACGTGGTAGAATTGTCAACAGAAATACCTGCGGGACGAAGGAGAGGATACAATGCTGCTGAAGCAAAGAAGCTATGACCTGACAGAAGGCCCCGTCCGTAAAATGCTTGTGCTGTTCGTGCTGCCCATCATTGCCGGAAGCCTGTTTCAGCAGCTCTATACCACGGCTGACGCTGCAATCGTCGGCCGGTTTGCCGGAAAGCAGGCGCTTGCCGCCATCGACGCGGTATATAACCTCATCCGGCTACCCACGGTGTTTTTTACGGGCCTGGCTTCGGCGGCGACAATACTCATATCGCAGCACTATGGGGCAAAGAAAAGCGAAGCATTGGCTGAAACGGCCCATACGGCGGTGCTGTTCAGTTTCTTTGCGGGACTGCTGCTGACGCTGCTGGGCGTGCTGCTTGCGCCCGCCTGCATACGGCTGCTGAATGTGCCTGAGGATATCTACCCCATGACGCTGCGCTATACGCAGATATATTTTTCCGGCATGGCTGCCTCCATGGTTTACAATATCGGTGCGGGGATATTCAGGGCGGTCGGAGATTCTAAAACGCCGTTCGTATTTCTGCTCATCGCCAACGGCGTGAATGTGGCGCTTGATTTTCTGTTCGTGGCGGTATTCAGGTGGGGTGTTGCAGGCGTGGCGCTGACCACGGTTTTTTCTCAGCTTTTGAGCGCTGCGCTCGTGCTGTCCGCCCTCACTCGCACAAACCTCCCCTGCAAAATCAGCCTGAACAGGCTGCGCATCCGCGGACAGAGCCTTGCCCCGATTTTGAAAAAAGGCTTGCCCATCGCGGTGCAGTCTACGCTGTATCCGCTGGCCAATATGCTGGTGCAGTCAAGGATCAATCCCTTCGGCACGGACAGCATCGCGGCCTGGGCCGTATGCGGCAAGCTGGATTTTCTCGTCTGGCTCATTGCGGACGCCTTCTGCGACGCGGCGGCCACGTTTGTTGCGCAGAATTACGGCGCGCGGCGTTACGACCGGGGGCGCAGTGGAGTAAAAACAGCGCTCCTGATGTCGATCGGGGTCATAGGCCTGCTGAGCGTCGGGCTGTATCTGTGGAATGTGCCGCTGGCGCATATATTCGTACAGGACGCAGGCGTTATCGCCATCAGCGCCCGCATCATGGCGGTGCTTGCCCCGCTCTACATTCTATACGTCCCTGGCGGGGTGTTGCCCGGAGCCGTCAGGGGTACGGGCGACACCTTCCGTCCCATGCTCATGACGCTGGCGGGCTGCTGCGTCACCCGCGTGATATGGGTATTGCTCATAGCGCCGCTGCGTCCAACGCTCATGATGGTGCTGCTCTGCTACCCCGTATCCTGGGCGATCACCTCGCTGATGTTCATATTGTACCGCGTATTTTATGAAAAAGCGCCGCATGTTCCTTCGTCTGGGAACCGTGAAAGGCCTTTGCCGAAAAATGATCCGCAAAATCTCTGTTAAGCCCCATTTACCCTCTTGACAGGGCAAGAACCCTTGATTTATACTAAATGCGAAGAATAATTCTTATTCTTGTAAGGAGGGGCTGCAATGTCTAAATACGCAGAGGAGATATTGGCCGCCGTAACGGAGCTTCAGCGGCATCCCACGGCGGAGCAGTTGTTCATGGCGATGAAGAAAGATCATCCCAACATCGCCTTGGGAACCGTATACAAGCATCTGAACGCCTTGGCGGAGGAGGGCCTGCTGCACCGCATCACCGAGCCGGGCTCACCTGACCGGTACGACCGAACGGAACGGCATGATCATCTGATATGCAGCCGGTGCGGGAAAATCGAGGATATCCACCTGCCGGATATGCAGAGCCGGATCGAACGGGCGCTGGGATGGGATATCCTCTCGTATGATCTTAAAATCCGGTATATCTGTCCCGATTGCAGGGAACAGGAAGAAAACAACACTGAAGGAGGAGCCTGATGAACGCAAACGTATCTAAGCTGCTCAACGAGCAGATCAATAAGGAGTTCTACTCCGCCTATTTATATCTGGATTTTGCAAATTACTACGCCTCCGTGGGCTTAGACGGCTTTGAGAACTGGTACCGGGTGCAGGCGCAGGAGGAGCGGGATCACGCCATGTTGTTCTATCAGTATTTGCAGAATAACGGCGAGGGCGTCACCTTTGAGACCATTGCAAAACCGGAGTGGGAACGAGACGATCACATGACGCCGCTGAAAAAGGTGCTGGAGCATGAGAGGCTTGTCACCGCCAGCATCGATGCCATCTACGCCGCCGCGTACGAGGTCAGGGACTTCCGCGCCATGCAGATGCTGGACTGGTTCATTAAGGAGCAGGGCGAGGAGGAGAAGAACGCCGCCGACCTCATCACCAAGATGGAGCTGTTCGGCGGTGACAGCAAGGGGCTGTATATGCTCAACAGCGAGCTGAAGGCACGGGTCTACACCGCGCCCTCCATGACGATGGAATGACGCCGTCCCCCGATTCGGCAATCAAACCAATCATAAAAGAAAAGGAGATTAAACCATGTCACTTATTAACAAAGAAATCAGCGATTTTTCCGCACAGGCATATCAGAACGGAGAGTTTCGGACCGTGACCAAGCAGGATGTGCTGGGCAAATGGAGCCTGTTCTTCTTCTACCCCGCAGACTTTACCTTTGTCTGCCCCACCGAGCTTGAGGATTTGCAGAACAAATACGCCGAGTTTAAGGCGGCTGGCTGCGAGGTTTATTCCGTATCCACCGACACACATTTCGTACATAAGGCGTGGCACGACCACTCTGAGCGCATCAGCAAGATCACTTATCCCATGCTGGCCGACCCCACACATGCGCTGAGCCGCGACTTTGAGGTGTATATCGAGGAAAACGGCCTTGCAGAGCGCGGAAGCTTCATTGTGAACCCGGAGGGCAAGATCGTAGTATACGAAGTCAACGCAGGAAACGTGGGCCGCAATGCCGACGAGCTTCTCCGCAGGCTTCAGGCCAGCCAGTTTGTGGCGGAGCACGGCGACCAGGTCTGCCCCGCCAAGTGGCAACCCGGAGCTGAGACCCTCAAGCCCAGCCTTGACCTTGTGGGCATGCTGTAATGGAGATGGAACAGCTCTATGATGTAATCGTGATAGGTGGAGGGCCGGCCGGACTTACGGCGGCCCTTTATCTTGCCAGGGCACGCTATCGCGTGTTGGTGGTGGAGAAGGAGCATTTCGGCGGCCAGATCACTATCACGAATGAGATCGTGAACTATCCCGGCGTAGCAAAAACCAGCGGCAGAGAATTGACGGACACAATGCGGCAGCAGGCAGAGGGCTTCGGCGCAGAGTTCCTGCTGGCCGAGGTCACGGCTTTTGAATTGGATGGGGACGTCAAGACCGTGAAGACCGGGCGCGGAGAATACCGCTGCTTTGGCGTGCTTCTGGCCACGGGCGCCCATCCGCGTATGATAGGCTTTCCCGGCGAGGCGGAGTTCCGTGGACGGGGCATAGCCTACTGCGCCACCTGCGACGGCGAGTTTTTTATCGGCAAGGAGGTTTTTGTCATAGGCGGCGGCTTTGCCGCGGCGGAGGAGAGCGTTTTCCTGACCCGCTACGCAAAGCACGTCACCGTACTGATTCGCGGCGAGGACTTCACCTGCGCCGAGGCTGTGTCGCGCGCCGCTAAAGAGCATCCGAAGATCACTGTCCTCTCCCATACCGCAGTGGTGGAGGCCACGGGCGATACGGCGCTGCGGAGCCTGCGATACAGAGATTTGAGAACCGGAGAGGAAACGGTTTTCGCACCGCATGGGGATACCTTCGGCGTGTTTGTGTTTGCAGGCTACGAGCCGGAAACGGCCTTGATCCGGGACAAGATTGAGACTGATCCAAGGGGCTATATCGTTACGGACGGCTCGCAGCGGACGAGCCTTGAGGGCGTATACGCCGCGGGCGACGTGTGCGTGAAGGAGCTGCGGCAGGTGGTCACCGCCGTGGGCGATGGCGCAAAGGCTGCGACGGCGCTGGAAAAGTATGCCGCAGCCATGCAGGAAAAAACCGGTCTTCGCCCCCGAAAGCCTGAGATAAAAGAAGCGAACGCGGCATCCGATGGCGAGTCTCGGCCCGAGGGGATATTCACGCAGCAGGTAATGCAGCAGCTTGAGGCAGTATTTGAAAGAATGCAGGAGCCCCTGATACTGGAACTTTACCTTGACGAGAAGGCTATTTCAGAGGAACTCCGCTCCTATATGGAGGAGCTTGCGCAGCTCACACCCAAACTCACAGTAAGGAAATCTACCGACGGCGCTGAGCATGTGCCGCTGGTGCGTGTGCTGCGCTCTGACGGCAGCGACTCCGGTCTCGCTTTCCACGGGGTACCGGGCGGACACGAATTTACTTCTTTTATCATGGGGCTTTATAACGTGGCCGGACCGGGACAGGCTCTTGACGAGGAAACTATGGACCGAATAAAGGCTCTTGACGCACCCACAGATATGCAGATATTCGTTTCGCTTTCCTGCACCATGTGCCCGGAGCTGGTGATTGCAGCCCAGCACATAGCCGCCCTCAACCCTAATGTCAGGGCAGAGGCATACGATCTGAATCACTTCCCCGCCTTGAAGGAAACGTATAATGTCATGAGCGTACCCTGTCTCGTGCTGAACAGCGAAAAGGTGCTGTTCGGGAAAAAGAGCATAAGCCAGTTGCTGGACACGCTGGAACAGCAAGAGTAAAAGAGCCGATACACCGGATCGGCCCGAGGGATGATGGACGGAAGCAGTATATATCAGTTGCTTGAGTAACTGCTGACGGTCTCTGCGCTGACAACGGCGTTGTGATAACCGGGGTTGATATGCGACTGAAGCCAAGGCAGACTGCACACAGGCGACCTGCCTTTTCTTCCACCAAGCGGTTAGAGATGGCTAACTGAAATACAGAGCAGAAAGGAACATGACTCTTGAATAAGGAAAAGTAGATTGAAATCGTTACCCTCATGCTGCGCCGGTGTGGACGTGGCGCACATGGGACAAGGCGGAAGGAGCCTTGCCCTGTGTGCGCCACCCTGCCGGGAAACGCCAGCCAACGGCGCGTCCGATGCCCGCACGGGGACAATAAGCCCTTTTGCGCAAGCCGCCCCATCTACTATCGCATGGTTCGGATGTGCGCAGTGATGCGGTATGCAGAGCCGAGTATGCTGCTGAGCCGCCCCATAGCAGAGAGACTGTTCCTCCGCTTTCCGATTCCGGAGGTGTAATATGGAAAAGAAAGAGTACCGACAGCTTTTGTCTCAAAGGCAATACATCCAGCTTCTTTTAGCCGATACGATCAACCGCTTCGGAGATTCCATAGATGTGATCGCTTACTCGTGGATCATGTATGAGATCACCGGCAGCGCATCGCTGATGGCGCTCGTGGTCGGTCTGAATTTCGTTCCGACCGTCTTTCTCACGCCCTTTGCGGGTGCGTTCGTAGATCGCATAAGCAAAAAAGGGTCATGGCGCTGGCCGACCTGCTGCGCTTTGTGTTTGTTGCGGCAATTGTGACGCTCTACACCACCGGCCTTTTAAGCCCGGCACTCATCGTAGTCTTTACTCTGGCCACCTCCACGGTGGAGGCCTTTCGCCTTCCTGCCGGCGGCGCAATCCTGCCGCAATTGCTGGAGAAGGAGTATTATACATTGGGAAAGGCCGCCAGCTATTCCTTTTCAAGAATATCGGAGCCTGTCTCTTATACACATCTGACGCTGCCGACGATCTT
>ERZ1027176.284-NODE-284-length-26140-cov-8.136017_pt1 | contig 26140 bp, 19 predicted proteins | sample MGYA00519248_ERZ1027176 | MGnify/ENA primary metagenome ERZ1027176 (study PRJEB26926, sample SAMN06164413) | human gut metagenome | biome: ENVO:00009003; feature: ENVO:2100002; material: ENVO:00002003 | host: Homo sapiens | place: USA | collected 2012 ...
TCTTCGGCGAATTCGTAACTTCCCAGCGGGCCGATGTGGGCATCGGCCCCTACAGGGTGCTGCGCAAATTTGCGGACGCCCATCGGGCGGAGCAGATCTGTCAAGCCCCTACAGGGGTTTACCGAAAGCGCGAGAGAGGGATATATTCCGGAGGCTATTATGTTCATCTCATCCGTTCTTGACACAACTGCCATTGACGAAAAACAGGTGCAGTCGTTTTTCTCGAAGCTGACGCTTGAAAAGCTGCTGTATGCGGCGGTGCTGCTGGTTCTGTGCGCAGTGCTCATCAAGCTGATTCTGAAGGCGGCGGACAAGCTGTTTTCCCATTCCAAGCTGGATCACACTATTTTCGGCTTTCTGCGCACGACAGCCAAGGCAATTTTGATTTTTATTGCAGTCATGCTCGTCGCAGGGACGCTCGGCGTGGATACCAGTTCGCTGCTGGCAATTTTGAGCGTTGCCGGTCTTGCCGTTTCGCTCTCGATGCAGACCGCGCTGTCCAATGTCGCGGGCGCGCTGATGATTCTGACAGCCAAACCCTTCCGGGCGGGCGATTATGTCCAGATCGGCGACAAGGCCGGAACTGTCCTGACTATCGGTGCGGTATACACAAGCCTGCGCACCTATGACAACCAGATCATCTATTTGCCCAACAGTCAGATCACGGCAGGCAGCATCATCAATGTGACAAGCGAGGCGGTACGCCGTGTTGACGTGAACGTTTCGGCGTCCTATGACGATGCGGTAGATACCGTCCGCGCGGCGCTCTGCGCCGCTGCCGCAGCGCACGAAAAGACACTCCGCGACCGGCCTGTCGAGGCACACGTCGTCTCCTATGGCGACAATTCGATCCAGTATGTCCTGCGCTTCTGGGCGCGTACGGAGGACTATTGGGCCTGCTATAACGACATGCTGGACGGACTTCAGGAAACCTTTTCCTCCGCGGGCATCACGATGTCCTATCCACATATCAATGTTCATATGGAATCATAAAAAAAGGAATATCGGGATATCACATATCATTTTCTATATAAAGTCAGAATTATCGAAAATAATGTCGATAGTTCTGACTTTTTATATTATCAAAGTTCTGATATAACCGTAAATTTGGATTTCCAAAGAACCCCCGCAGGGGGTTCGCATCGGTTGACTTTCTTCAGGCTGCTTGGTAAAATAGACGCAAGCTATAAGAGGCGTATTCTGCCGCTTTTTGGTTTCAGAGCGCAGGTACGCCTGCTCGGTCTGTCCATACGGGCTGACCGCCGCCCCCCTTCCGGTGCTGCGTCCGGTGTACGCAGGCCGGCCCAGAACATATTTTAGGAGGATACATCATCGATGGATTGGGATCGCTTAATCACAGTTGAACAGATGGAAGCAGCGACCAACGAATTGCTTGAAACCGGCAAAAAAGTTGGCGCGGATTCCTGGCAGCAGCGCGTCAAGAATCAGACGCCGCACTGCGGCTTCGGCGAAGCCGGCACCTGCTGCCGCATTTGCTCCATGGGCCCCTGCCGCATTACGCCCAAGGCACCGCGCGGCATTTGCGGCTGCGACGTACACGGCATCGTCGGCCGCAACTACCTGCGCTTCACCGCAGGTGGTGCTGCTACGCACTCCGACCATGGCCGTCAGATCTGCCACACGCTCTATCAGGCAAAGGAAGGCGGCTCTTATCAGGTCAAAGACCCCGAAAAACTGAAGAAAATTGCTGCCGAATGGGGTATCGAGTCCGAGGGCAAGGATATTTATGATCTGGCCCACGAAGTTGCTGAAACCGCCCTTCTCGAGTACGGCAAGCCTTTCGGCGTGCAGCGCTTTTTGAAGCGTGCGCCCGAGCATACCCAGAAGCTGTGGCATGACGCTGGCATCGAGCCGCGTGCCATTGACCGCGAGGTTTCGCAGTCGCTGCATATGACGCATATGGGCTGTTCGTCTCTTCCCGAGGCGCTCATCAAGCAGTCCCTGCGCGCCGGTCTGTCCGACGGCTGGGGCGGCTCCATGGCCGGCACCGAGCTGTCCGACGTTCTGTTCGGCACCCCGCGTCCCCTTGACACCACCGCCAACATCGGCGTCATGGAAAAGGACATGGTCAACATCATCGTCCACGGCCACGATCCGTCTCTTTCTGAGATGATCGTCATGTATTCGCAGGATCCCGAGATGGTCGCGCTGGCCAAGTCCGTCGGCGCAAAGGGCATCAACATCGCGGGTGTCTGCTGCACCGGCAACGAAGTTGCCATGCGGCAGGGCATTCCGATGGCAGGTAACTTCCTGCAGCAGGAAAACGTTGTCCTGACGGGCGCATGCGAAGCCATCGTCGTTGATGTGCAGTGCATCTTCCCGGCTCTTGGCCCGCTTTCCAAGTGCTTCCATACCAAGTTCATCACGACCTCTCCCATTGCCCGCATGCCGGACTCGGATTTCATCGAGTTCCATGAGGACACTGCGGCGGACAACGCCAAGGCGATCATCCGCATGGCGATTGAAAACTTCAAAAACCGCAAGCCCGAGCTTGTCAACATTCCGAACCTCAAGACCAAGGCCCGCGTCGGCTACTCGGTCGAGGCCATTAAGAAAGAACTCGACGGCGTGTGCAACTCCCATGTTGACGCGCTCGGCACGCTGAAGCCGCTGGCCGACGTTGTCAAGGCCGGTGTCCTGCGCGGTGCTGTCGCAATGGTCGGCTGCAACAACCCCAAGGTTCGCCCCGATACGGCGCACATCGAGCTCATGAAGAAGCTTCTCAAGAACGATATCATCGTCATCGTCTCCGGCTGTTCGGCACAGGCTGCGGCCAAGGCCGGCCTCATGGATCTCGACGCTGCTGAATACTGCGGCGAGGGCCTCAAGCGCGTGTGCAAGCTGGTTGGTATTCCGCCGGTTCTGCATATGGGCTCCTGCGTTGATATCTCCCGTATGATGATCCTTGCTTCCGATCTTGCAAAGGATTGGGGCATCAACATTTCTCAGATTCCGCTCTGCGGCTGCGCGCCGGAATGGATGTCTGAAAAGGCAGTTTCCATCGGCAACTACGTCGTGGCGACCGGCATCGACACCTACCTCGGCGTTGATCCGTACTCCAAGGGCTCCAGCGAGATCACTGAACTGCTTCAGGGTGACGCAAGAGGCTGCAAGGAGTGGGTCGAGGCGCATTTCGTCGTTGACACCAACATTGAGAGCCTCGGCGACAAGATGATCGCCGCAATCGAAGCCAAGCGCACGGCTCTCGGCATCTAAGATCTTCCCGGAGGGTCTTTACCGTTATGAAAGTAGCTATCACCGGCAAGGGCGGCGTCGGCAAGACGACGCTGGCCTCCACGCTCGCGCGGCTCTACGCCGACGAAGGGCGCACTGTCCTCGCAGCCGACGTTGACCCGGATGCAAATCTGGGCCTGGCGCTGGGGCTGACAGAGGAAGAGGTCAATTCCATTGTTCCAGTCTCGAAAATGAAGCAGCTTGCCAAGCAGCGCACGGGCGCGAACGACCAGAACAGCTTCTATAAGCTAAACCCGGACGTTTCCGATCTGCCCGATAAGCTTGCCAAGAATATCAACGGCGTCAAGCTTCTCGTTATGGGCACGGTTGATACCGGCGGCTCCGGCTGCGTCTGCCCGGAGCATGTCATGCTCAAGGCGATTCTGACCAATCTCGTTTTCCGCAAGGACGACGTGGTCATCATGGACATGGAGGCAGGGCTTGAACACCTTGGACGCGGCACGGCCAGCATGATGGACCAGTTCATCGTGGTCATCGAGCCGGGCGCGCGGAGTGTACAGACCTATGTGCGCATCAAGGAGCTTGCAAAGGACATCGGCGTGACCAAGGTGCGCGTCGTTGCCAACAAGATCCGCGACGAGTCTGACCGTGAATTTATCAGAAGCCGCATCCCGGCAGACGATCTGCTCGGCTTCATCAGCTACAGTCCCACCGTCATCGACGCGGACCGGAGGGGCCTCTCCCCCTACGACTGCAGCCCCGATGCGCTGGATGAGATCCGTGCGATCAAGGCTGCCATTGACGCCAAAGAATGAATCTGAAAGGAATGAAACCACAATGAAGACATTGTTTAACCGCGTCTTCGACGGCTCTGACGAGATGTTCGCCAAGGCCGAGGAAGAAGTGAACAAGATCGTGGCAGAAGTCGGCCGCGACGCTCCTCTGACGCTTCCCTCCACCGCGTATTTCTGCGCCTGCATCTATGCCTATATCGGCAAAAAGGTCACTACGACCGGCGAACTGCAGGATGCTCTGGCCGACGTGAAGGCCATGATGCTCCGCGAGCCGCGCACCAACTCTATCTTCCAGTCCGGCGTCGGCACCGCCATCGCCGCTGAGATGATCGAGGCCTGCAAATATGTCAAGACCCAGACCCCGTATGAGGGCACGAACTATCACGGCCACTTCACCGACGCGGAAGTCCGTGAACTCGGCGTTCCTCTTGTTACCGGCGATATCCCCGGCTTCGTCGTCATGATCGGCCCGGCTCCTTCCACCGAGGAAGCGGTCGAGACCATCAAGGGCTATCAGTCCCGCGGCATTTTCGTCTTCCTGATCGGCGGCATCATCGAGCAGGCTGTGGAAGCCGGTCTTTCTATGGGCTTCCCCGTCCGTGTCGTTCCCGTCGGCGAAGAGATCTGGTCCGTCGGCCACGTCATTTCTCTGGTTGTGCGCGCGGCCATGATTTTCGGTGCCATCCAGCCGGGCGACGTCGAGGGCTTCCACAAGTACACCTTCGACCGCATCAACGCGTTTGTCAACGCTTATAAGCCTGTCAACGACATTACCGTCGCCTGCGGCGCCGGCGCCATCAAGCTGGGCTTCCCGGTCATCACCAACGACCACGACGATATGTGGGCCGTTCCGAAGTCCCTCATCATCTATGATGACACCAAGGACTGGATCGATACCTCCATCGAGGCCCGCGGCATCAAGCTGAAGATCACGAAGATTGACATCCCCGTTTCCTTCTCCTCTGCATTCGAGGGCGAGATCATCCGTAAGGGCGACATGCAGGTCGAGATCGACGGCTCCCGCAAGGACTGCTTCGAGCTTGTCACCACGAAGGACGCCTCCGAGGTCGAAGACCACAAGATCGTGGTCGAAGGCCCCGAAATTGACGAGATCCCGGTCGGCTCCAAGATCTCCATGAGTTACACCGTCGAGGTCGCGGGCAAGAACATGCAGCCCGACTTTGAGCCGGTCTTCGAGCGTAAGATCCACTCCTTCCTCAACTGCGTGGAAGGCCTGATGCACACCGGCCAGCGCGACATGATCCGCGTCCGTATCAGCAAGGCTGATTTCGAGGCCGGTTTCAAGTTCCGCCACATCGGCGAAGTGCTCTACGCCAAGATCAAGTCCGAGTTTGACACGGTCGTTGACAAGTGCCAGGTCCGCATCGTCGTTGGCGACGAGCCGAACGCCGCGCTGCGCAAGCACGCCAACGAGGTCTTCGACAAGCGCGACGAGCGCCTGAAGTCCATGACCGACGAATCCGTACCCGTCTTCTATTCCTGCATCATGTGCCAGGCGTTCTCTCCGAGCCACGTCTGCATCGTCACCCCGGAGCGTCTGGGCCTCTGTGGCGCCGTTTCGTGGCTGGATGCGAAGGCTACCAACGAACTCGACCCGCAGGGTCCCTGCCAGGTCGTCACCAAGGAGCGCTGCATCGACGAACGCACCGGCCGCTACGAGGACGTCGATGAGGCTGTTGCACAGTACTCCCACGGCGCACTGGAGCACGTCACGCTCTACTCCCTGCTGGAAGACCCGATGACCTCCTGCGGCTGCTTCGAGTGCATCTGCGGCATCGAGCCGTGCTCGATGGGCGTCGTCATCACCTGCCGCGAGTATGCCGGCATCACGCCGCTCGGCATGACCTTCTCCGAGATGGCTTCCATGACTGGCGGCGGCGTGCAGACTCCGGGCTTCATGGGCCACGGCAAGCATTACATCGCTTCCCATAAGTTCCTCAAGGCCGAGGGCGGCGTTGGCCGTCTGGTCTGGCTGCCGAAGGAACTGAAGGACCAGATCCGCGACAAACTCAACGAGACTGCCAAGGATATGTACGATATCGACAACTTCGCCGATATGGTCGCCGACGAGACCAACTGCCCGAACGGCGATCCGGAAGAGTTGCTTGCCTACCTGTCCGAGGTCGGCCACCCCGTCCTCAGCATGGACCCGCTGGATATTTAATTCATACGCTTTCAATCAAAAGACTCCCGCATGCAGCCGCATGCGGGAGTCTTTTATTTTTCCATAGAGGAGAGGCAGCATTTGGGGCAAAAACGCCTCGCGTCAGGGGGGCTCTCGTCGGGGCTCACCTGAGCGGGACGGTGATTCGGCGCAGCCGGGTCGGAGAAGTCGCGCGGCAGTGTGCTGCAGATTTCATATCGATTTTCGGCAAATTCGCAATTTCCCAATGGGTTGATGTGGGTATTGAACCCTACGAAGCTCGTGAAGACAGCATAGGAAGTTTTGAGTTGCTACAAGCTTCGCGGGAAAGATCCAAGAAAACCGAAGCGGTTTTCTTGGTCGGTTCAAGGAGATCCGGAGGGAAATCGAAATCCCTCCGGGCTCATTTTCTTTTGCCAGCGTTTTCTTTTGGAGAAGCAAAAGAAAATGCTGTACTGCAGTCACATAGTTTCAAAGAAAGTTCTTACGTTGATAAGTACCTGCGTTGTCGCTATTCCACCTTCAACTCCAGCCCATCAAAAAAGTCGTCGTATTCACAATGATAGATGTCCCGCAATGTGATCAGAACGCTTGCACGAATATTGAGTTCGCCGGATTCGTATTTTGCGTATGTTGTGCGCCCGATATCGCAGCCCCGCCGCTGCAGTTCTGCGCACAGTTTTTCCTGCGAGAACCCATGTGCTGCTCGCAGCCGTCGCAGATTGCCGCCCATATAGCAGTCGCGCCTGATTTTTTGTTCCATTGCTGTCACCACTTTTTGACCAGTATTGGTTGCAAGTGGTTTTATTTTATGTTAAAATATCGAAGAGAATTGACCGTGATACTGGTCAAAAGGAGGAACTTTTTATGGCAGACTATCAAAAACTTTACGCATTGCTTTGCGGGGTGATTGATGACGTGATCGATCCGCTGGAGCGCATTCCGTTGGCGCTGCCGTATGCAAAAAAACTCCGCCGTGCACTTGTGCAGGCGGAGGAACTCTATATTGATACTTCGGCATATCCCGCGGAGAAGCAGGAAAACGTGATTGTTTTGCAGAGGGAAGGGGAACAGCGCTGAACCAAACTGGTTCAGTGCGTTCCCACAACCTGATACATGGCATCGTTGGAAATCTGTACGGTGACGGTCAGGTGTTTTGCAAAAATTTCTGCCAGCGTTTCGACTGGCAGCAGGCCGTTGGAGACGCTGCGTGCCGTCTTCGCGTGGTGTGCATCGAGCGCCTTGCGGGAGAAGCCATGTGCCACAGTCAGCGTCCCGCCAGTCGTGAGCAGTTCGGCCAGATGTGCAATTAGGCGCTCCGGCTCCGGAAAATGCGGAAATGCGTTGTAGATCACAATGCAGTCGAACAGGGCAGGGAAGTGCGCCTGCGACGCATCACCGCAGAGCACAGTTACGTTCTCGTGCGGGAATTTTTCGCGCGTGATGCGCACCATTTCCGGTGCAATGTCAATGGCCGTGATCTGTGCCGCGCCGCGCTTCAAATAATCCGGGATCAAAACGCCTGTTCCGCAGGCAACGTCCAGCACCGATACGCCGGGGCGGATTCCGGCGTTGTCCAGAATCTGCCCGATCACTGCCTCATTGCGCACCAACTGTGCGTCCCAGCCAGAGGCGGCTTGGTCAAAAAAATCGATGACAGCCTGCTGTTCCATCTCAGACACCCCTTATGCGTACCGTACCCGCAGCAGCCGCGCCTTCGTCAGCGCGACAACAAGCGACGGCAGCAGTACAAGCTGGATTGCAATGCCGGGCAGACCAGTCACGAACGACGTCGTCGCCCATGCCGCGACCGTGAACGTCGCGGGCGCGAAGATCAGTGCTTTGCACACGCCGGACAGAATCCGGCCCAGCAGCATCGCCGTGATCTGGCTGATATACAGGTCAGCATACAGCTTCTTCGTGTGAACGGCCTGCATCATCAAACCACTGACCAGACCGTAAACGCCGCATTCGACCATCATGCCGGGCAGCACAGCAGGGGAGGGCATGCCCGTCAGCACGCCGGACAGCACCGGACCCAGCAGTCCGCAGACAAGACCATACGGCCACCCACAGGCCAGTCCGCACAGCAGCACGGGAATGTGCATCGGCAGGAAGATCGGGCCGGCGTTTGCAATCGCGTGGAACGCCATCGGCAGCACCACGCACAGCGCAATGCAGAGCGCACAGAACGCCAGATTTTTCGCGGAAAATGTTTTTTTCATCGGGAAACTCCTTTGTTCAATTCTTTGCGCCCATTATACCCGACCATCCCGCTCCGCGGAAGCCCCCTAGGGGGTTCAAATTTGCACCTGACGTAAATTCTTCTCTGCGAATCTTTTCCCCTTGCAATTTCTCTCCGTATCCGTTATAATAGTTTCGCAATTCCAGGTGTAGTTCAGATGGTGAAGCGCATGGTTTGGGAGCGTGGCAGCGTTCATCCGACCTGTCGGAGCCAAAACGCCGGAACCCCTTGACACACGGGCATCTGCGGGTTTTCCGCGATTTCCGGAATCGCCCGAAAAACCACCTTTGACCACATGGCTGACTACAGACAGCTTAAGACTTCAATTTCATAACCGGGTGTAGCTCAGATGGTAGAGCGCGTGGTTTGGGACCACGAGGCCGCTGGTTCGAAACCAGTCACTCGGACCAGAAAACCCGCTGAAATCATAAGATTTCAGCGGGTTTCCTATGTAAATTGTTCGATTTTTTCAAAAAGTTATTCTTTGATTATTGCGGCGCAGGATTTGCACAGTGGATTTAATAAACTGGAGATAACTTACCCTGTATAAGCCTCATCCGCTGTATTCTTGAAATTCTGCTTTTCCAACCACAGCTTTTCTTCTTCGTTTTCCGGAATATCGATTCGCTCGATCTTAAAGATAACGGGGCGTGTACCGTCGTTGCAGCAGGCGATCATCATTCTGTCGTCATTTGTCCACTTGCGCATAATGGAGCCGCCCTGCAACGCCGCATAGACATATCGGCTGATGGCATCCCATGCCTCGCCGCAGAATTTGCCGTTCATCAGATGGTAAAAGTCATCCTGCTCCGGCGTTCTTTTCAGAAGAAATGTATCTCCCGCCTTGAAGCAGGGACACGGGCCGGATTTCGGATCAGCCAAATACTTTTCCTGTAAATCCGGAAATACCTTCGTCTCCAATACCGTTATTCTGCATTCGTAGTTCATAAAACCTCCTGTGTCTTTAACGTGTTGAGTTCATCAAATCCCGATTTATTTTATTATAGTAAACCTGCCCGCAAAACACAATCGCAGCCGCCCGAATCTCTCCGGACGGCTGCATCTTCGTTTGTTATTTCAGCTTTCGATAATAGGCGCAAAACATGGGCGCTGTGGTGCAGACTGCGATGGTATCCGCGATCGGTTCTGCCAGGTACACGCCCGTGACTGCGTCCGGCCAGAGGTGCGGCAGCAGGAAAGTCAGCGGAATGAGCAGGACAATTTTCCGCCAGATGGTGAGAAAGATCGGTTTGTCAATCTCGGCTCGTCCCACTGCTGACGATCTGTGCGACGGTTTGGCGGAACTCGTCCAAGCCGGAAAAACCACCATACTGTTCCCGGATGCGAACGAGCTCTTGGCATTGCGGAAACGTCAGACCGTCCAGCGCAAAGAAATCTACGTCTGTTGCGGCATTTACATTGATTTTCAGCCGGGTCGAATGCTCCGAATCCCATGGAACAGGCCGAACCGGCTTGTCTGCTTCGATCCAGATGCTCTTGTAAATTGCATCGTCCAGTCGGCGCTTCCCGCTTTGAAGCTCCGCAAGCCAGATTTCTTTTTGCGAAGCAGCCTGCTTGCAAAGCCTCACGATTTTCTCCATATCACCCTGACGGCCAACACGGTAGATTTCTCCAAACATCTGCTGTGCAGCAGGATCTACGGTAACAAAGTTCGTCACTCTTGCAAAAATGTCCATCAGAATATCCCGATCGGCTTCAAAGGCCTCCAGATATTTTTGGACAAAATCCGTAAACAGGGTTTCGCGGCGCCAATCCAGCTGTATCATCGCCCAGAGAATTTTCACATACAGGTTCGCTGCGGGGGAAAGGCGATCTGCGTCACAGCCAAACCGATGGTACACCTGTGCAGGCGCGGGACTGTGCTTCAGGTCTGCACTGCGGTACATCTGATAGAAGAAGGAAGCAATCAACCCCTCGCTGGACACGGCTTGCAGCCCGTTTTTCAAATGCTCCGGCAGAAAGGCAGAGGAGGTAATGTGCGCCATGTGCAGTTGCTGATAGGATGCAAAGTCCTCCGCTTCCGGCACCGCCGTCAGGTACAGGAAGCGGTTGTTCTTCACACCATGCACCCGCAATGCGCTGTCCCTGCTGCACAGCCATGCGCCAAGATCGTACCCATTGTCAAAGAAGCCTTCCTTGCGCGTGCCGAGAAGCTCCTGACTGACGATTTCCAAATGCTCCGCGAAGCCTTCCAGGAACGCGAGGAAGGGATCGGTGATGGCTGTGCTGGTGTGGAAGCGGTTGGATTGGGAAAGCGCGGGCTGGTAGCCCATCCGGTGCAGCCAAAGATGGGAAAGCTCGTGTGCAAAGATTTCCTCGATCTCTGAGCGCCGCAAATCCTCCCAGTTTGTTTCAAGTGCCAAAAAGCAAAGCTCCGGGTATTCCTGCACCTCCTGCCCATTCTCCAACCGGAGCCCAACCGCCTCGCGGGGATCTGTCCAGTCCGTGACAATCACAAGCGGGGCCTCACAGCCAAGGGCGTGATCCAGCATTTGATGAAGGGCTAAAGAGAAGGAAATTGCTTCGCATTCCATAATTTTTTGAATGGCGATGTACTTTTCGGAGTCATTCGGCAGCACCCGGGCACAGTACAACGGTTTCCCGTCCGAGGTATAGCTGGCTTCTGTCGAAAGTGCTTCAGCATAAACGATCATTCTTCTCACCCCTCTAATCTCCAATTTATTTTATTATAGCAAAATCGCACCCAAAACACAATGCAGCTGCCCGGAGCGTGCCGGACAGCTGCGTCGATTTTCGATCAATCTGAATTTATAAAACAAAATGATTCTTCATAAGTGCATACAATATTTTTCTGTCATCGTCAAGTAATACGCTCTCTTTTTTCAAAGTATAGTGATGCGCAAATTCTGTATCTATGTATGCGTGATTGTTGATTACAACGGTATTTTTATATCGTGGCCGCACATGGATATGTAAATGCGGGTTTGGTACTGCTTCTTTGTAAAAGTCATTTAACAGACAACTCCAATTGCATAATTCGGCGCCTAGTACCTCTTTATAGATATATTCCAGCCTGTCTATGATGGTTTTCAATTCGATCCACTCGGAACCATCTAGTTCTGAAAGACTGCTACAATGCCGATTCAATACCAAAATACATCTGCCGATATAATCCTGTCTGTCCGCCAGATAGACAGACCAATATAATGACTGATATAGCAACCACTCAGTTTCTTTATAATCACACCATTCGCAGCCACGCATCACATATCTCCATAAATTCAGATTTGCTTCATTATAGCAAAATCACGAACAAAAGACAATGCCGCCGCCCGCAGCCATGGACATATACGCCGGTCTGGGCGCTGATCGGAGGATATTTCTGAAATTGTGTATCCAATAAACCGGAAGTTGTCAATCCGTTTTGGCTGCATGTCTGATGTATCCGATCCATTCATCCAAATCATCCATTTGTAAATTTTGAAGGGCTCTTTTGTATCGATCAAACGCTTCGGGATGCGCTTTCTCCATCCATTTCAATGCTTTTTTAGGCCCAAGATACGGCTGCTGCATGATATCGCAGAAAATATCCAGGCTGTCGATCAGCAGCCAATGCCAACGGAACAGGCCCTCACAATCGCAGCGTTTTGCGCGCGCAGACATCTTAACACACCAGTCAATATCTGCTTGAAGCTCCGCACCTGTTTTGCCTGGCCGGTTTTTCAAATAGGCCCGAACGGTCTCCTGCAGTGCTTTTCCAATACCGCTACTGTCCGTTACAATGCGCCCGTCAAAAATCTGCACAAAGTCCTCGCACGAATAGCTGCTTTCAAAATATTTTGCGGGATATACAAATACGTCTAACGGAATACCATCCACAAAAGAGGTATCATGGAATCGTCCATGATCCGCCGTAATAACCAATGCGTCAAAATCGCTGTTCAGACCGTTCGTTCCATCCGCATACGAACCATAAAGGATAATCGAGAGCGGGGCGTATGTTTCCTGAATATATCTGAGAATATGTTCCAATATCATCACCTTGCCAACTTTTGATTTATTTTATTATAGCAAACCAACGTCCAAAACACAATCACAGCCGCCCGACACCGGGCGGCTGTGGATATCTCCGTAATCGGACTTAAACTACAAATTCGACAAATTGAAAGTTAGTAGATTTCTTGTTTTTTGATATACATTTCTTCTACTGCACCTAATACAGATTGCTTTTTAGAAGTCAAAGTATCTTCACTCTCAATTTATGTTATCGCTGAAGATAATCTTCGGAGTTTGTAATCCACCATATTTTAAGTCCCATATTGTTGAGGACCTCCTTTAGCCATGTAAGATTGCAGACCCATCTGAACAGAAGCGGCTGTCGTATATAGTCTTCACGCATTGCTTCTCTTTGTGGCGATGCAATCCTTTCAAAGCGAAGGACCTCACACCTATTCTCACTAAGCCATATGTATGGGGAGTTGGTACTCGGTTTACAGTTAAAAAACTCTTGCCATATTGCTGACGGAACAAATTGACAATTTCCGTGGTGCAGCCTACGGATGCCTCCCAAGCGATTAAACAAACTTACACCTCCAAAATATAACCTCTCGCTCAGCGCCGCATCGGTTGTATCTTCATAAGCAAGTAATCCATAGTTTCCCACGCTCCAATTGTCAATGTTCAACCGATGAGGACTCAGAATAGAGCTAACGTTGGAATGTATATAATACCTTTTTCCTTCTTTATGTTTCCACGGATACCACAGACACGCAGCGAGTATTATTTCGTCTTCAGAAACACCGCCCAGTGCTATAGCCGCCATCTGCTCATCAGACAATTCATTGGTTCTTTCTTGTCCATATTCATCAGAGATACTTTGGAACCAATCATCTTCAAACACCATACGCGGCATTTCTGTCAACAGAAATGGATCTTCTGCTGGCAGCAATCTAGATTTTCTGCTTAAAAGAGGAATTGATTCCCATGCCCCACTCTTTTCTTCTGTGTATAGGACAGCATCAAGTTCACGTTTAATAACTGGGATTATAAAATCACCCAATTCTGCGTAATGATGTTTTGAGTACTCCTCAATTTCACCGTTCACAAAGATATATGCACGTATTCTGTTAACGCTTTCTATCGCATTATCATAGCATTCCAGCAGCGAAAGAAACCATTCGCAATAATCAGCTTGTATGGGGGTGCTATCATACGGAATGGAATATCCTTCAACATCGGCGCAATAGGTTAATGCGTTTGTTTCAACACCTGGTATACGAAGATTCAAAAGTATGCTGTGCATTAAATACTTGTGAGATAGCTCATTGCAAGCGGTATATGCGGCGAGTAGCATATCACATATGTCTTTTGAACATCTCCCTTCTGCAGCCCATCTAGCTATTATAAGAAGCAAAAATTCTTCTTGAATAGCCGAGAGACTGCCCCAAATTGCTGGGATAGCCTCCATTATTTCTGTGAAACGAGTTCCCAATAAATAGAGGGCCAATGCTGCAGATTCAATTTTTCTTGCGTTTTTTGTTTCAATCTGTTCCAGCAAGATATACATAGCCATCTCAGGCAACGATTGAGGCTGTGGAAATCTATTTGTTGAATTCACACTGTCGGGCATAATTTCAATGTGCCTATTTCCATTGATCCAAAGCATTTGGGTTTGAATTTCGGCGTTAAAAAGGGACTCCATTTTCTCAATGCTTTCAGTAAATGCTAGTTTAAAAAGCAACTGCAAATTGTGTGAGGATATCTGATAATTATAGTCAGATAATTGAAACTCAATACACTTTGCAAATTTCCAGAAAGCATCATTTCCCAAAGCAGAAAGAAGATTGCGTATTACCGTATCATATCTCCCGTATGTCCATTCTTTGCTTTGTAAATAATTACACAAAGATGATAAAATGGATGCTAGGTTTTTCTTGATGTCTCTCTCATCGGACAATACTCTTTTCAACGCAGCGTTGTAGTATGCTATTGAATTGGGCAATTCCCCAACCGCAGGCAAAAAATCCAACATCTCATTAATTGAGAGTTCTAAATATTCCGCCTTAATATTGGCTTCTTTGATCTGAAGAGTTTTATTGTCTTCTAAGGAAGTATCCCGTTGATTGGCCTGTTGAGTAACAATGCTTATCCACTGCGGCGTTACTTCTTTCGCAATTGAAACAAAATCGACGTCTATTTTTTTTGATTGCGCAATACATGCATCAAAAATGCGCCTTACTCCATTGCGTCCTTCTTGTGTATACCAAGATTGAATCCCGCAATTAAGCAACCACATCACTTCTAAGTCCGAGGCAGTAGTTGCATTACTGATGAATTCAAAAAGCAAATGATATATTTGGTCTACGTTTAGCCGAAAATCCTCATCCCATGTACGTAATTCCCAGTAATCACTCAGTCCACAATTGATGGCGGCCTTAGATAGTTCGTTTATTATATCAAAAGAGGCTTGATTGTTTGAGCGACTGGCTATTTCGGACTGACGATATAAATGAGAACCGAGGGATTTCCATTTGCCGGGCATACTTTTACAAATAATGCTGAAGCAGTCTGCGGGCCCATACATGGCATACTCCTTATGTCCTGAGTACCCCACAACATCCCATTTGAGCTGATTGGAGAAATTTAGAATCATTTGGGGGTCAACAAGTTTTCCGTATGGTGAAAACTTCGTGTGCATCTCCGTTCTATCTTCGACCAAGCTTATATTACAACCGTTTTTCCCATAAAGCTCCTTGATGTATTCTGCAATCATATCCAGCCGTTGATGCCGTTTAAGATAGTCTAAGATAGTGGTTTTATAATACATACCTAAGTTATCAATCTTAAACAAGCTTGTATGTAGCGCATCTATAAACCATTCTTCGTTGCAGAAGCTTTCACCTACTGGGCTATGGAGCAACGTATATAATAAAAACCTGCGAGCTCTCGAATAATCAAATTTTCTGGTGAGCCTTGCGCTTAAGAGCCATGTTACATGAGCAATCAACTTTTCAGAGGCAGGTGTAGTGTTCCAGTAATATTTCCCCAAAAGGCTTGAAGCCTGCATAAAAAGCCAGAATTGCTCCTTCCGACCATCTTCTCCTTTGATGTCAGAATATTGTTCTAACGCCTGAGTAATTAAATCGGAATCATCAATGTCTCTATTTGTGTAACCTGATAAAAATGCCCGAAGTACCGCTTTAAAACAAGCTTCATCGTAAATATGTTCGATTGCCTGTAACGGCATCAGAAGGTTCTGGTCAGGCATGAAAGCCGGATCACAGGTAGCTTTTATTGCCTGTGCTAATAGTATCCATATATCATTTTCCGCATCAGCAGGCACTTGGGTCAGAAAATGTTCGAATTGCTTTGCTACGTCTCCATAATACAGCATTTCAAGTTTTTCGGCAAAGACACTAATAGGTACAAATCCTTCAGTCAGAGCAGCTACTGCAAGAGCATATTTCCTATGCGATATACAATGATTAAAATATTGTTCTCCATATATAAAAATGGCGCTCATCTCAAGGCGAGAGGAGATTTTTTTCATTTGTGGAACGGGCTGGTTCAGCTCTGCAGTAACACTCCCCCAATGCTGTAAGAAAAATCCCACTTCAGTTGTTCCCAACTCCCAAGCTTTTTCTTCGGAAACAACGTCTGCACAGAGAGGCAAAAAAACTAGAGGCGTTATTCGTCCAAACCACTTCTGATACAACGTTATAGCACGAGCCTGATGATTTGAAAGATGTGAGGCATATAGTTTACGACATAGTGACAATACTTTTTCAAATTCATCAAGATTTTGTTTTTCGATTGGTAACGTCCGAATTTCGGAAATATCCGCAAAGCTAATTTCAGGATAGTCATTGCAATTATATTCTCTACTATAGTACTCAAAGTAGCAATAATGTTGATATAGTGTCTTTATAGATAAATACGTATTGCATAGCCCATCCATGTCCTGATTATCACATGCTGCTTTATATGAGAGGTGCGCGAACTCATCTAACCGTTGCTTAGAAACGCCCTCCGCCAAAGCGTTAATAACAAATCCAGGTGTAAAGTATTGTGGAATTAGATATGCTTTGTTTGCACATTCCAGCAAAGGAATAGCGGTAATATATGTTAGAATTCCTTCTGCATTTTGGAATAAATCCTGAGCTAATTTCAATGCGATATCCTCGTATCGAGGTTGATATTCACTAATAACCCCCATGAGGAACACGCGGAAGTCATTGTGAAATAGTGCATATTCACCGGGGGTATTAGTTGGAATAACCAGAGGATATAATCTGTCAAATACCATTCTCCAATCGCTCTCATCCATCTTATATGTTGCTAGGGCACGTGCCAAGATTCTAACATTAACGCGTCCATTCATAAGAAGGATTGGGCATGCAATTATACTTTCAGGGAATGTAATCGCATTTACTATCCTTGAAAGTTCGATTTTCATATGCGTCCAAATGTGATTATAATATTGTTGGATATCCGCTGAGATTCTACTGCTGCGAATCTGATCAACTGCATCGGATAGTGTCTGGCGTGTTTTAAGTTCTTCGACAGCGAATACGACTGACAAATTGTTACCTTCTGTCTTCTCAAAAATCATGTTGGCTAAGTCAACAGCATGATTAGAGAAATGACTGGCTTGAGCTAAAATTAACTGTTCAATGTCACCTGCACGCAACTTAGGCATAGTGACTTGTTCGACATTTTCGCTTGTAGACAACCACATAGGGTACTGTTCACGATACAATGCAGTTGGCTGCCCGACAATCACAAAACATACACCGTCAGGAATCTCTGATGGCAATGGTAGTGTTGATAAGAAGCTAAGCGATGCGTTTGCGCGCGCGGCATGGTCAATTCCATCAATGCAAACAAATATTCTCATATTATGCTGTGCCGCTTCTCTGGCGAGGATGCCTAATAACCTTAAAACATGATTTCTCATATCTTGCACAGATACAAGGGCATTACAGAGTGGAACATTGCACTGTGCCAGTCTCCCGCGGAATCGTTTTCTGAGTTGAATAAGCAAAGTGCCCCACAATTTTTCCGGCGTACACATTCCAGAATCCGCATTATAAAAACGCTGTTCTGGAGAGATTGGTTTGAAGGTATGGTAGCGGAGTAAAAACCGTGCAGTTGTTGACTGCAAATAGCTTACAATACTTGTCTTTCCCGAGCCTGGATTTCCTGAAATGAAGACTACTTTCTTCTGCGTCGTTTGTAGTACTTTATCGAGTCTTTTGCAAAAAGTCTGTCTGCTTTCAAAAAACGGATACGGCGCAGCAAGGCGATGTTGAGCCGCATCGATATCTTCCTCGAAGCCAAGAACAGAGTACACGTCTTCTTTAGTAATGCGCGCATCACTTCTTGTCGATGTAGTCCAACCTCTAAGGCCAACAAGGAGTTTGCCAAACAATTCTATGGCGATTCCACTATTACACCCAAAAACATGGGATAATGCGGCAATCAGGGATTGCTCTAATTCGTTAAGACTAAGTTGATTGCATTCAATTGATAATACCTTGATAAAAGAAATAAGATCGTCTACATCTGCATTTGCAATTGCACCACATAGCTCATTCCACTGATGAGCCAAATCAGAGTTTCGTTCGTTCAAGGCTGCTAAGTTTTGATCTGTCAAAATCTCCTGCTGAATAAGTGAAACAAACAGATCAACAGGATATGCACTATATTTTTTTCCATTATATGAACGGGTTGAACGTCGATTATGTATTATCCGGTTTGAGTAAAGAATCGGTTTGATTGAATGCATTCCTATCGACTGTGCCTTTTTCCAGCCCGAAAAGAGCGCCTCAAATAAACTCTTTTTGTTTTCTTTGCTTTCCAACATTTTCCCAAAAGTTAAGCTGTTGGGGGCAGAGGTCGAGATTTCGTGTTTTACTTGATAGCACAGTTGTTTCACCCCGTCGTTATACTCTACAACTACATCATCAATGGTACTATATTCGCAATGCTGAAAAATAACGCAAGAAATCCCTGAATCAGAGTTGAGCATTTCAATTACATATTTTAGTCCAACAAACCATTCATACCAGTAAGGATCTCCGATTCCCGGTGTTGGCATAACAATACCTCCTGCATGGTCAAGTGAGCGATATATTCGCTATGTCCATTCTTTTTGTTTTCAAATCCAAACTCTATTTTGAAATACTGTAGATAGGAAATGGAAAGAAAAATCATATCTTGTCGAATTATATTTTTACTATATCATTTTCTGCAATGTAAATCCAGTGCCGCAAAATAAGGAATACACTTAGAAAAGTTGTTCAAAAATCAAAACAACGTTTCATTTCAGCACAACCTACATCCCGCTATGTTGTGCTGTCATTGTATCTAACGTTCGATATTTGAGGTAGACATCATTTTGTTTTTTTGCTCAGTTTCCTTTATTTCCTCACAGCAGATGAGCATCGCATTTGTTTATTTCTATAACCTTCTGCCGTTTCAACTCCGCCAGCTCCGCTTTCATCTCTGCGATCAGCACCTTCAGCTTCTCCTCGCATTCCTCGCGCGTGTGCGCATACACATTCCGCGCGTGCTTTTTGCCGTCGATCCATGTCGGGGAGTAGCGGCCTTCAAACAGGTGGTCGTTGATCTGGCTGATGCAGCCCGTTCCGGGCTTGCGGACCTTGCCCATGTAAGGCTGGAAGTCGACGATGGCAGGCGCATTCGCCTGCGGCGCAGGCTCGTCCGGAAGTTCTGCTTTGCCGATGCCGCAGTCGATCTTCCGCGCGGCGGCGTGCTGCATATCAGAGGTTGTGTGCGTGTAAATATCCAGCGTAGTTGCCGCCGACACATGCCCCAGCATGGCAGAGAGCGTTTTCACATCCATCCCATTTTGCAGCGCCAAGGTCGCGAATGTGTGTCTGAGGTCATGAAAACGCACCTGTTTGCAGCTTGCGTGCTCCAAGATGAGCTGCAAGCGGTCGTAGACCGAACCGGGGTTGAGCGGCAGATCCTCCAGCACCGGTGACGGGAACATCCAGCGGGAGTGATTGCTTTCACGGTATTCTTTCAACACCTGCACGACGGCGGGCGGCAGCACCAGCTTGCGGATGGAGCTTTTCGTCTTCGGCACGCTCATGACGATCTTACCCCGGACGAGACTGACCTGTTTGCTGATCGTGAGGACGCCCGTTTCAAAATCGAGGTCGTCCCATTGCAGCGCCAGCAGCTCGCCGCGCCGCAGACCCGTCGCCAGATCCAGCAGGAACAGCTCATAGTAACCCTCGGCTTGCGCCTGAATGAGAAACCGCTGCAATTCGTCCCGCGCCAGCACCTGCATCTCGCGCGCCTTTTTTGGTGGCAGCTTGCAGCCCTCAGCGGGATTCGTGCGGATGAGTCCATCCTGTACAGCCCGCTGCAGCGCCGAGCGGCAGGTCGCGTGGCACATCCGCACCATGCGGTCGGACAGGCCCTCACCATAATACTCCGTGCGCGTTTTGCGGCCGCTCTTTTTCAGCCGCGCATAAAACTGCTGCAGGTCGTTCTGTGTCAGCCTGTTCAGCGGAATTTCGCCCAGCTCCGGCTTGATGTGCAGCCGGATGCGGTCTTCATAGCCGGACTGCGTCGAGGTGCGGATGTTCGGCTTGCAGTGCGTTTCATACCAGTAATCCAGCCAGTCGGCAAAGCGCATCTCCGGCCGCAGCTTGTCCGACGGAATGCCGCCGAGCTGCGTTTTGAGTGCCGCCAGCTTTTCGGTGCACTCGCGCTTGCTCTTGCCGAAGACAGCCTTTGTTTTCGGGTAGCTGTGATCGTCGTAGCCGACAACGTACCGCCCCTCCCAGCGCCCGTCTGTGCGCTGACGGATCAGTCCGTCGCCTGCTTTTCGCTTCTTTGCCAAGGCTTTAACTCCTTTCCGAATAGGTCCTCCATGAAGCCGCCGACGATGCCGCCCGCGGCTTCGCGCATATCCGGCGTGACGTGCGTGTAGGTGTCGAGCGTGAAGCTGGCGTTCGTGTGACCCAGAATCCCCGCCAGCGTTTTCGCGTCCACGCCGCTGGTGAGAGCGTGTGTCGCGAACGTATGACGAAGATCATGAAAGCGAATGCTCGGCAGGCCCGCTTCCTCCAGCAGCGTTTTGAGCCGCCGGTATGCCGTTCCCGGATTCATCGGCAGCTCCGGGCTGGTCGGCTGCGGGAAAATCCATTGGCTGATAGAACTTTTCTTCCGCGCCCGCAGCAGCGCCGCAACGCTCTCCGGCAGGATGATCGTGCGGTTGCCCTGGCTTGTTTTCGTGTCACCGAGGGCGTAGATGCCCTGTCCCTTGCTGTGCAGCGTCCGGGAGATTCCGAGCGTCCCGGTCTTCGCGTCGAAGTCGCGCCACATGAGCGCGCAGATCTCGCCGCGCCGCAGGCCGGTCATAAGCTCCGTGTAGAAGAAATCCCGCCAGATATCGTCTTTCTGGACAGCTTGCAGGAACGTGTCCAGCTCCTGTTCGTTCAGCACCTGCATTGGCTTGTAGTTTAGCTTCGGTGCAGTTGCGTTCTCTGTCGGATTTTTCGGAATGATGTGCGCCTGCACCGCAGCCTTCATCGCGCCGTGCAGCATCGTGTGGATGTGCCGCACCGTCGAATCGGAGAGGCGCTTACTGCCCTCGGCATCCTCGCGCACGCGCCCGCCGTTTTTCAGCCGCCGGTACATCCGCTGCACGTCCTGCGTCGTGATGAGCGAAACCTGCTTGCCGCCGAGCTGCGGCTTGATGTAGTTTTCGATATAATTGCGGTAGCCTTCCAGCGTCCCCGGACGAATCGTGCCGTCCTTGTATTCCGCGAGCCAGCGATCCAGCCACTCGCCCAGCGTCATGCGGCTGTCCTCGGTCAGCTCCACGTCCTGATAGCATTCGATGCTCTGGTGGAGCTTCTCCGTCAGCGCCTTCTGCGTCTTCGCGTAGACGTGCCGGAAGATCGGGTCGCCGTTTGCCTTGTGTCCCACGACGATGCGCCCCTCCCAGCGCCCATCGTCGCGCTTTCTGACCATCCCGTCTCCGGATGGCCGCCGTTTTCCCATATGCAGGACTCCTTTCTTTCATGTCTTTTCTCTAACAACTATCACGCGGGAGACAGAATAGCTACCTCCCACGCGGAGAGTTATCAGAAAGTTATCATTTTGGTTTTCTTTGTCTATGGCGGCACAGCTTTTGAACCGTATTACCAGCCCATCGACATGGTATTGTTCATCCGATCCTGCTCATGGTCGTCTGCTTTATGTCCGGCGGCGATGCGCATTCTGCGCAGCTTGGCGAGCCGCTTGCGGTCAATCTGGACGCCACAGCTTTGCGGCGCAGGCGCGCTGCCTTGAAAGATTTTTCCCATGTGGTAGAGCAGCCGCGTTGCCGATAGCAGAATGTTCGGCGGCTCCTGCCGCTCGATGCGGTCCATGAAAAATCCTGCATAGTCGTGTCCCTGCGCCTGCGCTTTCTGGAACCAGTCGTAGGCAGCGTCCTTGTCCTTCGGCACACCGTTGCCGCCGAGACAGAGCTTTCCCAACAGGTACTGCGCATAGGGATTGCCTTGCTCAGCAGCCATGCGCACATACTCCGCCGCGCGTTCCGGATTTTTCGGTGTGTTCTTTCCGCTGAGATATTCCTTGCCAAGCTGATAAGCGGCGTAGTCGTTTCCGCTCTCCGCTGCCCGTTCCAGCCAGTAGAAGCCTTGCGCGGGATTTTGTAAATCCGGATCATCCGAGAGGAACAGCTTGCCCAGCGCATACTGTGCTGCCTCATGATCTTGCCGCGCAGCCAGTTCCAGATAGTGCTGTGCCTTTTCTGTGTCCGGAATCAGCAGCCCGCCATCACGGTATAAAATTCCCGTCAGATATTGCGCGTACCGATCTCCGCCATCTGCCAGCGTCTCCAACTGCTTTGCGGCTTCGTCGCGTTCCTCCAACAGTATGGATTCATCTGTCGCCATTGCGTACCACGCATTTGCTGGGTACGGAACATTGTAGGCGGCATTCTGTTCCGCTTCCCGTTCTGCGCCTGCGTCCTCAAATGTGATCTCGTTTTGCCGCACCTGTTCCGCCATCTGAAGGACCGCGTTTTTGATCTGCCGGAATTCTCTCTGCTTGGAGAGCGGCGGGCGCTGCCGCTCTTTTTCTGCGTAGAAATCGTTCAGCCTGCATTGCAGCTTCCACCAGCGCCCGTAGCATTCATACACGCTCGGCAGCAGCTCCATCTGATCGACAATGGCATCGACTTTCTGCTTGAGATCCTTCGGCAGATATCCATAGGACTTCTTTCCCTTGACGCTGCCCAACTCTCTCGCCAGCTCCCAGATCATTTGCTCCGCCTCCGGATGCTCACAGGCAGAGTTCTGCATCTTCTGTGCAAGCGCCAGCATGGCAGACCGCGTTTCTCGCACTAACTCGTCGCGGGATTGGCTCTTGTCCTCGTAGATGTGCAGCAGCTCCTGCTGGAAGATCTGGTTTGTCAGGACGGATTTGATTTTCCGAATCCCGTCCCGGTTCAGGTACGCCTGCCCCGGCTTTTTCGACCACGCCATCATGTGAACGTGCGGGTGACCGCCCTCGTCGTGGAACGCCGCATACCAGCGGAAGTCCTCCGGCGGGATGTGCATCGCCTCCGCGATGTCGTTCCGGTGCGCCCGCAGCAGCGCCCGCCATGCGTCCGCGTGATCGAATCCCAGCCGCTCTGCATCTTCGCGGCGGAGCGAAATGATGTGCGTCCAGATGTTTCCGGTGCAGCTGTTCACCTCTGCCATTGCCGCATTCAGGTCGACCGCATCCTCGTCACCGAACAGCCCATGTTCTCCCATCCGCTCCGCGCGAGGACGGGTTGCGATATACTTGGCGTAGCCGTCGATCTCCTGCACCTTGCTCCAGTTTTCCTCCATCGCCAGCGTGAGAAACTGCGAGGCGTTGAATTTCGTCGGATGCGACGTGTAATCGCCGTATTCCAGAAGCGTTTTCGTATCCGGAAAATCCTTCGTCAGCTTTTCGATGAGCTGTGCCTGCCGTTTTGTCGGCGGTCGATCGTCCGGCAGGATCTCTACCCGTTCGCGTGTCGCGATGTAGCGCAGATACCCGCCCGCCGGTTTTGCGCCGCCGCCCTTGAAATACGGACTTTTGACGATCAATCTGGCCATTCGTCAAACGGCTCCTGTGTGCGGAGCTTCTGCTCCAGCCGGAGCTGACCGTTGGTGCGCTTCACGTCATTGACACTTTTCGCCCGCTGCTTCCGCAGCACCGATTCGTCCAGATTCACGCACTCTGCCAGAAGGCTCAGCCCCATGTCCAGCTCCACAGCCTGCTTGAACAGCAGGGATGAGAGCCGCTGCTCCAAAAGCTGCAGCCGCCCGTCGATGGCTGACTGGACTGCCCGTGGGAGCATCGTGCTTGTTCCCGCCGCCAGATGATCCGCATAGTAATTCACGGCGCGTTCCAGAAATTCATTCTTGCTCCGACAGCCGTCCTGCTGGTACCAATGCTCCAGCTTTTCCGCCGTCTCCGGTGACATCCGAAAATTCAGTCTGTTTTCTTCCTTGCTCATAATCCTCCAATCTGCGGCGCGGCACGCCAGAATCCCTTGACGTGACTGCGTTTGCAGGATTCCTGATGCCAGCCGCGCGTAATTTCCTCCAAACAGGCGCCAATCGCAGCGCCTGCGCAACCCCTTGATACAGTCCGCACTGCGGGCTGTTGTGAACAGGAAAAGCGTCGGTTCCGACGCCATCCGTTTATCCTGCTTCTCGCCGCGGCGTCCAAAATCCCTCGATTTTGCCCATTTTGGCGTGTTCCACGTTTGCCGCAAGCGGCTTTCCCCACTGCCGTTCTTGCCAATACGAGCATTTTCCGCCAACGCTCCCGCACGGCGGCGCAACGCCCGGTTTTTGGGTTTCCGGTGGGTACACGCCCGGCTGTGCCCGCAAAACCGGACACAGCCGTGACACGCGGCTCACGCTGGTGGACGGGCGGTTTCCTGCTGCGCCAGTTGGAACGCTTCCAACCGCTTTCGGATGCGTTCCTGCTCGCATTCCGCGTCCAGTTTTGCAAGCTTCTGCTCGTAAAACTGCTGGATGGAAAACTGAATGGGCAGGAGCGTGTACAGAAGGCTTCCGTTCTGCTTGCGTCCGTCCTGTGTGATGATGCTTGTATGCTCTGTCTGAATCAGTCCTCGTTCGACCAGCTCGGTCACATATTTTCGCACGGTGTTCGGGCTCATATTGACTGCGCTCCCAATCGTCCGGTAGCTCGCATGGCACTGATATGTCGTCCGATCCTCAATGTACATCAGGTAGCTGTAGACTGCCAAGGCCCCCGGCGAGAGGCCGAGGGCGAAAACCTCATTCGGCAGAGGAAAGTAGTTTTTGATTGGATCGCGCGAGGTATAGTATTTATTCTTCATGTGCGCCTCCTGTCTGCCGCTCCACCCATAGACGGAACTGCTCCTTCGGTACGACAAGCCGGCTGCCGATCCGCAGCGATGGGAAACCGTCCTCATGCAGAAGTTCATAGGCGCTCGACGGCGATACGCCCAGCGTGCGGGAGACAAGCTGCGCATTGAGAAACAGCGGCAGCTCGTCAAAATTCTTGATGCTTGATGTGTTCAAAGTCTTTTTTACCTCCAACTGATTTTAGAAATTTCAGAGAAAAAACTTGCGTTTCGGAGGTTTCTCTGTTAAAGTTAACACAGTTGCAGTCCGTGTTTTCCGAAACGCGGCGCGCCGTCCGACTGTTGCAGCAGCCGGACGGCTTTTTTCTTTTCCTGTTACCATTCTCCATACCCGTTCCTGCCCTGCGGCCTTTTGTTGACGCACACAGCGTTGGCTTCGCCTTGGTATGCTGGCTGCTCTTGCAGCGTCGCGGCATACTTCCCCGGCGAGTATCGTCTTTGGAGATGGGTGTGAAATTTTCAAGGTACAGGGCAACTTACCGTTGACAAGCTGTCTATGCGGTGTTAGACTATGATAAAATGATTTAGACAGCTTTCCGGTTTTAGGGTAACATAGAGCTATATTTTTGTCAAGACTATTACATTTATAATTTACAATTAGTCCATATTTGAGGTGAGAGCTATGTGGTATGCGAAGATGTATTTCTCCGGTGAGAAGGAGTTCTTTGAAAATGATGCGTTCGGAATGCAGGGGCTGCCGTCCAAGCAGTTAGAACTTCCGTTTTTGGAAAGTCTGCTGACGTTTCTGGAATTGGATGAAAAAGAAATCACGCCGATGCTGGAACGCATCAGCGTGAATTGGGAACACTTCGTCGAAAGCAGTGACCTCGGAGCGCATACAGCCGCGATGGTGGAGTTGGGTATGCTGGCTGAGAAGCACATTTACTTTCGCCTTTTATATACGCGCTGCTTCGGCTGCATTTCCGTTAATGGCTTCGATCAAGCGGAGATTCAGGCGATTGCTTTGGATCTAAAGGAGTTTGCAAAGCAGTTTTCAGAGACAAGGAAGCAGGTCGAGAAGTTTTTGGAATGTGTGCTGGACGTGGATTCCGCCGGCCGCGAGCCGCAGAAGCAGGCGGCGAAAAACTACCATCACGACCAGCCGAGGGATCCGGAGCTGTTCCGATTTGAGCCAATCCCGCTGAGTTTTGAACCGGTCGAGCCGGGCCGGTGCGCGCCTGTTTTATACTCGTCCGCCGTGCGCGACATGATCGACTATTCGCTGCGAAGCTGCGTCGAGCGCGGCGTGACCGTGCGCCGCTGCAAGAACTGCGGCCGCTGGTTCCCGCAGA
>ERZ1027176.287-NODE-287-length-25964-cov-5.772357_pt1 | contig 25964 bp, 9 predicted proteins | sample MGYA00519248_ERZ1027176 | MGnify/ENA primary metagenome ERZ1027176 (study PRJEB26926, sample SAMN06164413) | human gut metagenome | biome: ENVO:00009003; feature: ENVO:2100002; material: ENVO:00002003 | host: Homo sapiens | place: USA | collected 2012 ...
GATCTACACGCGTAAGATCGTCGGCAGCGTCAGATGTGTATAAGAGACAGTCGTCCGGCTGGGCATCACTCTCGGTGCGCTTGCCGTCTGCATACGCATAGGCCTTGCCGTCAATCATATTGTAATAGGCAGCCACCTTGCCGCCGGAGATGATGGGCACGACCACCGGGCAGGCCGCCGTGCCGAACTTGGCCACAATGCCGTTAAAGCTCTTGTAGAAATCCGCACGATCGTCGTCCATTTTGGTAGTCACCAGCACCCGCGCCATACGGCGGGAGCCGGCGTTCTTAAACGCCTTTTCCGCACCCACAGCCAGACCACTGCGGGCAGACACCACGATCACCGCCGTCTCTGCGGCGCGCAGGCCCTCAAAGGCCCCTTGCTCAAAGTCAAACAAACCGGGGGTGTCAATAAAGTTCAACTTTTTGCTCTTATATTCAATGGAAGCCACGGCGCTGGCCATGCTGATGTGGCGCTTTTTCTCCTCGGCGTCAAAGTCAGTCACCGTGTTGCCGTCAGCCACTTTGCCGGCGCGCTCCGTCGCCCCTGCCAAATGCAGCATAGCCTCCAGCAGGGTGGTTTTGCCCTTGGAAGCGTGACCTGCAAGCGCAATGTTCCGAATTTGATCAGGTGCATAAGTTTTCATAAGTCCATCCCTCTTTAATAAGAATTGCTTTTGTGCATATTGTATAATATTTTTCAACATCCGTCAATGCTTTTTGCAGTCCTTTTACAAATAATTTGCAAAACCCCATCGCAAGGCACCCAAGTGCCCCGTACAATATATGCACGCACCCCTACCGCAGAACCCCACCGACACCCCAAAAAAGCAGAAATGGGCATAGAAATAGCCGGGCGGATAACTGCCCGGCCGTTTCGTTAGATTGGGTTGGTGGAAATGGGAATAATACGAACAATGTCGCCCACTTCGTTGCGAATGCCCACGGCAATTTGCACAAACAACAAATCGCCCTCTGACAAAGTCGCTTCAATGATTACATAATCGTCCGTTTCTACCAGATCTTTCGTATCTTCTACAATCATTTTCAATCCTCCTTTGTGTCGATTATGACACAAAGTGGATATAATTGTCAATGTTTTTTGTAAATTTAGTACACACCGTCCTGTAAAGTTCACATTCTCATCCGTTTTATATAGCATCATCCCGCATTTTGTCGATTAGGCATTTTTGCGATTATGCCCCCCAGCAGCGTTGTTGGAGGGATAAATACACGGACTATACGCTGCGGTGCGATGAGAGCACTGCACCCTACAAAATGAATTCAATAAACGTGAGATGTAGTGTCGATGCCCTCATCGGCCCACAAATATTCATTTCCGCCGCCTATATTACTTCTTGGTGGTCACGCTCTTGGCCTTACTCCACCCGGAATAGAGCTTTACGCTCTTGCCACCGATTTTTACGGTTTTATAGGTGCGTACCCGCACATAATACTTCTTCTTGGCAGACAGCTTACCGACACTCTTAGAAGTCGTCTTATTCTTGCTGATCGTCACCGTCTTGGCGCTCTTAAACTTGCTGCTGGTACTATACTGCACCTGATAGCCGGTGATTTGGGTCGCCTGCTTTTTCCAGGTCACCTTAAAGCCTTTCTTGGCAGCGGTAACCTTAGACACACTTGTACCTTTCGGGTTAATATTGTAGGTCATGGACTTACTGCCGCTGTAATTGCCCTTGAGGGTCACTTTCACGGTGTATTTGCCCACATTCTTCATGCCCTTGGGATAGCTGACGGTATAATCCGTGCCGTTCTTCAGGGCCTTGCCCTTGCTGTCTTTCACGGTCACAGACGGTTTTTGCACTTTGCCGTTGTAGGTGCAAGCAGTTTTGCTCAGCTTGATATTGCTGGCTTTATAGTATGTTTGCAAGGTCTTGGTGTATGTGGCCTTGCAGCCGGTACGGGTACAAGCATAAGTTGCCGTCCGTTTGCCGTCCTTAGAAGTCGTGGCCTTGGTCAAGGCACGGCTTTTTTCTTTGTAATTATGACCCAGCGCCGGGACAATATCCCGGTGCACCTCATCTGCGCAAATGGTGCAGAAGTAGGGCGTGTAGCCCGCAGTGGTGCAGGTGGGCAGTACTGAATCCCCCGCCTCGTAATTATGCTCGTGACTGCGGATTTCAAATTTTGCCTCGGCGCGATAGCCCTGGTAGTACACCGCCATGGTGTTCATGCCCTCGGCGCCGCAGCCGGACATATCCACGATCACATCGACGCCGTTAATGCTCAGCACACCGCCGGCATCTTTATAACACCATTCCAAGGGCTGGGTGGCGTTCTTAAATCCCACCAGCAGTTTCAATTCATTGAGCACCGCTTGGGGGTTGTAGCCGTTAAACACTGTCTTGCCCTGCAAGTAAGCACGCAGCCCCAGCTCCTCCGTCAGCGCACCGCTTGCACCACTGATAAATGTAATATCTACATCGGAAGCCTCACTGGTAGGCAACCAGCCCCAAACATGGTAGGTATATGTTTTGCCCTTTTCCAAGGTGGCGGTTATATAAGGTCTGCTATAATCCTTAGCGTTGGGACGGTATGGATACTCCCCTTCCTGCACCTTTCCGCCCGGGAAAGTCAAACTTGCGTGCGCATTGCGTCCGCTTTCGCCGTTCGGATTGTGTACAAAAAAGCTCAGAGTATACTCCGCCGTGTACTGAGGGGTAAAGGTCAGCGTGGCCTTTTCGCCTTTTGCATAGGAAACTACATTTTTTTGGGTCTCAGCAGAACGAAACAAGGCACGGCTTAAATCATAAGATGTTGACGCTGCCCACGCCGTCACCGGCAGGGTGCACACCAGCAGCAGAAACGCCAGCAGAAAACTGCCCAGGCGTATAGTTTTTTTCATAATCGCACTCCTTTGCTGCCCTTATTGTAGCACAGGTCAGACGGATTGTAAATAGGAAAGGTCTGTCAATAGGTATAGCGCAGCACGGCGGAATACACTGTGTGCAGGACGCCGTCTGCGTCTGCATAAGTCAGGTACGCCCGCGCGGCGGCAGTGCCCACATGGGCGGAAATGCCGTAGTACAGCACAAACTGGCCTTCCGGCTCCGTAGAGCGGTTTTGCGCGCAGCGCACCATGCCGGCGTCCGTACCGGTGCCCGGCTTACCGGCCATCTCCAGCACCAGGTCATCGTCTGCCAAATTTTTGCCATAAAGGAAGCCGGAGGTCACCAGCCGGTTCCCCTCCCCGGCCATGGACCGGGTGGCAGCAAACATCACCCGCCCGGTGTCCGACTGCAACTGGGCGGAGAGCAGTGACACAGAGGGCACCGGAGTCAGATCATCGGTGCGCTTCTCCAGCGCCAAATCGGCAACGGCGTAGAAGCTGTACCGGCTGCCATAACCCAGCACCCGCCCATCGGCTGAAAAGCCCTTGGCATCTGCCGCAGACACAGTAACCCGCGCCCCATAGGCAACAGTCAGACGGTTCCGGGCAGTTTGGCTGCCGCACTGCAAGATGCAGCCGGGGGCGGTGATGGTCAGCTGCTTGGCTCCACCGGCGCGGTACAGTGCCTGCACGGTTAGGGAGCCGGTGGCGCTGTGGATCTGCGTCGGCGTGTAGGACCAGCCGACAAAAGTATAGCCGGTGTAGGTAGGCGGCGTGGGGATCTTTACCTCCGCGGCACTGTCCACCTGTTGATAAGACAGCACATTGGAAAACGGGTCAATAAACAAAAAGGTCAGCCGGTCGCTGTTATCCAAAAACAGCGGCGTGTAAGTGGCGCTGGCCACCGGGGTAAAGGTATAGCTGGCATCGCCGGACAGAATCTTATTCCCCTGCTGCCAACCGGCAAAACGGCAGCCGCTATTGGGCAGAGCCAGCAGCGTGCAGTCCTTGCCCCGATCTACATAAATCCGGCCGCCGGCGGTCACGTCCGTATCGTTAAACAGCAGCGCGCCCATATCCGCGCCGGGGGTAGCAATGCAAAAGCCGTCATAGTCTACAAAATTCGCCCGGGTGGTCGCGCTGCACCGGCTGCACCCCAGTAGGTCATAACCGCGGGCAGTGGGCGTAGCCGCCACCCGTTCCAGCAGCACAGAATAGTCGTGGGCCAAATTGAAATCCGCCGTGGCGGTGTAGCCCATATAGTGCACCTGCACCGTGTTCTTGCCGCATGCACCGCAAGCGGACAGATCCACGATCACATCGGCGCCGCCCACCAACAGGCTGCCCATGGCATCCTTATACTTCCATTCCAAGTGGGCGCCGGTGCGATCCACAATCAGCAGCTTCATTGCATTCAGCACCGCCTGCTGGCTGTAAGCGGTAAATTCCGTTTGGTCCAGATACAGCCGCAGCCCCACCTCCTGGGAAAGGGTGCCGCTTTCGCCGCTGGTAAAGTCCACATCTACCGTTGCGCCGGTGCTGGTTGCCGTCCAGCCCCAAACCGAGTAGGTATAGGTTTTGCCCTGCTCCAAGGTAGCGGTCAGGTACGGATGGCTGTAATCCTTAACGGTAGAGCCGGTACGGTTAGGGTATTCAAAGTCCGTGACCGTGCCGTCCGGGTTCGTCAGGCTGGCACGGATATTCCGCCCGCCTGTCACATGACCGTACAGCTTTAAGGTGTATTTCGCTGTGTACTGGGGCGTAAAGGTCAGGTTTGCCGTCTCACCGGTGCCAAAGGAAAAGGCGTTAGTCCGGGCACGGAACAGGTAATTTTGGTTCAGATCTACCGAGGTGGTGGCACCGTAAGTGACCCCCGGCAGGGCACAGCAGGCCAGTACCAACGCCAGCACCAGGCACGCCAGGCGCTTTGTCATCTTTTTCATACCGCCGCCTCCAATTCGTTTCGTCTGCTTTCATTGTACCATAAGTGCCACCCCATTGCCATAAAAAAACAAAAAAAGCCGACGGTCTCCCCGTCGGTTCGTACAATGCAGCCCGGCGCAACATCCGGCCGCACCGGTAAAGCAAAAAAATCGAGCCGAGGGATTGCTCCCTCGGCTCTTTTCGCTCGAGCAATTATTTTACTAATTGCAATTAGTCGTCTTCGCCACCAACAATTTCAGGACCGCTTGCGGTCATCACATTGATCTGCTGAAATTCCTTGACGTCGACAACAGGCTTAGAATAAGCTTCTTTCATGAAGACATTCCTCCTATTCCTAAATTGCCTTATATCGCTGCCGGCAGTTGCCCGCCGGCAGGAGCGATAAATAGGGGTCTACGCGATTAAGCGTAAGTGTGGTTCATCACATCAGAGTACACGGTCCGCACTTTGCCATTCTGATCTCTGTAGGTCAAGAATGCCTTAGCGGAGGCAGTGCCGGTCTGAGCGGAGATACCATAGCTCAGGATGAACTGAGTGCTGCCCTCGGTGCTGTTGGCATAAGCAGCCTTCACAACGCCGGAGTTATCAGCGGAACCCTTCTTGCCAACGTTGGCCAGAGTCAGGTCAGCATCGGTCAGGTTCTTACCATACACGAAACCGGACTTCAGGTAAGTGCAGCCATCCACCATAGCGCGGGTAGCAACGAACTCAACCTTGTAAGAACCGGCAACCTGGTTGGCAGAAACAGCAGCCACAACGGGAGCCTGGGTGGTAGCGGAAGCAGCCTTCACAGTTACATCAGAAGCAACATAGAAGGTGTAGCTGTCGCCGTAAGCAACGATCTTGCCGTCGATAGCCCAAGCGGTAGCGCCGGCCTTAGACACGGTTACCTGGGTGCCGTAAGGAACGTCAGCCAGAGTACCCTGTGCGGAGTTGCTGCCGTAAGCAACGGTAGCATCAGCGTCAGTGGTTACAGTGTAGGTAGCGGCAGCGTCCTTCTCATACTGTGCATAAACAGTCATGGAGGAGGTAGCGGCCTTAATGGTAGCCTCATCTGCGGACCAACCGGTGAAGGTGTAGCCGGTGTAGGTGGGCGCCTGCGGGATCTTCACATCTGCGCCGGAAGCAACAGGCTGAGAAGAGATCACGTTGTTGAACATATCAACAAAGGTGAACTGAACGGGCTTAGCGGACTCAGCGAACACGGGCGTGTAGGTGATGTCAGCGATAGCCACGGTGGTGTAGGTAGCATCGGTGGAAACGATCTTGTTACCGGTCTGCCAGCCTACGAAGGTGCAGTTCTCATTGGGAGTAGCAACCAGGGTGTAAGTGCCGTTCTCAGCGAACTTCTTAGAACCACCGGCGGTCACATCCTGACCAGCCAGGGTTACAGAGCCGTTCTCCACAGCATTTACGGTTACGGTCACACCAGCCAGAGCCGGAGCGGTCTCCTTGGTGTAGGAGTAGCCACAGTCCTTACAGGTGTAAGTGGTGATCTCGGCCTGATCCAGAGTCGCCTCCTGGGTCACCTTAGCGGTGAAGTCGCAGGCCTTGGTCTCCTTGTGAGAAGCGTCATTGGCGCAAACGCGGGTATGGGTAGCATCAGCCTCTGCAGTTGCAGCGTCATGGCTCCACTGGCCCCAAGCGTGGTCGGTAGCCGGAATAGCTACAGTGTAGGTGCCGCCGCAGTCGGAGCAGGTGAAGGTCTTCACGCCGGGCTCGGTGCAGGTAGCAGCCTTGGTCTCCACACCATTATCGAAGGTGCACTTGTCATTCTTAGTAGGCTGGCTGCAGGTACCCTCGCCAGTGCAGGTTGCCGTGTGGGTGTAATCCTTACCCTCAACGAAGGCCTCACCGCTGGTGTAATCAGCAACGGGGGTGCCATAGTTATGGGTATGACCCAGAGCGGGCTTGGTCTCCTCCGTGTAGGAGTAGCCACAGTCCTTACAGGTGTAAGTGGTGATCTCAGGCTGATCAGCAGTCTGCTGCTGAGTTACCTTAGAAATAAAGTTACAAGCTTCGCTCTCGGTATGAGACGCATCGTTCAGGCAGATGTGGGTGTGCTTGGAATCAGCCTTAGCGGTAGCATCGTCATGCTTCCACTCGCCCCAGTTGTGTTTCGTAGCCGGGATAACCACATTCTCAACGCTGATCACATAGCCGCACACGGAGCAGCTGGTGGTCACGGTCTTAGAACCGTCCTTATCGCAGGTGGCATCCACAAAGTTGCTTTCCAGCTTCGTCTCGGTATGAGGCGTGGTGGTCAGCTTAGCAGTGAAGGTGGTGTCTGCGGAGATGGTCGCCGTGGTGGGATCGGTATCCCAAGCATAGCTGTAGTGGCCGGCAGCATCGGGAGCCTTAGTGGGCAGAGCCGGTACAGAAGCGGGGCTCTTGCCCTCTTCCACTTTCTCGGTGCCCAGAGAAGCGCCGTCCTCGGTCACATAGTTAACGGTGTAAGACTTGGTCTCCGGAGCGCTGTTGCCAGCGATCTTCAGAGTACCGGCTGCATCAGCAGTACCGTTCTTATCAGTCTTACCGGTAAAAGAGAACATACGACCCGTGTCGTTGGAACCCATGTAATAGGTGGACACGCCGGGATCCTGGTTAAAGGTCAACAGATCATCAGAAATAACTGTGCCTGCCGCAACCTGGAAACCGAAAGTACCCAGATACAGGCCATCCAGAACAACGCCCAGATCATCAGCGCCACCCAGAGGACCGCTCTGCTCAAAGGTGTAGGTGTCGCCGGTGTAAACAACACTGCCCTTGGTGGACAGTTTCTTATGAGCAATACTCAGGTAATAAGAAGTATCACGATACTTACTAGCAGCGTCGATCAGATAAGGGCTACCATCGGCATCGCTGACTTCAGACTCAGTCGGAAGCACGCGACCATCACCGGCAGTAAAGCCCTTAGCTGTTCTCTTACCCATGCTCAGTGCTTTGTCCCAGCTAAAGCTCAACTGGCAGTTACCAAACTGGCCACCGTAGTTCTTCAGGATGAAGGTAGCGGTTACATAATATTTACCGCTCTTGATTGCAGCAGCCGGAAAATCGGTGCTGTTGGCAGTCTTGCCTTCCAAAGAAACTTTGGACAGGTCAGCCACAGTATCATTGTCAGCAGAAGTCTGCCATTCCTCATCACCGTTGGTGATGAAGTTCTTGTTCAAACCAGTGTAAGCAGTCCAAACAATATCGATCTCGGGAGCAACATCAGATGCAGAAAGATAATCCGCTGCATTTACGACATCGCCAGGATTGTAGTCTGCTGCCATGGCAGAAATGGGAGCCATGGAGACTACCATCAAACCTGCCAGTACACCGGAAAGAAGCTTCTTTGCGCTTTTACGCATAAAACTTTTCCTCCCAAATTAATCTTTATTCGTAACTGAATAATGAAAGATCACAACCACTAAATGCACTATAAAGGGCATAGTCAGAGGCATTCACATAGCCATCGTGATTGAAATCACAAAACTTATTGTAATCCGCTTCATCTGATTGGCTACCGGACGATGCGTAATACACCGCATAATCCGCACTGTTGATGTATGTGTCCTTATCAAAGTTACATACAATCATGCCCAAATTGCCTAAGTCCAAATCGCCGTCTGCCACCGTAAAGGTAACCGTGCGATCATAACCATAGGCATAGCGCAATGTAGCGGTGTACTCCCCTGCCGGGAGTGACGGAATGGTAAAGCAACCGTCATTATTGGTGGTTGCCACCACTTCATCTGCAATCACTACATCGCAGTTGCGAACTGTAAAAGTATCTCCCGCCAAATCCCCATTGGTATTGGCCAGCGCCAGCACCTTGCCTGTAACGGCATGGCCGGTGGCCGGGGACAGATCCGCTGTCATTGGATACAGCGTTGCGGTATAGCCGTCAAAGGCGGTGACCAGCGCATAGCAGTCCTGGTCAGCTGTGCCATAATCGGCATAATCCGCATAATCTGCCTCAATGAAGGTTTGGTTCGGGTCCGTATCCAAGGTCACAATCTTTGCAAAGTCCACAGGCGCTTCCGTAGTCACGGTGACCTGCAACTTCAAAAGCAGTTGACCCGCCGCATCAATGGCAGTGGTGGTGGCGGTCTGGTCCACCCTGGTGATAAAGCCAAAGTTGATGGTCCCATTCTGCACCAGCACACCGGCGGCGCCAAGGCCCCGCAGCTGATCCGGCAAACTGTCCGACAGCAGATCGCTGTGCCCGTTGACGGTCAGCACAGCCGCGTCATAAGACATGGTGTACTGCATCACGGCAAAGGACTGCATACCGGAAAGCGTAAAGGATACGGTATAATCCCCGGCAGACAGTGCATTGCCGTCTACCGCCCGGCCCTCGCTGTCCGTAAAGGTACAGGAGAGGTGGGGCTGCTCGGTGTCCAAGGTACCCTGGGCGGCCAGCGGGGTTATAGAGGTTAAGGTCAAAATCAATACAAACGATAAGAAAGCAGCAAGTGTTCTCTTGAGTTTGTTTAATTTCATAATCAAAATCAGTGTGACCCAAGCGGTGCCGAAGCACCGCCCGGGTACTTTAAGTTAGGATTTAGCCATAGATTGCGTTGCTCAACTCAGCGCCGGAGAATGCAAGGTAAATTGCATAGTCGGATGCGTTGACATAACCATCGTGGTTATAGTCGCATGCTGCGTTGTAGGTATCATCGCCCTGAGATGCGCCGGAGGATGCAAGATATGTTGCATAGTCAGCAGCATTGACATAGTCGTCCTTGCTATAGTTGCAGACAAGCATACCCAGGTTGCCCAGATCCACATTACCGTCCTTCACCGTAATGGTGACGTTGCGATCGTAACCATAAGCATAGCTCAGGGTAGCGGTGTAAGAGCCGTTAGCTAGAGCCGGGATGGTAAAGGTACCATCCTGACCGGTGGTAGCCACAGTCTCGCCGTTAATGATCACATCACAGCCTCTTACAGTGAACTCATCAGTAGCAAGTTCGCCCTTATCATTCGCCAAAGCAAGCACCTTACCGGTTACAGCAAAGCCCTCAGAAGGAGGAGCAGTTGTGCCCTCTTCAAGAGAGTTCTCTGCATCTACCAGGTTCTTGTAAGCGGTGAAGCAAGCAGACAGGTTAGCGGTGTAGTTGTCCTTATCAGCCGGAACATAGGTGGCAGCGTCCTTATGGGCGTAGTCGCCGTTACCGGTGGTCGCAACATCTACAGCAGCAGCCAGTGCGTTCACATAGTTGGTCCAGGACTCGTCGGTGTAAACCTTCTCGCCCTTGTTAACCAGCTTGCCGCCCTCAACAGCACCGTACTTCGCGGAAGTCGCGGTGGTGGCGATTGCAGCATTCTTGATGGCATTGCCGTCTGCATCGACCTTACCGGAATCTGTCCAGGTGGTGGTCATTGCGCTGTAAGCGCTGCCGCTGGCGTGAGAAACCTCAGCCTCCACCTTGTCGCCGATATAGCCGCGCTCGGTCACAGTGCCCATGTACAGGCTAAACATACGAACAGCCTCTTCAATCAGCAGAGAAGAAGTGCTGGTGGAGAATGCATAGGTATAATCCGCAGCGTCATTACCATTGGTGTTTGCCAGGTCAGCAATGGTCTGGTCGATCTGGTTCCAAGCGCAGGTGGCAAGCACCGTCTTGGACTCGTCACTCTTCAGGTAAATATCTGCAGCGTACATCTTTTCAGCATCCTTCGCCACGGATACCATCTTCTGGTACTCGGGCAGATCGAAGTTGGCGTCCGTCATACCGTCACGAATGGAAGAAACATCCGTGAAGATCTGACCGGCAACGGTAACGCTCAGCATCTGCGCACACTGATCCACAGCATAGCGCATCTTGTCTCTTGCCTGCATGGCAAGTGCACGGGTTTCCTCACCATTGTTGACAATGGACTTCTCGGTCACCATGTGCTTCACAGTGAAGTCCTTGCTCACGGCAACGCCATTGGCATTGTAGTAAACGAACTTCGCCTGATTGAAGGTGCCTTCCTTTTCAGCACCGTTGATCGCATAGGGAGCATCCTTATAAGTGGTGGTATCCCATGCGGTGGCATAAGCCGGGGTGTTCAGGAAGTACCAGGAAGAACCGCTCTTCACAACAACCTGGCCGGTCTTATCCATACCCACGGTGTAAGCCTGACCACCAACATTGGTGGAAGTCTGAACCGTTACATCAGCATCGGTCAGAGCCTCCGTGGTGTAATAAGGCTGGCTCATAGCGCTGTCAGCATAGTAATAATTGCCGTCAGTCGTTGCATAAGCAGCCAGAGCTGCAGGCAGCTGATCCAAGGAAGTTACGGGCTTGGTTGCAGGCTCGCCGATCACGGTCTTTACCTCAGAGGTAACAGGCGTCTTCGTGAACGCACTGGACAGCGTGCCGGCAGTGGACAGATTCAGCGGAGACTGGCGGGCCTCAAAGCCGGCAGCCAAAGCAGCGGTTGCTGCATCATAGGTTGCGGAAGAGCCGCTGGCCTTATCGTAATCCTTAAAGTCAGAAGGTCTGTAGTTCTTAATGTAGCTATTCAAAGAATCGTAAGCACTATTGAACTGGCTACGGTTACCATCGTCAGCAACAGTTACTTTCAAGCTACCGGTTGCCGGGTTCTTGTCGCAGAAGAAGCTCAACTTCACTTCTTTCTTGGACACCTGAGAAATATCCGTAGAACCATCATACTTGAACAGATCCAGGGAAGAGGAGCTGTCCTTAGACAGAGTCACGGAACCGGTCTGGATGTACAGACCGTCAATGCCGGTTGCGCCGGAAACCTTGCCCAGCAAGTTGCTGTATGCGAAGTCGCCGGAGCCGCTCTTCAGATAAACAGCGGTGTAATAACCGTTGCTATCCTTAACAGCTGCAGCCAACGCTTTGCCGCCGTTCAGCTCGCTCAGCGTGTAAGCGTGGTTCACACGAGATACGCCGTTGGAGGGAACCTGGCTTGCGGCAACGCCCTTGACCCAAGTCTGACCGCCATCGGTGGTGTAGTCTACCTTTTCGTAGTTCAGCACATCACCGGTGAACTTATCAAACGCAGCCATCATGTTGGAATTGTTCACAGTTACGGTCTTGTTGCTAAAGGAATCCTTAACAGAACCGGTGCTGTAAGCAAAAACGCCGTCCAAAGTCTTGTCGGGAGAACCGGCAAGGGTACGGTCATAGCCAAGACGAATCTTGTAGTTCTTCACTGCATCCAGGTTAGAGCTTGCCAGAACAATATCGGTAGGATAGCTTACACGGAACGGCTTCGCGTTCAGGTAAGGGTTACCAAAGTAACCGGTGTTGTTCACGGTAGCCTGGCCATCGGAGGTCTTACCGGAAGAACCATTGGAGAATCTGCCGTCCTGAGAACCGCCCGGATACACAGAATCGGACCAGTTCTTCAGCGGAGTCACAAACTGATAAGTCTTGCAGGTCAGGCCGGTGTAGAGGGCCTGGTTGGTGTTGGTGTCGATAATGTTGTAAGTAACGGTGTAAGTTACTACAGTATCTTCATCAAAACCGCCGTTGGTAACAGTGAAGGAAGCGGACTTCTCAGGAACAACTGTCTTGCTGGAGAAGTCTACGGTGCAAGCACTGTTATCGGAAACCACATTCGTGATCTCAATGTTGTAACGGCCACGAGCAACGAAGTTGCCCTCGGCGTTCTTTACCGCACGGTTCAGACCGTAGCAGTTATTGGTAACCGTCAGCGTTGTGGTAGTGGTGTTACCGCCATAGCTGAGGGTCAAGTTGCTGTCTGCCACACGAGCGGAAGCCAGCTTCATGTTATGATCCGCCAAAGTGGTGATCAGGCCGCCGATCAGATTGTTCACAGCCTGTACGGTGTACATAGCGCCGGGCAGGATCGTATCGGTCTTGCCGCTGTCGCCGCCTACACCGCCGCTGGCTTCATATACATTGTATACCAGGGTACCCAGTACGCCGTAACTGCTGTTGCTGGAAGTACCGGCAAAGGTATCCTTCTGCAGCAGATCGTCGAAGGGATGATCGTTGGTCGCAGCAGCGGGAACCACATTACGGGCTGTGCCGTAGCGGCCGCCGAATACAACGTTCACCAGATCAGCCAATACATTGTAAACGGTGCGGATAATGCCTTCGCTCTTAATGGGCGGTGCGGAAACCATGGTCAGCAGACGGGTTACAAACCCGGTTGCGCCATACTGGCCGTTCGCATCTGCCACACCAATATTCAGCATACCCTGGATCACATCGGTGTAGATCAGCTCTTCGGAATTCAAAGCGCCTTTCTTTGCAGAATCGCCATACTGCAGCACGCCTGCAACAGGCAACAGCTTGTTGGCGATCACATTGATGTTCTCCCACAGGGAGTTGGACAGCTTCACCAGGCAATTGCCGTTGGTGTCGCAAACGCCCAGAAGATTGGCAAGGCCCTTGCCATGCTCGCCGTCCTTAAAGGTGTCGGTGCCGGCATAGTAAACAACAACGGAATTCAGCAGATCAAACAGAGAAACGCCGTCATTCAGAGTAGCGGTCTCCGGATTCCACAGGTTGCCGTCCTTGTCGTGCATGATGATATAGGGGCTCATTACATAACCCACAGCATCACGAGCCATCAGCAGCAGATTGTCAATGGTTACATCGTACTTACCGTCTGCGCCCTTCTGCACCAGAGAAGAGTAGTCGTGATCCGGCAGCACATAGCCCAGATACAGCTGCAACGCCAGAGCAGCTACGCCCTCTGCATCGTTGCAAGCGTCCAGGTCCTCATTGTGGATGCCCTTCTTGAAGTCGGGGATATTCCGCAGTGCAGAAATTGCAAACGGAATCATCGCGCTCTCCAGATTGGCCTCGGTCAGAGCAGTGCCCTCGCCGTTCTCATGATAGAAGGCGCCGAGAATGTTCGCATCCGTCTGATCACAGATGAACTGCAGCACCTTCAGCATATTGCCAACCAGGGTCTGCGCTACATTGCCGGGATCCTCGGAATTTACTTTCGTCAGACCGCTGGCATCATAACTCGGCAGGAAGTCCTTTACTGCGGCAACCAGGAAATCATTCAGCGCTGCCAGCATGGAGCTGTAGCTGCTGTAATCATTTGCCATAAATGCCTCAATGTTCTTCATACCGGTCTCAGCAAAGCTGCAGTTCAGGGGGCCGGTTGCCTGCTTAAAGTAGTAAACAGACATGGGGCTGAAACGCAGTTTGTTGAACAGGGTGGTGGAGTCAATATCTCTCCAGGTGTAGGTAGGAGACTTCACCAGGTCACGGCTGTTGTACTTCTCCAGATCCGCCTTGATGTAAGCCAGATAGGAAGCCGCATCCTTGTACTCATCGCCAAGGGTCTGGCCGGGCTTCAAGTTCTTTGCAGCCTTTTGGCACTCATAAGCGGCCCAAGCCTGCACATCGGCAGCGGTGTAGTTGTTGGCTACATTGCTGTAGTCCCAAGCCGTGTTGTGGGTCGTGGCACCGGTGTACCACATATAGTAATTGTAGTCGTAACCGCCCACACCGGAATTCAACTGGCCCAGCGTATCCTTCAAGGCGGTGTTCCACACCATCTCAAAGGCTTGGAAGCCAAAGTCAAACAGCGTATTTGAGGGCTTCAGCTCCAACTTCTGATCCTGATAACGGAACAGATATACATTACCGATGGCCTCGCCGTTCTTGTCATGATCCTCCTGCGTTACATAATGCAGGTTGGTCGTGTCAATATACGGTGCGGAACCCTTCTCCAGATACTCTGCGTATCTGTCTCGAGAATTGGTACCGTCGGCGTATGTAATCTGTGCGGTAATGTTGCTGAGCAACTGAGTGGAGAGCTTATCAAGCAGGATGGAATCCAGCTTGCTGGTCTCCAGACTGGGATTGTTCCGGATCTGAGCCTTCTCCTCTGCAGTAAACCAACCGGTATTCTCCAGAACCAGCTGCTGAACAATATTATATACCATATTGCTCTGATAGCCGCTGGGCATACCAATCAGGTCACCAATGGTCTTGTAAACATCCAAGAAGCTGCTTACGATACCAAGGCCAAGCTCGCCGCGCAGCAATTTCTTTACGATATTGCCGTTGGCGCCTTCAGGACCCCCGTCGGAAGAAATGTTCCGAACCAGCTTCACAATACCGCGTACAATATCGGTAGAGGAAGTTGCGCTGCGGGACATTCCGTTAACTGCGCTCAAATCTACATAGCGGGCATCGCCGGCCAGCAGAAGCAGTGCGGACTTGCTGTTCAGGAAAGAATCCAGATCTTGAACAGTTTTAAGTACCTCATCCACGCTGCCCAGTTTGATGGTGATGCTACCAAGAACACTCAGGTCGATATTCATCGGTGCGATGTTTGCCTGAGCAAGAGTCAGATCCACAAAGTCCAAAAGGGCTGTGCAGGCCTGCTCATCATTCAGGATGGGCCAACCCAGTGAGTTGAAGTCCAAGTCCTGGTCATGGTACTTCGTGTTTGCCGAAGCATTAGCCGCGGAAGCGACCATAGCACCGGAGAAACAGCTCATCGCCATCAAGACCGCCAAAAAGAGCGCAAGCAACTTGCGGGAAAACTTTTTAGCTTTCACTAATTTTTACCTCCATAGTAATTTGTAATTCTTACGAATAAATGGTTGCGTGTACGCGCCGTCCCATCCTCTGACCATCGGGCAATCCAATATTCAGGATGAAGGCATTGCAGCCAGACGCCATACATTATGAAAATGCGCATAGAAACACATTTATCGCATTCTTATTAAAACACGATGGTCACCAAAAATCAATAAAGAGCCGTGATTTTTCTGATTTTCGGAATGTTGCACAATTTGAGCGGCCGTTTTTTGTGCGAACGGACAAATTTAATTTACACGAAATTAACAATTTGTTCATATTTTATCGCTTAGTTAAAAGACAATGCCCATTATTTTGCAAGTTTCGACTTGTAAAGGTCATGTGCTTTACGCGCGATTTTCACACGCAAAGGCGTGCCCCTTTACACCATCGATTTTTTGGCGTAACGGCGGGAAACTTTCACAAGTTCCACAGGATTTTCCACAATTTTTCCTCCAAAACCGGTGGAATTTCTGTCAGCAGTTGTCGAATGTAGCAATGACGATAAACGCGCCCTGATCCTCCACGCAAATCCAAAATAAGAATGCAGCGTAGATCCATCGGCCGGGCCAAACATGGCTTGATATATAAGTAAGCAAAAAAATGTTGCGCCGGAATTTCGCTATAAATCGGGAAATTTCGCCCACCCGTTCACATTTTGTTAAAAAGTTTTCGGAAACCTATTGACTTGCCGTTCTATATTTGGTATAAATATACTGTATTTGTTGTACGCGTGGGTATCCTGCGCCCTTTTAGCAGAGGAATTGTGAACAAATTGTTAACGCAACTTGCAAGCACATCCTCCGCTAAAAGGGTGCGCTGCCCAGGCGAATCCAAAACGACAAGTTCGTCAACATATCAGAAGGAGAGATGAATTATGAAGACGGGCAAAAAGTTACTCAGCCTATTTTTGGCTGTAGTAATGATGGTCACCACCTGCTCTGTCGGGTTCACTGCATTTGCAGCGGACAAAGACAAGGGCATCTGGAAGAACTCCACAAGTGCAGACTCCACCTTTGACGCACTGACGGAACTGGTAGACACCTATGTTCCGGCACTGCTCAATCAGCCGAGTATCAAAAAGGCACTTGAGGAGAAGTTGGGGATGACCGTCACCGACACCACCTCGATCAGTGATCTGATCATGGGTGTGTCTCCCACGCTGCTTAATCTTTTGAGCAGCCCCATGAATAAGGCAGACATCATTGACGGTTACCGGAAAGGGTATTCCGATGTGGCGTATGCCTACCTGGACGAGAAAGATGCGAAGATGAGCTTTTATCAGCTGTTTTCTTTTTGCGTCAACAACATTTCGTCCAGCGACGCAGAACTGGCCAAATGGTGCGAGGACACGCTGAGCGATCTGTCCGCCCTGCTGGAGCAGTTCCCCGAGAAACAGGCTAAGCAGCAGGAAGACCTGAGCGCTGCCTATGACGCACTGAACAAAGTGCTCGAGGTGCTGGGTACTGCTGAAGGCAGCCTGGACACCCTGGAAGACATCCAGAAAGCTACCGTTACCTACAAGGACAAATCGTACAAAGTAGACGACTTGATTGCTCTGGACGATTTCAAGGATGTAGCTAAGTGCTTTGACACCTTCACCGCCTACTTCGAAGAAGCCGGCAGCAAGAAGAAAGTCAGCACCATGAGCGAAGCGATTTGGTATGTGCTGCTCCAGTATCAGACCGACAAGGCAAGCAGTGAACTGGCAGAGGCCGCCAAGGCTTATCTGTGCAAGCTGGCCAAAAAGGACTACAACACCATCAAGGATGACGATGCTGCACTGGCAACCGCTTGCAAGATCGGTGCTGCCGTACTGGCCAACAACGGCGATAGCGCCTTTGTTAGCGAGTACTATGCTGCGCAGCTGGATGACGCTACCGTAGCAGCCCTGCGTGCGGACATGAACAAGAATGTGCCCGGCGGCAGCGCAAAAATCGGTTCCAGCCGTGACACCTTCCAGGCTTACCTGAACGGTGACTATGCAAAGGACGGCATTGCTCCTGTAACCAAGCCGGCAATGGCCACCTACTGGAGCAGCGAGGATCTGGATACGCGTACCGAGGGTATTTACCGCAGAGCGTTGATGGAGAACAAAACTGTCGGCGGCATGTCCCCCGAAGATGTGATCGCCACCATCAACCAAGATCTGTTAAAGACCTTCTACAGTGGTGAACTGAAAGAGAGCGTTGACGAGGCCGTTGATTTCTACTTTGAGATTACCGACGCCAAGGTTATCTCTAATTCTTGCAGAAAGTATTCTTTCGCGAAATACGGCTTTAAGGATTCCTTTGCTGTTGCTGCTGTAAACAACGCCATCAATCAGTACATGGTACTGCTGGATCCTGAGGATCAGGAAGGCGTAACCATCGCAGGCTTGCACCTCACCGGTAATGCGGTTATGAACGAAGTGGTCTACAAACTGGTAGAGTCCAAGGTTGACCTGAAGGGTGCGCTCACCGATATATGGATGAACCTGTACGAGCACCCGGTTGAAACCATTATGCAGTTGCTGCCTGTTTTGACCGTTGTGATTGACGAAGTGCTGATCCCCATGGTATTCAACCAGGAGGGTGATCCCTTTAATGGTTTCCTGGGCGGTTTGCTGAGCGGTCTGATGGATCAATACGGCCAGAGCGTTGGCAGCCCCGTCGGTTTGGGCGGCGGCCTGAGCTGGGATTTGAACGAGGTTCTGCCCACCCTGATGCACTGGCTGATCGGCGACACCAACTATGACTTTACATACTACAACATCAGCGGTGTTGAGTATGGCAAGGATGCCGACGGCAAAGATGTGATCGTCAGCCAGGTGTATGGTGACCCCACCACCGGCAAGTACGATGACACCAAGACCCCGGTGATCCTGAACATCTATGCAGCCGATAAGGCGCTGCAGGGTGCCAAGGCATCCGGCATTGCCGATGCACTGAAGCTCACCGGCGACGCTGCCACTGCCGTGAATGAGGCTGTGTCCGAGCTGGCCACCTTCTTCACCGCTGCTGTGGATCAGTATGTGGCTGCCTATGGTGAAAAAGACGCCAAGAGTGGCGCCATGACCAAGGAAGAGGGCACCGTTTACAACCACGGCGTCAACAACCTCTTCGTTGCCCTGCCCAAAATTCTGGACATTATGGGCAAGAACTTCATTAAAAAATATGATGTAAAGAGCGCTGACAACACCAAGAAGGCTTCCGACTGGTCTTATAGCGATTATAAGATTAAGAGCGATACCGTTGGCGACAAAGCGTTCTTCTACAACCAGTCTTTGGTTAACTTTAAGAACCTGGCAGACGGCGGCAAGCCGGCCAAGATTCTGGACTGCTTTGTAAACATCTTTGTGAACGACTGGTTCAACGCCATCATTGACCTGCTCAATGATGTGACCGCCACCGACAACAAGATCACCACCAACCTGCCCATCATCACCGGTCTGATCCGCGCTATGGGCGGTCTGGGCGAAAAGAGCACCATCAGCGATGTACTCAACGGCGTATTCCAGCTGAAGTACAACGACAAGGCCTCTTTCGTAATGGGCGTGTATAACAAGGATTCCAAGTTTGTTGGTCTGAGCACCGAAAGTGCTTACTTCCTGTTGTCCAACATCGGTCAGCTGGTGAATGTGATCCAGGCCATGGACACCAAGACCAAGAACACCATCGACGTGAGCTTCCCGAAAGTGAACGGCAAGATGGCAAAGATCCAGACCCAGCCCAAGTGGGCAAAGGTACCCAAGACCTCCAGTAAGAGCGGCGCTTCTCTGCTGTCCAATCTGGACTCCGCACTGTCCAAGGTGCTGGAGAACTCCACACTGAACAACTTCAACCTGAACACCACCCCCGGCATCCTGTGCGGTCTGGTAAGCCTTGGTTCTTACATCCTGGGCAGCGATAACACCAACCCGATGCTGAAGATGCTCAATAAGACCTTAAACTTCCTGAACGACGGGGACAAGAAGCCCACCGATACCTCAGACAAGAAGGTTTACACTGAGGATCATCTGACCAATCTGGTAGTTCAGATGTATGTTGCACTGGAGAATGTAATTGATTACTATCTGGTGAACGAGGACGCTCTGGGCCTGAATGTTTTCTACGACGGCAACCAGAAGCTGTACAAGAAGAAGAATAAGGCCGGCAAGCCGGTGTACTACACCAGCAAGACCGGTGCTTACCACTACAACATTTTGGCTGCTGCGCTGAAGGGCTTGATTTCTCCCCACGCAGTGAGCAATCACCTGACCAACAAGTCCGCCGCCAAGAAGCTGGCAAGCCTGCCTACCTGGCACAACGCCATTCGCTTGGACAAGAGCACCAGCGGCTGGACCGGCGCCACCAACATTAAGATCAACTGGGGCTTCCGCGCAGGCAACAACACCAAGTTCTTCCAGAACTTCGGCGAGAGCCTGGGCATCATCACCGATCTGATCGGCGTGCTGACCAAGGATGCCGGTTACTATGACGGTGTACTGTACCCCATCTTTAAGGATCTGGAAAAAGCCCAGGGCTTTAGCCTGGGCGTGTATGCAAAGGGCAGCGTAAAGGACGGCGCAACCGGCCTGCTGGCTATTCTCACCCCCATCAGCAAGCTGCTGGACGGCTTCTACAGCAAGCCTGTCTCCGTGCTGACCAACCTGATCAAGGGCCTGTCCATTGTGATGAACAAGGACCTGAACAATGTGGCGACTGCCGCCATTTACCCGCTGTACAAGGAGATCCACGGCGTATCCAACATTCTGAGCGCAAAGGTGTCCAACCTGATGCCCTCTATGGCAAAGAACGACGCATGGTTCTCCGCGATACTGGGCCTGATCTTTAAGACCAATACGGACGACAAGGATCAAAACGCGCAGAATAAGCAGACGATTGCCCTTGTAACCGGCCTGCTGAAGAAGAGCGCAACCAAGGCTGGCTTGGGCATCAACGATGTGACCGTGATCAACGCTGTAAACAGCCAGCTGGCTAACTTCGGCTTTGAACTGCCCACCACCCTGTTTAAGGACATTGCAAACTGCAAGAATGCAGAGGCTGTTCTGAAGTACCTGACCCACCTGGTGGTCGATGTACTGCAAATTCGCCAGATCATTGATCTGCTGAAAGTCGTGATCGACAATCCTTCCATAAGCCAAGTGCTGGATATGATCAGCCGCCTGACCAAGAAGGATCTGCTGAACATCATCAACGCTGTGATCGCCAAGACCACAGATCCCACCACTGCTTACTGGACCTTCCTCCAGTATGTACAGGAAAAGACCACCGGCTTCTATTATCCCGCCGGTGTGACCGCACAGGACGCCAGCGACGCTGTTGGCGATCTGGACACCATGGTCACCTCCGTGATCGGTCTGCTGGCCGGCCTGGATGTAGTGAAGCAGGATAACCTGAAAGACCTGGTTAGCTCCCTGATCTTCACCAACGCCAACCTGACCAAGCTGGCTTCCGCACTGTACGGCGCCATTGATCCTTACAAGGATTACCTGGGCTATGCCGGCATTGATGTAAGCAAGAAGGGCGTAGCTAAGCTCCTGACGGACGGCAGCTACGGCAAGACCTACTCCTCCGCAGCTAAGGCGATCAAAAACGCCAAGAGCTGGAAGAAGCTGGGCAACATCAACTGGGGCTTCACCGATGGCTCCGCAAAGGCACAGCAGGGCTTTGTAAACGGCCTGGCTGCGATCCTGCGTCCGCTGGACGGCGTACTGTCTCTGCTGCTGGCAGGCGACGACTTGGCCGTTGGCCAGATCCTTACCGATTTGGTGAAGAACCTGAACTTCGGTTCCTCTAAGGACACCGTACAGCTGAAGAATGGCAAACTGCGCATTCGCATCAAGGGCTCTGACAAGTATTCCAAGACCTCTGTACTGGAGATCAACCTGTACAAAGTGATCGAGGATGTGAAGTCCCTGAGCATCTATGGCGGCAATGGTTACGAAAGTGCCATCGTTCCGCTGCTGGAGGCACTGGAGTGCCCCAACGTGAAGACCTACAAGCAGTACAAGGCAGACATTAAGAAGTCTACCGACAGCGTACTGACGGATGTGTTGAATCCCATCGTAGGCTTCCTGAACAAGGTACTGGACGCTCCGTTCGATACCCTCACCGCAGTACTGCCCAATGTGGCATACTACATTGATAATAATGGCCTGGCACAGCTCGTCAACAATCTTCTGTCGCCGGTAACATCTCTCCTTCCGGTACTGAAGAAGAACGGCGTAGATGTTGAGGTCATTGTCAAGGCTCTGGCCGGCAAGTCACTGAACGACCTGGTTAAGGACGCACTGGGTGTGAACATTCACCTGAATCTGAACCACCTGAACAAGTGCGACATCCAAAACGCCATCGTTCCGCTGGTGAACAAACTGCTCAAGTCTAAGAAAATCAACATTCAGTTGCCCAAGATCGACTGGGGTACCCTGGCAAGCCACGGCACAGTCAGCACGGTCAAGAGCGCTGCAAAGAACAGCGAAGGCTATTATAATAGAAAGCACGTTACTGCAAACCAGGGCGAAACGCTGATCGCCGTGCTCCGCTATGTAGCCAACCTGCTGACCAAGAACATCAGCGGTTTGAAGTCCATTTTGGGCGGTATCGACGCGATCAAGGATTACAAGTCCATCATCAACGCGGTACTTGACCAGATCGGCACCTCCTCCGCAGACCAGATCATCCGTGCGCTGTTCTATCTGCTCCAGGAGAATCCCACCAACGCGTTCTGGAATTACAGCGAATACCAGACCAAGGACTACAAGTTCTCTTATCCCTCCACTGTGGATCAAGAATTCTTGAAGAACATTCCGCCTATGCTGGATGGCCTGATCGGTAGCTTGGCTGATCTGAACAAGCTGATCGCTGACGCTGCCTTTAAGGACAGCACCATCAATGGCATGATCACCGGCATCGGCAAGGCACTGGACGGTGTGAAGATCAACGACTCCACCAACCTGACCGCCCTGCTGGCTCAGACCGGCATTGACTATTCTACCAAGACCGTTGCCAAGCTGCTCACCGATGAGTCCTATGGCAAGACCTTCGCGAATGCGGCTGCCGTAATCGGCTCCGCCTCCTCCTGGTCCAAGGTCAACACCTCCGCTCTTAAGTGGGGCGTAAAGGATAAGGATAGCTTCTTTAATGCACTGGCTGCTGTAATGCGTCCGTTCTACGGCGTATTGGATGTACTGCTGAATGATGCTTCTCTGGGCATCTTCAACATCGTTCATATCCCCGGCTCCAACGGCTACTCTTCCGTGGTCGTTCCGCTGCTGGAGGCATTCGGCTGCTACAACATTAAGACCCAGTATCAGTACAGAGAGGACATCAGCAAGGCCTATGACAACATCCTGTTGGATATTGTCAACTCCCTGTGGGATAAGGTAGAGGACATTCTGAATGCACCGCTGCAGACCCTGATGTCCATGCTGCCCAACCTGGCACTGTTCATTGCCAACGACGGCCTGCTGCAGCTGATCGAGAACCTGTTTACACCGGTTTCCGCTCTGCTGGATGCTTTGAAGCCCATCGTGAATGTGAACACCGTACTGACTCAGGTATTCAAGGCCTTCAAAGTGGATCTGAATGGTTTACTGGCTAAGGTTGGCCTGAAGTTGGATCTGAACATTGACCTGTACGATCTGACCGCTATGCTGAAGCCCATCATCGGCGTGGACAACATTGTTCCCCTGCTGAATCAGGTGCTTGGCATGATCAAGATCAAGGGTAAACCCCTGGGTCTGGAACTGATGGATATTGACTGGTTCCAGCTGGCAAGCCACGGCAAGGTGATGACCGATGCTTCTCAGGCTGCCACTTACGGCACGCGCGTGTTTGTAAAGGGCGACGCCTCTGAGACTTTGATTGCCGTGCTGCGGTACCTGGTTGAAGTTGTCAACTACAAGGATAACTACAACACAGTAGCCAGCTTGGTAGGCTCCCTGATCGGTGGATCTGACAACAGCTCCATTACCGATGTGGTAGGCACCGTGCTGAATATGCTGAAAGGCGACACCGACAAAGTAATCGGCGAACTGTGTAACCTGCTTCAGCAGCTGGGTGGTTAATCCCCCATTCCTAAATGAAAATGGCGTACCTTCGGGTACGCCATTTTTGTTACCCGCCGCCGGACAGGCTCCTGTATATAATGTATATAATATAGAACGCCCTTTGGGTGCAGGCTCTCACCTGCCCCGGAGGGCTGCTTTTTTTTCGCCAAGTTTTACGGCTTTTTGAATTTTCTTTGCGAAAGCCTTGTATTGCTTTTGCAATTTATATATAATAAGTGCATAGTAACTTTTATCTCGGTGGTGAATACAAATTGCTCGGTAAATACGCCAGAGTCAAGGTCGTTATGCCTATTGGCTCTACGGACGGTACGGGCTATCGGTATCCGCTGAACTACGGCACAGTATACGGTGAAAAGGACCAGACTGCCTACATTATGGGCATCCACCACCCTGTGCGTAACTTTGACGGGCGTGTGATAGCCGTCCTCCGAAACAAAAAAGAAAAGAAATCCATTTGGATTGTGGCGCCCAAGAGCACACGATTCATTGTCAACGACATTTTGGAATATCTGGACCCGGAGCGGGACTTTCCCGGCTACCGGCTGGAATGCCTTTACGAGAGCAGCTGCGGCGCGGTCATCTTCCATGATATTAAGGGGGAGGTGCGCTACCTGCTGATCAAGAACAAGCGCTCCGCCCACTGGGGCTTCCCCAAAGGGCATATTGAAAGGGGCGAGACCAAGGAGCAGACCGCCCTACGGGAGGTACAGGAGGAAACGGGCTTGCGGGTTAAGCTGATTGAGGGGTTCTCCTGCCTGTCCAAATATCGGATTCGGGATCGGGTTGAAAAGACGGTAACCATCTTTGCCGCCACCACCCCGAGCACGGTGATCCACATGCAAAAGGAAGAAATTGAGGACTACATTTGGCTCACCTATGACCGGGCGCTGTCGCTGCTGCGGTTTGACAATGACAAGAGTATTCTCATTGCCGCCCACGATTTTCTGGACCAAAACAACATTATTTAACGATGGAATCCATGTGTGCTGAAACTGCCTATTTAATTGAACTGACCGCCGCCTTTTTGCGGGACGAGCCGGTAACCTTGCGCCCGGATATGGATTATCGCAAGCTGTGCGGCATTGCCAAGGCGCATAATCTGATCGCTGTGGTGTACGCAGTGTGCAACAAAGCACCCAATACCGAGGTGATCCCGGAGGACTGCCGACTGGCACTCAGCGAGCACTTCTTTAGCAGCGTGTTCCTGTACGAGCACCAAAAGCAGGGTGTAGAGCGGGTGTACCGCGTTCTCAGCGACGCCGGCATCCCCCATGTATTTTTTAAGGGCGCGATCTTAAAAGAGCTGTACCCGGTGCCGGAGTGCCGCCTAATGGGCGACATTGACCTGCTCATTAACCCGGCGAACCGCCAGGCAGCCAAAAAAGCGCTAATGAGCAGCGGCTTTGCCTGCACTGCCCAGAACGGCCCGGTATATGACTATCGCAAGGGCGATGTGTTGCTGGAGGTGCACACAGCACTGATCAGCGATGATCCCCGGTGTGAGACTGCCTTTGCAAACGCCATGGATCAAGCCCAATTTGAAGGCTGCTGCGGCAAATTGGAGGACAATTACCACTTTGCCTATCTAATCGCCCACTTGGCCCACCACTTTCGCTTTTACGGCGCCGGAATCAAGCTGATCCTGGATCTTGCCGTGATGCTGCAAAGGTGCCGGATCGACGAAAAAGCGGTGCTGACCTTGTGCGAAAAAGCCGGTTTGGCACAATTCGCCAAGATTGTGCTCACCGTGTGTTATCGCTGGTACGGCGTGGGTACGCCTTATGTGGATGACACAGCGGACTGTGAATCGTTTTTGGTCAGCTACGGTGCCTTTGGTAACGCGGACCGGAACAAAAGCGCCGTCATTGCCCGCCGCCAAATGGAGCAAGGCGAGAAAGCAAGCCCCCTGCGCAGCAAGCTGCGTCTGGCGTTTCCGGCATACAGCCAAATGCGCCGCATACCCTATATTCGATTTTTAGACGGCCACCCCTGGCTGACCCCGTACGCCTGGTGCTACCGTCTGATTTACAACACCCGGCACCGCAAGGACTTTATGGTGCGCACCGCCCGGGGACTGGACAGCGACGATGCCTACGCCGCTGCCAAGGAAGAACTGGAATTCTTTAAGGAGATGGGATTGTTATGATTTTTGGTATTATTTTGCTGGCTATCGCAGCCATTTTATTGGTGTGGTTTGTAGCCTGGTTTATCATCACCCGCGTCAACGGCAACTGCCCGCTGTGCGCCATGGAAAAGATTGCACACCCCTCTAAGCTGACCATAGACACCACGGACGCACCGAATTACGGCGGCGCTACCGTGCCCCCTATGGGCTGGTCCAGCTGGAACACCTTCCGCCAAAACATCAATCAGGATCTGATTCTGGAGGTGGCAGAGGCCATGGAGGCCAGCGGCCTGGCAGAAGCGGGCTACAACTATATCAACCTGGACGACTGCTGGCACAGCTCCGTGCGAGACGAAATGGGTCGCCTGCAAGGGGATTTGGGCACCTTCTCTATGGGGATCCCGGCGCTGATCAAGCACTGTCTCTTATACACATCTGACGCTGCCGACGATCTTACGCGTGTAGA
>ERZ1027176.302-NODE-302-length-25326-cov-6.979779_pt1 | contig 25326 bp, 19 predicted proteins | sample MGYA00519248_ERZ1027176 | MGnify/ENA primary metagenome ERZ1027176 (study PRJEB26926, sample SAMN06164413) | human gut metagenome | biome: ENVO:00009003; feature: ENVO:2100002; material: ENVO:00002003 | host: Homo sapiens | place: USA | collected 2012 ...
TACGAGATGCTCAGGAGTCTCGTGGGCTCGGAGATGTGTATAAGAGACAGCACCCTTGCAAGCTATCTTTACCGCGTGGCCCAGTGGAAGGGTAATGCCGACGCGCAGGGCACGGCAACGCTGCTTTCCGCTCTGCTGGAGCTTCCCATCCTGTTCGGCTTTCCTCTGCTGCTGCGCAAAGCGGGCAGCGGAAGCTGGCTGCGGCTGTCCGGCCTGTTTTTCACGCTTCGGCTGCTGCTGACGCTCGTTCTGCCCGGAACGGCCGGGTTCTATCTGGCCCAGTGCATGCAGATGGGCGGCTTCGCCCTCTATACCGTCAGCTCGGTATATTATGTCAACGAGATCATCCCCGTGCAGGACGCCGTCAAGGGACAGAGCTTCCTTGGCGCGGGCGCGGGCGCATACCCAACGGGGAGCAACGTGCTTGCGGACTGCCGCGCAATAGCCGAAGCCGAAGGCTGCTCGGCCTTCTATACGGATTCGTTCACCCGTGCGCAGGTGGATAATTCCCGCGCGTACCAGCGGTATTATATCCGTAGGCAGGGCTGCGCGCCCGTAATCACCGCCCCGCTCTCCGTTGAGCAGGCGCACGCAATGTGCCGCGTGGAAGGCTTCAACGGCTTTATGGCTGCCATTGCCGAATGATTTGTTTTCAATTTTTGGGGAGATATATAAACAATGCTTAAAGTTGCCAAATTCGGCGGCTCATCAATGGCGGACGCCGCGCAGATACGCAAGGTATGCGCCATAATACGGGCCGACGAAGCAAGGAAGATAATCGTGGTCTCCGCCGCGGGCAAACGGAGCAGGGATGACCACAAGATAACCGACCTTTTATACCTTTGCTATGCTCACATCAAATACGGTGTATCCTGCATGGACGTATTTGAGCAGGTGAAGCAGCGGTATTTGGACATTCGGGACGAGCTTGGGCTTAATACCCCGCTTGAGGCCGAATTTGACGCGCTGTGGGAGCGCATGCAGCACGGCATAGGTGAGGATGAACTTGTAAGCCGCGGCGAATACTTTTCCGCAAGGCTGCTGGCGGACGCGCTGGGCTATGACTTTATTGACGCAAAGCTGTGGCTCACATTCGCGCTGGACGGCAGCATAGATGAGGAAGCAAGCTACTCCGCGCTCAGGCGCATTGCAGCCAACAGGCGGGCGGTAATACCCGGCTTTTACGGCATTGCCCCCGGCGGACGCATACTCACGCTTACGCGCGGCGGCAGCGACGTTACGGGCGCGCTGGCGGCGGCGGCGCTTGACGCGGACGTATACGAAAACTGGACTGATGTTTCGGGCATACTTATGGCGGATCCGCGCATAGTTGAAAATCCGGAGCATATAGACAGGCTTACATACAGCGAGCTGAGGGAGCTTAGCTATATAGGCGCACAGGTGCTGCACGAGCGGGCTGTTTTCCCCGTGCGGGAGAAGAACATTCCCCTTAACATACGCAATACTAACGAGCCTGACCACCCCGGCACAATGATAATGCGCGACATTGATGACAGCACGGAGCAGAACCGCAGCTTTATAACGGGCATAGCCGGCAGGAAGGGATACACGGTGATAACCCTTTCAAAAACGGGCATGTCCTCAACGCCGGGTGTGCTGAGGCGGATACTTGAAATATTTGAAAAGGCCAACGTGAACGTTGAATACGTTCCTTCGGGCATAGACAGTTTATCCTTGGTAGTGTCCAGCGCAAGCGTGGCGGACTGCCTGTATTCGCTGCTTGGCGAGCTTGAGCGGAGCATAAAGCCGGACCATATAAAGACGGAATCAGATTTGGCCGTTGTTGCGGCAGTCGGCCGCAGGATGGCCTTCCGCCCGGGCATATCGGGCAAAATATTCGCGGCACTGGGCGAAAACGGCGTAAACATACGCATGATAACACAGGGGCCGGAAGAACTGAACATTATAGTAGGCGTGGAAGAAAAGGATTTTGAGCAGGCAATAAGGGTGCTGTACAGCAGCTTTGCCACGATAGGGTAAGGAGCATAGCATGAGGCAATACAAAATAGGCATACTGGGCGCAACGGGCGCGGTTGGGCGCGAGATGATGAAGGTGCTGGAGGAGCGTAAGTTCCCCGTAAGCGAACTCAGGCTGCTTGCGGGCGCAGGCAGCGCGGGCAAGCGCATAAGCTTTATGTGCAAGGAACACACGGTTGTTCAGGCGAGCGAGGATGCATTCGAGGGGCTTGACATAGTGCTTGGCGCGGCGGAGAACGACATTGCCATGCGCTTCGCCCCCGCAATAGTTAAGGCTGGCGCAGTATTTGTGGACAATTCAAGCGCGTTTCGTTTGTATGAGGACGTGCCGCTGGTAGTGAGCGAGATAAATCCCGAGGACGTGCGTAAGCACCGCGGCATAATAGCCAATCCCAACTGCACAACAATAATATCGCTGGTGGCGCTGAACGCGCTGAACAAAGAAAGCCCGATAGAGAGCATAATAGCATCGTCCTATCAGGCGGTTAGCGGCGCGGGCGCGCAGGGCATAAGCGAGCTGAGCGAGGAAACGGCGGCAATAGCTGCGGGCAAGGCCGTTAAGCCAAGCGTTTTCCCGTACCAGATAGCATACAACGTGATACCGCAGATAGGCTCCGAGGCCTTCATGGGCTATACGAGCGAGGAGATGAAGCTGCAAAACGAGGGGCGGAAGATACTGCACAGCCCGGAACTGAAGGTAAGCTGCACATGCGTGCGCGTGCCTGTGTTCCGCAGCCACAGCGTATCCTTATTGATACGCACCAAGGAGAAAATAAGCGCAGCGCGTGCGCGGGAGCTGATAGCCGCCGCGGCGGGCTGCCGCCTTACGGACGATATTGCGAACCGCGTTTACCCCATGCCGCTCGACACGTCCAATCAGGATCTGGTCTACGTTGGCCGCATACGCGACGACCTGACGGACGAGCGCGGGCTTAACCTTTGGTGCTGCGGTGATCAGCTGCGCAAGGGCGCCGCAACCAACGCCGTGCAGATAGCGGAAATAGTCGCAGGCCTATAAGCAACACAAAACCGCCGTACATCATTCGTGGTGTACGGCGGTAAAACATCATTTCACCTTAAATAGCATATAAGATTCACGCAATCGGGCAGGGATTCGTCCACGTAGCCGCTGTCGGCAAAACCTGTTTTTTCATAAACATGCAGCGCGGCGGCATCATCCTTCTTCACGCATACCTCAACATGGTCAAAGCGCGCTTCTGCCTTCAACTGAGCAAGTATCAGCTCCAGCGCGGCCGTGCCGTAGCCCCTGTTCTGGAACCGCTCGTCTATCATGAACTGCTGAAGGTCATAGCCAACGGGTTCATCGATAAAGTCCCGCACAAGTGCAACGCCGACCATCTCCGCATCATTACAAATGCCTATCACGCGCGCATTGCAATCGCGGTAAACATATCCCCGCGCGATTATACCGATCGGCGGCGCAAGGAAGCGCCGCTGCGCTTCGCTCACGCTGAGCCGCGCAATCTCAAGCCAGTTCGATTCGTCAACATCCGTAAGCCTTATCATCAACTCTCCATTATATTGCGTTCAGCGGGCCGCCGCGTTCAACTATGGGCGCGCTCCATTCGCCAAGCTCCCCGCCGTACTGCGCGGCAAGGTTTATCACGCGGGTGGTGAGCGCATCCACGTCCGCCTTTTTAAGCGAGCTGAGGCGCACAACGTCCGCCCCGTAGGCCAATTCACGCTCCGGCGAATAGTTAGGCCCTGCATAGGCAAAGCCTGCCTTGCGCGCAGCCTCCGCAAAATTGAGCATTATGCTTTCGGTCGGGAAATACACCGTGAAGGTAACGCGGCGGACTGCACTTATGCAGTCGCCGTGTTTTTTCATAAGCGCTATATGGTCGCGGTTAAGCTCCGTTTGCAGCTTTGCGGCATCCGGATAAAGCAGGGTTTTATACGTGAGCCAATCCGGCTCGTCCGCAAGGCCCGCGGTGCAGTCCATAAGCGGCGTTTTTTCGGCAATGGCTTCGCCCCGCTCAAACTCCTCAGCATCGTGAATATAGAAATAATACTGTATCTGCGCATCTATTTCTATATACCCGGCGTACAGCGCGCCAAGCTTTTTTATCAGCTTATCCTTAACGCCCGAGGCTATGCTGCGCTCTATCGCACTGAGCGTTTCCCGCTTTTCGCTGCGGCTTTGGCAGCTTACATACATCAGCAGCGGGCGCGCCGCCCTGTCGGCATCTATCAGCGCCATGTCCGCGCCGAAGCGCGCCATCGCCCCGTCAAGCGGCCAATCGTACTCAAACCATTGCGCGGAATTATCCTTCATCGCCTTATTGCAGCACGGCCTTTATCCTGCGCACGCCGGCGCCGGAGGCCTCCTCCTTCTTTATCTTGAACGTGCCCAGCTCGCCGGTATGGCCGGCATGCGGGCCGCCACAGATCTCCTTTGAATATTTGCCCATGGTATACACCTTTACCTTTTCGCCGTACTTATCGCCGAAAAGGCCTATTGCGCCCTGCGCACGGGCTTCGTCAACAGTCATTTCCTCGCAGGTTATGGGTACGTCCGCCTGAATGGCTTCGTTGACCAGCTTTTCAACTTCCTTGACCTCTTCAGGAGTCATCTTGCGCTCAAAGCTGAAATCGAACCTGAGCCTTTCGGTGGTTATGTTGCTGCCCTTCTGCGCAACGCCGTCACCCAGCACCTTGCGCAGCGCCGCCTGAAGCAGATGCGTTGCGGTATGCAGCCGCGCGGTAACCTCGTTTGCTTCGGCAAGGCCGCCCTTGAAGCGCTGCTCCGCGCCCTGCTTACTCTTGTTCTGATGCTCACTGAACGCGGCCTCAAAGCCCGCACGGTCTACGGTAAGGCCGTTTTCGCGGGCCATTTCCTCTGTAAACTCTATCGGGAAGCCAAACGTATCATAAAGATGGAACGCGGTAACGCCGTCTATTTTGCCGTCCGCAAAGCTGCCCTTCATGCGCTCGAACTCCTTCATGCCCTTCTTGAGGGTATGCTGGAAGCGGGCTTCTTCCTTGGCAAGCTCGGTGGTTATCTTTTCCTGATTTTCCTTGAGTTCGGGATACACATGGCAATATCTTTCTATAACGGCCTCGGCAACCTTGGAAAGGCTGTTTTCCGGTATACCTATCTGCATGGCGAAGCGTATCGCGCGGCGGATAAGGCGGCGCAGAATATAGCCCTGGTCCACGTTGGACGGGGTAACGCCCCTTGGGTCGCCCAGTATAAAGGTTGCGCTCCTTATATGATCCGCAATTATACGGAAGGCCTTCTTGGTGGCTTCATCGTCATGATAGTTCTTGCCGCTCAGCTCCGCAATGCGGGCAATTATGGGGGCGAAGCCATCGGTATCGTATACGCTTTCCGCGCCCTGAAGGGTTGCAATGGTCCTGTCGAGGCCCATGCCGGTATCCACGTTGCGCTTGGCAAGCGGGGTCACGTTGCCTTCGGCGTCCTTATAATACTGCATGAAAACGTTGTTCCATATTTCAAGGTACTTGCCGCAGTCGCAGGAAGGGTTGCACTCAGGGCAGCACTTAGGCTTGCCGGTATCGAAGAAAATCTCCGTATCCGGGCCGCAGGGGCCGGAGTTGCCGGGTATCCACCAGTTATGCTTTGCGCCAAGATAGAATATATGGCTGGGGTCAACACCCATTTCCACCCAACGGTCGTGCGATTCGGTATCGCGCGGGGCATTTTCGTCGCCCTCGAAGCAGGTGAAATACAGCCTGTCCTTATCTATGCCCAGCCATTCCTCGCTCGTCAGCAACTCATAGCTCCACGCTATTGATTCATGCTTAAAATAATCGCCAAGGCTCCAGTTGCCAAGCATTTCAAAAAAGGTGCAGTGGCTCGCGTCGCCCACCTCGTCAATATCGCCCGTGCGCAGGCACTTCTGCACGTCCGTAAGGCGCTTGCCCGCGGGATGCTCCTGCCCCATAAGGTACGGCACAAGGGGATGCATTCCCGCCGTGGTGAACAGTACGGAGGGGTCGTTTTCGGGTATGAGCGAGGCGGAGGGGATAACCTTATGGCCCCGTTCTTCAAAGAATTTCAGGTACAGCGACCTGAGCTGATCGGAAGTAAGGTTCTTCATATGTATCGTATATCTCCTTAATTGTTTACAGTTTTGGACCAATAATGAATTATATCCCACACACAGCCGCCTTGTCAACGTGGGGCGCAGGCTGTATAATTTATATATGAAGATACGTTCGTTTTTTAGCGGCAGAAACCGCCGCATAAGGAAAAAACATACCCGCCCGGTCATAATGCTGAAGGGCGAGCAGGGAAAAAAGCTGCGCCGTGCGCTGATAATAGCCGGTGCTGCGGCCGCAGTCATACTGCTGGCGCTGCTGCTCAGGCCAGAGCCGGTGCTGATGAACAGCGCGGAGATTGCCAACATTTGGAACAATGGCGTGCTGCGCGTTGGCCTGCGCAACGATGTGCCCGGCCTTGCGGAGAACGGAACGGGGCTTGAATGGGAAATAGCTCAGGCGCTGGCGGAACGCATAATGTCCAACTCCGATGATTACACGGGGGATATTCCCGCGCTTGAAGCAGTTGAGGTGACAAGCATGAGCGTTGGCGCAAAGCTGAGGGACGGCAGCATAGACGCAGCAATATGCCTTATGCCGCGCGGCGCGAACGCCGCATACGCCTACTCCCGCGCTTATTATGACGACCCGTGCTACATACTGGTTAAGCCCGGCAACGAGAACGCGGACATGAGCAAGCTGAAGGTGGGCTGCATACAGTCTGCAAGCAGTTCAAACTTATATGTGCCGTCCGGCGCAACGAGGAACCTGCTTTTCAGCTATTACAGCGATTATAAGGATTCCGGCTACGACACGGCAAGCATAACCGGCTACGCATCGTATACAGACCTTTTTGACGCGCTGGACAAGGGCCAAGTGGACGCGATTGCCATAAACGAGCTGATGCTGAACAAATACGGCGAGGGCCGCGCATATGCAAAGCACACAGCCGACATAGGCACGCTGCATTACGCCGTGGCCACGTTGAGCGCGAACAGCGCAATAGCCACCGTTGCGGACATGATGCTTTCCGAAATGGGATACTGAGCAAACAACTAAAAGCCCGCCTGTGTCAAGGCGGGCTTTTTATATGCTTAGTTTCTATTTAACATCCTTGCTGTATGCGGCGTTCTGCGCATCGCGCGGGAAAACCACGCTGTTGTCCATTATGGCGCGGCAGATATAGGCAAGATCTGCCACGGTGAGCCGCCCATCAGCATCAACATCCATGCTGAGCATGTCGTTCGCGCCCGCGCCGCCATCCGCAATGGCCCGGCACAAAAGCACGGCGTCCTTCACGCCTATTGCGCCATCCCCATCAACATCGCCGGTCAGGGCAAGCGACGCTGCGCACGCGGCTATAATGGCAAGCGCGACAAGCGCCGCAATGGTTCTTTTAAGCTTCATCATTCATTTCCTTCCGATATCATTTGGCAAAGGAGCACGCCGTCCGCCGCGTTCACCTTGCCGTCATTGTTTATGTCCGCAGCGGCAAATTCGGTGCCGCTCAGCACAGCATCACCCATTATATACCTGCATATCAGTATAACGTCCGCAATGTCTATTTTCCCGTCTGCGTTTACATCGCCCTTGCCGGGGACCTCTTTGGGATTAACGGTATGAAGTTGGTAGTTCATATCCGTATACACCACCGTGCCGCGCCCGTAGAAGCTATTATTTAGATTCAGCCTGCCCGCGGCTATCTCCGTCACTATCGTGTTCCCTTCCACATCTTTAAGCTTTCTTACGGTGCTTTTTTCGGTATTGTAGCACATTATAGCATCCGTAACAGACTGTGTGCTGAACTTACCGTAAACAAGGCTGCCGTCAACCACGGCAAAGGCTGTTGCGTTTTCGGCAATAATGTTTGCCTGACGCTCAGTGCCGTAGGGCGTTGAGTAGATTTTGCCCTTCATATACGGTAAAAGCTTATTTCCGCCGGACATGCCCCTAAACGGGCTGTCGTTATAATACCAAGTGCCGTTTATGCGCACCATGCCGCACCGTATACCGCTCCAGAAGGCGGAGTTTGTATGCTCCTTCGCTGCAACGATGGGCGTTGTGCCGAATATAACGCTCGTTGCAGCATCGTATGTTGTATTGTTCACGGCGAAGTGGTTTTGCTCTATCTGCGCCGTTGTGTTCATGAAATAATCATGTTGGCAATAGCCCATATAGTCGCCATCGTTGGTATATTCCCCTATTTTGGGCCTTGGGTCGTCCCAAGTAACGTCGCTGTGATACCAACCGGATTCGGTATTTATCACATTCCAGCCATGGTCAAGATTGATCGAGGATACAAAGTAGCTTTCCACGTCCACTTCCCTGAGCAAATCTATATACGCCAGCGCATAGCCATGACACACGGCAAGGCCGTTCACCAGCACGCCGTAGGCATTATACATATTGCTGTTGGTTAAGGTGTAATCATAGCGCGTATGCAGGGCAATATAATCATGTATCGCCAAGACAATTTCGGTTTTGCTCATGCCGGAAGTGCCGTTGGGAAACAGACTATTCAGCACGGCCTGCTTTTCGCTGTCGTAATCGGCGCGCATGGAAGCCGCATTTGCTTTAAGATTAAGGCTGAGCATAGTGAACTTGCCGCCGGAAATGGAGTATTCCATACCCTCGCTTGCGCATACGAAAGACTGCGGCACGCTGTTCAGCACGGCGGACATCGTGCTGTTGAGTCCAGTATAGTTAGTGCGCTGCCCTTCCGGTTTATCCCCATCATAGTTTATGTTAAGGTCGCTCAGATCTATGCTGGGGGTAAGGTTAAGTATGGCATTACGCAGACGTTCAATAAATATATTGCGCTTTTCCGTTGTCAGCTCGCCGTTATCATCCTTGCTTATATACGCGGGCGCCCTTGCGGGCATCATCCTATCAAAGTCAATGCTTAGCTGTTCGACGTAAAAATCGCCAAACTGGAACACGCCGTCCAGCTCGGCGGGGATTTCAATAGTTTCGTTCCCGCTCGGCGCGGGCGTTGCGTCCACGTCTATCAGCGGGGCATCCTCCGCATCTGGTTCGGGTTCGGCGGTCTGCTCGGGTTCAATGGTCTGTTCGGGCTCTATCGTCTGTTCAGGTTCGGTTGTCTCGCCTTCCGCAAATGCGCACACGCTTGTGAGCATAAGCGCGGCAAGCATAAGGCAAAGCAGTTTCTTTTTCTTCATATGTGTTTCCCCCTCCTGATCCGAATATTATTCGGGGCCAAGTTTGTTACGCTTGGCCCCAAGGTTCGGGTATGTTCAGTTAATATCAGTTGCCGCGCTTGCGCATGGTCACATATGCCGCGCCGAGCAGCGCCAGCAGGCCGAGGCCTATCAGCATGCCGCCGCCTATTACCGCGCCTTCGTTGCGCTGTGCGCCATCCAGCACGCTTACGCCGTCCGCATTGTCTATCACGGGGCGGGCATTGGCCGCGCTCTCAAGTCCGGGGATAATGCCCGCGGTGGCAGGAGTCATGGTATAGGGATGCTCAACCACGGTTGCGTCGCCCGTTGTGGGCATAAGCACTCCCACGGTAATGCCCGTTGTGCCGCTGCCGCTTATAACGCTGCTGCCCTTGAGCATTTCCTTCAGATAGCTGATGGGATAATAGAAGCGGTACATGCCCAGCTTTTCAAGCGCACCGGGGTTCACAACAATCTGCATACCGAATGCGGAGTTGATTATAAGCGTATTGCCGCTTATATCCACCGCGCGGAGCACGCCCTGCGGCACCCTGTCGTAATAGCCGGCATTGGCGGTTATAACGCTGCCCTGTCCGCTGCGAAGGAGCGTCCAGTAAACCTCGTTCCAGAAGTTATCTTCAGGATCCCTTTCAGGCTCGGTGGGCAGTACGGGTGAAGGCGCGGGAGTGTACCAGCCTATGGCAAACGTCACATCGCTGTTTTCTATTTCAAACTGCAAGCCGTCCGCGGTCTTTTGCGGCACTATGGCTTTCATCTTGCCCTCGCCGTCGGGTATCAGCACCACAAATTCGTCATTCTTATCGGAATCGGCGGGGTAGGGCACGGTCACCTGCATCTTGCCGTTTGCAAACGTTACAGGCTTGCCTGTGTTATCCTCAAAGCTGATGTTTTCATACACAACATCGCCGTCGCCGACATTATTGAACGCGGGGTTATTCTTCACTTCCCCTTCAAGCGCGCCCGGTGCGGCATCGGAAAGCTTGCCCTGCACATCTTCCGGCTTCACCTCGTTCCCTGCGTCGTCCTTATATTCCATTTCCTTGCCCGCATCGGGTATCGGCGTAACCGCAAAGCCCTCGGCATTGGGCTTACCATCCGGCTTAACGGGGTCTGCTGTTACGGAAACGGTTATATCAATGCTTTGCTTATCGCTTGTACCGTCAAAATACTTTTCGGTATAGGTAAGCGTTATGGTAGCGGTGCCAAGGGTGTTCAGCAGGCGCGCTTCCTTTGCGCTGTCAACTGCCGTACCGTCGCTCATGGAGAGTACAACATCGGCATGATTCAGCGCCTTCTTCGCGCCGGACTTATACACGGCGTGTATCTTACCGTCGAAGCCTATGGAGGTCGCTTCCTTCAGCTTGTAAGAGTATGCTGTCGGGTTGGCTTCAAGCTTAACGCCTTCAAGCACGTCCACAACGGTGAAGGTGTGGGTATAGGTTATGCCGCTGTTCGCCTTATCGGTAAAGGTTACGGTCTTTACGCCTATTTCCTTGGCGGTGTGGTCGTAAGTGGTGGTCACTTCAACCTTGGTATCATCGTTAACGTCAAGCTGCTGCTCCGGTGCGCCGCTGCCGAACTTGGTAACGAGCTTTACGCCGCTTAGGTCAAGCGCTTCGCCCAGCTTCACCTGAGTGGGCAGGGTGCCAACGATGCTGTTGGTGTAAGTATCCTGCGCCAGGGTCACGGTAACGGTGGCGGTGACGGGGTTATAGTTCTTGTCGGGCGTGAAGGTGAGCGTCAACTCAACCTTTTTGCCGATGTCCGCAGTGGTAAGGCCGGACTTGACGGTGAACACGAGGTTCTCGCCATCTATCTTAGCTTCGCCGTCAAGAATTTCATTAGTTCCGGTAGTAACGCTCCACTTACCGCTTACGTTGTCGGGAGCAAGCTGCAAATCGCTCAGCTTTCGGGTCTGCGCGCCCGCAAGCATGAACGCAACGGTGTATTCCTTATCGATCGCGCTCATGTCGGCCTCTTTTATCACCACGTCAACGGTATTGGCCTTCAGGTTATAGTTCTTGCCGCCCTCGTCGGTCAGCTTGGCGGTCACTTCATAAGTATTCGCGTCGACGGGAAGCGCATCGCCGCCAGCATAGGTCAGGGTATAGAGCGTTTTGCCCTTGTCCGCCTCAACGCGGTTATCCTCAACGTCGCTCACTCCATGCGTATTGCCGTCATATGTAACGGCAGCGGGCGCGATAATTGCAACGGTGAGTTCCCTCTTTTCAACCTTACCGTAAGCCTTGTCGGCGATACTGTAGCTGTAGTTATCCTTGTCTACACCGGAAATGGTGTAAGTCACGGTTACTTCCACGTTGTCGCCCGCATCGGCAGTAGCATAAACGCCCTTCGTGGCAACAAGCTGCACATCGTCGCCTGCGATAATGCCGGACGCGCTCATGGTAACTTTCGCGTCGTCGGTACGACCATTGTAGGTCTTGTCGGCAACGGTCAGGGTAACGGTTGCGGGCAGGGCGGTAATCGTACCCTTCAGCTCAACGATGGGGTTGGTCAGGTTATAGTTGCCCGCATCCGTACCGGTGAGGGTTATGGGCGCGGTGTTTTTAACGGCCTTGCTCGTGCCGACGTTCTTATCATCGAACTTAAACGTGAGGCCGGACTTATCGAAGCCAACATCCGTACCTTCTATCATGCCGTCAAGCTTAGTGTTGGTGCTGTTAACCACGGCATCGGCTTTGCCGTCATACACCTTAGATTGTGCCTCGAAGCCCTTTACGGAAACTTCCTTCTTATTTATTATAAGCTTCGCGGTTGTGCTGCCGATGTAGTCCGCATCCTCGTACTTAATGGTAGCGATATATTCACCGGCGTTTCTGGTTTCCGGCGCATCGTAGGTAACGGTCAGTTTACTCGCGTCAAGCGCCTTACCGCCGCCGGTAACCACAGCTTTGCTCAGGTCGATGCCCTGAGTTTTGCCGTTGAAGGTCGCGGTGGTATCGGTTATGCCGGAAATGACAGCAGGGTCTTTCTTCGTAACCTTTATGGTGAAATTAACGGTTATGTCGTTGACACCATTTGCCTTAACGGTAACGGCAGCCTTGTATGTGCCTTCCTTGTCGGTTGGTATGTCCTTAGGCTTTACTTTTATTTCCAAACTGCCGTTGCTTGCAAGCGTGCCGGATACGGCTTCAAGCGTAAAGTTAGTTTCACTGTCAATGGTAGCGGTTATGTCCGTAAGCTCGCCCGTGCCTATATTCTTTATTGTACCTGTCAGGGGTTCGGGCAACGTTCCGCCAACGCGAACAGTCTCGATAACCTCGGCAGAGCCTTCAACTTCCCACGCATAGGTATGCGCAGTCGTTACCGTTGCGTAGACTGCCGGAGAGGGGTTATAGTTGTTATTGCCCTTAACGCGGGTGAACACATAATAGGTAGTCGCGGGTTTAAGGCCGGTGGTGATAATGGTCGCCGCCCACTCGGTGGGTTCTTTGCCCGTGGTGTTGATGGCATACTCCTGTTTTTTATCAAAAGCTACAACAAAGCTATCGGATTTTATATCCGTTACAGTAGGCTCGGCGGGCTTTTTCTGATCTGCCCTTGCTATGGTGAACGTTGCGTCCGCCCAGGTCGTGCGGTATTCAGAAGCTTCGCTGGAGGTAAACGTTACCTTAACTTTATATGTACCTGCTTCGTTAGGAGCAGATTTAAGTTTGTTATTCAGGCTGTCGAAATATTCAATAGTCCGATCCATGCCTACAACTTCTTCAGGGCCGATTTCAGGCGTCTTTTGTGTGCCGTCATAGGTGAAGTTGAGGCCGTTGAAGTTTATAATAACGGCTTCCTTCTTCTCAAACACAGCCTTTACCGTCACGTCCGTGTTGCCCATGGTGAAGGTTATCGGGTTAGCCTTCGCTTCTGCTTCCGTCAGGGTTATACCGGTAACTTCCCACTTGACGAACTTGTGGTCAAAGTCGCCTGGTTTGGCGGTAAGTTTGACCTTGTCGCCTTCGCGCACGGTGTCTTCGGGAATACCATCAACCGTGCCGCCTTCGCCCGCAGTAACGGTCAGATTGCACGGGGCCTTGTCAATAGTAACAGGATCGCTTTGAGCTTCCTCACTCTCTTTATGGGTAGCGGTCTCGGGATAGCGGGCCGCAACATAATAGGTCTTGCCGTACTGCACGGTGAACTCGGTTTCCTTGCCGAAATTCTGACTGGCGCCATCACCAACAAGAAGATATTCCGCATCGTGGTCAACATTTTTAACGGTTATAACGTTCTCTTTGGCTTCGATTATGGGTTTGTCGGGGGCATTCTTCGGGGCTTTTTCGATAACATCCGTCAACTTGGACTTCAGTTCGCCGGTGTACTTATCAGCAGTAACTATTATATAAAGCTGCTTGCCAATATCCTTTTCACCGATCTTATATTTATCTCCGGTGGCTATTGAATCGGCTTCGCCATCGCGGTACCACTTTATGGTAGTTATGGCAGTCTCCCAGCCATCATTGGTAATAAGGGGGCTTGCGCCGAGCGTTGCGCCGTAAAAAAATCCTTCCTTGGTATATATATCGGCAGTACCGGCTATAGTGGCCTTGGTCACGGTGACCTTGCAGCTTGCGGTCTTGTCTCCGCAGGCAGCGGTTATGGTGGTTTCGCCCAATCCAAAGGCGATCACAACGCCGTTCTCAACGGTGGCAATGCTATCGTTCTCGCTGCTCCAAACTATCGTATCGGTAGTATCAGCGGGTTCAACGGTTGCGGTAAGCGTAGCCGTTTCGCCGCGGGCTATGGTCAGCGTGCCCTTGTCAAGCGTTATGCCCGTGCAGGGGTTGACGATGGTGAGGGTGGAACCAGAAAGCACCGTAGGGACATACGATACGTTATCTTTGGAATAAGAAACATCGCCAAACTTAAGCTCGGTGCTGCCAAACACGGCGTCTGCTTTTACCGTAAGCTTCAATGTGTACAGTATGCCGCCTTCTTTTATAACCGGAACAATATCTCCATTGTCATCTGTTCCAAAAGTCATTCCAACGTTAAAAGAGCCGGTTCCGGCATTATTTACCTGTTTTGATGTTTCTGCACTTATTATACTGCCGGCAGAAGCTTTGGGTTTGTCAAAAACGTTTGAATCATACAGCACTTCAAACTGAATTCCGTGAATCTCAGCTTCTTCCACCTTTGTAGCATTAACGGTTACCGTTACCGTATCACCACGGTTAACACTTGCCGAACTAACTTCAAGCGTTAAACCAATATCGCTGCCCGCATTTTCCGCAAGGGAACCCACTGGGGACATGGTTGTGAACGCCATAGCCAAGGTTAGCAATAATGCTATCAGTCTTTTTCTCATCTGCGCTCTACCTCTCCTTCTTAAAAATCAATCAACTTGATTGCCTTTTTCAATATCATAACAGCGTCGTTTACTGTTATTTTACCATCATTATCCGCATCAGCCAGCATAAGCTGCTGAGTATCCAGTTCCATAAGCTTTATAGCATTCTTTAATACCATAACAGCGTCATTTACAGCTACTCTGCCATCCATATCCACATCGCCTTTAGTGAATCCTCCCAGCGGATCATCGGTCACATTGGGCTTGGTTATTGGGCTGAGGGCGCCGTTGGCGTCCTTTGTGGCTATGGCCTTGGGCGCTGAGGTAATGCTTTGGCTTGCGCCCGATTTTTTCATCGTCAGCACCGCCACGCCGCTGCGCATGTCCACGCCGCTGCCGTTTTGCGCATCGTAGGTTATCGTGGCAACATTGTTGCTTACCGTAACATTGAGTGAGCAGCCTTCTACCTTGGCAATACCAGTATACCCGTCAAGCGTAAGCTGCATGTCCAGCCGCTGCAAATCGGCAATGTTCGCCTTGAGCGAAAGCGTAACAGCGCCGTCCTTCTCGCTCGTCAGGCAGTATATGGTGGGCGCGCCCGCCGTGGGATAGGTCACGCTGTCGCTCACGGTCACAGTGGTTTCCGTGAATGTGCTGCCGGCAGGGGTCAGCGCCGTTTCTGTTTCGCCGGTTTTCTCCGCCGCTATGGCGCTAAATCCCTCGCTTGCTATTTTGTAGCTTGTGCCGGTGGTATTTTGACCTATCACCTTGAACACAATATTGCCTATCACGGTGTTTGCCGCAATGCTCGTATCGCCGCCGCTGATGATACCCGCATTGACAAGCAGTATCTTCACCTTGCCGTCTTTAACGCCGCCGTAGGTGATCATTCCGGTTCCGCTGCCGCTTTCAGCCGTGTCCTCGTCTGCCGTGCTGCCCAGCAGCGCCGTGTAGGACACGAACTCAAGCACCGTGCTGTCGTACTCAACATTGAACTCCGCGCCGCCAAAGCTTGCAACAGCCGCATCAAACTTAACATTGACGCTAAGATAATCGCCCACCGCAAGCTCAGCGTTGCCGCCGCTAAGGCTTATGGCGATACCTCCCCCCTCGGCAAGCGCAGCGAGCGGTAGCACAAATGCCGCCATTATGCACGCGAGCCAAGCTGCTACGATTCTCTGTCGTTTCATGTAATGCCTTTAAACTCCTTATGTATTTGGACCGGAGCAGGCGATGGGCATACCTCCACCACCTATAGTTATATAGTATTATACCCGCAAAAAGCAATATAAGCAAGGTTATTCTGTTCCTTTGCGGGTATTATTCACAAACTGTTGATTTACTTGTTATTTCCTGCCAATTACCTGCGGCGCATGGCGCGGATGGCCAGATAAATAGAGGCTATCCCCGTTATCACAGCCGCCGCGAAAAGCAGCCACATCCAAACCGAAGGCCCGTCGTCCTCCGTTTCGGCAACGGTCACCTGCGCGGCATCCGTCTGCGCCGCGTCCGTCTGCACGGGAGCGTCTGTCTGCGGTGCCGGGGATTCAGCCGCCTGCTGACTGCCCACGGACACAACGGTTTCGGTAACGCTTGCTCCGTCCTCGCTTATGGCATAAATTACGGCTTCGCCCTCCGCATGGGCTGTCACGCTGCCGCTTTGGTCAACGGTAGCCACGCGTTCGTTGCTGCTGGACCATATTGTGCCGCTGCCGCCGGAAATGGTGGTGTTCTGGCCTATGTCCATTGTAACGTCTGCATCAGGGTTGGCGGTAGCGGCAGGCGCCTGCGTGGGCTGCGTGCTCTGCTCCGGCGCAGCAGTTGGCGCGGGAGTGTTAGTCGCGGATGCAAGCTCCAGCGTGGCGCTGCCCTCGGTATATGCAAGCTCGTTGAGCTCTTCGTCTATTATCATGGTTTCCGTCAGCGCATTGTCCAGCTTTATCTCCGTGCTGCCGTGCGCGCCCTCTTTGGGGCGGAACGTGAGTTTGAGCAGTTCGCCCGGCTGTTTGCTGCCCATAAGCGTGCTCCATATGAATATAACGCTACCAGGCTCTTCGTCATTGGTGGCGCTTATGCCGCCGGAAACTATCGCCCCGTTTTTCACATTGACAAGTTCCAGCATTGTTTCATCATAATCAAGCGCAAGCTGCGCGCCGGCAACGCTTGTATCACCGCTTAGGCTTATGGTAACGGTTATTGTGCCGTCCGCACCGGCCTCGCCCGCGCTTATGTTTATCTTAGTATCCTCCGCAAGCGCCGCCGTGCCCATCAAAAGCACCGCCGCGGCAACAAGTGCGGCAAGTATTCTTTTTGCTCCGCTCATTCTTCTCCCCTCCTTTCGTACAGATATGCTTATTATATAGTACGCTTCGCGCCTTTGCAACCGCGCTCAGCCTTGGAAAATAATTCTGCACAGCGCGGCAGCGTCTGCAACGTTCAGCCTGCCGTCGCCGTTTATGTCCGCATCGGCGTCGCCCTTAGCTATTTTTATGCAGAGCAGCACCGCGTCGCGCACGTCTATGCGGCCGCTTCGGTCAATATCGCCCACCCTGTACGCGCCTTCGGTTTCGCTCGTGCGAGCGATAAAGCAATAGCTCTCCGCCGTGCCGTCTGCGAAGGCTATATTTAGGCATACTGTCTCCTCGGTTTCACTCCCGCAGCCGAGCAGCGTTATTGCCGCGCCGCCGTCCGCCGTGCTCCACTGCGCGCTAAGCCCGCTGCCATCTTCAAGCGATACATCCATGCCGGCTATACTTTTGCCAATACTGAGCGCATAGCGCAGCCGCATATCTTCAAACATCCGCACGGCATCCGTGCAAAGTGGGGCATACTCCGCGCTTGCATCGGTGAACAGGCCGACCGTCCGAGCGGTAGTGCTATTGAAAAGCCGCGGCTGAGGATCAAGCCCCGTTACAGTGCCGCGAAACCTTTCCGCACCGCCGCGGATATATTGCGCACCGTGTGATATGTGCAGCGCAGCGGTTTCGCTCAGCTCTATTGCGCCCGTGTTTATCAGCAGCGCGCCGTCCGCAACGCTCAGCCGCGCACCCGAAAGCAGTTTAAGCGTGACTCCGCGCGGTATGCTCACCGCGCCGTTTACCGCAACAATAGCATCCTGACTTACATGCACCGTATTCGCGCCGGATGAAAGCGCCGCGTTCAGCTCCGCTTCCGTTTCCGCATGGCAGAAGCCGTCCATGCTGCCGTACACGCGCCGCGTGCCATCGCCCGCATATTTGCCGCCGGATGCAAGCATTGCCGTGCCGCCCGCAAATACGCACAGTCCGCGCTCAACTCCGGCCACGTTGCCATATGCTTCATTCGTAAGCGCGGCACATATGTTCAGCTCCGCGCCGTTATAAACCTGCAGCGCACCGCTGAGAGTGACTGCCGCATTAAGCGTAAGCCTTGCGCCGCCGTTAACGCGAATAAGCATATTTTCGCCCACGTTCCATGCTTGGTTTATACTAACAGGCGTATTTACATCAATAATGTGTATAATTTCATCCGAATACGCGCCGCGAATCGCCGCATCCATATCCGCCTGCAAGCTTATGCCTTTTTTGGTGTACCGCACCGTTATACTGTCAAGCCCCTGCCCCGTCACAGATGAGCCATCTTCCGCGTTTGCCCATATGCGCGCATTCTCATTGCCGAATGTGATATTGTCGCCGTCGCTTACCGTAAGCGCGCCGCCGTTGACCCATATGTTCCCCGTACACGTAAGCGACGCACCAGGCGCAAGGGCGAGTGAATTGCCGCCGTTTATCACTATTTCAGTGCCATACGGCAGAGTAAATGCCGAATCAAGCGTCACCGCGCCGCGGGCATAAAGCGCAGCATATTCGCCGCATTGGGTGAGCAGCACCGAAAGCTCCCGCCCGTTTGAAAAGTACAATGCATTGCCTTGTTCCGTGCCGAGTGCGGCGCCGTTCGCGCTTTTATATAGCTTGCCATCGCCCTTATATTCGCCGTTCAGAGCATTGAGAGTGCATCCGTCGCGTATGTATATACCGCAGTTCAGCCTAAGTTCGCCGGACGCATATTCAATAGCCTCGTTTTCAAGCGCGCCGTTGACTGTAAGCGTACTGCCGGATTCGATATATATGCTGCCGTAATTAACAACCGTCGCGTTTTCGCCTATTATAAGCTCCGCATTGACTAAGTACACAACTGTCTGTATGCCGATGAGCCAATTTTCATCCAGCGTAATCGTGATACGTTCCGACTCGGCTGAGCCGATATACGCTTCGCACACAAGCGGCGCGCGCACGCCGTCCCGCTCGTATTCCTCCGCATGAGCAGCATAAACAAACGCGGAGAATTCGTCCGCTGCGGCAATATAATGCCGTTCAACCCAGCAGGCGTTCTCCGCGTTCCATTCCGCTTCGTTTGCGTTGGCCATAAATACCCCGTCAAGCGCCTTTGATGGCGTCGCGGCGCATAAGCATAGAATAAGGCACAAGAGCAGGGCAATGTGGGTACGCATACTTGTCCTCCGTAGGGCTATCATGGTCATGTCGTATTTTGTAGAATCTTGTCGATAAATTGATTATACCATACCCGCGCTTTATAGCAAGGGGATATTTATACCTTCATCACAAACTGCTCAAAGGCAATGAGTATTATAAGAAAGCCGAAGTTGAAGGCGGAAAATTCCGCAATGTAGCGACGGGTGCTTTTGGGGTCGTGCTTAACGTATTCGCGGAAGGTGATAAGGCTGGCAAGCGAGGCAATAAGCGTGCCTACCCCGCCCACGTTCACGCCTATAAGCAGCTCCGCATAGTTGCCGGTGAACTGCGAAAGCAGTATCGCCGAAGGTACGTTGCTTATGCATTGGCAGGAAAGCGCGCTGAAAAGCAATGTGTTTTTTGAAAGCAGGGTGGAAAAGAAATCCCTTACCGCATCCATGCGTGCCATATTGCCCGCGAATATGAAAAAGAACACGAACGTGAAAAGCAGCGGATAGTCCACCGATTCAAGCGCATGCCGATCGGCAAAGAACAGCACCGCTGGAATTATTATAAGCCCTATCCAATACGGTATGCCGCGAAAAACAATCGCTATCGCCAGCGCAAACAGTGCAAGATACAGCGCAGTGCGTTTGCCGTTAAGCTCTATCTTTTCATCGCTTATCATAAGCGGCTCGTTTTTTACGAATATGATGCAGCACAGCGTGATGAGCGCAACGGACAATATGAACGGCGGGGCCATTATGCCCATAAATTCGCCGTTGGGAATATTAAACTTAGTGTAAAGATAAAGGTTCTGCGGATTGCCGAAAGGCGTAAGCATGCCGCCGAGGTTGGCGGCAATATTTTGCATAATAAAAGTAAACGCCATATATTTCTGTTTCCCCGTGCTGCTCAGCACAAGGAAGCCCAGCGGCAGAAACGTGAGCAGCGCCATGTCGTTGGCAATGAGCATGGAGCCTATGAACGTTATATACACAAGCGCAAGTATGCTCATGCGCGCCGTTTTGAAAAAGTGCACTATTTTGCGCGCTATAACAAAAAAGAAGTTTATGTCCTCGAGCGCGCAGACCACCGCCAGCACGCAGAAAAGGCAGCTTAGCGTTTTGAAGTCAAAGTAGCCTATGTATTCCTTATCCACGGGCACAAACAGGCTTGTTATCAGCGCCGCCGCAAACGCAATGAGCATAACCGCATTTTTCTTCGCAAAGCCGCGCGCATTGCTTATTACCAATTCCATATATATCAAACCGTCGCTTTCTTCAATAAAATACGCCCTGCGCCGCAGCGCAAAGCAAGCAGTATTATACTCCTTCGGTTTCAAAAAGTCGAGCGGCTAAAAAAATTCCCGCGCCTGATTACTGCGCGGGAGTGGCAGCCGCCTGAGCGGTCTGTTTTTTTCGTTTATTTTTGCGCTTTTGCGCTATAAGGCCAAGCGTTGCGCTGCAAAGATAATGCTTGGCATTCTTGGCCACCTGAAAGCTATGCAGCTCCTTTGGCGTCATTTGCGGAATTGCCAAACGCCCGCGGATAAGATCATCCTTTTTCACTATCGTCATGCGGCAGATGAAGCGGCCGTGCCCATGGCAGCGAAACGCGGCATAATAACGGCGCCGGTCGTTGCTGAACCATTCGCCTATGCTGTGCTTCGCGCCGCATATGGGGCAATTGACTATGCGCATATCGTCGCAATTCATAACATCGTGGCGGTTGGTGAAGTATTCCGAATACTTGGCGGGCGGTGTTTCAAACGTTTTGCCTGTCATTTCCATGCTGCGCGGCACGATTTTTCCGCGGCTGAGCTCAAGCGTTTCTTCATCCACCCATTCGCTTACAAGCGCGGTATACATCGCATCAGCCAGCGCATCATGATAGTCAAAGCAATCCGGTATATGGCAGAATTCCACCGCCTTATAAAGCGCAAGCACGCTGCCCACGCCCATCGTAAGGCTGAATGCGGACTGAACATCCAGCATTTGAACATCCTGCTTTATGGGCAGGGAATAATACTTGGCGTTGTCGTTGAGCACATGCCAATCCCCGCCGCCCCACGCGGCGAACATGGTTTCCTCGCCGACCCAGTCAAGGAAAGCGGTATACGCCTGCTCAAACGTAAGCCTGCTTTCAAGCGAACGCCAGAGCTGCGGCAGCGCCTTTGCGCCCACGCTGAATTCGCTGTGCACACAGGGGTGAATGAATACACTGAACGTGTCCACTATTTTGTGGGCAGATCTATCGTACTTCACCGCGCCTATCTGCAGTATTTCAGCGAGCGATTTGCCGTCGCCAACGCCGCTGTTCCATTCCAAGTCCATAACTATCATATATGGATTATAACATATAGTAAGCGGTTCCGAAAAGCATAAGCTTAACGGAACCGCACATTAACATATGTTCTTTTTTGCTCAGTCCACGGCGCTTACGAGTATAAGCGTGAGCGCAATATACACAAGGCTGACCGCGCCGATTACGGACGCGATTATTATGCCCGCAGTTCTGGCCTTTTTGTTTTCTATCTTACGAACGTCCAGCACTATTGCCGCAATGGCCGCAACAAGCGCAACTACCGCACCCCACAAAGGCATATCAATCCCTACCCTTCTATGCCATACCATGCGGTATGGTTCACGCCGCTGCACATTTCGTCCATAACGGTAAGCGCATCGTCATCGGTAACATAGAACGACTTTGCCATCACGTTGCCCTCCGCATCGGTATAGATATACAGGCGAACGTAGGCGGATTCGGTATCGTCGTAAACATAGCCGTCCATCTGCGCAAGGTCACTGGGGTTATCCGGATCCTTTATGTCCATATCCACAATGGGGCTGAACATGCTGTAAAGCGGGCCAAAGTCATTATAGATATAGCTGTTGGCATAATCTATTGCGAATTCCTCAACGGAACCGTTATAGTCCGCATAGATATCGTTCACGCAGCGGGCAACGGCATAATTGAAATTGTTGTCGTATATCACCAGCGCGTCGCTTATAACTTCCATAACGACGTAGCCATACGGATAGTACGTCTGCACGCCCACGGTTGCATCGGCAACGTACATTTCGTCGCCCGCATCCTCTATTATAGTGTCATGCTCCCAGTCGCTGTTGGTTATAACCTGCTCGGGAGTTTCATTCGGCGTATCGGAATTGCCATTGTCATCAACTATTTCATCATAGAAATAGTAGCCGTTTGAGGATTCGTCATACATCCATACCAGCATAAGCTGATTATCGTCATCCATGTTGAACTGAATAGCAACGTCCGTATTGCCGTCGCCATTGCCGTCCTCGAACGCTATGGCGTTGTAGTTGCCGCTCGTAAGGCCGTATTCTTCAGGGAACTCAACAAAATCGAAAAGCACCTGATTCTCGTCGTCATGATAAAAATACGCCCCGTCGTCCTCCACGCATACAAGCACTGCGGTGTCTTCCCCGTTGCGGGTTATTGTCCCGCTGTCCACCACCAGGCCCCATGTGCGCCAATCCTGACCCACAACCTCATTAGGGTCGTTGTCCGCATCGTTAGAGCACGCGCTCAGCGCCATGCACAGGCACAAAAGCGCAGCTATGAGTGCCATTCCCCATTTTCTGTTTTTCATTTTCCTCTTTCCTCCCCTTGCTGACGTTTTGGCTCAAAGCATTGATTATGACGCCATTTCTTCAGCTTAGCCCAAGTATATTATATCATGGTATAGTAAAAAAATCCAACGTATTCCAATTTTGGATTGTATATTTTTTCGCGCTCCCTTTCCACCCGCTCCATCTGCCCCTTGCGGGCTTAATCGGCGGAATGCATAATAAATCCCCCCCTCAAAATGCAAAAAGCATTGAAACGCCCGGTAACGCCATGGTATAATAATACAAATACTCATGCAAGGAGGTAATAAGTATGAAAAAATACGGAATCGGCCTTTTGTCCATTGCCATTCTGATTGTAAGCTTTCTGATTTGCAGATTTGCTCTTTTTGATATGCACAAAATGAAGCAATTTCCCCTCGTGCTGCTGATTGCGGGCGGCTTGTTTATAGGCATTTCCATGCTTTTCGGGTGCAGCCGCTTCCCGCTTTTCGCATCCCTTGGTTACCCCGTTTCATTTGCCGCAGGGTTGATTTTTAGCCAAGATTACGCCGACCCTACGGGCGCAATGACCCTGAACAATGGGTGGATAATATGCATAATAGTATACTTGGTTATCGTGTGCATAGGCATAGTCGTTGAGGTTATTGCGCGTAAAAAGCGGAAGGGTTGAGGGCGTTTACCGTTTGTTTGAAAGGAGGGCCTCTGCATGAACAAACCGGCCATATTCATTTTGACATTGGCTTGCGCCTTGGCTTTGGTCGGGTGCAGCCCAAATAAGGAAACAAAAAATCTATCGGACGATATGCCATTTGCGGAAACTCCCGATGTCAATTTAACCACGCCGGGCGACATGCCCGCAGACGAGGTTTTTGATATTGTTATATCCCATGCGTCGCGGGCGGATTTTGGGGCGATTCACTCAGGCGCATTGAATGAGAAAACCATGATGTTCAGCAGCGTTATGCATCTTCCCATATACAAATTCGATTCATTGGAAGAATTGGAGCAATTCAAGGCCGCATTTGGGGACTCGCTCTGTATGGATGGTAAATATGACGGCGCTTTGTCCTTCAATGAAGCAACTTCCGGCCGCGATGAGGCATTTTTTGAAGAAAACAGCTTAATGCTCGTCTATGTTGATGTCAGCAACAAGGCAAGTGATTTGGAAGTGAGCAGCATTTTTTGTGACGGGAACACATTCTGCATACATATAATGCCCCGCGACGGCTCTAAATCCACAACCAACGGCGCAGATAGCTATCGTCTTATCACGGTCGCGGTTCCCAAAAGCATGATAAAGGACTGCACCGAGTTTGACGCCGACTTTAATAATGACACGAACTGATTGATTGTTCAATCCGACCGAAGCGTTAACGGCGGGACGGCTAAAGCCAGTCCCGCCTTACTTTTGAGGTTTTGTCAGATTAAAAACCGTAGATTGGATTTAGCACGGCATGTGTTCTGCAATGGAGGATTGTTCACCGAAGCAATGGCAATCCGCAAGGCATACGCAAAATATACCGCGAGAACAGCCCGCATCACAACAATCAAACCCTTATAGCAGGCGTAAGCTTCCTTCTGCCGTTCATATTTTTTCAACAGGCATCACAGCAAAACCAATGGTTTAATCAGGTCTGCCGGCTTGTCTTTCATCAGCATGAGCGCCGGCTCCACATTTTCCAGCCCGTGAAATTTATGTGTAATGAGCTTTTCGGGATGAATACGGCCGGTTTGAATCAAGCACACTTATGCTGCACCATCTTCCCAATACGCAGTTTCTTCGCACAATGTGATATCATAAAATACCCTCCTTCGCTTTGGTACTATCAATATAGCCCATTTGCGACATAAATACAATACTTTTAGCAACTATTTTCTTCTCAGTTGAGACATATAATATTATTAAGAGGTGAATTTGGTGGACGTAAAACAGCGCATAACAGAATTGATGCAATGCCATGGATGGAGCGAATACCGTCTTGCGAAAGAGTCGGGGCTTTCCATATCCACCATTTCAAATATGTTCAACCGCAATACGCTTCCGAGTATCAGCACATTGCAGGTCATCTGCGACTCATTCGGAATAAGCATTGCACAGTTCTTCTCAGAAGGAACGGAAGTGGAACTTTCAAAAGATCAGCAGGAATTGTTTTCAAAATGGCGCTTCCTTACGGCAGAGCAAAAAGAGCTTATACTTCAGCTTATTGATAATATGAAGTAAGGATCGTTTATTACAGTTTTCTCAACTTCCTGACGTACAACGACTTCAGACTAATTTATAGTAAAAAAGGTGAAAGATGCAAACAAAAAGAGACATGGCGGATGGGAAATCGTTCATGTCCCTTTTCATTTTGCCTTTGTTAAGCCGGAATTTATTTATTTGGCCTAACCCATTCGCCTGTACTATCTGCTTTAATTAGAACAAGTTCATATCCACCGTTTGGACGACTAAAATAGATTTCCGTGCCTTCAGGGTCAACTTCTAACACAAAGGTACTTGCTGTTCCAAGCGAATTATTAAGTCCGCCAAACGTGCTGTAAAACTCCAAGTAATGTGGCTCTACTCCGCCACACGAATACTTTCTTCACGCAAAGACCTCCTATAATTCCAACTTTGTTATTTTGTTTGGTAACAAATGTAACATATAAATACAACAATGTCAATTATGCGCTATTCCTTTGTTCACTGGGCCGCCTTACTCACTGCCGTTCGTAATTCTCCCTGTTCCTGCCCGTTCTCCGTTTCG
>ERZ1027176.305-NODE-305-length-25292-cov-7.024726_pt1 | contig 25292 bp, 22 predicted proteins | sample MGYA00519248_ERZ1027176 | MGnify/ENA primary metagenome ERZ1027176 (study PRJEB26926, sample SAMN06164413) | human gut metagenome | biome: ENVO:00009003; feature: ENVO:2100002; material: ENVO:00002003 | host: Homo sapiens | place: USA | collected 2012 ...
ACTTGCATGTGTTAGGCACGCCGCCAGCGTTCGTCCTGAGCCAGGATCAAACTCTTGAGTTAAATCCTGATCACCAAAAATCATCTCTGATTCCCGGCGCTCGTTTACTTATTCTGGCCTAAAAACTCTCGTTTTCAGCCTCGCAGGTCCTTCCAACCTGCTTGACCGTTTCCTGAATTACTTGCTTATTTTTTTGATCTTGCACTATATAGTTTTCAAGGTGCGTTCCCCGCTGTTCTTCCGGTCTCTCTTGTCCGTTTCCCCAGCGCGCTTGACTATAATACCAAACACTCCTCTTTTTGTCAACGCTTTTTTGCAAAAAAGTTTGACAAATTTTTTGAACCGCTCTGCAATACGCTCAGAATCGTCCGATTTACTGGCTTTTTTAGAGTTTTATTTTTCGGTATATATCCCCGCAGCGTGCTGCCGACACGCTAATCTTTCCTCTTGATTATCTTTACTCTCATGCCATCCCCTATCTTTTCTGTCATAAACGTCGCTCCTTGTGAGTCGAGTTCCTTAACTTCGTGTTCGTTATACGGATGGAACACCATGCCTTTCCATTTCCCGTCTGTAAACATATAATCTCCGTCCTCATTTATTATGTGCGGTTCATTTTCATATTCCTCATCTGTTCCATCCAGTGTTATATAGACTATTCCTCCTTGTTTGGTTATGCGCAGCAACTCCTTAACCGCCGCTTCGCCTTCTGCTTTTTTCATGTGGTCTATAACATCTCTGCAAACAACTGCATCAAAATAACCATCTTCATATTCCGTTGCCGTTACGCTTGCTGTCGTAAACTCCGCTGCCACCTTCGCATCCGCAGCCAGTTTTCTTGCTATATCTATCGCATCACCCGAAATATCAAATCCGCTTACATTAAACCCATTCATAGCCAGTTTTAGTGCATATACTCCGCACCCGCATCCGGCATCGCATACTTTTTTCGCTTTCGACAAACTCATCTCCCCGATAATAGCATCAGGCTTAAAATCAAAATCTCCTATATATTTTTCGATTCGCTGCTTATCCGCGCCCCTCCATGATTCATTCCAGAATAAAGATTCTGTCCCATTGCTCATTCTCTCCCCTCCTTTTCTTCAGATACAAAAACGGGAGAGTATTAACTCTCCCGTTAATGGCAGGGGCAGAAAGACTCGAACTCTCAAGAACGGTTTTGGAGACCGCTATGTTACCATTACATCATGCCCCTATTGGCGACCTGCATATTATAACATCATCGCCTCCCCCTGTCAACAAATAATATATACTATTCTCATCAGCACTTCACCGTGCCTACTTTTCACTGCTGCCCATTTTGCCGTCCATCCGTTCGGACTTCATGTTGCACAGTTCTTCGTAGCTCAGTTCATGCACTTGCGTCCTCGGCACAGGAAGCAGCACTGCCTGCGCCAGCGCTTTCGTGAGGTCGTAAATAATATACTCGCCGTCAATAATACTCTTCGGCAGTTCCGTCCCCGGTGCTTTCAGGCATAGCGGTTTTGCATTCAAATTTGTTATTGGTAAGAACCACTCCCCGCGATACCCGCTGTCTATCACTCCGCAGCGTTGGGATATTCCTCTTGTGCCCGTCGAGCCACGCTCATGCAGCTGAAAATAATATTCTTCCGAGCATGCCGACGCTATGCCCGTCGGTATCATGCACGTTTCGCGCGACTCAAGCACTATATACGGTTCGTCTATCAGTCCATATATGTCATACCCCGCATCCTCATCACGTTTTGACGGTATGCGTCCGCCCGGTTTAACCTTTGCAAAGTATATCTTTTCCATTTCTTCTCCCTATAAAAACCGCGCCGGCAGTATTTACCGGCGCAGTCCCTTATTCACTTAATCAAGAAAATCCTTCAGTTTCTTGCTGCGGGAAGGATGCCTCAGCTTTCTCAGCGCCTTCGCCTCTATCTGGCGTATGCGCTCACGCGTAACGTTAAATTCCTTGCCCACTTCTTCAAGCGTTCTTGCCTTGCCGTCGTCCAAGCCAAAGCGCAACCTAAGCACCTTCTTCTCCCTCGGGGTAAGGGAATCCAGCACTTCCATAAGCTGTTCTTTAAGCAGCGTAAAAGCCGCAACGTCCGCGGGCGCAGGGGTAACGTCGTCCGCTATAAAATCGCCAAGGTGGCTGTCCTCTTCCTCCCCGATAGGAGTTTCAAGGGAAACCGGCTCCTGCGCAACCTTTATTATCTCGCGAACCTTTTCTTCGGATATGCCCATTTCCGCGGCTATTTCGTCCGGCCTCGGTTCGCGGCCGTATTCCTGCAAAAGCTGGCGGTTCACGCGGATAAGCTTGTTTATGGTTTCCACCATATGTACGGGTATCCTTATCGTGCGCGCCTGATCGGCTATGGCTCTGGTTATGGCCTGGCGTATCCACCATGTTGCGTAGGTTGAAAATTTGTAGCCCTTTCTGTAGTCAAATTTTTCAACTGCCTTTATAAGGCCCAAATTGCCTTCCTGAATAAGGTCAAGGAACAGCATACCGCGCCCTACGTAGCGCTTCGCGACGCTGACAACAAGCCTCAGGTTAGCCTCGGCAAGCTTTTTCTTCGCTTCTTGGTCGCCATCTGCCATGCGCTTGGCCAGTTCTATTTCTTCCGTTGCGCTCAGCAGCGGAACCTTGCCTATCTCCTTCAGATACATTCTTACCGGATCGTCAATGGATATGCCTTCGCCAAGAGAAGCATCGTTTTCAATCTCAGCTATTTCCTCGTTTATGTTTTCAGGCACTTCCAATTCTTCATCGACCACGTCAATGTTCATGGATTCGAACTTATCATACAGCTTCTCTATCTGGTCGCTGTCCATGTCCGTTTCGTTCAGCGCGTCCATAACCTCCTTATAGGTCAGTACGCCCTTCGCTTTACCATGCTCGATCAGTTCATCGATTTTGTTCTTCTTTGGTTCCTTTGCTTCCAAAACCAGCCACCCCTTTGCAAAATTTGTGTTCAAACTATCTTAAAAGCTTCAGCTTTTTTGCTATTTCGTTCGCCTTGTTAAGGCTCTGTTTTCTCTCTTCGCCCTCAAGCCCGCTCGCCTTGGCGAATTCGTCCTCCAACTCTGCGCTCAACTTCGCTTTAAGCATTCGCTTCACGCAGTCGTCGGCAATCTGCCTGACGTCTCCCTTTATCTTCTCCGCCTGCGCTTCCGCCGCGCTTACTGCTTCCGCCTGCATCGGTTCCAGCTCGCTTATCATCACGGCTGTGCTCGTATTTTCGCCGCCCGCATACTTTATCAGCAACTCCTCTGCCGCAGATCTTATCGCTTCGTTTTGCAGTTCAACTCCGCTTTCCATCATTGCCGCTGCGGTATATGTCGCCGTATCCGCGTCCATCAGCATCAGGCTCAATATGGTCAGCTCTGCGCTGTCCCATTCGTCCTCCGCCTCTTTTCGCGCTTTGCCCATAGTATTCCTGCTTTTGGCAGGCATATTCTCAATTCCCGCTGCGAACAGGCCGCATTGCGCTTTCACCACCGCTTCGCTAAGCCCCGTCCGTTTGGATATAAAGGCTATGTGCCGCTCGCGTTCCACCGGCTGGAGCGATCCAACGAACGCACATGCCTTCTTAGCAAATTCTTCCCGCCCGTCCGGTGTTTTCAGGTCGTATTTTCCCGCCAGATTTGTCAGGCGGAATGTGTTCGCGTCCAGCGCGCTGTCCCGCAGTTCAAGGAACCCGTTTTTGCCGAACTTTCTGACATAATCGTCCGGGTCCATGTTGCCCGGAATAACTATCACCTTCGGGTCTATCCCCTCGGCAGACAGTATGTCGAGTCCCCTCAGCGTTGCGGCTTGTCCGGCGCTGTCGCCATCGTAGCACAGGTACATTTTGTCCGCATAGCGCTTTATCAGCCGCGCCTGCTGCTGCGTCATTGCCGTGCCAAGCGACGCCACCGCGTTCTCTATCCCCGCAGCGAACAAGCTTATCACGTCCATGTACCCTTCAACCATTATCAGTTCGCCCACGCGCTTCCCCCGCTGCATATTCAATGCATATAGGTTGTAGCGTTTGTTATATATGGGCGTATCGCCTGTGTTTATATACTTTGGCTCGTCGTCCTTCTTCATCGTCCGCGCACCGAATGCCATCACCCTGCCCGTGGCCGATATTATAGGATAAATAAGCCTTCCGCGGTATGCGTCGTATGCCCCGCCGTCTTTTTTTGATGCTATCGCAAGGCCGGCGTCAACCATTTCCTTCCGGTTGTATCCCTTTTGTTCAAGATAGTCCATCAGGTTGTGCCAACCCTCTGGTGCATAGCCAAGGCCGAAGCGCACTGCCATCTTTCCGCCTATGCCGCGCCGCTTCAGGTATTCCTGCGCCGCTTTGCCTTCCGCGCTCAGCAGCTTTTTGTTATAAAAAACTGCCGCTTCCTTGCATGCGTTGTACAGCCTCTCCTTATATGCCCGTTCTGCCCGCAACCGTGCATCGTTCACCTCGTCCGGCAGTTCCATGCCCGCGCGCTGCGCCAGCAGCTTTACTGCCTCAACATAGCTTACACGCTCCGCCTCCATAACAAAATGTATAACCCCGCCGCCCGCATGACAGCCAAAGCAGTAATACATCTGCTTCTCAGGCGTTACGCTGAAGCTTGGCGTTTTTTCATTATGAAACGGGCAACAGCCCCAGAATCTTCCGCCTTTGGGCGTAAGGGAAACATAGTCGCCAACAACGCGCACAATATCCGTTTTTGAAAGAAGCTCATTCAGCCATTCCTCAGGAAATGCTGCCATAATATCGCCCCTTTCTTGTTTATTCGCCCATTTTCTTTGCGAAATAATATTTCGCTGCAAAAGGCATTTTTCCTGCTCCTGTTTTTATTTTCACATCCATTCCTTCGGAACGAACTTTTTCTCGTAATCGGATATGGCATAGCGGTCGCTCATGCAGGCTATCCAGTCCGCCGCAACGCGCTCCTTGCCGTCCTCCTCAACGTTTTTCTTAAAGTCCTCCGGCAGTTCGTCTATATGCTCCTTATAGTATTTGAACAGCTCCGCAATAACGTGCATACCCTTCGTTTCCTCATGCTTTGCGTTTTTATTCAAATACACTCTTTCAAACATAAAGTCGCGCAGCCTTTTGAATTCATCCCAGACTTCGCTGCTCATGCGTATTTCCGCGCTGTCGAAGCTGTTTGCGATGGTGTCCAGTATAAGTGTATTTATCCTTTCTCCGTGCGATGCGCCCAGCAGCTCCACGCAGCTTTTGGGCAAATCGCTTTCGTTCAATATACCCGCGCGTACAGCGTCGTCAATGTCGTGGTTTATATATGCTATTCTATCGCTCAGGCTTACTATCCGCCCTTCCGGCGTTGCCGCGCGGCAATCGCTCGGGTGGTTCAGTATTCCATCGCGCACCTCAAACGTAAGATTAAGCCCCTTCCCGTTTTCAAGCTTTTCCACTACCCTAAGGCTCTGTTCATTGTGCCTGAATCCGCCTGTTACCAGCGAATTGAGCACTTTCTCCCCCGCATGGCCGAACGGAGTGTGCCCAAGGTCATGCCCCATGGCTATTGCTTCTGTCAGGTCCTCGTTCAGCCTAAGTCCGCGCGCTATCGTGCGCGCTATCTGGCTTACCTCCAGCGTGTGCGTCAGCCGCGTGCGGTAATGGTCGCCAACAGGCGAAAGGAACACCTGTGTTTTATGCTTCAGCCTGCGGAATGATTTGCAATGTATTATCCTGTCCCTGTCGCGCACAAACTCCGTTCTTATAGGGCATTTTTCCATCGGATACTGCCTGCCGCGCGTATTTACGGACAGCGTTGCGTATGGGCTCAGCAGCTGCTTTTCCAGTTCTTCAGCCCTTATCCTAAGCGCACCGGATAGTATTTCTTCCTTCATGCCGCACCTCCTGCATAACCTCTTTTAGCTGTTTTTCAACATAAAATATGAAATCCCTGCCTTCAAACCGCAATTTTACAATTCTGAGCTGCAATTTTTACTTTTATGCAAACAAAAACGGCGGTATCCGCCGTAAAGCGAACGCCGCCGCGCCATATTTCGGGATTACACCTAATCAAGTGTAAAGTTATATTTTTCTGCGAGCATCTTGAAAAGCTGCTGCATAACGTCGTTGGCAATGCCGCGTATATCCAGCGATTCAACGTATTCTATCGCCGCCTTGCGCTCTTCTTCAGGCACCTTGTATGCGCAAAGCGCCATGTTCAGGAATCTTTCAAGCTTCATTTCCAGCTTGAAATACTTGTCGCACGGGCGCGCCATATATGCGCGCATTATGCCCGCCGTACCTATTTCCAGCTCGTAAAAGTCGCTCTCCTCATAGTCCGGCAGATATTTGGCGAACATCTTGGCCAATTCCGTGGATGTATGCTGATATATATATTCCGAAGTTTCCGCGAATGAATATGATTCAACGTAAAGCTCCCTCATGTTGTTGCTCAGTTCTGTCATGGTAAGCTGTATTGCGGTTTCAACCGCGTAAAGCAGCACCGGATCCGCATCCTTACCTACCACGTTCCGCGCCATTTCAAACTGATGTCCGAATACAAAGTTTGTCAGCTCTATCAGCACGCCGTTCTTCGTGCTGAATATATTATAAAACGTGCCGTTCGTAACGTCCGCCTTTTCCAGTATTTCGGCGGTAGTTGTCTTTTCGTAGCCCCTCTCAATAAACAGCTTTACGCATACAGATAGTATTCTTCTCTTGGCTTCCTCTCTATCATATCTTCTCGGCATATTATTCTTCCATTCCTTTCATTCATAGAGTACACTCCAATTGTAAGCCGGTATCCAGTAAATTTCAAGGACTTTTTTATGAGAAAAATCACATTTTTTCATTTTATCTTTACTTTTACTTTTTATGGGCGGATAAAAAGCAAAGCCGGCTGCTCTGCCGGCCATGCTTTTTGTGAGGTTGTACTGTGCTTATGTAAAGGCATATTCGCCCGCTTATCAGGAGGCCGCCCTTCGCCGGTACAATACGAAGGGCGGTTGTAACTAACTATGCGGCCAGCCGCCAAGGAGATAGGCTTGCTGTCTATTCAAACCGCATCATTATGTATACCGTACTCACTCTGTAACAATCATTTTAAGTTTTTCGGCATCTTGCTTTTCATCGGTTCCATGCCGCACTAAGTAAAATAAAAAGTCTGTGTATGCCGAAGCTGCACAGACAATATATTGCGTAAAGAAGCAGCTTCCCGGTGACGGCAGGAACCCTTGGGCTTAAAGCGTATCTGACTTAACCTTTTACGGTATCACAGTGACCGACTCGCGGGGCATCTCACCCCATTCCGCCGCCGGAAAATCTCCGGCAAAGCCCATCTGATATTTATTCACTTTGTGCCGGTTGCCCGGTGCTTTTAATTATACGCTATGCGCACACAAAAATCAACCCCTGCGGCCTTTTTCGCTCAGCTCAGCACCGTGCTGTCTGTAAGTGTTATGGTATAGCCGTTGAAATTGATTGTGCAGTTGTTTGCAAGGCTCGATATTGTGCAGTTGCCGTTAAGCGTCCATGTGCAGCCGCTCTCTATCGTTACTTCGGCGTTGTCGCTCACGGCCATTATATATGTCTTGTTTAAGCCCCCTGAGAAAATGTATACTGCATGCATATATACATTTGGGTTTATCCCCATTTTGCCCCGTATTTCGCCTCCACCGCACGAAAATGGTGTGTCCTTCAAAAGCCGCGCAAATAATTATGCGTATTTTATGCATATTATTTCAATTTATATATTTACATTTGCCGTAATCGGGACTATAATCGCATTATCAGCCACGTTATGCGGTGTATTTTTATTTATGAAGGGGGTCGTTGGATATGAATAAGAACGATGCTTTGAATATTATCGATGCCAAGGCGGGCATGCTCTGCGCCGCTTCAGATGAAATATGGGGCTTGGCGGAGCTTTCGCTGCAGGAATACGGTTCGGAGAAGCTATATGAACAGCTTCTTATAAAAGAAGGCTTCAGCGTGCGGCATGGCCTTTGCTCAATAGAAACTGCCGTCACCGGCACATATGGCAGCGGCCATCCCGTAATAGGTATACTTGCCGAATACGATGCGCTCTCCGGCCTTAGTCAGCAGGGCGGCGCAACGGTGGAAAAGCCCGTCCCCGGCAACCCGAACGGGCACGGCTGCGGGCACAATCTGCTGGGCGCAGGTGCGCTCGGCGCGGCCATAGTCATAAAGGAGTATCTTAAAGCCACAGGCAAGAGCGGCACAGTAATATTCTATGGCTGCCCGGGTGAAGAGGGCGGCGCGGCGAAGGCGTTTTTCGCCCGCGAAAACGAATGGGCCAAGCTTGACGCCGCGCTCACATGGCACCCCGACGACGTAAATCAGGTGGTCACCGGCAGCAGCATGGCATGCATACAAAAGGAATACATCTTTTCCGGTGTAGCGTCCCATGCGGCGGGCGCACCGGAGCAGGGACGCAGCGCGCTGGATGCAGCAGAACTGATGAACATAGGCGTGCAGTTCCTGCGTGAGCATATGGGCAAGAACGCAAGCGTGCATTATGCCTTTACCGATGCGGGCGGAGTATCACCAAACGTTGTGCAGTCCAAGGCCAAGGTGCTTTATATGATACGCGAAGCCACCGTGCAGGATGCTGTCAAGCTTGAAGCGCGCGTGGACAAGATAGCCCAGGGCGCAGCGCTTATGACCGAAACTCAGCTTTCCACCCGCTTCATAGACGGCACCGCCAATCCCCTGCCGCTGAAAACAATGGAGCAGCTATTGTATAAAAACTTTGTTCAGGTAGCCCTGCCCGAATACACCGAAGAGGAATGGGCCTATGCTGCCGCGCTGAAGAATACATATGAATCCGCAGGCTTGCCCAGCTATGCCGCCAAGTTCGATGAGAATATAGCCCAAACCGTTGACAAGGCTACTGATGGCGGCAAACGTGCGCTGAACGATTTTCTTATGCCGATGTATCATTCCTCCGTCACGCTGCCGGGCTCTACCGACGTGGGCGACGTAAGCTGGCAAACCCCAACCGGGCAGATAAACTGCGTCACAGCGCCCAGCATGGTCCCCGGCCACTCATGGCAGATGGTTTCCGCCGGAACAACAGGCATTGCGCATAAAGGTATGCTCACCGCCGCAAAGGTGCTTGCCGCCGCCGCAATAGACATTATAGACGACCCGGCGCTGCTGCCTCCCATCCGCGCCGAATTTGAGCGCGCTTCAAGCGCAGGCTATGTTTGCCCCATTCCGAAGGGTGCAAAGCCGGAAATAGTATAAAGGCGGGTCTCCCCGCCTTTTCTTCATATTCCGGCATTATGTCTTTTGAAAAGAATACTTTTGCTTACATGGTTTTCGTTCTTTTTATTGCCATTTGTTCCAATGTACCCGACCTTCATCGTAGCGGCTCTCACGCGGCGCGGTTATATCATCTTTAGGATATCCCAATGCGATTATTGAATGCGGAACTATGCTCGCCGGCAGACCAAAAAGCTCTCTTTGCTTTTCAACGCGCTCCATCTGCGGCCATGTTCCAAGCCACACCGCACCTATACCCAGCGCCTGCGCGCATATGCTTATGTTCTCCGCCGCTATGGCCCCGTCTATTATCCAATAATCCTTCGCCCGCTCAAACGCGCGCTCCATATCGCCGCATACCAGTATGCCCGCCACGGCTTCCTTCAGCGGCTGCGCCGGTCTGCCGTTCGCTTCCGCCATTTTGTCCAGCGTTTCGCGCTCCGTCACCACTATAAATGCCCAATCCTTGGAATTTACGCAGCTCGGCCCGCTCATCGCCGCTTCCAGTATCGTGCGCAGCTTATCATCTTCTATCGGCCTGTCATCAAAATGCCGCGTGCTCCTGCGGGTAAAAATTGCGGTTAGTGTATCCATTAGCATCTCTCCTCTTGTTTTTCCTAATTATATCATATTACCATCAGTTGATAAGGGGGGTATTAAGCTCCCTCTTTTAACTTTTTACTTACCGGGCAAACTGGCTGTTGTACAGCGCCGCATAGAATCCGCCGCGCGCCACCAATTCGTCATGCTTGCCCTTTTCTATTATGTCGCCGTCCTTCATAACCAGTATCATGTCCGCGTTCTTTATGGTGGACAGTCTGTGCGCCACTATGAAGCTCGTGCGGCCCTGCATAAGCTGAGCAAACGCATGCTGGATATGCTGCTCCGTGCGGGTATCTATGCTGCTTGTGGCCTCGTCCAATATGAGCATTGGCGGCAGGCAGAGCATTACGCGCGTGATGCACAATAGCTGTTTTTGCCCTTGCGACAGGCTGCCGCCATCCTCGCCTATAACGGTATCATATCCGTTGGGCAGCCGTGTTATGAAGCCGTGTGAATGCGCCGCCTTTGCTGCGGCAATAATTTCTTCCTCCGTCGCGTCAGGCTTGCCCATAACTATATTGTCGCGTATTGTGCCCTCCTTCAGCCACGTTTCCTGCAATACCATGCCGTAGTTGCGCCGCAGGCTGTGCCGCGTAATGTTGCGTATATCCGTCCCGTCAACGCTTATGCTGCCCGCGTTCACATCATAAAAGCGCATAAGCAGATTTATAAGCGTTGTTTTGCCGCAGCCCGTGGGGCCGACTATCGCCACGCGCTCGCCGCTCTTCACGTCCAAATCAAGGCACTTTATAAGCGGCCTGTCCGCGGCATATGAGAATGCCACCGCGTTCGCCTGCACTATGCCTTCCGCGTGGTCAAGCACACGCGCATCCGCCGCATCGGGTTCCTCCGTGGGTTCTTCTATCAGCGCGAATATACGCTCCGCGCACACCAATGCGTTCTGGAATTCCGTAATAACGCCGGATATTTCGTTAAACGGCTTCGTATACTGGTTAGCGTAGCTTAAAAAAGCCGAAAGCCCGCCAACCGTTATGCTGCCCGCAACCGCCGCGAACGCGCCCGTAAGGCCCACCGCCGCATAAACAAGACTGTTTATGAACCTTGTGGCGGGATTGGTTATGGAAGAATAGAATATGGCCTGCAAGGAGCTTTCGCTGAGGCGTTTATTTATTACGTCAAAGCGTTCCTCGTTCGCCTGCTCATGCGCAAAAGCCTGCACAACCTTCTGGTTGCCTATCATTTCCTCAACAAACGCCGTCTGCTCCGCCCTGTCCTCGCCCTGGCGCGCAAACATGGAATGCGTGCGTCTGGCAATGAAGCGCGCAACAAAAAGCGAAAGCGGCGTGAGTATCACTACGGCAAGCGTTATCGGCGCATTCACGCTGAGCATGAATATGAGTGTGCCTATTATGGTAAGTATTCCGGTAAAAAGCTGGCTGAAGCCCAGCAGCAGTCCGTCCGCAAACTGATCCACGTCCGCAATTATGCGGCTCACCGTCTCGCCGTAAGGATGCGCGTCTATATAGCTGAGCGGCAGCTTCATCAGCCTGTCGAACGCTTCGGTACGCATATCCTTAACAACGTTATAGGTCATGGAGTTGTTTATTATGTTCATCAGCCATTGCGCAAGCGCGGCCATGGCCGCAACAACGGCTATTTTGGTCAGCTCCAGCATAATTTGGGCGTAATCCACGCTGCCCGGGGCAATTATGTTGTCTATCGCCCGCCCCGCCAGTATAGGCACATACAGCGAAAGCCCAACGTATACAGCGCTTAGCAGTATGCTGAGCACGGCGTTCAGCCGGTAACGCGCTATGCGCCCAAGCACCTTTTTAAGCGTTGAGTTGTTTGCTTTCAGCTTAGGCATCGCGCTTCACCTCCTGCTCATACTGGGAATAGTATATTTCCCTGTAAACTGGGCAGGTCTGCATCAGCTCATCATGCGTGCCAAGCCCTACCATTTTGCCTTCGTCAAGCACGGCTATCTTATCCGCATGCAGTATCGAGCTTGCCCGCTGGGACACTATGAACACCGTAGGCTTATAGCTAAGCGCCGCAAGCGAACGCCGCAGCGCAAGATCCGTTGCGTAGTCAAGCGCGCTTGCGCTGTCGTCCAATATCAGTATTTCAGGCTTCTTTATAAGCGCCCGCGCTATGGTAAGCCGCTGTCGCTGCCCGCCGGAAAGGTTTTTTCCGTTCTGCGCCACGGGTGAATCAAGCCCTTCGGGTTTGGCCTTAACTATTTCAAGCGCCTGCGCATCGCTCAACGCCCGCTCCATTTCTTCCCCGGTGGCATCGGCGTTGCCCCAGCGCAGGTTTTCGCGTATTGTTCCCTTGAACAGCACGGCCTTCTGCGGCACCATGCCCACCATCTCCCTCAGCGCGCCGAGCGGATAATCCTTCACTTCGTTTCCCTTTATGTAAACATGGCCGCCGGTCGCGTCATAAAAGCGGGGTATAAGGCTTACCAAGCTCGATTTACCGCTGCCCGTGCCGCCTATTATGCCCATTGTTTCGCCCTTTTTCACGCTGAAGCTTATGCCGCTCAGCGCAGGTTCGCCGCCCGTGGCATAGCCGAATTCAACGTTTTCAAAGCGCACTTCCTCGTCCGTATCGATCTCTTTGGGCATTGTATCCGCGCCATGCATGTCGCTTTCCACGTCAAGCGCCGCGCTTACTCTGCCCGCGCAGGCAAGCGCCTTCGTTATGGTTATAATAAGCGAAGCAAGCTTAACAAGCTCCACCAGTATTTGGGACATGTAGTTATACAGCGCCACTACCTGTCCCTGAGTCAAAATGCCGCTGTCCACTCTCAGCGCGCCAACGTATATAAGCACCGCTATGCCAAGGTTTATCATAATATACGTGGCCGGATTCATAGCCGCGCTGACGCGGCCCACCATAAGCTGCAGCTTTGTGAGCGCTGCATTGCGCTCGCCAAACTCCCGCCGTTCCTCATCCTCCTTGCAAAACGCCCTTATGACGCGAACGCCGGAAAGATTCTCCCTCGTTATGCCAAGCACCTTGTCCAGCCGCGCCTGCACCTTTTTATACATCGGGATGCTCCAAAGCATTATGCCGAACACCACTATGGACAAAAGCGGTATAGTGACCACGAACACAAGCGCCGCCTTAACGTCTATCGTGAAGGCCATTATCATTGCGCCGAACACAACGAACGGCGAGCGCAAAAGGAGCCTAAGCGCAAGGTTCATGCCGGACTGCACCTGATTTATGTCCCCCGTTATGCGTGCGATAAGCGTGCCGGTGCCCTGGGTATCGAGCTTTGAATAGCTGAGCGATTGTATATGCTTAAAAAGCGTGCTCCTCAGCTTTGCCGCAAAGCCTACCGATGCCTTAGCCGCAAAATACTGCGCCGTTATGGAGCACACCAGACCTACCGCCGCCAGCGCAGCAAGTATTCCGCAGCGCGAAAGTATAAAGCCGCCGTCCCCGTTGGCTATGCCTGTATCTATTATCTGCGCCATAACAAGCGGCACAAGAAGCTCAAGCGAAGCTTCCAGCAGCTTGAACAGCGGCGCCAGTATGCCTTCCCTGCGGTAGTCCCGCATGTATTTCCAAAGCTTCTTCACTCTGCCCTCCGTTACTCATCTATTTGAAAGTAAGATTATACCACAATCAGGAATACAAGGCCATCTGCTACAGATTTTTATATTTCCGTTCCCCGTTTTCCATCCACCAATAGTTTTCGCTCAGCGCATCGTTTTCAAACATTTCCAGCACCTCATCAAGGCCGACCGCCCGCTGAGGTTTGGCTTCAAAGTATCCTTACCGAATATAACCGATACATCACCGTATTTGCTGTGGCATATCTTACTCTTTGTTATGGCTATTGACGGCATCGGGAATCCGCCAAGTTCGATATCTGCTTCAAGCTGGTCGCCATTCAGATTGTGACCCGCTATAAGGTCGCGCGTTTCTTCGACAGCATCTTTCATGGAAAAGCGAATGTCGGAGTTGGTGGGGTCGAACGTGCCTATGTTGTCTGTAGCGGATTTAATTTGAGTGGGCTTGAATACAACCCAGAAATCATTTGAGGGATTGTATACGGAATCATACCCGTCTGCCATCAGCTTTGCGGTATCAATGCCGCCGGGGTATTTTGCTATATAGGGGTTCTTCGCATCAAGGTAAGTCTCGATAACGGTACCGCTGAACTTACCGTTGGAAATAGTATGCCCCTTTGCGTACTCCTTTGAGCCGGAGAAATAAAAGCCCTTACCAAGCGAGCCATTCTCAGCCTTGTTGGTATCAAAAACCGTAAATCCCTTGCCGGGTGTTCCGTGGTACATTATCTTCGGCGTACCATCCTTATTCACAACCTTGCTTGCGCTTTCCGGGTGGTTCTGCCAATCGCCAAACCAACGCTTGAATTGTTGCGATTCTGTGACATTCCCGAACTTTGGTTTGACGGGTGAGCCGCTTTCGCGTATACTATGTACAAAGCCATCCGCTTTGATTTGAGGCACCTTGGGCATTGGGACCCTTGCTCCCTCAAATAGGCGGCTGGCTTTTGCTTTATCCAAGTAATATACATGAAATACCACATTGAGAAAAACACCGTGCAGGAAACGCTGGTAATTCTCGTATATGGGCGCAAAATGTGTTCAGAATTGTTCCCCAATATATTTCGGGACGAGACGGCAATACGGCTTATGGATGCAATAGATTACGATTTTTCGGAGCTTTTCAAAAAGTCCGATAGCACAATGCAGCGGTTCGGCTTTCTGGAAGTCGCCATGCGGCAGAGCGACCTTGCGTTTGAAGTGCGGGACTATCTTAAATCCCACCCCACCGCTGCGGTAGTTAACCTTGGCTGCGGCCTAGATGCCACCGGGCGCAGCTGTGACAACGGCTCCTGCAAAATATACAACCTTGATTTTGCCGATGTTATAGCCGTGCGCAATGCGCTCCTACCCGCGCAGGTGAGCGGGAGGAAAACATCGCCTGTGACCTTAACGACACGGCGTGGTTTGATAATATAGATGCTTCCGGCGGCGCGGTATTCTTCGCAGCCGGTGTATTCTATTATTTTCTTAAGGATCAGGTAAAATCGCTTGTTCAGGCCATGGCCAAGGCATTCCCCTGCGGCAGGCTTGTGTTCGACGCAGCCAATAAGGCCGCCGTCAAGCTGATGCTTAAAACATGGATAAAGGACGCCAAGATACAGGACGTTGGCGCATACTTTGCCGTTTCCGATGCAAAAGCGGAACTGTCCGCATTGAGCCCTTCCATAAGCGCATCGAGCCGCGGCTACATGCTTGGCTATAACGACCTTAGCGATCCGTCCGTAAGCGGCTTTTTCCGCTTCTTAGCCAAGGTGGGCGACAAGCGGATGAATATGCAGATAGTGAAAATTGAATTTTAAGCAGCACAAACCGTTTGTTCTCGCCGTGCCCTGCTATATGAGCGCGGCGAGTTTTATTATCAGTTCAACCGACCCTACCGAATACCCTGCCGAAGCAAAGCGGCAGTCAGGATAACCTCCCATAAGGAACAGCAGCGGATAGTCGCCCGGTTCCTTGAAAGCCGCGCGGGCGAGCGGCTCCTGCACCTCATCGGCATCTATATATGTATCTATCCTGCCGTATTTGTCCGCAAAGCGGGCATATGCCAGACTTGATGAACCACTGCTCGGCAGCACTATAACAACTCGGCAAACAGCGCTCAGCCTCTCATACGCATCATAAAGCTCGTTCAAAAAATGCTCCGTAGGCTCCCCTCCCGGCTGCAAAAACGCTATCAGCGCCGCATTCCCCGCGCATAAAGACGCAAGCGGGAACGCCTGTCCATGCTTATCATATACAATCGCATCGCACAGCGCCGTATGCCCAAGCAGTTCGCTAAGTTCTGCCTTAGGCCGCGCAAGCGTAAAGCCCAGCCGTTCACCCTCGGCCAATTCAAATCTGTTGGCCACATATTGCTGATCCCCGCTCGGCAACCTGTTCGTTACCATAAGCGCATATTTGCCCGCCGGAATATCCATGCAAAGCGGTAACTCGCCCATGTTCAGCGGCAAATATTCGCCGTCTTTAAGCCGCGTCAGCGCCCAGCTTTCGCCCTGTTTCAGCCCATCGCCGGCCAGTTCAAGTCTGCCCATCGGAACGGCGTTAAGCGGCATCCATCTTCCGTTTTGCATGTATTCCGCAGCGCCCGTCGCGGGCGAAAGCCTTGCGGGCATACCACTCAGCCTTAGTTTTGCAACGGCGGCGGAGTTTGCGTCCAGCATACTAAGCCCTTCTTCATCCCATTTGCATATAGGTTCCATCCCTATGTGCGGACACAGCACATAATTTATAAACAAGCTATCATCCATACCATGCTTATTCGGCAGCACGCGCTTCATATGATACATAAGCGCTGCTGCATCGGTATCGCGCATATCCTTTTCGCTTATGGTTTGGAGCATCTTCAGTGCATACGGCATATCCGCTTCACCCTGTAAAAGCAAAAATGCACCTATTTCATCCGCGTTGCCGCGCGCGGCGCGTATATACGGCAGCCATACTTCACTGCATTTATGAGATGCCGTAAACTCATCATAATATGCGTTTATACGCCTTTCGCGCAAGGCTGCGGCATTTATTGTTGCCGCCTTCATTTCGGCCTGCTTAGCCTTATCCGCCGCAGTACGGTTGGATGGCGCGCTTTGCGGCGCACGGAATATGCCCGAAGTATATCCCTGCACAAATTCGCCCGGTTTGCACATTACTTCCGTGCAAATTGATGTGTCTATGTCGCGCTCAAAATACGCACCGTTATGCTCGATAGATATATGTATGCTGCCCTTACCGCAGCGCAGCTGCGCGCGGCCTTCGCCGTCTGTCGTCAGCACGGCAATGTCGCGATACGCGGCCATGTTTAATAGCTGTATATGCACCTTAGCGCCGCAAACCGCCGCATTGCCGCGAATTACGCTTATATTCAGCTCAACCGTGTCCGCATAGCGCGCGGTTTGGTTGAAAAGGTACGCTTCGCCGCGCTTTTCTATCAATTCCTCGCCCGCAAGGCCGTCCGCAGCATAGCTGCTGAACGCGCGCGAATGCACAAGCATCGCCCTGCGCGACGCCGCCATGAACCACCCACGGTCAAGCTCATATTCCGGTTCGCACGCGCCCATATAATGCCAGCCGTCGCCCGTGTACACTTCAACCCATGCATGGTTATCGTCGCAATGGCTCCACCATGGGGAGTATACCTGCCGCGCCGGTATGCCTACGCTGCGTAATGCGCATACCGCGAACGCCGATTCTTCGCCGCAGCGGCCTATGCCCGAAAGATATGCGGTAATAGGCCCCTCCGTGCGATCGTCCGAAGAATGGTATGTTACTTGTTCGCAGCACCATAGGTTAACGCTCAGCGCCGCATCCGCTATGCTTTTGCCCTGTACGCGCGCTTTAAGCTTTTCCGCAAAAAAGCGCCTGTGCCTTTGCGCGCGCTCGTTATTAACGCGGGGACAAAGCACATATTGCGCGAATATATCCTCCGGTATGTCAACCCCGTATTGATTTCCCTCGCGGGTCTCAAGCGCGGCGGCGCAGGCTTCTTCCATCCATTCAAACGGCGTGAAGCGAACATCGTCAAGCGGCAGCGTGCCGTAAAGATACTCAAGCGCGGTACGCATATCGCCCGAATATGCGGAAATTTTATTGGCTGTGCTTTTGGCAATGCAATCCCTTCGCGCGGCGTACTTGCGCAAAGAATACTCCCTGAATTTATCCGAAAGCATGGTGTTTACTCCTTCAGCGTAAGTTTCAGTACCGTATCTGTGCCGTCATCAAGCGTTGGGTCCGGCCCAAGATCGGCAAAGGTCATGTCCGGATAATCGCTATGCACCCAGCTATGCGAAAGCGGAATCTCCCGCCCGTCCGAAAGCTGGCGTATTGAATCTATGCTCTGCGCATTTATGCCGAAAAGAGGCAGCGGCCCAAGTGTATTTTCATACACATGAAGATAAAGTTCGTTCCCCTTTTGCGTTATGCGGCCCCATTCGGGTTTAGGTATAGCGCTTTTGGTGCAGCCGTATATGCTTTGTCCATTCGCGCGCATAAAACGGCCTATCTCATCCAGCGTTTCCGCGGCGCGCGGCGGTATTACTCCGTTTGCATCCGGCCCTATGTTCAGCAGGAAATTTCCGCCCTTGCTTACGCATTCAACCAGCTTTTTTATAAGCATATCCGCGCTTTTATAATAATTATCCGTGCCGCAGTAGCCCCAGTTCTGGTTCATAGTGGCGCATACCTCCCAATATACCAGATTGCCCGCGGGGTCGAATATGCCGCACGGCGGGATTATCTTTTCCGGACTTACAAAATCGCCGTGATACGGCGTTGGCTGCCCCTCGGCAAGCGAGCCGAAGCCCTCGCCGCTGCACTCAAGGCGGTTGTTAAGTATTATGTCCGGCTGGAGCGTGCGCACCATGTCCACAAGCTTGCTCGCACGCCACTTTTCCCCACGCATATCGTCATACGAAAAATCGAACCACATTATGTCTATCTTGCCGTAGTTGGTGCAAAGCTCGCGCACCTGAGCATGCATATAGTCAAGGTAGCGGTTAAAATCGCGGCCTTCATTCGTGCATTCCGGCCTGTTGCGCATGGGATGCTGCCTGTCCCCATAATGCGGAAAGTCCTTGTGGTGCCAATCTATCAGCGAATAATACAGCCCAACGTGCAGCCCCTCAGCACGGGCGGCATAGGTAAAATCCTTCACTATGTCCCGCCCAAGCTTTGTATCGGTGGACTTAAAACCGGTCGTTGCGGTATCAAAAAGGCAAAAGCCGTCGTGATGCTTCGCCGTGAGTATTATATATTTCATGCCGGCGCGTTTTGCTGCGCGCGCCCAGCAGGCAGGATCATAGAACTTCGGATCAAATTCGTAAAAATAGTGCATATAGTCGGCTTCTTCCATTTGCTCCGTACTGCGCACCCATTCGCCGCGCGCCGGTATGGCGTAAAGCCCCCAATGGATAAACATGCCGAAGCGCGCATCAAGGAACCATTTCATGCGGCATTCGTATTCATCGCGGTCAAAGTTGTACATTTGCGTCTCCTTTCAGCATTCGCGCTATCTCTTCAACCTTATTTGGATCTATCAGCTTGTAGCAGCCCTCTTTCGGTATTTCGCTGGCAGTGAAGCATATTCCGTTGCCGTTTGCGGCGGACATATCATGTGCTATCATATGTGCGCTCATATGGAGCTGCGTACAGCCTGTGCGCTCCAGAATCAGGCGCAAGTTGTTCGCGCGTATGCCTGAACCCGGCAGAATCTCTATTCTTCCCGCTGCATAGCGAACCATTGCAGCTATCACTCCCGCCCCCTCCATGACCGTTGGCCGCTGCCCGCTTGTTAGCACGCGCGTAACGCCCGACTGTATAAGCGTATCCAGCGCCGCACGCCAGTCCGGCGCAACGTCTATCGCCCGGCTGAACACGCTTTGCTTACCGTAGCTTTTTGCCATTGCGGCAAATTCGCTTGTGCGCTCCGCATCAACCGTACCGTTTTCATGCAGAAAGCCGAAAACTATGCCGTCCGTGCCATGCTCAAGTATAAGCCGCGCATCCTCCTTCATAACGGCATACTCCGTATCCGTATAGCAAAAGCCGCCTTCGCGCGGGCGCACCATTGCCATTATTTCAAGCGCGGGCGCGGCTTCCTTAGCAGCGATAAGGCTGCCAAGCGTTGGTGTTAAGCCGCCGTGAAAAAGATCGCTGTTAAGCTCCACCCTGTTTGCCCCCGCACGGTACGCAAGCATTGCGTCCTCCGCACTGCCGCAGCATATTTCAAATAGCGTCTGCAAGGTTTGTGTCCCCTTTTATGTGATGATATAGATATGATACTTTGCCGCCATGCGTTTTGTCAATTTGCGCTTACGTAGGCCAAAATAAAGCTTTGAATTGAATATAAAGCTTGCGGGCAGACCATCCATCGGTCTGCCCGCTCAGAAAGGAGGTACAGGCGGAGGTAAAAATAATGCAAAACCCTCCGCCACCACTAATGAAAAGACTTATTCGGCCTTAACCATGCCATCGCTCAGGTGCAGCACCTCGTCCGCCTCGGCGGCTATGCCAAGGTCATGCGTAACTACTATTACGCAATATCCCTGCTCTCTGGCAAGCGTTTTAAGAATGTCTATTATGTTTTTCCCGTTTTCGGTATCAAGGTTGCCCGTGGGTTCGTCTGCAAGCAGCACCTTAGCGTCGCTTGCAAGGGCGCGCGCTATGGCCACGCGCTGCTGCTCTCCGCCGGAAAGCATATCCGGAAGACGCTTGTAATACGTTTCGTCCAGCCCAACCGCGGCAAGCTTTTCCTTGGCGGTCTCCTTGGCCTTATGCGCGGATATTCCGCGAAGCGTCATGGGATACATAACGTTTTCAAGCACGGTCAGCAGCGGGAAAAGATTGAAGCTTTGGCATATCAGCGCCACGTCGTCCATGCGGTATTTATCGCGGTTCAGCTCCGCCGTGGTCTTGCCGCCGAATTCAACCGCGCCGTCGCTTGGCAGGTCAAGCCCGGCAAGCATTGACAGGAACGTGGTTTTGCCGCAGCCGCTTTTGCCTACTATTGCGTAAAACTTGCCGCTTTCAAAGTTATATGTCACGCCGCGCACGGCATGAACTGTTTGATATTTGCTCTTATAGGAATAATGCACTTCGTTTGCACTAAGTATTGCCATTTGTCGTTTCCTCCTCCAATTATTGTTATTCTTTGTCCCGCAGTATGCTCATAACGTCCACGCGAACGCTCATCAGCGCGGCCGATGCTGCGCCCACAAGATAGCACGCCGCAACCAGTATAACAGCATCCGCGCTGAACCAATCCGCCCGCTTATACGGGATTATGAGCATTGCCACTATGCCAATTCCAATGCCTATTGCGCACAGTATTATCTGCTCCACTATCGCCTTCATTGTGACTGCGGCACGGCTTTCACCAAGCAAGCGCATAACGGCGTACTCTTGCTTTCTGCCGCGCGCCGTAAGGAAGCAAAGCAGGAAGCCCATCAGCACCACCAGCGCATACAGGAACACATGCAATCCTTTAAGCAGCGCAATGTTCTTCTGTATCGGCGACACCGTCCCTATCATTATCCTGTCGTCCACGGCGGCGCGCACGCCGGTTGTGTTCACATTAAGCTGAAGGTCAACAAGCAGCTGCTTGAATTCATCTATTCTGTCGCACTGGCCTATTGTAAATGAAAGGTTACGCACGGTGAAATTGAATGTTTTGTCCCCTTCAAGCGCCCTGCGCATGGCCGCAAGCGGGCAATACGCATAATAATTCGAGCCATATATACTGCCGTACTGTATACCCGATGTAAGCGTATGCGTGCCTATTACCTTAAATGCTGCCACGACACGGGCCTTGTCGCCCGATTTATATGTCCCTTCCGGCCAAAGGCGGCGCAGTATCATCTGCACCTCGTCCCCAAGTGCAGCGCCGCTGTCCTCAGGTACTATGCAGACCATTTCTTCCCCGCGCAGTGCGTCCGCATCGTACCCATCCAGCCATGTTATCGACTCGCTCAAACGCGAAAGCAGCGAATCGGCATAAAGGTCGTTCACGCCATACATGTTTATGGTGCTGTAGCTTCCCCATTCAAGCTTTTTCAGCAGCGGGCCGGTTATCTGCTCGCATTGTTTTTCGTATGAGTAATCAACAAATGTGGGATCAGCATTGCATTGCTCCCTTATAGCCACATCCACAGGCATAACCGGGCAATACGAATACGCATAATATTCTTTAAGAAAGCCCGAATCGACTATCGCATCATAAATATCCAGCGGGATCTGAGGATCATCATATCCGCTGGCATTAACAAGCCAGCCGGACACCTCTATGGATTTATACGCGGCCTCCAGCTCCTCCTCCGAATCCGCAATAAGTCCGGGGTAGAGCAGCATGAATACCGATGTAACGGCGATAAGCAGCGCTATCAACGAATTGCCCAGCCATCTTCTGCGCATCATGCTCAGGTATAGGTTTAGACCCTTCATATACTATCCTCCTTACGGATAATAATATTCACTTTGCCTTAGGCTAACGCCTTTTCATTTTTGCGGATGCATATGCGCCCGCGATCACCCACTCAACTTAACAAAAAGCAACTAAACGATATCACGACGGTTTATAAAGCGAAAATTCATGTTTATAATATCACACCAGACCGAATTTGTAAAATATATAATTTGATTTTGAGCGTTTTATTTTAGAGAACCTATAAATGCCGCTCTACGCAGCCGTAAGCGGCAAATTGGAGATGCTGGTAGTACACGACCAAGTGTGATTTCAATCCACGCTCCCAGTGAAGTGGCGACACGAGACCTGCGCCGAGAGCAATGACGAGAGTCTGATTTCAATCCACACTTCTATAAAAAAGCGACATATTGCTAACGCCATAATAAGCAGACGAACGAATCTTCACGTAATATCAGCAAAATATCATTTTGATGTTTTCATTGCCCTAAGTGCTGCCAAAAGAAGCGCTACCTGTTCTTCGTTCATATCATCTATCTCAGCCTTCAGCAAAGCCTTGTTAGACGTGTAGTCCTTATCTTCTTCCCATCCAGTGAGATAAGCTGGAGTTGTGGACAATGCTCGTGCCAGTTCATTGATACGGAACAAAGGGAGGTTGGTAACTATACCTTTCTCGTACTTACCTATGGTCTGCTTCGTTGTATTGAGTTTTTCCGCCAGCTCTTGTTGTGTCATGCCCTTAGCTTTGCGTATACTCCGTATTTTTTCGCCCAAAGTCATCATTATCACCTCGCGCTCATAGTTTAGCATATAGCTTACAAGCATACAACATCTATTCAAAAAATCACCTTATAAGCAACTTCCCCAATATATATATCTATAGATGGTGTCCTTTGGGGTTATATAGGACGACCATTGAGAGCCAGAAGTTTCACTCCACGCTCCCCACGAGGGGGAGCGACAACAAGCTGCACATACAATATCGGGACAGTCGGTTATTTCAATCCACGCTCCCCACGAGGGGGAGCGACCTGACCGCCGCCACCCCTGGACAAATAATCAAGGTATTTCAATCCACGCTCCCCACGAGGGGGAGCGACAAAGACTTGCGCACAACGCACGGCATGACCCAAATTTCAATCCACGCTCCCCACGAGGGGGAGCGACCCGAGCCCACACCAGAAGAAAAGATTGCAACGCTTGAAATTTCAATCCACGCTCCCCACGAGGGGGAGCGACGTCTATAAATGCCGCGTTAAGCTGGTCGGGGTTATTTCAATCCACGCTCCCCACGAGGGGGAGCGACGGTGACAAGGTGACGGTAATAGGAGTGAGACGATATTTCAATCCACGCTCCCCACGAGGGGGAGCGACCCGAAGTTTGACAAAAGCAACTACTCAAAGGCAAAATTTCAATCCACGCTCCCCACGAGGGGGAGCGACTACTGACTTACGCATATGGGACGGGGCGGCATGATTTCAATCCACGCTCCCCACGAGGGGGAGCGACGCAAGGCACAACCGGAACGCCAATGGCAACCTATATTTCAATCCACGCTCCCCACGAGGGGGAGCGACGATGCAGACGGAAATGACATTGTAAAGGATGTCGCAGTATTTCAATCCACGCTCCCCACGAGGGGGAGCGACCAAAATTGATCTGACGGGCTATGTCACCATAAACTCCCTATTTCAATCCACGCTCCCCACGAGGGGGAGCGACTGCATAAGCTGCTGCCTTGCTTGCTGTATAGCTATTTCAATCCACGCTCCCCACGAGGGGGAGCGACAAACTCGCCAATACCTTCAAATACTTTTGATGGAATTTCAATCCACGCTCCCCACGAGGGGGAGCGACTGCGACAAAAAAGCCGGAGGTGATAGGCCGATGAATTTCAATCCACGCTCCCCACGAGGGGGAGCGACGCTGAACGTTGGAGATAAACTGATCTGCAAAGCAATTTCAATCCACGCTCCCCACGAGGGGGAGCGACGTGTACGGGCAGCACATTCAGATTCTATCCGGCAGGATTTCAATCCACGCTCCCCACGAGGGGGAGCGACTTTTAATAGTGCCATCCGGCAACGGATGTGGGTTATTTCAATCCACGCTCCCCACGAGGGGGAGCGACGCTGTGTCTGCATGGTCTGCGTCCACGTTGTGGATTTCAATCCACGCTCCCCACGAGGGGGAGCGACCATTTTTATCGCCTCCTTATGCCATATTTTCGCAAATTTCAATCCACGCTCCCCACGAGGGGGAGCGACGCCCATTAATGGGATTGACTGCCCAAAAACGGTATATTTCAATCCACGCTCCCCACGAGGGGGAGCGACTCCATTGTCTTTCTCCTTCGTAATTTTTTGGTATATATTTCAATCCACGCTCCCCACGAGGGGGAGCGACGTGCCCCATTTTGCCCTTGCCGAAGCTGTACCTATTTCAATCCACGCTCCCCACGAGGGGGAGCGACGGCACCAAGACCGTTGTTAAATGTAAAGAAGGTACAATTTCAATCCACGCTCCCCACGAGGGGGAGCGACTTTGGAGCTTGTTTGAGAGAGGGAGGAATAAATCAATATTTCAATCCACGCTCCCCACGAGGGGGAGCGACTCGATTTATCCGGTATATTTGGAGCAATATAATAATTTCAATCCACGCTCCCCACGAGGGGGAGCGACCAATTGTTGATTTAGGCAATAATTATGCAACAACCATTTCAATCCACGCTCCCCACGAGGGGGAGCGACTTATCAATGGGTTTAGGTCGCGTGCGGAACGCCCATTTCAATCCACGCTCCCCACGAGGGGGAGCGACAGATACATTATACAAAGTATTAGCAGCTAATGCAATTTCAATCCACGCTCCCCACGAGGGGGAGCGACGCGACTCTCGGGAGTTCTACATCTTGTCCTTGCGATTTCAATCCACGCTCCCCACGAGGGGGAGCGACATGTCGATTTTCCTTCAACAACGCCTTTGGCAAATTTCAATCCACGCTCCCCACGAGGGGGAGCGACTATCAGCCGCTAATGAAAAGATTGGTATGATAATATTTCAATCCACGCTCCCCACGAGGGGGAGCGACTCTTCCAAATTCTTCTTCATTTCTTCATATGATACAATTTCAATCCACGCTCCCCACGAGGGGGAGCGACTTCATCCGGCGCAGATAAAACGGTTACAATTTTAATTTCAATCCACGCTCCCCACGAGGGGGAGCGACATTCGGTGATGATTCTTATGAACTTTGGGCTGGTATTTCAATCCACGCTCCCCACGAGGGGGAGCGACGGCAACATAAGAAGTTCCAAGCTTGCCGGAATGATTTCAATCCACGCTCCCCACGAGGGGGAGCGACCGACCATGATTTTGTATTGCCCCATGTTTGTGATATTTCAATCCACGCTCCCCACGAGGGGGAGCGACATCCTGTCTCTTATACACATCTCCGAGCCCACGAGACTCCTGAGCATCTCG
>ERZ1027176.311-NODE-311-length-24995-cov-8.953970_pt1 | contig 24995 bp, 25 predicted proteins | sample MGYA00519248_ERZ1027176 | MGnify/ENA primary metagenome ERZ1027176 (study PRJEB26926, sample SAMN06164413) | human gut metagenome | biome: ENVO:00009003; feature: ENVO:2100002; material: ENVO:00002003 | host: Homo sapiens | place: USA | collected 2012 ...
CTTTTCTCTCAGGGACGACGGCTTTGCCGAGGCAGCGCCCGGCCCCGTGCCGGAAAGCGCGCAGGAGACTGCCGCCGAGGCCATGGATGCCTGCCCGACGAGCGCGATCGAAGAGGGCTGACAAGGGGCGAAAAATCTGCTATACTGGTTCCATCCTGTCAAATGGGGTGGAACTATGGAAGAACGTTATGTGGCGTTCGACGTGGAAACGCCGAACGCGCAGAACCGGCGCATGAGCGCCATCGGCGTCAGCGTGATCGAGCGCGGCGAGATCGTGCAGGAGCTTTACACGCTTGTCGACCCGCAGACGCACTTTGATCCGTTCAATATCGCGCTGACCGGCATCACGCCGGAGCAGGTGCGCGGCAAGCCGGACTTTCCCGCGCTCTGGCAGCTGCTGGAGCCGATGCTGGCGGGCCGCATTCTGGTCGCGCACAACGCGCCGTTTGATCTGCGGGTGCTGGCCAGCTGTCTGCACGATTATCGCATCGACTGGAAGCCGGAGGCCGCGTATCTGTGCACCTGCCAGATGGGCAGAAAGGCATATCCGTATCTGCCGAACCACAAGCTGAACACGCTCTGCGACCATCTGCGGCTCGACCTCGACCACCACAACGCAGGCAGCGACAGCCGCGCCTGCGCGCTTTTGCTGCTCGACTATCTGCAAAAGGGCCTGCGCCCGGAGCCGTTTCTGCGCACCTACCGCTTCGCGGACCGGAAAACGCTCCCGTACTGCACGGTATAAGCGCCCGCGCCCATGCCTCCCCCTGCCATGCGCTGCATGGCAGGGGGAGGCTTTTTGCCGTGTCAGCGCAGCGTTTCGAAGCGCTTTACGCCGCGGGTCATGAGCCAGCGGGCGGTAAGCGCGTACAAGATCGCCATCAGGGCCAGGATCAGGCCGAGGAAGGCTGTTGTCGGCATCAGCTCCGCCAGCAGGAAGAAATAGAGCGCGCCGACCGCCACCACGAAGCCAAAGTTCAGCAGCATGCTCAACAGCACGCCCGCACCCTGTTTGGCCGCCTGCGTCTCATTGATCCAGTCGAGGTTGCAGTGGCGCAGATCCTCCACCAATCCGACATTTGCCGTCAGCAGCACGAACAGCAGCTGACATGCCAGCAGCAGGACTGTCTCGGCGGCAGGCAGCTGCAGTGCAAGCGCTGCAGCCAGCATCATAAGGAGTGCAGGGCCGGCAGACAGTGAGTTGGACAGATTCAGCTTTGCCTGCAGAATCTTTTCGGATTTGACCGGCATGGATCGCACGATCCAGTAATACTTGCCTTCCAGCGACACAGACGACGCCGTAAAGAACACCATGCCGGAAACCATCATACAGGCCAGCAGCAAAATGGGCGCAGCGGCTTCACGCAGAGCCGGGATCGCAGTCAGCGCCGCCAGAAGTTCCTGCCGCTTGACTATGGCCAGAACAGCCAGCACCAACTCGAACACGAGGCCGAGCCCGGCGTTGAGCATATAGCCGGAACTGCTGGTCAGCCGGGCAAGTTCCCGGCGGTAGAGCGCCGCATTCTGCGAGGAGGTGCGCATGGCCTTTTTTTCGTACTGGACCTTGATCTGTCCGCGCCGTGTGGTGACAATGCGGATAAAGCTGCGATTGAGCAGCACATAGGCCAGCGCGAACGGCAGAAGCGTCCACAGAAGCGTCAACCCGAGATCTGCAAGACTTCCGTTTGCCGCAGCACGGCCCAGCCAGACGAGCGGAGCCGCCGCGCCGAGCGCGTCCGCGATTACCGCGCCGTTGGCAGCCAGCTGCGTGACGTAGCTGTTCATGCGGAAGCCGAACAGGAAATACGCCAGCATGAACACGACCGAGAGCGCTGTTGTAATGGCGGTCGTATTGCGCATGCGGCTGGTAATAAGAGAGACGAGCCACGCAAACAGACAGCTGACTGCCAGAGAAAACAGCGGCAGCGCCAGCACGATCACAATGAACGCCAGAATGCCGACTCCGTTCACCGTGCCGTATTGCAGCCACGAAACGAAGACCGGGAGGGCCACAACAAGTTCAAACACAAAATTCATGGCCAGCAGTGCCGCCATGCGGCTGAGCAGGATCATGCCGGGCGGCACGGGCATGGACAAAAGCAGTTCGTTGTCCTTTGCCTCAAACAGCTGCGATTTTGCCGTAAACACACTGCCAATGAACATGAGCGCGAATGCCATGATCGCAAACATTGCAAAGTACAGCCAGCCGAGTCCCGCCGGGAAAAACGCGGCGGCAAGCTGGGAAAACGAGGTATAGAACAGGAAGACGAACGCGCAGAAGCAGTAGAGCATCAAAAAAGCATAGCCGGCGGCCTTGCCCTTCGTCTGATTTTTCCGCTTCCGACTCTGTCCGGTAAACGCGGCGAGCAGCGCCGCCATGCGGACGCGGAGCAGCGTTTTAAGCATTCTTTTCGCCCTCCAGTTCCAGGAACACATCCTCCAGCGACTGGTCGCCCTTGACCTCGTCCATCGTGCCGGAGGCGATGAGCCTGCCCTGCTTGATAATGGCGACCTTATCGCAAAGCTTTTCCGCAACCTCCAAAACATGCGTGGAGAAGAAAATCGCGCCGCCGCGCTCGCAGTGCTCCCGCATGATGCCCTTGACCTGATAGGCCGCCGTCGGGTCGAGGCCGACGAAGGGCTCGTCCATGATGATAAGCTTCGGGTCGTGGATCAGAGCGGAGATAATGGCCAGCTTCTGCTTCATGCCGTGCGAATAGGCCGAGATGGGCTGCGCCAGATCGCCGGTCAGTCCAAACAGATCCGCGTATTTTTCAATCCGCGCCTCGCGGTCCTGCTTTGACACGCCGAAAATATCAGCCACGAAGTTCAGATATTTGATGCCGGACAGGAATTCATACAGATCTGGATTGTCCGGGATGTACGCTAAAATCTGCTTGCAGCCGAGCGGATCAGTCTTGACAGATCTGCCGTCTATGGTGATTTCGCCCTGTTCAAACTGCAAAATCCCCGCACAGCTTTTAATTGTTGTGGTCTTGCCTGCGCCGTTGTGGCCGATAAAGCCGTAAATTTCGCCGGGCCGAATATGCAGGCTCAGATCATCGACCGCTCTTTTGTCTCCATAAATCTTTGTAAGATGCTCAATTTTCAGCATCAAATCCACTCCTTTCAAGATGGGTATCCCTTCAGACGTTTTGTTTGGGCAAAAGTTCCCATGTGTCTATCTATCATAGCAGGTTTTCCCGGTTTGTACAGGCTAACTTTTTAGCACTCTTTTGTGTTGACTGCTAAAATTAACAGTCCGTTCATACAAAGATGCAGAATTGTTCACAGGCAGGGCCTATCATGTGACTTGTAAACAAGAGATGAGCGAAATGCTCAGATCGAGTTTCCTGATATCATATATGACAAGACTTTAAGGAGGTCTTTTCCATGTTAGTACCGTATGCACGCAAAAATCACAATGTTTCCAATTTCAATCCGTTCCACGACTTTGACGAACTGGAACGCGCATTCTTCTCCGACAACGCCCTTGGCGAGTTCAAGACCGACATTCAGGAGGACGGTGACAACTTCGTTCTCGAGGCTGACCTGCCCGGCTTCAAGAAGGAGGACATCCACGTTGACATCGCCGACGACCGGCTGACTGTCTCCGCTGAACGTCATTCCAACTATGAAGACAAGGACAAGAAGGGCAATTATCTCCGCTGCGAACGTTCCTATGGCTCCTACGCCAGAAGCTTTGATATCTCCGGCATCGACGCCACAGGCATCAAGGCCGCATACGCAGATGGTGTTCTGCGCGTAACGCTCCCGAAGCAGAAGGAAGTCCCCGCCTCGTCCAGACGGCTTGAGATCGAATAAGCAGCATGTAAAATTCCCCCTGCCGGATTCTCCGGCAGGGGGTTTTACATATCTGGGGATACCGGGTTTCCGCACATAGCGATGACTCGTTCCGTCGAGGTCTAACCACCAAAGTGCAAACCAGCGGAGCGTTTGCACTTTGGAAAGGCGGAAACTGCAAATTTGTGAAAGACTTGCAGATATACGAAAAGCCTCCCCTTGCCGTGCTCTGCGCGGTAAGGGGAGGTGGCATTTGCTTAAGCAAATGGCGGAGGGGATACCCCGCAAGTTTTAGAGTGCTCCGAAATTTGCGTGTGAAATCCCCCAAGCCTGTATGAAGATACGCTCAGAACCACGTCCGTGTCCGGGAAAATCGGAACAGTTCCCAGAGCGTGATGAGCACCTGCACGGCGGCGCAGACGACAAAGATGAGGCTCAGGTTCGGGATGGGAATGGGGATTGACAGATAGATGCAGGCACCGGCCGACCAGATAAGGGCCGTGATGGACAGGGTCTGCATCAGGATGCCCCACCAGAGGGAGGTAAAGACGATACACACAATGCTCGACACCGGCACAGCGTACAGGAAAAACAGCCACGACGGGAACGGTACGGCAGCAATCGTGAAAGCCGTAAATAAGATCGCCGCAAGCACAAACACCAGCGCCACGGATAACAGCAGCACATAAATATGAAAATGCGGGTTGGCCTTCTTGGGCGGTTCCTCCTCGCCGATGAGGTTGCTGACGGTCACGCCGTATAACTGCGCGATCTGCGCGAGGATATACACATCCGGCAGCCCCTCTCCGCGTTCCCACTTGGAGACGGATTTATCGGAATAATTCAGCTTGCGTGCAAGATCCAGCTGGGTGTCCTTATGGGATTTGCGGTAAGCGGCGATGTTTTTTGCGACGGTTCGCCGCAGTGTCTGTTCGTCCTGAAGCATAAGGACGCCCCCTTCCCGAAAAGCATTGGTATTGCAGGAAATTCTACCGCCGGTAGAGTGCCGTTCTCCGACGGGTATCGTGCCTGTCCGCGCCGGTAGGGTGCATTTTGCGCCATCCGGTGCTAGAATACAGACAGCTTCGGAGGGCCGCCGACGGGCCGCCGTCCGAGCGATATACTGCGATATAGTATATCACTTTTTTTCATCCTGTGCAATGAGCATTTTCCGCCCGCTGCACGATACGCTCCCGGCATCTCACACACCGTGCCGGGGGCGTTTTTCTGCGAATTTTTACCGGCGCTTGCGTTTTTCCGCGCCTTATGTTAAAATGAATCCATAAAAACGAGAAGGGAGTCCTGAGAGCATGCGCATGATCTCCTGCTGAAAGCTTGGCACAATCGTAACACCCGGCGGTGAAGACCGTCTGGTTCGCTGTGCCTTTTCGCGGGAAATCTGCTTTGTCTCTCAGCTTCCGTGCAGACCGTCTGCCCATTTATGGCAGGCGCAGTATGCCCTTCGGCTGTGGGAGCGGTTCCCGCAGCCAATTTTTTATGATTAGGTAACCGCTGATCCAATCCCCTGCGGTTACCGGGAGGGCATATCGATGGCATTGATCCAAATTACAGACCTGACCTTTGCATATCCCGGCAGCTTTGACAATGTATTTGAGCATGTCAGCTTCCAGTTTGACACCGATTGGCGGCTCGGTCTGACGGGCCGCAACGGACGCGGCAAAACAACGCTACTGCGGCTCCTGCAGGGGCAGTATCCCCATCAGGGCACGATCACGGCTCCCGGCGGGTTCGAGTATTTCCCGTATCCGGTTCCGGACGCATCGCTTACGCCGCTGGAACTGCTGGAGCGCAGCTTCCCGGATGTGCCGGAATGGCGTTTCCGGCGGGAACTGGCTCCGCTCGCGGTCACAGAGGACGCACTGTACCGCTTGTTTTCCACGCTTTCCGGCGGCGAACAGGCAAAGCTTCTGCTGGCGCTGCTGTTCGCGCGGGAGGGCCGGTATTTGCTCATCGACGAGCCAACGAATCATCTGGACGAGACGGGCCGCGCGCTCGTCAGCCGGTATCTGGCGAAAAAGTCCGGTTTTCTGCTCGTCTCGCATGACCGCGCGTTTTTAGACGGCTGCGTCGATCATATCCTATCCATAGGCCGCAGCAGCATCGAGGTGCAGCGGGGCAATTTTTCCTCATGGTATGAAAATAAGCAGCGGCAGGACGCGTTTGAACTGGCGCAGAATGCACAGCTGAAAAAAGAAATCGGCCGCCTGAAACAGGCCGCGCGGCAGTCGCGCGCATGGGCAGACAAGGTTGAAAACACGAAGATCGGCCCGCACTCGGCCAAGGTGACGGGCGAAGCCGACGCCATGGGCGGCCGGGCCTACCTCGGTGAGCAGTCGCGTCGTATGCAGCAGCGGCGCAAGAATCTCGAACGGCGGCAGAACGCCGCCATTGAGGAAAAATCGGCGCTCCTGAAAAATATTGAGCAGGCCGCGCCCCTGAAGCTGCATCAGCTGCCGTATCACACCAACCGGTTGGCGCTTCTGCGGAATGTTTCGGTGTGCTATGGCGATGTACCCGTCTGCTCCGGCGTGACCTTTTCCATCGAACAGGGCGACCGGATCGCGCTGCGCGGCGCGAATGGCACCGGAAAGACAAGCCTGCTGCGCCTGTTGTGCGGCGAGAACATTCCGCACACCGGGACGGTAGCGTGCGGCTCCCGGCTGCAAATTTCCCATGTGCAGCAGGACCCATCCGGTCTGCGGGGCGATCTTTCCGCCTATGCCGCGCAGCATGGGTTGGACGAGAGTCTGTTCAAGGCGATCTTGCGCAAGCTGGACTTTGCACGGGTGCAGTTTGAAAAGGACATGGCGGACTTTTCCGCCGGGCAGAAGAAAAAGGTTCTGCTGGCGCGAAGCCTGTGTGAACCGTCGCACCTGCTTGTCTGGGACGAGCCGCTCAATTATGTGGACGTGCTCTCGCGCATTCAGCTTGAGGAACTGCTGCTGGAATTCCAGCCGACGATCGTTTTCGTCGAGCACGACCGTGTGTTCTGCGACCGCGTTGCGACAAAGGCCGTGACGCTCTGACGGCTTGACGTTTTGCGCGCTGCCGGATACAATACAGGAAAACACAAATGAGGTGAACCGGAATGGATAAACAGGCCGTCGAGCAGCAGTTGTGCCAGCTGCCGGTCAGTCAGTACGCATGGATCGACCCGCGCAAAATTGAATTTTCCGATCGCGTGCGCTACGTCTGCAAGCACGAGTGCCCCATGTACGGGACGAGTTGGGCCTGTCCGCCTGCGGTCGGCACGGTCGAGTCCTGCCGGAACCGGGTGCTGTCATATCCGGGCGCGCTGGTCTTTACCTCGCTGGCTGAGGTCAGCGATATCGCGGACATGGCCGCAACGCTTGCCACGCGCGGCGCGCACGAGGCGCTTACGCGGCAGGTGCGGGATATTCTGCTGCAATTTTCCCCAGACGTGCTGACGCTCTCCACGGAATCCTGTGCCATCTGCACCAAATGCGCCTACCCGGACGCCCCCTGCCGCCACCCGGATAGAATGTTCCCCTGCGTTGAAAGCTACGGCATCGTCGCAACCGCGCTGGCTGAGCAGAATGGGATCGAATTTTATAACGCCAATCTTGTGACATGGTTCTCCGTGCTGTGCTACCGGTAGTCCAGCCTTTCACGGAGCAGGACCCGAAGCGTATCTGAACTGTGCAGCCCATCCCTTTCGTCATATGCTCACGCAAATGCCGCCTCCCCTTACCGCACGGTGTGCGGCATAAATTCGTACTGACCTGCAAGGCGAGTTTGTGTTTTGGGTTTGGCTTCGACAGAACGGGTCTGCTGCGCACGCTTTTCTCTTGCAAAATCTGCCGAATCTGGTATGATGGCAGAGAAAGGAGCACCTTATGAAAATAATAACACGATTTTTATCCGCCGTTCTGGCGCTGTGCCTGCTGACATTGCTGTGCCTGCCTGCGCGGGCGGCCGGGACGCAGGACTGCGGCGCGAAGCTGTTGGCCATTACGTTTGACGACGGCCCCGGCAAGTATACCGGTGCGCTGCTCGACGGCCTTGCGGAGCGCGGTGTTCACGCGACGTTTTTTGTCAACGGCGTCAATGCTTCCGGCTGGCCGGAGACGCTGAAGCGCATCGTAAACGAGGGCCATCAGCTGGCAAACCATACCTATAACCACAAAAATCTCAATACCTGCTCCGCGCAGACGGTCGCATATGAGATCAGTGCCGTGCAGGCGCTCATCACCGCCGCCGGTGGAGACGAGAACGCGTACATCCGTGCGCCTTACGGCAATGCGAACAAGACGGTCAAATCTGTCGTGACTGCGCCGCTGATCTACTGGTCAGTTGACCCGGAGGACTGGAAATACCGCAACGCGGAGACAGTCCGCAGCAATATTGAGTCCGGCGTTTTCGACGGCGCGATCATTCTGGTCCATGATATTTACAAAACCAGTGTGGACGGCGCGCTCGCCGCAATCGACGATTTGATGGCCGAGGGCTATGAATTCGTCACCGTGAAGGACCTGCTGCTGCGGCGCGGCGTAACGCCCGAGGCGGCGACGGTTTATTACTCGGCAAAGAACAACGGCATCAATCTGCCTGCCGACGCCGTCGGGGAGCAGGCGTTCGACGAGAGCCAAATCGAGATGCATTGGGGCTACGCTGCCATGAAGACCTGTCTGGACTATGGCTGGATGACGCTGACGGACACGGGCGAGTGGAAGCCCAACGCATTCGTTACGCGGGCGGAATTTGCCGCCGATCTTGCCCGATTCGCGGGTATCCATACGCTCTACCCGACAGACGGTGCGTCGTGCTTTTCGGATGTTGATCTGACGGCGGCGGATGCGCCGTATCTTGCATGGTCGGCGGACAGCGGCATTGTTACAGGCTATGACGACGGAACCTTCCGGCCCGAGAAAACGCTCACGCGGGAACAGATGGCCGTGATGCTGGCGCGGTATGCCGCCCGTACCGGCGTGACGGCGCAGGGACAGCTGGCGTTCACAGACGCTGCGAAGATCTCCGGCTGGGCAGCCGACGGCGTGGCGGTGTGCACGGGGCTTGGACTCGTGCAGGGCGACGCGCGCGGCAGATTCCTGCCGCAGAGCAGACTCACCCGCGCGCAGATCGCAACCATTCTCGTGCGGATGGCAGGCTGAACCGGCCCAGGCACCTTCTGTCTGCCGGAGTGAGGCAGCATTGAACATAAATCGGGGGCCGGCAGGAATTGCCGGCCCCTTGATAATAGCAGGAGAATTATACGCCGCCGAGTATTGTGCCCGTCTGGCGGCGGGCCTCTTCGATGACGGCGGCGGTCAGAATGCTGTTGCGGTTGCGCTTCTCCGGCTGCGTGCCGGAGGCAATATAGCCTGCAAATTCACGCAGTTCGTACATCATGTTGTTCGGCAGCTTTTCCCGGTACGGCAGTTCGACTGTCTCACCGCTGCGGCGTACGAGCCAGATGCGGCGGATATGATTGATATCGTCGAGCAGGATCGAACCGTCCTCGCCCATGAACGTGGTGGGAGCGGCCTGTTTGCAGACTTTTGACCAGATCGCCTCGCAGACGAAGCCGTCATAGCGCAGAAGCGCAATGCCGCCCGCCTCAAAGCCGCTTTCCAGATGATAGGCTTCCGCCGATACATGCGCAGGCTCACCGAACATGGAAATGAGCGCGTGGATGGGATAGCAGCCCATGTCCAAAATCGCCGCGTTGCACAGCGCGGGGTCAAAGGCGTTGATATGCGGCTCTCCGGCGCGAACACGGTCGTAGCGGGAGGAGTACTGCGTAAATTCCGCCGTGACGCGGCGGAGTGTCCCGATTTCGGGAAGCGCATCCCGGATAATGGGCAGCGCGTCGTCAAACACCAGCCGCATCGCCTCGAGATAGACCACATGATGCGCCTTCGCCGTCTCGACGAGCGCTTCTGTCTGCTTTCTGGTCAGAACACCCGGCTTTTCCAGCAGCACATGCTTGCCGTGCCGCAGCAGGCACATGGCCTGCTCAAAGTGGCAGATATTCGGGCTTGCGATATACGCCGCGTCAAACGCGTCCGAGGCTGCGAACGCCTCCAGATCGGTGAACACTGCGTCCAGATGGTATTTTTCTGCAAATTCCCGGCCGGTTTCCTCGTTTCGTGAGTAAATTGCTGCCGGACGCAGTTCCGGCACCTGTTCCATCGCCGCCAGCATCCAGTCAACGACGAAATTCCGCCCGATGATCCCCACGCGAATGGTCATGCTGTTCCCTCCATAAATGCGCATCCGTCCGGTTTCCGGGCGGATGCGATACTTTTATCGGTCGAGTCTGCCGCCCTCATGCAGCAGCCGATCCTTGATATCCCACAGCTTCTGCGACAGATCGACATAGTAGGTGTGCGGATTGTCAAACCGTTTGACCTCGTCCCAGAGTGTATCGACCTGCTCGGCGCAGTATTTCTGAATTTCATCCAGCTTCGGCAGCTGATAGACCAGTTCGCCGTTTTTGAAAATCGGCACAAGCAGTTCCTTCGCCGTGAAATTATAGACCTTTTTGCGCTTCCATGTCGCCTGCGGATCGAAAATCTCCAGATCACGGCTGTCATCGACTGTCTCATCATAGACACACAGATAGTCGGCGATGGCCTTGCCGGTATCATTACCGAAGAAGCGATAGACCTTTTTAAAGTGCGGGTTTGTGATCTTGCCGACGTTCTCGCTGATCTTGATCTTGGGAATGATGGTCCCGTTCTCGTCCTCTATGGCCGTCAGCTTATAAACGCCGCCGAACACAGCTTCGGATTTGGCCGTGATGAGCCGCTCACCGACGCCGAACAGATCAATCTGCGCGCCCTGATTGAGAATGTCCTCGATGATATATTCGTCAAGAGAATTCGAGCACGAGATTTTGCAGCTTTGCCAGCCTGCCTCGTCGAGCAGCTTCCGTGCCTTTTTCGTCAGATACGTCATATCGCCGGAGTCGAGCCGGATGCCGCATTTGGCCAGCCCGCGGGGCTTTAAGACCTCATTGAAGACGCGGATGGCATTCGGAATGCCGGACTTCAGCGTATTATAGGTGTCAACCAGCAGCGTGGGGTTGTCTGGGTATGTTTCGCAGTAGGCCTTAAACGCCTCGTATTCCGACGGGAACATCTGCACCCAGGAATGGGCCATCGTGCCGCCGGCCGGAACGCCGTAGAGCTGATCGGTCAGCGTACAGGCCGTGCCCTTGCAGCCGCCGATGTAAGCGGCGCGTGCGCCATCAACCGCTGCATCGACGCCCTGTGCCCGGCGGGAGCCGAATTCCAGAACCGTGCGGCCCTTCGCGGCCCGCACGACACGGTTGGCCTTCGTTGCGATGAGGCTCTGATGGTTGAGCGTCAGCAGCAGAAACGTCTCGACAAGCTGCGCCTGAATGGCAGGCGCGCGGACGGTCATGATCGGCTCGCGCGGGAAGATCGGCGTGCCCTCCGGCACGGCCCAGATATCGCCCGTGAAGCGGAAGCCGCGCAGATACTGCAGGAACCCCTCGTCAAACATCTTCCGGCTGCGCAGATACGCGATGTCGTCCTCGTCAAAATGAAGCTGCTGCACATATTCGATCGCCTGCTCCAGTCCCGCTGCGATGGCAAAGCCGCCGTTGTCGGGCACAGAGCGGAAGAAAATATCAAAATATGTGATGCGGTCCTGCATGCCCTGGACAAAATAGCCGTTGCCCATGGTGAGTTCGTAATAGTCGCAGAGCATGCTCAGATTGGCGTTTTTATTGATATCCATACTTGTTTTCCCTCATTTTCCGCCGCATAGCGGCAGTTTATTCTGCCAGCGCCCTTGCGCGCTGCAGCTTGCTGAGCGGCTGCTCGGACAGGCAATAGGTGTCCATGAGTTCCTGCGCAAACGCAGTCAGCGCTGCCTCATTGCCCTGCTTCAATTCCAGTTCCAATTCGCACAGAAGTGCCGTCCGGCCGCCGCCGGTCAGATCGCCGACGTCGCCGCAAATCATGCAGGCTGTATCATCTGTCAGCCGCAGTTCCGCCGTGATGCGGGTAAAGCTTGCCCCGCAGATGGGCGCAAGCGCGTCCGGCTGCAAGGAAGCAAGTTCCTGCGGCGCGCCGAGCGCGGCCAGCTTGGAAAGCGCTTCGTCGAGATACTCGCTCTCAACCTCCCATTCGCCGCGCGTATGCCCCTCACCGGGCGTTTTCATGGTAACAACGCTGCGGCCGTCCTCCGTGCGCAGGCGGAGCATCCAGCGCCGCTTTTCGAGAAAACCATCCTCCGTGTCGTAATACGTCGTGCGCATGCGGATATAGGCGTAAGGCGCGCACAGCTTTTCCGTGACCATCCGGCTGCAAAGGATACAGTCGAGCAGCTGCAGATCGCCGACAGCCAGCTTGTATTCCGTCTCTTTTCCCAAGTCGGAATCCTCCTTATGAGATTTCCTCCATTCTACGCTATTTTCCCCGCAAACGCAAGCGTACAGGCAAAAAGGACGGATTTTCTTTTTTCCGCCGCACGGCGGAGCCGTTCCGGTGTTTCCCGCGCCATTTCCCGACAGGTTTCCGCCCGTTCCGGATGGTACACTGCGCAAAGGAACAAAAGGAGGCGGCGCGATGGGAACGGCAAGAGCAGAACAGCTGCGGAAGCGTCTGGCGCAGGGATTAGCGGCGCGGCCGATCCTGCGCGGAGCGCTGCGCGCGCTCGGCGCAGGCTGCTTCTGCTTCGTGCTTGCGGGTGCGGGGCTTTTATCGGAGCATGTGCCGCTGGCACTCGCGCCGGTGTGTGTGCTGCCGTTTGGGCCGGCGGCTGTGTGCGCGTATCTCGGAGCCGCGGCAGGCTACGCCATGTTCTGGGGACTGTCCTCCGCACTGGAGCCGGTCGCGGCAGGATTTTTGATGCTGGCGGGCAGCTGCCTGTTCCGCGAGCTGCTGCCCGCGCAGCGGCGCGGCTTTGTACCGGCAGCGGCGGGCGGGATTTACGCGCTGCTGGGGTTGATTTTTGTATTGCAGGCCGACGGCGGCATGCGCGCGGCGCTGCTGCTTGCGCTGCGGCTGACGCTGCTGGTCGTGAGCATCCGGGCGCTCTGCCCAGCAGAGGAAAATGCCCGGCTGCGGCCCTATGCAGCAGCTGTGTGCCTGCTGGCGGGGCTAGTGCGCGTGGAACTGCCGTTCGGCGTTCCGCTGGCAGCGGTCGAGGCTGCAGCTGTGTGCCTGCTGGCAGACAGTATGGAAGACGCGCTTCTAATCGGCGCGGCCTGCGGGCTGGTGCTCGATCTTGGAAGTGTTCCGTCACCGCCGCAGACGGCCTGCTTTTGCCTGCCGCTTCTCGTCTGCCGGATGGCAAATCTTCGCCGAACGGCGCGGGCAGCGGCGTTTGCGGGACTTTATTTTCTGTGCGTGCTTGTTTGGGGCGGGGAGCATGCGGGCTGGACGCTGGGCGTGCTGGCGGGCGCGGTTCTCTCATGTCTGCTCCCCGGCTTTGCGCTGCCGGATACGCGGCGGGACGCACCTGCCGCGGCAAGCACGCTCGTGCAGACGGCGGACGTTTTGCAGCAGATGGAGACAAAGCTGTCCCTGTCCTGCCCGCAGACGCAGACGGCCCCGGCGCTGATCTTCGACAGTGCAGCGGACGACGTCTGCCGCAGCTGCGTCAAGCGCCAGCAATGCTGGCAGGAACGTGCGGACGATACCTGCCGCCTGCTTTCGGCCTGCGCCGGGACAATCATGCGGCAGGGGCAAGCAAATGCGGGCGATCTTCCCGCAGGTTTCTGCGCGGTCTGCATCCGGGAGGAGGCGTTCCGCGCGGCCGTTAACCGGGCGCTGCGCGCGCAGGAATCGCAGCTGCTGGCGCTCCAACGCAGTGAGGAAGCACGAGAGATCTCCCGCGCGCTGCTCGGTCAGCTTGCACGGTTTCTGCGTGCGGCAGGACAGAAGCGCCCCGATAAAGGCCTTCCGCGCTACCAGCTCTCGCTTGGCGTCCGGGCGGTCGGGCTGCGGGGCGATACGCTCTGCGGCGACTGCGGAACAAGCTTTCAGTGCGGCGCGACCCAGTACGTTCTGCTCTGCGACGGCATGGGCACCGGCTCCGGCGCACAGTCCGACGCGCAGGAGGCAATTTCCGTGCTGCGGTCGCTTCTGACGCTCGGCTTTGACGCGATGGACGCGGCGGCGATGCTGAACGAACTGTATGTGCTGCGGGGCGACGGGTGCTTTTCCACGATTGATCTGCTGGAGGTGGATCTTTGTACGGGCGAAGGCGCGCTTTATAAATGGGGCGCGGCGCCGTCCTATCTTAAAAAGGGGGGAACAGTCAAAAAAATAGGGACAGCCTCGCCTCCGCCGGGGCTTGGTGTGGGAGAGGAACACCGGGCCGAGCGTGTGGGGCTGTCCTTACAGAGAGGAGAGCAGCTGGTGCTTACCACCGACGGCATACCGGAAGCCGCCTGCGAGCAGTATCTGCGCGCAAGCGGGCCGCTTTCGCCGAGGGAGTTGGCCGCCGGGGTCGTCGCATGCGCCAGCGAGTCAGAGCCTGATGACCGGACTGCAGTGATCGTGCAGCTTGATCCGGCCTCCATGCAGCCTCACCATACCACACGCCGCGCGCGAAGTGTGTCGAAATCGGGCGTGGAACCCCACATTTAGGAAATATTTTCTGTCGAAGCACAAAATACCGGCTCGAAGCCCGCCATTTCCTGCGGATCGTGCGAAGAAAAGGCCCCACCTTCCCATGCTGGAAGGCGGGGCCTTGGGTTTTAAATCTCAGCCCAGCTTGCGCCACGCGTTCATAACCGTGACGACAGCCTGCTCGCGCGTAATCTGCGCGCGGGGCGCGAAGGAGCCGTTCGCGTGTCCGTTCATCAGACCGATGGCCGTTGCGAACGAAACGCCGTCTTTTGCGTAGTCGCTGATCTGCGCAGCGTCGGTGAAGGACGGTCCGCTTCCGGAGACCTGCACGTCAAACAGACCGGCCAGACGCTTCAGCATGATCGCCGCATCCTGCCGGGCGATGGCCGCATCGGGACGGAAGGTGCCGTCCGGGTAGCCGGTCACAACGCCGGTCGCCGCAATCAGGCGGATGTCCGCGTCGGCGGTATCCGAGAACGAGGCGGAAGCCGGGTCAATGCCCCGGTTCCGGCAGAACTCCGCCGCGCTCACACCGCTTCTGGCCGCGAGGTATCCGGAGAGCAGACGGCAGAACTCGCCGCGCGTGATCGCGGTCTGGTAGCTGCTTTGCAAAGACTGCGGCAAAATGCCGAGCTGCGCTGCCTGCTCCACGTCGGCCTGCGCCCAGGAAGAGACGCTGCTCTGCGCGGGCTTTGCGGCGGGTACATCGTCGCCTGCATCGTCCAGAACGGCCAGAATACTCGCCATTTCGCGGCCCGCGGGATAGAGTGTTCTGCCGTTTGCATACAGCATGGAGGACGCGCCGCCGTCGAGCGTCATGGCGTCCTGCACACCCATCTGCACAAGACTCTGGGCAATGGCACGGTAAGAACTTGTAACGGTTGCCAGCATCAGCCGTCCGTCGGCAGTAATGGCCGCGAAGGAGCGGACGCTCACAGTATCGGGATCCTGATCGTCGGCAGTGACGTTCGGATTGTTGTCAACAGCGCTCACGCCGTGCTCCACGATCATACCAGTGCCGCCGATGATGTTTTTCATGTTTTCCATATCCGAATCGCCGTCGGTCACGCAGAAGCCATATTCCGCGCGCATACCCACACGGGCCATCCCGCGGACATAGCAGCCGCTGTTGAGGACCATTGCAACCGCGCCGGACGGCGTGCGGAAATTCGCACAGCCGCTCTGTACATCCTCGACGGTTCCGTCACGGACAATTACGATCTCGGAACTTTCCGGGATATCCACGCCCAGCGCCAACTCGTCCGTCAGGATGTAGCAGGCCTGCGGGTCGCTGTTCGAGGTGTTGACGCACCATGCGACAATCCGTGTTCTGCCGAGCGTCAAGGTGCCCTTAATTGTCGCGCGGGCAATTTTCATCGAGCCGTCTGACGCAATACCGAGCGCAACAGATGCGCCGCTGTTGAGCATTTTACCGTCCGTGACAATCGCGCCGTAGATACGCGGGTAGTTGTTTTCCATCACGCTCAGGGGCTTGTTCCGGTCGTACCAGCAGTTGTAGAAGTTGCCATTGATAGCAGCAACGATTTTCTTGCCCTCCCGGGCAATGACGGCTTCCGCCTCTGCGGTCGTGCCAAGCTGGCCGTTGGCGATGATGGCGCGGATTTCGGTGTTCGCACTAGGCGTCACATAGACGACCTGCGCCGCCGCACCGCCGATGGTCTCGTCCGCAGTTGTGACAGTTGCGGCAAGCGCCGCCGTGCTCAGCAGCAGGACAAGCGCCAGCAGCAGCGCTGCTTTTTGAATGATTTTCATACTTTCTTCCTCCGTTTTCCTCTGTTTCTTATTTTTAGCAAGCATTATGCGAACAAAAGCAGCCGGCAGAACAGACTCTGCCGGCTGCTTGGATGCGCAGTGCTTGCGAAAAGACTGAAGCGATGCAGCAGAACGGTATACAGGTATCAGAACGTTGCGACGTTCTGTTCGGCAGGCTCGGCGGGCTGCACATTCACAGCTGTCAGGATGGGGCCGACGCCCTTGTAAAGCGTGTGGAACTTGACCTCGACGGTCGCTGTCACCCAGACCCAGCTTCTGGCCGCAAGACCGGAGGCAGCCGCAAATTTGCATGGCAGACCCATGAACGTGATATCCGCCTCACAGCAGGTCATGACGAACCGGCCAGGGGCAAACATGCCCTCCTTTTCCCGGCGCAGGCGCGCGACCTGACCCTTGAATTTCACGGTCTTGCCCGCGTATTTCTTGGGTTCCTCCGTGATATCGCGGTAGAACAGGGCGTAATCCTCGTCCTTGATCTCGATCACAGGCGCGTTCAGGTCAAACGGCAGCGGATCTTCAATATCGTCATAGTGGGTCGATCCGTCGGTATATTCATACAGAATATCGATCTTCCGGTTCACGGCCCGGGCGATCTTGTGATACGGCATCACGTCCGTGCCGGGGGCCATGCGGTTGAGAACCAGCATCTCCGCGCCTGCCAGCTTGTCCACGACAAGCTGGCGCATATTGGCGTTATAGCTGAGGAAGGTCGAAGCGTCGGCAAACATGACTTCCTGCGCGATCTTCCAGTGATCCGGCGTCTTGAGATAGAAATCCGCCGCAAGGTGCATGCCATTCAACTCAACGACTACACGCTCGGCCCGGTATTTCTTTTGCAGATCGGTCAGCATTTCCGGGCTCAGGTCTTCATAGTCCAGAACCTGCTCGTAGACCTCCTTGTGGGGATAGGTTGAGACGTCGTATTCCTCCTCACCCTCCTCGAAAACCAGCAGGAGCGTCCGCTCGCCAGTGTTGAAACGCTCGTCCTCGAGCGTTTCCTGAATGAACTTCGTCTTGCCGGACTCCAGAAAGCCGGTAAAGACGTACATGGGGATATCGGGCATAGCCATAGAGAAAACTCCTTACTGCTTTTCCACGCCGAAGAGCGCTGCGACAGCCTCTTCGTTCAGCTTCGATCCGATCACGCAGATGCGGCCCGTAACCATCGCGCCGCCGTCGCGGATATCAGGCTCACCGGGAACGTAGTCGAAGTGAATCCACTTTTCTCCCTCGGCGTTTGCGACATAGCCCTTCGCGCGCAGGACGATGCCATAGGTATCCGCGTCCTCGAGCGCTTTCAGGATGCGTTCGATCTCGGCCTTCGTGAATTTCTTATGCGTTTCCTCGCCCCAGCTGATGAAAACCTCGTCGGCGTCATGGCCGTGGTGGTGATGGTGATGATGGTGGTGCGCATGCTCGTCCTCATCCTCGTCGTCATGATGGTGATGGCAGGCGCAGTCCGGGTCGTCGCACTCCTCATCCTCGTCGTCATCATGGTGGTGATGGTGATGCTCATGCCCGTCTTCCTCTTCGTCGTCATCGTGATGATGGTGATGATGATGCGCATGTTCATCCTCATCTTCCTCATCGTCGTGGTGATGATGGTGGCAGGCGCAGTTGGGATCGTCGCATTCGTCGTCATCGTCATGGTCATGATGATGGTGCGCCTCTTCCTCCAGCTTTGCCAGTTCGATGGCGATGGTGCTGCGCTGCTCCATGGCCTCCATCAGCTGCTCGCCGGTGAGCTCCGGCCACGGGGTCGTGACGATCACGGCGTCCTTGTTGTGCTCACGAATCATCGCAACGCACTGGTCAAGCTTTTCCTCTGCCATGCCGTCGGTGCGGCTGAGAATGATGGTGTTAGCCGTCTCAATCTGGTTGTTGTAGAACTCGCCGAAGTTCTTCATATACATCTTGCACTTCGTCGCGTCCGCCACGGTCACGAAATTACCAAGCTGCACGTCGTCGGACGTAACCTTGCGCACGGCGCCGATGACGTCGGACAGCTTGCCGACGCCGGACGGCTCGATCAGAATACGATCCGGTGCATAGTCTGCAATGACCTTCTTGAGCGCGCGGCCGAAATCGCCCACCAGCGAGCAGCAGATGCAGCCGGAGTTCATCTCCGTGATCTGAATGCCCGCCTCCTGCAGAAAGCCGCCGTCAATGCCGATCTCGCCGAATTCGTTCTCAATGAGGACAATTTTCTGGCCGTGATAGGCTTCCTTGATCATCTTTTTGATAAGCGTTGTCTTGCCAGCGCCAAGGAAACCGGAATAAATATCAATTTTTGTCATACGGGAACACCTTCCAGTTGCATTTTTTATTTAAATAATATAGCACGTTCCAGATAGAACATCAAGGTTTCTTCCTAAAATATTCACGGGTTTCTCTAAAAGGAATTGACAAACCCGGCCTGATATGATAAGATAACTCACGGCTTTGGAGGCCGGCATTCGGAGAGATGTCCGAGCGGTTTAAGGAGCTGGTCTTGAAAACCAGTGACACAGCAATGTGCCGTGGGTTCGAATCCCACTCTCTCCGCCATTTTCTTTCCTTCATATCGGCTCAACCGACCTGCGGAAGTACCCAAGTGGCCGAAGGGGCTCCCCTGCTAAGGGAGTAGGCGTCTAAAAAGCGCGCGAGAGTTCAAATCTCTCCTTCCGCGCCAGAAAAACCTTGAAAACATCTGTTTTCAAGGTTTTTTCTCATTTTCCGGATATGCAGCGGGCTGCCGCTTCTGCGGCAGCCCGGATTTTTTATCAGTCGCCCATCAGCAGGTCCATGACATACATTTCGAGTTTCTCGAAATTCTGCTCCTTGACGCAGGCAGCCTGGAATTCGTAGTCGAATCTCTTGACCTTGTCCAGCAGCTTCTCGAAGATCTTCTTGGAGTTGATGAGGTGGCGGTAGCAGTCCTCGTCGGGCTGGGTACGCATAGCCTTGACGTCGAGACCGACACACTCGAAGTTGCCGCGGTCGCCGAAGTTGTTTTCGTACAGAACCTTGACCTGGTTGAATGCGTTGCGCAGGTTGTCAACGCCGAACGCCTTATCCTGGTCATAGCGGCAGCCGTTCTGGTCGTTCAGATGCACGCCCCACAGCTTGTTCAGAGCCAGTGCGAAGCCCATGTCGTTTGCGGGATCGAGACCAGCGAGGATGGAGTGCGCGGATTCAATGCACAGGCCGACACGGTTCGGATCAACAGTGTAAGCGCCGACAGCCAGTGCGTGACCGGCAGTGCCGCAGATGGAGCGGTCGATGGGCTCATTGGGCTTCGGCTCGACGAGAATCAGCGCATCATCACGATAGGTCAGGATGTCGTTGAACGCGTCGCGCAGCTGGAGGGTCATTTCAACGGGATTCTTGCCCTCGGCGCAGAGCGTGCCCTCACGGGCCAGCCACAGCTGGATCTTGTTCGTGCCAAGCGCCTTAGCGATGTCGCAGGAGCGGCGGGCACGCCACTGGGCAAACTCACGGTCTTCCTTGCGGGAAGCAGTGAAGCCGCCGTCATTCGTGCGCTTGTCGAACCACAGACGCGGCGCGACAAACTCTGCAAACAGGCCGTATTTGTCGAGCATCGACTTGACGTCCTTTGCGTAGTCGATGATCTGCTTCTCGGTCATGTTGTTCATGTCGGGAACGGCGTCGTCGTCATGGAACTGCATGCCGGCCAGGCCGATCTCGGCGTACTTCTTCATTTTCTCCTCGAGAGGAATGCTCTTGCGATGGCCGGGGCCAAAGGTTTCGTTGCCCTCGTGGACGTTCCACGGGCCTGCGGTAAATCTGAATGTTGCCATGTCTGTATCCTCCTGTATCCATTGTTTGGTTTTATACAAATATGCGCTTGAGGGCGGATGGTTTCTGGCGAGAACCGCCTTCGGATACCATTATCATAGCGGAACCGGCCGTTTCTTCAATGTTAGACTTGCTTTTTTTATCCGACAATCTTGCGATTTCAATTTTTTCAGCAGTCTTTCACAAATTCGTATCTTCGGATTTGTGCGGTTCATCAACGGACGGAGGAAAACTTTTTTCGCCGAAATATCCCCCCGGGGCGCTTGCGTCGGTGCTCGGCTGCGTCGTCACGCTTCAGCTTGGTGCGTTCTCCGTTGTGCTGGAGACGACGCTCTCCGGCATCACGGCTCTGCCGCTCGGTGCGTTTGCGGCGCTGATGCAGCCAATCCATCTGGCGATTGGCTTGGTCGAGGGCCTGATTACCGCGGCGGTGCTGCTTTTCGTCTATCAGACGCGGCCCGAACTTTTGCAGGGCGCAGCAGGTACCGGCGCGAAAAACCGCTGCTCGCGCAAGGCGGCGCTGGCGATTCTGGCAGCCGCAGCGCTTGTCATTGGCGGCGGACTGTCGCTGCTGGCAAGTTCCAGCCCGGACGGACTGGATGGCGCTGTTCCCGGTTGCAGGTTATCAGCTTGCCGGGCTTCCGATGCGTCTGTGCTTTCAGAAGCTGCGCATGGTGCTGCCGCTCGTGTGCGCGGTCGGGCTTTTAAATCCGCTGTTTGACCGGCAGATCGTGGTGCAGGTCGGCACGCTTGCCGTCTCAGGCGGCGTGTTGTCCATGCTGACGTTGATTTTGAAGGGCGTTTTCTGCCTGCTTGCGTCGTTCCTGCTGATGGCCACGACCACGATCGAGGCAATCTGCCGCGCGCTGCGGCAGCTGCATGTACCGAAACTGCTGACAAACCTTCTGCTGCTGACGTTTCGCTATGTCGGTCTGCTTCTTTCCGAGGTCGCCGTGATGCAGCAGGCCTACAGCCTCCGCGCGCCGGGGCAGAAGGGGATTCATATTTCCGCGTGGGGCTCGTTTCTCGGCCAGCTGCTGCTGCGCAGCATGGATCGGGCGCAGGCGCTCTACGAGAGTATGGAGTTGCGCGGGTTCAGCGGCGAATTCCCCGGCGCTGTGCGCGGACGAGGCTCGGCGGCGTCGTGGCCGTATGCACTCGTGTGTCCGGCGCTGATGCTGCTGGCTCGTTATTTTGATTTGTCCGCGCTTATGGGCGGACTGTTTGTCTGAGACAGGAGGCGCTTATGCTGGTATTTGATCACGTCAGCGTATTTTACGGCGGAACGCAGGTGCTGCGCGGCCTTTCGTTTTCCATTCGGGACGGTGAACAGGTCGGCCTGCTTGGCGCGAACGGCGCGGGAAAGTCCACGCTTATGAAGGCCGCGCTCGGCCTCGTCCCGTATACGGGCAGCATCACCGTGGATGGTCTTCCCGTCACGCAGGAAAACCTGCCTGCCGTGCGTCGGAAGCTGGGCTATGTGCTGCAAGACGCAGATAATCAGATGTTCATGCCGACCGTGCTGGACGATATGCTCTTTGGGCCGATGAACTACGGTCTGAGCCGCGCAGAGGCCGAGCGGCAGGCGGACGAAACGCTTGCCAGTTTGCACATGGAGCATCTGAAGCTGCACCACAACCACAAAATGTCCGGTGGAGAAAAGCGCATGGCTGCTATCGCGGTCATTCTTGCCATGAAGCCGGATATGCTTTTCATGGACGAGCCGTCCACCGCGCTCGACCCGCGCAACCGCCGCACATTGATCAATGTCCTGCGCGCAAGGCCGGAGACGAAACTGATTGCCTCGCACGATCTGGATCTGGTTCTGGAAACGTGCCGCCGCGTGCTTCTGATCGCGGACGGCGCATTGGCTGCCGACGGCCCCGCGCAGGAACTTCTGCGCGACAAGGCGCTTCTGGAAGCAAACGGGCTGGAACTGCCGCTGTGCCTCGCAGGTGTCCCGGAATTCTGAATCTTGCATTCCCGAAACGCATACAGTATAATGGACGCGTCCGGAAAAAGGAAGAAATAAGAGAATTCAGAAAGGACTGTGTAGTTTATGAGTTGTTCAGAATTAAAAGCCCGCGCAAGAGCACAGCTTGGCGGCGGTATTTTTCAGAACCTCTGGATGATGGGGCTGGCCGTGTGCCTGCTGATCGGTCTGATGGAGTCGGCTGCCGCCGGCATTATCCCCGGTATCGGCGCGCTGCTCGTAGTCGGTCCGCTGGAATATGGTATGGCATATATTTTCCTCAAGCAGGCGCGCGACCATCAGTCCGTGCAGCTGGGCGATATGTTCCGTGGCTTTCAGGACGATTTCGGCGGAACGTTCCTCATCGGCCTTATGACGTCGCTTTTCACGTTCCTGTGGTCGCTGCTGTTCGTCATCCCCGGCATTGTCAAGGCGTATGCCTATTCTATGGCATACTATATCAAGCTTGATCATCCCGACTACGGCTGGAAGGCCTGCATTGACGAAAGCCGCCGTCTGATGGACGGGCACAAATGGGAGAAATTTGTGCTTGACCTGAGTTTCCTCGGCTGGATCATTGTCGGCTCTTTGTGCCTCGGCATCGGCATGCTTTGGGTTACGCCGTATATGGAAGCGGCGAACGCACAGTTCTACGAATATGTCCGCACCTGCCCGTCCGTGATGGGAGACTGAAAGGCGGCTGCGTATTCATGCTTTGCCGGGCGGACACTGCTGTCCGCCCGGCAAAATACACCGCCGGCGAAGCCGGCAGAAAGGCAAATGCCATGAGACTCGATAAATATCTGAAGGTTTCCCGCCTTATCAAGCGCCGCACAGTTGCAAACGAGGCGTGCGACAACACCCGCGTGACAGTCAACGGCAAGCCCGCCAAGGCCAGCTATGACGTCAAGGTCGGCGATCATATCGCCATCGCCTTCGGCGCGCGAACCGTCACGGTCGAGGTACTCGCCGTGGCCGAGGCTGTGCGCAAGGACGACGCGGCAGCCATGTACCGCGAAATCTGAACATAAAAAAGCTGCATAGGCCCGTCCTTCCCGCGTATATATGTAGGGAGAAGCCGGCATACCCGGACAGAAGAAAGGATGATACCATGCAGCAGGCGCTGATCGAAACGAACCTTGCCCAGCAGCCGCACCGGCTGACGCTCGACTCGCGCAGCCGTCTTTCCATCACAGGCGTTCTGGAGGTCGAAAGTTTTGACGACACGGAGATTTTGCTGACCTCCACGCGCGGCCCGATGTCCATCCGCGGACAGGGGCTGCATCTGCAGCAGCTGTCTATCGACGGCGGGCAGGTTTTGGTCGATGGGAGCGTCGATGCGATCTCGTATGAGGATGATATTCCGCGCGGCGGCTTTTTCGCCCGGCTGTTCGGCTGATGGAGATCCCTGTCTCGGCGCAGGCGCTGACCTTTGCGCAGGGGGTGCTTCTGGGGCTGGGGCTGTGTCTGGCCTACGATCTGCTGCGTGCGCTGCGGCAGCTTTGCCCGCGGACGGGACTTGCGGCGGACGCGCTGTTCGGCCTGCTGCTCACGGTCTCGTTTTTGTCCTTCGCGCTCACGGCGGGACAGGGGCAGTTCCGGCTATATGTGTTCCTCGCCGTATTTCTGACCGCCGTTCTGTATTTCCTGACGCTCAGCCCGCTTATGCTGCGCGTGTTCCGGGGACTTTTCCGTCTGCTGGGGCGGATTTTGCGGACACTGTTCGCGCCTGTGCGCTTTTTTTTGAAATTTCTCAAAAAAATTTCAAAAACCCTCTTTGCAAGCTTCCGAAAATGGGGTACAATGACCTGTAAGCATATTCTCGATTGGAAACACGCACAACTGGAAAGGAGCAGACGCCGGAATGAAATTCGTCAAGTCGTCTCTGCTGGTCAAGCTGGTGATTCTGATCCTCGTTGTGTACGCCACTGTTACCCTGGTGCGCCTTCGTTCCCAGATCAACGAAAAGGAAGCCGAAGCCGCCGGGCTGACAAGTTCTATCGCAAGCACACAGCAGGAAAATGACCGTCTGCAGAGTTCGATCGACGCGCTCGACACACCCGATGGGCTGGAACAGGTCGCGCGCGACCAGCTCGGCATGGTTTCAGAGGGTGAGATTGTCTTTGAAGACGTCGGTGACTAACAAAATGGGGGATTAGGATAGAAAGATGCAGTTGAAGGTTGGAGAAATTGTTGAAGGAACCGTCAAGAGTCTGACAAAATTCGGCGCGTTCGTCGCGCTGGACGCAAATACGACCGGACTTGTCCACATTTCCGAGGTCGCGCACACCTATGTGAGCGATCTGCACGAGTATCTGACCGAGGGTCAGACCGTCAAGGTCATGGTCATCGGACTGGACAATGGAAAGATCAATCTTTCCATCAAGCGCACGCTGCCTGCGCCCACGCGCCAGCAGAGCCAGCGTCCGCGCGGCGGCGCACAGCAGCGCCAGGCGCAGCCGAACCGGCAGCAGCCGTCCGCGCCGCAGCAGAAATCGTTCGACGATATGCTCAAGCAGTTCATGTCCGAGTCGGACAGCAAAATGTCCTCCATCCGCGCCTATTCCGACCACAAGACCAAGACCAGAAAACGATAACCGGAAAACGCCCCGGAGCGGTCAGCCGCGCCGGGGCGAGGAGCTATTTATGAATGTTTTGATTACCGGCGGCTCGCGCGGCATCGGGGCCGCAGCCGTGCGCGTGTTTTCCGCGCGCGGTGACCGGGTCGCGTTTTTCTATGAAAAGGAAGACGAAAAGGCGGCGGCTGTCGCCGCCGAGACCGGCGCGCTTGCCGTCCGCTGCGACGTTGCAAACGAGGCGGAGGTGAACGCCGCGTTCGCGCAGCTTCCCGGCACAGATCTTCTCATCAACAACGCCGGGATCGCGGATTATGCGCTCATCAACACCATCACACCCGAACGCTGGCACAGGCTGTTTGCCGTCAACGTCGACGGCGCGTTTTACTGCATCCGCGCAGCCCTTCCACATATGCTGAGGAAGCAGTCCGGCTGAATCCTCAACGTCAGCTCCATGTG
>ERZ1027176.329-NODE-329-length-24561-cov-9.312087_pt1 | contig 24561 bp, 21 predicted proteins | sample MGYA00519248_ERZ1027176 | MGnify/ENA primary metagenome ERZ1027176 (study PRJEB26926, sample SAMN06164413) | human gut metagenome | biome: ENVO:00009003; feature: ENVO:2100002; material: ENVO:00002003 | host: Homo sapiens | place: USA | collected 2012 ...
GGTTTTTTCAGCAGAATCAGTGAAAAAAACGAAAAGAATTGCAAGTGATCATAATGTGGATGTTGCCATTTGTGATGTGAATCTTCCGGATGGAAACGGATTAGAGCTTGTCAGATGGATGCGGAATTGTCAAAATGTATATATTATCTGTCTTACCGCGTTGGATCAGGAGACAGATCAGGTCATGGGATATGAAGCCGGTGCGGACGATTATATGACGAAACCGTTCAGCCTTTCCGTACTTCTTCTGAAAATCGAGGCTCATTTCCGCCGCAGAAAGAATGAACCCGGAACTCCAAAAATTCATTCAAAGGATATCGTATTTATCCCCGGAGAGATGAGGGCGTTCGTAAAGGAAAGAGAAATAAGCCTTACGAAGAATGAACTGAAAATGCTGTCCTTTTTTCTTCAAAACCCGAAACAGATTCTTTCAAAAACACAGCTGTTAGAAAACGTGTTTGATCTGGATGGTGATTTTGTGGATGAAAATACAATCGCTGTGAACATCAGAAGGCTTCGGGAGAAAATCGAAGAGGATCCGGCTGCACCGGTCTATATAAAGAATATCAGAGGTCTTGGGTATATATGGAATCAGGAGGTAAGTCAGTGACGGAACGGCATCGTAAAAAGTGGGTTGATGCCTTGTCACTGGTGCTGCCGGTTCTACTCTTTTTTGCGGTATTGAACTGCTTTACCACCTATTTATATTATCAGGATTATCAATGTAAAATGGATATCCTGACAGAAGTTGCGGCGGGCGCAGAGACCACCGGCATGGATGTTGCCGCAGGATGGCTGAAAGGAAACGACCATCAAGCCAATGAACAAGGTAAGCAATTATTAGAGCAATACGGGTACTGGGAAAACAAAGGGACTTCGTTTTATGTGCGCTTCCGGCAGAATATCATGATAACCGGCTGTACAAGTGCAGTGCTATGTCTGTCTTTGCTAACGTTCCTGTTTTACCGGAAGAAAGCTGAGGCGAAAGAAAGTCGGAAACGATTGGAGCAGCTAGAGCAAATCCTGATTGCATTTCGGGAAAATCACTTTGAGGTAGTGCCGGACATAGAAGATCATGTCGGGCAGGAAAGACTGAAATTTCAGCTTGAAGCAATCGGACATCATATCCAGCTGCTGCAAGAGGAAGCCAGAGCGGAGAAGGAAAGCACAAAGGAAATGGTATCCGACATTTCCCATCAGCTGAAAACCCCGGTTGCAGCCTTGGATACCTGCTTTAGCATATTGCTGCGGAACAATCTGAGTGAGACGGAGCAACAGGAATTTCGCATCCGCTGCCGGAGTGCATTGGACGGATTGGAAACATTGTTGCAGTCTCTGCTGGAAATATCCAAACTGGAGACAGGTTTGATTCAGCTTGATCAGAAAACACTTCCCATTATGGATACGATCATCTCCGCAGTAAACCGAACGTATCCAAAGGCAGCGGAGAAAGGGATAGAACTTATTTTCGACTGCAACGAATCACTGGAGCATTGTGCACTCATGCAGGATAAACGTTGGCTTGGAGAAGCAATCATTAACGTTTTGGACAATGCCATCAAATACAGCCCAGAACATTCAAAAATCACGATCCGTCTACAAAAAAGAACCGGCTTTGTGAGAATTGAGATCGAGGATCAGGGAATCGGAATCCCGCAGAGTGAATACCATAAAATATTCCAGCGGTTTTACAGAGGGACTGCGCCGGAAGTCCGCGAAAAGAGCGGAACTGGCATCGGTCTGTATCTGTCCAGACAGATTATTGAGCAGCATGGTGGGACAATCACGGTAGCCTCCGGCAAAGTCAGAAAAGGAAGTACCTTTTTGATTCAGCTGCCGGAGAATGGACTTTCGTAGAGATGATGAGCAGAAGTCTTTCAAATCTGTAAGACTTCTGCTCTCTTTTTGAAAGTGAAATGAAAGGTTCCTTTGATACAATGCTGGCAAATAAGAAAAGGAGGCCATTGGAGTGGGCGTGATATTAGAAACGAATCAGCTTTGCAAATTTTATGGGACGGGGGAAAATCAGGTCAAAGCCGTCAATCATGTGAATATCCAGATTCAACAGGGAGAATTTGTCGCCATTGTCGGAAAATCCGGCTCCGGAAAAAGTACCCTGCTGCATATGCTGGGCGGGCTGGATACACCAACCAGCGGCAGCGTGATCTTGTCTGACAAGGACCTGTATTCCATGAAGGAGGATCAGCTTGCCGTTTTCCGGAGAAGAAAGATCGGATTTGTATTTCAGGCATTCAATCTGGTATCCTCCATCAATGTGTGGGAAAATATCGTTCTTCCGTTGGGGCTTGACGGAAAAAAAGTGGATAAAGCTTATGTCAATGATATTATCACCACACTGGGTCTTGAACACCGGATTCATAATCTTCCGAATACCCTCTCCGGAGGACAGCAGCAGCGCGTTGCGATTGCAAGAGCCTTGGTAAACAGACCGGAGATTTTGTTTGCGGACGAGCCAACCGGAAATCTTGATTCCAAGACAAGTGACGAGGTGATCGCGCTGCTGAAAATGAGCGCAAAAAAATATGGACAGACGATTGTAATGATTACCCATGATGATGAGATCGCGCAGGTTGCTGACCGTATTTTAGTCATCGAGGATGGACAGGTGGTGGATTTCAATTGAGGACGATCAGCAAAATTGCATTCAGCAACGACAAAAGAAATCGGACAAGAAGTGTCCTCATTATGACGGCGATTTGCCTGACTACCATGCTTCTGGTCATTATCAGTACAATTGGAAATGGACTGATCCGCTTACAGAAGGATCAGGCTGCAAGCTCATACGGAAGCAACTACGGCCTGTTTATCGCCGCAGATGGTACGCAATTAAAAGAAGTGGAACGCAGAGCGGAGATATCTGATATCGGCATCATGTGTACGGAGGGCATCCTGAAAGGAAATGAAAATGGCGGCTTTGTCAGTGCGGATGAAACGGTCAGGAAAATGCTTCCCTATAATCAGGAATATGTGTTGAAGGAAGGTACCTATCCGGAAAAGGCGCAGGAAATTGCCGCAGGACGCGCTTTCTTTGATGCAGTGGGATACCATGATGTAAAGGTCGGAGACACCGTAACATTGGAGTACCGTTCCGGTATGCAGTCGGAATACGCACCGGTGGAATTTACTGTCAGCGGGATTTTATATGACCGGGATGAATATACCATCGAGGCTTCCTATGTTGTATTCGGTTCGCAGGATTTTTATAATGAGCGTGTTGCGGAGGGTGACAGGCAATATAATATCTATTTTACCTTGAGCGATTCTGCAAATGTATCTATGAATAATGTTGCGCCTGTTATAAAAGAAATCGCGGATTCCTGCGGCATTGACCAGAAAAACGTGATCATCAATGACCTCTACCTGCAGTGGGTATTGCAGCCGAGCTATGAAATGATTGTGGTTTGTGGAACCCTGATCCTCGGAATCGTGCTGTTTTCCGTTGTGGTCATTTATAATATCTTCCAGGTCGGGATCGCCCAGAAGGTTCAGGAGTACGGAAAAATCAAGGCGCTGGGTGCAACCAGAAAGCAGATGAAGCAGTTGATCTTTCGTGAGGGCATTCTTCTGGCGGTTCCTTCGATACCGCTGGGGCTGCTGTTTGGTTTCCTGATTGCAAAAGTCAGCTTCAACTGGCTGGTGGAGCAGGGAAATCTGGTATCGTTGGTATCGTCCGGAATCAAGAACCATCAGGTGCCTCTGTTTTCACTGACAATTATGCTCATCTGCATTTTTGTATCGTTTCTTACGGTCGTTTTGGCTCTGCGCAAACCCATGAAAATTGTTTCCCGGATTTCACCCATCGAAGCGACACGGTATCTTGGCGGCTCCAAAACGCAAAAACAGGGCAGACGAAAAGGCAGAAAAGATGTCACCGTTTTCTCCATGGCAATGGCAAATGTGACAGGCAATCCGAAAAGAACCATTGCTACGATTCTTACCATGGGGCTTTCCTGTGTATTGTTTGTAATTATCTCTAATTATGTTGGGAATATTGACACGGAGCACGAGGCGCGGATTGCAATCAACCATGGACAATTTGAGTTGCAGCTGGATTATTCCCAGAATTATGATGAAGCCTATTCGGAGAATAATCTGGACACAATCCTACAGAACAACCCACTGAATGATTCTTTGATTAAAGAAATCAAATCCATCCCCGGTGTAACGGATGTACTGACGAGAGAAATCGTCTCTGCAGATCTGAACGGAACAAAATTTCCGGTTGCAATCGTAAATCAAGAGGATTTTGAAATGATGCGCGGGGATGGCGATATCGGTTCCATGGACTATGCACAGGCTGTCAAAAACGGGGATGTTTTCTTTGGCTGGTCCATGTGGATGGAAGCTGACGGGTATTCTGCGGGTGCACCGATTACATTCAACTTTGATAACGGAAGCGGAACCTATACCTATCATGGAAAAATCGCAGGCTCCTTTGTAAGCGCGGACACTTATCTGGTCATTCCGGAAGAAGTATACCGCTCTGTAAATCCGAAAGGGACATCTTATGGATACCTGTGGGTGGATTGTGCTAAAAAAGATGTGGCATCTGTAGAGCAAAGCCTGAATGACCTGCTCTCCGATACTTCTCATATCAAGCTGAACACCTATCACGCAGAATTGCAAACCGCAGAATACGCAAGCCGTATGATGAAGCTTGGCTGCTATCTGTTCATGGCAATTGTCGGTCTCATTGGGTTTATGAATCTGGCAAACACCATGATCATCAATATCACCACGAAGAAGCAGGAATACGGTGTGCTGCAAGCGGTAGGCATGACCAATAAGCAGTTGAATCTGAGCTTACAAATACAGGGCTTGATTTTTACGGTTGGCACCATCTGCGTCGCACTTGCTGCCGGTCTGCCCCTTGGCTATGCACTGTTTTCCTATGCGAAGCATAATGGGATTTTTGGAATGAACGTTTATCACGTTCCTCTTATCCCGATTCTTGTTATGATTCTTCTGGTTGGTATTCTACAAATTGTGCTTTCCCTCGTTTTAAGCAGTAATCTGAAAAAGGAAACGCTGGTTGAAAGAATAAGGTATCAGGGATAGCAAGTATTGCTGGGATATCCTCAGTATCATAACAGGAATTAAAAGCACTTGGCTTCAAAAAGTTTTGTACTTTTGACAAAATGCAACCGATTTTTCATCAATTTATAATAAATTTGATTAAGCAGCCTGTGTGTAATGAAGCATACAGGCTGCTTGCATTTTATAACTCTAATGAATCTTCTGCATCTACCCACATCTGTAAATTGCCCTCAAGATATAATCTCGCATATTCAAGTGGTTCATCGACTGCAAGTGAAGTCAATGCACAGTCTGATCCGGGTGTGGTTTTTAAATCCTTTTCGGCTTCCCAGCAGTCAATGCGAAGCATATAGCCAACATTTATATAAATGTTAATGCTGTTTCGTTGTGGATTGTATTCTGCAAATATTGTTCTCATCGTATCCCATCTCCTTATCTGCAAACGTCTGTCCGTCTCCCAACTTGGAAAATGTCCTGTCGGATTCCAGCCGAACAAACTTCAAAGCCTCGTCCAGTCCCTTCAACACGGTCTCACCGTTTTCCGCGATGATCTTACGATCCTGGATCACAACGTGCCTCAGCGGCGGCGTCGTCTTCTGATCGTTGTGCAGGATGATTCGCCATGGGTAGGGATTGGTCTTATAGGAATTTACATCATAGATATCGTGCTCCGCAGAACGCTATTGTATCGCTTGCGGTACCGCACTCGCTTTATTTCCGCCTCCAGCAACTCTTGGCTTGGCATCTCAATTTGTTTATTCCGTTTCATAGCTGTTTGTCTTTCTCTCGAGCGGATATCTGCGAGAATAACTGACGCAACTCTGCATGCTCATTTGTAATCGAAGTAATCTTTGCCGACACAGCGTCCCAATATGCCTGAGACTCTGCCTTTGCTTTTTTCAGCATTTCGTCGCATTGCTTTTGCGCAGCCGTTGTAGCGTCCTCTGCTTGCTTCAGCTCCAAACTGGTGATCTGAGCGAAAAGCGGCGATATGCCGCAAGAAGTTTTCAAATTCACCTTGAGAGAAAGAGCACATTGTGATATACTTAAAGTGTAGTGGTGTGCTCTTTTCTCTCTGGGGAAAAGAGTTCATACATGGGAAAAAATCTCAAAAGCAGAGAATGTGGTAAGGGTATCTACCAGAGGAAGGACGGATTGTACAGCGCCCGGTTCGTAGACAGAGCCGGTAAGCGGCACGAGAAATACTTCCAGACGGTTCCCGAAGCAAGAAACTGGATCGCCGATGCAAAGTATGCGGATACACACGCGGAGGTTTTTGTCGGCACCGATATTACGGTGGATGAGTGGTTTGATTTCTGGATCGAAAATATTGTCGGAGATTTGGCTCCCAATACGCTCCGCAACTACCGTGACAGATACAAGCACAACATCCAGCCGGTGATCGGCAGGATAAAACTTACGGATGCGAAACCCATGCACTGCAAAAAGGTATTCATCGAAATGGATGCCGATTATTCCGGATCCACCATCCGTCAGGCGTACATCACCATGGGGACGATGCTGAAAGCGGCGAAGATGAACGATCTCATCTCCAAGCATCCCATGGACGGTGTTCGATTTACCACGCCGGTCCGTGCGGCAACCGACATCAAGTTCCTCACCCGCGAAGAACAGCGTATCTTTCTGGAAACAGCCAGACGCTCTCACAACTATAACCAATATGCGTTGATCCTCGAAACGGGACTGCGCACCGGCGAGCTGATCGGCCTGACATGGGATGCCGTTGACTTCGAGAAACGGACGCTGACGGTGAACAAAACGCTGGAGTTCCGGCACGGTACAAAATCGTGGCGGGCGGGACCTCCCAAAACGCCCAACAGCTACCGTACCATTCCGTTGACAGACACAGCCTATGGCATCCTCCGTGAAGTGTGGGACAGCCGGGAAGAACGAAAATCTTCTCCTGTGCTGGAGCAGACTTTGGAGTACATGGATCGTCGAAGCGGCAGCATGGCAAAGCTGGTGATGCGCGATCTGGTCTTTATCAACTGGCGTACCGGAGAACCGGCAAAGAACAGTTCCTATGATACCCATCTCTACAAACTCTGCGACGAAGCAGGAATCCAGCGCTTTTGTATGCACGCGCTGCGCCACACCTACGCCACGCGGGCGATTGAAAGCGGGATGCAGCCCAAAGTGCTGCAAAAGCTGCTGGGACACGGCAGCATCAAAACCACCATGGATCGGTACGTCCATGTGACCACCGAATCTCTGGGCCAAGCGGTACGGCAATTTGAAATGAATGGGGTTATCTGAATGAGAGCCGCGGTTCTGCACCAAAATGGCGTAAAAATGGAGTAGACACCGAAGACCCCAAACCCGGAAACCCTTGAAAATACAGAGAAAATAAAGGAGAATGAAGATATATGAAATTAGGTATTGTAATACACGAGCCTTTTTTCATATCTTCATATAAGTTCATGTAACGCTACAAAGCGTTGAAAATTCTAGCTTTTTTAGGCCTTACACTTCATATAATTCCATATAACATCATGCCGTTTCACGGCAAATTGGTGCGGAATTGGTGCGGTGTTCATCTCGAAGTCAGAGCCCAACACATCAGAGCAATCGAGAATTTTATATATTTTCATCAAAAGCGCAGGAAACAGCAACCGCTATTTCCCGCGCCTTTTGCATTCTGATGGTCAAAGCACGCCTCTTGTCCCAACTGTATTTATATTCATATTTTTCGGAAGGAGTCTCTGTCATGACCGATTACAAACTTGAAATCAAGCAAATCGTAGATTTCCCCAAATGCCGCATCTACCGGCAATTCATACAAAGTCTGATCGCAGACCGGAGGATCCGTACAAACGGGTGCTCCGGTCTTTTTCATTATGCGGTGCTTTGCTGCTACGCAAACTTCCGCACGTCCTATCAGCGGTACGACGGCATCAGCTACATCGTACATCCCGGTCAGTGGATCTGCCCGTTGCGGGAGCTGCGGACGTGGTTTCGTGCGCGCACAAACCGTCAGCTTTTGCGGCAGCTTGATTCTCTCCAGCGGCACCACTTCATCGAGTACGACCTGATTGGCCGCGGACAGCTTGTGCAGTACCGCATTCTCGATTGGCCGCGCTATAACACCGTGCTGGATTACAGCTGCCCGTGCCAAAAGGATTCCGGATTCTTCTTCCTGTCGATGAGCGCGGCGTCGCGGCTGCTCAGTCTTGGAAAATGCTCCGAGATGGACGCTCTGCTCGATCTCTGGCTGAACGCGATCTACAATGACCATCAGGTCGCTGGTTCCGAGGCTGGGCCGGTGGTCTATCTGCGAAACGGCACCGGCAGCCCGCTCGTTTCCTATGCGGAACTGGGCAAGCGCTGGGGCGTTTCCAAGGCGACTGCCGGACGTATTCTCGGCAAATTCGCGCGCATGGAATACATCAAGACATTTTCATTCCCCGGTCGCAGCGGAACGGCGATCTATTTGCAGAACTATCTGTCCACCATGTTCCAGATCTCCGACGTTATGGTGGATAAAGAGGAGGTTGCGATGGCGCTGAACCTCTGCATCCGCGTACAGGATTGTGCGCAAGATATGGCGCAGCCGGACTGCGCATCAGATTGCTCGATCAGCGTTTCAAAATCGCACACGGAAATTCTGATTGCCGAAGTCCTGAAGCTCTTGAAAACACAGGGCGTTTGCTGCACGACCTGCCCCCGGTTCCAGTATAGGTTATATCCCTTATCCGATTGCACCGGAGTCTTATGGGAGCGCGAAACGGAGGATCTTCGGCTGGGGCTGATGCTCTCCTGCGGCAGCACGCAAACGCGGTATTTTGAACTCACAATCCAGCAGAAAGGAGCGAACGACAATGACGAAGAATAAGCTGCCCGCGGCAGACGTGACCGAAGACCCGCACTATCACGATACATGGACACTGCTGCGGAAGTACCGTGACGTGGTATGGAGTCTGGAGGTTTCCGTGCGGCAGGTTCGGAACCGGTTCCGGATCGACTACGGCAAAACGATCGAGGATTTTCTGGAATCCGTCTATCTGGCCGGCGCGGATCTCTCCGGCACAGAGCTGGAGCATCAGGCGAAGTGCATCGAGCAGAGCCATAAAATGCTCTGCCTTGTGGACAGCGCCGTAGACCTCATGCGCGCCAAGCACAAGAACGGCGAGGAATTTTACTGGCTGCTTTATTACGCCTACCTTTCCCCACAGGAGCTTCAGAACGTCGAGGAGATCATCGACCAGCTCCGCCCACACATCCGCGACATCAGCCCCCGGACGTATTACCGGAAGCGCAAAGAAGCCGTTGAGGTGCTCAGTTCGGTGTTGTGGGGATATACGGCGCAGGATAGCGCGGGGATCATGAGGGAGTTTTTGCAGTAAATTGAATTTTGCGGGCAAAGCGCTCTTGAAAGTGCCTTGCCCGCAAATTATTATGCTTCTAATCTTACGTTGCGTGCTCACTAACAGCCAATATGAAATCCGCCATTGTCATTGCAGAATTCACAAATAAACGCGCGTGATAATCGTTGATGTTAATTCTTTTCCCTCCAACACCATGCGCATCGCTTCCTTTATTTCGCATTTCTGCTATCGCTGAAAGAATTTTTTCAAGTCCTGAAAGTAACCCATTGATCCGTTTATCCACAATTCTAAAAAAAGTGACATCGAATAATAACTATGATCCGATACTAGATGTGTTTACATCCTTAAATCAAAATATGGAAAATAACGGTCTTAAATTGCATGCAAATCTGCGGGGGTATTTAGACCATGGAAAAACGGAGTGAGGAATCGCGGCATTTTTCTATTATTTGGGCTGATGCAATTCAAGACGTTCTTTCTGTTGTTCAAGACGAATGCGACATAGAGTTTACCGAAAAGTGTTCATTACAAGCAAAGCCAATAGACCAGTGGAAAGCATCGTTAGAATTAGAATATAGAGAATTACGCAGCAACCTAAAGGAAATTTGTTATGGCAAACATGTAGATGCCGGATTTTTGGATGGTCGAAAATTCGCTGCAATTTTTTGCAGAGCGATGATCCAGAGCAAAGTGTTTTGCTATAACACAAGTGCAGCAGTTGACTTGGTTGAAGCGCGAAAAGCTGAATTAAAGCCCGTGGAATTTAACCTTTGGGCTGTAAATAATGTGTTTATAAATTACAAGTTTGCATATTACGTTAGTTTGCAATTAGTTTATCTTACACTACTGGAGCAATTGCTTTCTACGGGGAAGGTGGAGGCAGCAACTAAACTTAATAAGATTGGTCACTTGATTCGCTATCCGGACTCTTCTAAAGCTGATAGTTTTGATGTCAACATGATTATTGGCTTAGCTCGTGCAGATCTCGATGGTAAAGAGCTTGATATGTTTTTATTTGCTATGCAACTCTATCAAATTGAAATGTATACTGTTAAATCGCTACAGTGTAAGTATTAAGTGATTTTGACACAGCACTGTCGCAACATTGGCACGCTTTTGCTCTTTCGGCGCAAATCCGGATATGATATACTAAAGATGCTCAAAAGCATATAAAAACTGAATCTTGTTGCGAGCAGACGCCTGTACCGGGCGTCTGCTTTTTGCATCGGGAAAAGAAAAGGAGGAGCATCTTTGAACACAACCAACAACCTGCCGCAGCTTCCACCGCCGAGGAAAAGTCCGGGGCACTGGCTCTATGCTGCATGGCTCGGCGTCAGCATTCTGCCGCTTCTGATCCAGCCGGCTTCGGCCACGACAATCTGGGAAAAGGCGACGGAGATCATGAAGGACGTCTATCAGCAAATTCTTCTCATCTCTACCATCGCCGCCATCGTCACCGCGTCCGTCGCGCTTTTGATGATGAATTTCTCCCGCAGCGGCAGGACGGTCGAGGAATCGCGTGCATGGCTCAAGCGCATCGCGATCACCTGGGCAATCCTGAATGGTCTTGGCTTCATCATGGCCTATGTCACGCCTTTCTTCTCCGGCGGTCAGTGGACGGCATAAGGCATGGGGATTCTTGACGGCGTTGTCGAATGGATCTCCGAACAGATCATGCACGGTCTGGACCTCATCAACACGTCGGTACTCGGTGCGCTCGGCTGCGGGATGGAGACGTTTCTGCGTTACTTCCCGGCAGCTGAAACAATGTATGATATTTTTACTGCCATCGGCATCGGCCTGATTTTATTGATGTGGGTCTGGAACCTGTTCAAAAACTACTGGCTGGGCGCTGGCTTTGAAGCAGAGCACCCGGTCAAGCTGACCTTTCGCGCGATCATCTTCATCACGCTCACCTACTGCGCGAAAAGCATCGTCGAGATCGTCCTGAAGATCGGCGGCACGCCGTATGACTGGATCTTATCATCCGAGCTGCCGCCGCTCAGCTTTGCGGATTTCAATTCCGTCATGCTGGTCATCATCGGCGCTTGCGCAAACGGAGCGGTCACGCTGATCGTGCTCATCATCGTTGTGCTGCTGGCGTGGAACTATCTGAAGCTGCTCTTTGAAGCCGCCGAGCGGTATATTCTGCTCGGTGTGCTTGTTTACACCGCGCCGGTCGCGTTTTCGATGGGCGGCTCTCAGTCCACGGCAAATATCTTCAAGGCATGGTGCCGGATGCTGGGCGGGCAGGTGTTTCTGCTGCTCATGAACGCATGGTGCCTGCGGCTGTTTACCAGCATGGTCGGCACGTTTATCGCAAATCCGTTGTCCCTATAAGGAGTATCCATGAGAAAACGATTCTTTTTGAACTGTCTGCTGATTCTCGTCCTCGTTGCAGTTATGTCAACTAGCGCATTTGCTATTTCCGAGAGCGACGTAGAATCCGCGGTCAGCGCTTCCGAGAAAGAAGCTGTCTCCGGCAACGTGCTGGTGTGGTTCCTGTGCGCCATTGCCTTTTTGAAAGTGTCGCAGAAGATCGACAGCTTTCTGTCCAGTCTTGGTCTGAACGTTGGGCATACCGGCGGCTCCATGCTCTCTGAGGCGATGATTGCCATGCGCGCCATCAACACCGCGACCAGCGCAGTCGGCAGCGCATTGGGCAGCCGCAGCCGTCACGGTTCTGCTCCTGCATCCGGAAAACCCGGCGGCGGAAGTGCGGCTGCGGCAGGCTTTTTCAGCGGTGGACTTGTCGGTATGGCAAGCCGCAAAATTGCAAGCGATGCGGTGCGTACAGCAACTGCTGAAAAGAACATCGTCCAGCCGCAGCAGGCGGAGGCAACTGTCAGCCGGACACACGCGAGCAGCGACACCCATTCCGGTTCGCAGTCTGCTTCCGAGCAGCAGCGGCAGAACACCAGCCAGCTTGACCAGAATCAGCAGACGGTTTCTTCCCGCGCTGTAAAATCGGAGCAGCAGGAACGCTCTCAGCAAGCACTCCATGAATCGCAGCGTTCTGTGGATGCCAGCAAGCTCCATCAGGATACACAGACTGCGCAGGAGCAGCAGTTCCACGCGGCGCTGCATACGGAGGATCAGCAGGCATCGCATCTGGCGTTCCAGTCGGAACAGGGCGAGTTTGTCGGCTCTGTGGTGCAGTCGGACGAATTTGAAGCAAGCAGCGAAGAAGCCAGAACGGAACAGTCTCAGGTCATGCAGTCTGCCTTGCAGCAGGAGCAGATCGGCGTTACCCAGCGCGAGCAGGCGCAGCACATTCAGCAGGATACGCAGGCTGCCACGTTCGGGCAGGTGGAATCGCAATCCCGGCAGCATAGTGCGCAGTCTGACAAGCATTTCTTCTCTGTCCGCAATGGACTTTCCAAGACTACCATTGCCGAGCGGACTGTCCAGGCGCAGGAGCGCCCCGGCAGATTCCTGCACAGCAGAACGCCGTCCGCTGCGCCTGCTTCTGCCCCAGCCAGTGAGGCGCCCGCCGCACGACCGGCGCCGATTCCGTCCGCACCCACTCAGTTTCACAGCTTTGGCGGAGCGCTCTTTGCAAAATCGCTCTATCAGGGCGGTGCGTTTGCCAACGATGTGATCGGCACGGTCGCCAAGGGCGATTACCGCACGACCGGCTCCATCACCGGCGAGACTGCAACACGCTCCCTGATGTCCTATATGGGCTTCACCGCGCTCGGAGAGCACGCGCCCAATATCCCGCGTTATCAGGACGTGGAGATCGGCGGTGGCCGCATCACAGGGCGTGAGTTCACGCCGGAGCATCCGGGCGGCATTGATTTCTGCATGTATCATGCCGACCAGTACACCCAGCCGAAGGGCGATTACAGCAAGGTCTACTCCGCGGACGATGCCGTATGGTATAAGCAGTATGCGGCGGACACCGTGGAACGCAAGCCCTATCAGGCAGAGGACGGTAAGATCGCCTATCACGAGAAGATCGTGCAGAAGCTGCCGAATCCACCGCAAAGAAAAGATCGGATGTGAGAACCTATGAGTCAGGAACAGCGAGACAGCTATGTGATCCCGCCAAACTTTATTGAGGGCGGTTCGTTCTTCGGCGGCTTATTCAAGGCACGCAACGTGGTCGAGGCGGTCATTCTTGCCGCCGGCACCGGGCTTCCGATCCTGACGCTCTCGCTGACGCTGACCGTCCGGATCATCCTGCTCTGCCTAACCTCGCTGCCGCTGGCGCTTCTGGCGCTCATCGGGATCGCGGGGATGCCGCTTTCCTCCTATATCATTCTCTTTTTTCGTTTCCTGCGCAACCGCAGAACTCTGAGCAAAACTGGCGGCAAAAGCAGCCGAAAGCAGTCCATTCTCCCGACATGGGATAAAAAGTCCGGCCCCAGCGCGGCTGTGCAGCCCGCCGCTTATAAAAAGGATGGCAGCCACATCCGCTTTGCAAAGGATACGCGCCGCCTGATGCTGGACACCGCCTATCGGCAGAAGAAGCAGGCGGAACGCCCCGGCAATCCGCTTGCGGCGTATGTGCCGATTCAGAAGATCGAAAACGGCATTGTCTACACGACCGACCACCGATTTATCAAGATCCTGGAGATCGTGCCGATTAACTTCTTACTCCGTAGCGCAAGAGAGCAGCGGAATATCGTGTATTCGTTTATCAGCTATCTCAAAATCGCGCCCGTGAAGCTGCAGATCAAGGTCATTACGAAACGCGCGGATATGAACCGGCATATCGAAACCGTGCGCCGGGAGATGGCGCAGGAGACGAACGAAAGCTGCCGGATGCAGCAGGAGGACTATCTGAAGCTGCTCAAAAAGCTCGGCTCCAGAGAAGCCATTGCGCGAAGATTTTTTCTCATCATGGAGTATGAACCGCTCCCCGGCGCGAAGAAAGACCGTGAAGAAGCGGACGCTATTTCGTCGCTGCAAACAGCAGCACGGACGGCGGCAAATTATCTCCGGCAATGCGGCAACAGCGTCGTTCAGCATGAAAATGAGGACGAAGCCGCTGCCGAAATGCTCTATACGTTCCTCTGCCGCAGAGAAAGCACAGACGTTCCGTTTTTACAGCGCATCTCCCACATCGCATCCAACTATATAAAAGCTGGCTGCTCCATCGACGAAATTCCCGTCGGTGATTTTTTTGCGCCTTCGCAGCTGGATTTCACGCATGGCAGCTATCTCTGCATCGATGGAACGTATTACGCATATCTGCTGGTACCGTCAGACGGGTACAAATCCGAGGTGCCGGCCGGGTGGCTCAGTCTGCTTGTCAACGCCGGGGACGGCATTGACCTCGACGTGTTTCTGACACGGCAGCCAAAGGATCGCATGATCCGCAAGCTCGGCCAGCAGCTTCGCATCAATCGCAGCAAGATCAAGGAAACCAGCGACACCAATACAGACTTTGACGATCTCGACAGCGCCATCCGAAGCGGCTACTTCTTAAAAGATGGTCTGAGTAACCACGAGGATTTTTACTATCTGAACCTGCTTATCACCGTGACGGCGGATAACCCGGACGATCTGGACTGGAAGTGTGCGGAGATGAAAAAGCTGCTCATTTCGCAGGATATGAACGTGCAGAGCTGCAATTTCTGTCAGGAGCAGGCACTCCGCTCCTCCTTTCCTCTCGTGAAGCTGGATAAATCGCTCTTTGAACGCAGTAAGCGGAATGTGCTGACGCTGGGCGCGGCAAGCTGCTATCCGTTCACGGCGTATGAGCTGTGTGACGACAACGGTATCCTGCTCGGCGTCAACAAACACAACAATTCTCTTATCATCGTGGACATCTTTGATTCGCGCATCTACAAAAACGCCAACATCGCCATTCTCGGCACGAGCGGCAGCGGCAAGACCTTTACCATGCAGCTCATGGCGCTGCGGATGCGGCGTAAGGGTATCCAGGTGTTTATCGTCGCGCCGCTCAAAGGGCACGAATTTCACCGTGCCTGCTCCAACATCGGCGGTGCGTTCATCCAGATCTCGCCCGCCTCTCCCAACTGCATCAACGTCATGGAGATCCGGCAGACAGACCGCTCGGTCGATGAGCAGCTCGACGGCAGTACGGTCGAACACTCCATGCTGGCCGCCAAGATCCAGCGGCTGCACATCTTTTTCAGCCTGCTGATCCCCGACATGAACCATGAGGAGCGGCAGCTTCTCGATGAAGCCATGATCCGCACCTACGCCAAGAAGGGTATTACGCACGACAATGACACGCTCCGCGACCCCAAGCACCCGGAACGATACCGCGAGATGCCAATTCTGGGCGATCTGTACGCGGTACTCAAGGAATCTTCCTCCACGCTGCGGCTGGCAAACATTCTGAACCGGCTCGTCAGCGGCTCTGCCAAGACATTCAACCAGCAGACGAATGTTTCGCTCGACAATAAATACATCGTTCTGGATATTTCGGAGCTGACCGGCGACCTTCTGACCGTCGGCATGTTTATGGCGTTGGACTTTGTCTGGGATAAGGCAAAAGAAAACCGTACCGAGGAAAAAGCCATCTTCATCGACGAGTGCTGGCAGCTCATCGGCGCCAGCAGCAACCGCCTGGCAGCGGAGTTTGTGCTGGAGATTTTCAAGATCATCCGCGGCTACGGCGGCTCGGCCGTCTGCGCGACGCAGGACCTCAATGACTTTTTCGCGCTGGAGGACGGCAAATACGGCAAGGGCATTATTAACAACTCTAAGACCAAGGTGATCTTGAATCTGGAGGATGAGGAAGCCCAGCGCGTCGGCTCCATTCTGCATCTTTCTGAAGCAGAGCTGATGGAGATCACGCACTTTGAGCGCGGCAGCGCCCTTATCAGCACGAACAATAATAATGTCGCCGTTGAGATTAAATGCAGCGAACTGGAAAAGGAACTCATCACCACCGACCGCAGGGAGCTTCAGGAATTGCTGAAGCGGAACGGCAAAATAGAGCGTGTCTGATTGGAGGATTGGAAGATACTGTGATACTCTGCTTTGCGGTGCGGTCTGCCCTCTTTCTTTTGGTTTTGGGTATAAGAAAAGCACCTCCGCAGAGATGCTTTCTTAATACTGCTTGAAATTGTTCAGATTAGATTGCTCGGAATAAAACAGTTATCCGCGTCAATCGGGATCGGCTCCTGGCACATACAGATGATGCCGCCGTTGCCACGGATCAAAGAAGCCTTGTCAATTACGCTGTACTTTTTGATCTCCCGTCGGTCGGGCGCTGCACTCTTTTTGATTTCCAACGGATGAATGACATTGTTTTCCTCAACGAACACATCAATTTCCTTTGCATTGGAATCCCGGAAGTAAGTGAGGTTCACCTTGGACTTTGCGTAGGCGTAGTTCTTGACCAGCTCCATCACAACATAGTTCTCGTAGTAATGGCCGCTTGCAGCGCCGTTTCGCAGCGTATCCGGCGTTAGCCACATGGAAAGATACGCACATAGTCCTGTGTCGCAGAAATACAGCTTCGGTGTTTTGCTGAGGCGTTTGAGCTCATTGTTGGAATACGGTGCAAGCAGATAGATGATGCGCAGTCCGACAAGCACGTTCAGCCATTCTTTTGCCGTGCTCGGAGCAATGTCGGCAGACTCAGCCAATGTGGAATAATTGACCTGCTCCGACACGAGCGAGGCGCATCCAACAAGGAACTTGCGAAAACGCACAGCATCGGTGATGCCGCCGGCTTCGGTTGCATCACGCATCAGGTAGGTATCGATGTAGGAGTTGAAATACTCCTGTCTGAGTTCATCATCCACGCCCTGCACCTGCGGCATACCGCCTTCCCAAATGTGCTGGAATACCTGAATTACATCGTTCTTCGGAACTTTCTGCTGCCTTGCCTGCAGCGTGGCAAGCGAAAAATCCAGATCCGTATCGAATACAAACCCTGCTTTTTCTCTTGCGGATAAGCTGTATAGCTCCAGAATGCCAATTCTTCCGGCAAGGGTTTCCTGCACTTTTTTCATCATATTGTACTGCTGAGAACCAGTCAGCCAGATAAGGCCCTTTTCATCACTCTCGTCGCAAATGATCTTGATTTGCTCAAACAGCTCCGGTGCTTTCTGTACCTCGTCAATGAGGATGGGCGGCTTATAGGTCTGGAAGAACAGTACGGGGTCAGACTGCGCAAGCGCTCTTGCCATTGTATTGTCCATCGTGACATAGGTTCTGCTGCTTTCTGCAAGGTGCTTTAACATCGTCGTTTTACCGACCTGCCTCGCACCTGTAACAAGGATGACCTTGAAAAAATCATTGAGCTTTAAGAACTTACGCTCAAGCTCTCGTGTGATATATGCCATAACGCCCTCCGCATTTTTAGGATAATCTATGGTCAATCGTATTTTATCATAGTTTTCTCATTTTATCAAGGGAGCATACGCAGGATGGTTTTTAACTTTTCTGTAAACGCTCAAAAATCCGAACAGCCCATTCATATACAGAGTTCTCTGCGCAAATCTGCAAAGACTTCAGGCGCAGCGCTGGAATGGTCAGCCTTTGCAGCACTCAGCCCATCTTGCATAAGGGCGTTAAATTCAGCATCCGTCATTTCAGCGCGGACAAGTGTCTCTGAAACATCGTGCTGCTTCCCAATCCCATCCACCAAATCTTCCACATTGGACTCTGCGTGAGCCGCAAAAGTTACCGTTCTCGTATTCAAACGAATCGCCTCCTATTTGTGTCCAGCATATATGAATACGCCTAAAATTGCAATCAATTTTACAGCTTTGAAAGCAACATTCTTCTCCAATCATCTTTGCGTACACAATGCGCCTTTTATGCGTACAACAGCTATCCTCAAATCTGATGATTACTGCTTGTGCGTATTCTGTGCGGCAGTTATACGCACAAAAATTAGAGGTGACGACTATGAAAACCCGCGCACAGATCTACTCGCACGAAGCCAGCGGCATCCTGCGGGAAATTTCGACCTATGGTGTCTTGACACAGAAACAGATTTTTGGTCTGTATCCGCAGAAAGACGAGCAGATCAAAAATCTTTTGTCCTATCTCTGCAAGCAAAAGCGGCTGTTCCTTGTGGACGGCTTCTATTCCCTGACGCCGGAGCTGCCAAAAGACCGCGACCGTGGTTTGGAAGCAGCGGTCACAGTACTGGCGGACTTTATGGAGCAGGTCGAGTATCACGCCGCAGGAGAATATCCTGTGAAGATCATCTTTCTTGCCGGCGGCGAGGTCTATGAAATCCTCTACGCCGAACCCGGCAAAGAAGCCATTTTGAATCTGCTGCTTGCCCGTCCGGAACAGGAACCACCCGTGCGGCTGGTCATTCTGGAGGATGCCGCGCAGGTTGATCTGCTTGCCATTCCAAATGTGTGCGCATACTGTCTGCTGGACGGTGACGGCAATATTCAATATCTTCAGGAAGAAACGGAGGGATCGTTTTGAACCGTGCGCTTTTATCCAAGCGAATATCCTCGCTGCTGGCAGAGGTCTCGCGGCTGAGCAATGCGCTTTGCGCCATGAACACGATTGACTTGCAGCGCTATCCGGAAAACTATGAGCTGCTCTCCACCGACGCAGCGCTCCGCGCAGAGCAGATCGCCTGCCGGATGCGGCATCTGGTGTATGGCTTCACCACCGTGCAGAAGCACGAGTATCTGACCTCTGCCGCCAACGTCCTCGGCATCACGATCACTGCGCAGCCGGGGCTGGTGGAAATTACGCTGCCGGGTCTGCTTCCTAAGAAAAAGCAGCGCAGCGCCGAATATCTGACCGACCCGCTGGAGCAGGCGCTCGGACAGTTTGTCAAAGATCATCCTCTTTCCCATTTTGAGTCGTGCATCATCTGCTTCTGCCATATCTATGCGGTATCTGGCGGACGCGGCCGCATCCGGGACTATGACAATCTGGAAATGAAGCAGATTTTGGACGTTGTCTGCGCCTATCTTATGATGGATGACAATGGGCTTTTGTGCAACGTCTATAACACCACGGAGTTAGGCGAGGAAGATGTCACAAAGCTCTTTGTAATGGATCAAGATATGTTTCCGGGCTGGCTGGAAGAGCATCAAAATGCGCTGGAAACCATGTCGGATTTTTAAGCATTTTTCGTCCTTCTTTTTCAGATACCGCCGCGCATGGTGTTTTCCCTTGAAACAGCAGGCGTTTTCGCTTGACCGACAGCGTAAAAATTACCGAAGTTAAGAGCCGATACGGTAAAAGAGGTCACTTTTATGAACCCGACGCAACTTCCTACTGATGGCACGCTTCCGCTTCTTATGCTGCAAATTATCGCCGTCTCCGGTGAGTTCCCGGCTGCTTTTTCCGGCCACTTTCCGGGCGGCTGCAGCTATATCGAAAGCGTGATCGGCAAGCTCAAAAAGGACGGGCTGCTCCGTTCGTATACCAAGAACGGTTTGCGTGGACTCAGACTGACCGCAAGCGCCAAACGGCTGCTGCTGCAAAAATACCCGGTTGACCTTACGCCCTTTCTTACAGGTGCGTCCGAGACAAGTTCTTTGAAGTCCGAACCAGAGCGCCGGCTGCGGCTGCACCGGATGGCCGAGGCGCTTCAGATCCTGCACAACGCGCAAATCCCGTCGCTGCCGTGGGAAAAGCCATCTATGCAAGACTGGCTATCAAATCCCACTCTATTTCCGGTCTACTATTCCTCACGCGAGTTCAAAGCTCTCGGCAGTCTTTGCACCAAAATCCGCAATTCCCGCATGACAGGCGTGCTGTTCACAGAACAAGCCATCTTCCCGATCTACAACATGGCTTCGACTTTTCCAAGATGGGCGTACAATGCCGAGATCCGGCTCAAGGCTGTCTTACAGACAGAATTTTGCCGCAATGCACAGTTCGCGATCAGCGGCATTGTATTCGGCAGCTCTTCCATGCAGATACCTGCGATCCTGAATGGCATGGCACAGAACCATTTCCTTTTGGATGGCAGTTATCCGCATTTCTATTTTCTGACGCTCGACCACTTTGGTGAGATCGGTGCAATCAAATTATGTCAACCAGATATACAGGAGCAGTTGAATGAAATCCTCTCGGAAAACCTCCTGCCGCCGTCTCCCGCAATGCCAATCGAACATGACGCTCTGGAGCAGGACGGGTCGCCTGTCCTGTTTTCGTATCTCTGCGATCTGCCAAGGCTGCACCGGTTCCGCTGTGCGCTGACGCTGCGGAACCAGACTGGCAGCATCCTCTGCTTTGACTATCAGGCAGAGGCGCTGCGGGAGGCGTTCGGTGCGCAGGTCAATATCACAAGCATCGACTTTGCCGCTTATGAAAGGATGATGCTCCATCAATAAGAAACAGAAGATCACTCTGGCCTGTTTTCTACCCGTCGCGCTGGCCGCGCTTTTCTATGCGGGCGGCTATCTTGCGCAGTTCATCTACAACTATCAGGCATGGGCAGCCGAAGGCGGCACGCCGTACAGCGGTACCTCGCCGCCGCTGCCAGACGCCGCGTTCGACGTCTGCCTGCGGTTCGTATTCCGCTTTCCATACGGTCTGTACGGCATGGGCATCTTTCTGGCGGCAATCGTACTTCTTGTCGTGGCGATCATGCACATGGGCGCCGGCGGCGACGGGCAGTACGACAAGACCAGAAACCTGACATATTCCCACAAGGGAACCTACGGAACCGCCGGTTTTCTCAATCCAAAAGAAGCCGGGCAGGTGCTCGACTTTGTACCGGACCTGCGCAAGCACCACGGCACGATTCTCGGCGAAGTGGATGGCCGTGTGGTCTGTATCCCGGAGGAAACGCGCTTCAACGGCAACCTCGCCGTCTATGGCGCAAGCGGCTCGAAAAAGACGCGCGCGTTCTGCGTCAATATGATCTTGCAGTGCGCGGCGCGAAAAAGCTCACTGGTTATCTGTGATCCGAAGTCGGAATTATACGAGAAAACCAGCGCCTATCTGCGCGATCAGGGCTATACCGTGCGCGTGTTTAATCTGGTCACGCCCGCGTCGTCGGATTCGTGGAATTGCCTGTCCGAGATCGATGGGCAGGAGCTGATGGCGCAGCTTTTCTGCGACGTTATCATCCGCAACACCGGCAGCGACCGGGGCGACCACTTCTGGGACAGCGCCGAAATGAATCTTCTCAAAGCACTTGTGCTGTTTGTCGAGCGCAGCTATCCCCCGGAGCGTCGGAACATTGGCGAGGCGTATCAGCTGCTTGTAAGCTGCTCGGAAAAGGAGCTGAACGAACTGTTTGACGCGCTCCCGCTGGGGCATCCGGCCAGAGCGCCGTACAGCATCTTCCGCCAATCGTCGGAGAGCGTGCGCGGCGGCGTCATTATCGGTCTCGGCTCCCGGCTGCAGGTATTCCAGAATGCGGACATTCGCGCCATCACCAGCCATGATGAGATCGATCTGGAACTGCCGGGCAAGCAGCCGTGCGCTTATTACTGCATCACGAGCGATCAGGACAGTACCTTTGATTTCCTGTCCTCGCTGTTTCTGTCGTTCATTTTTATCAAACTCGTCCGCTACGCCGACCAGAACTGTCCGGGCGGCTGTCTGCCGGTTCCTGTTCATGTGCTCGGCGAGGAGCTTTGCGCCTGCGGCGTTATCCCCGATCTCAGCCGAAAGATCTCCGTGATCCGTTCCCGGAACATCAGTATGTCCTGCGTGTTCCAGAATCTCGCCGGTCTGCAAAACCGCTATCCCAACAACCAATGGCAGGAAATTCTCGGAAACTGCGACGTGCAGCTGTTTCTTGGCTGTACGGATGCACTAACGGCAGAGTTCATTTCCTCACGCTCCGGCGAAGCGAGCGTTGCTGTGACCAGTCAGGCCAAGCAGCTCGGTACATGGCGTATTTCCAACTACACCCCGGAATACCGCGAGACAAGCGGTGTCGGCCGCAGGCGGCTGCTCACGATGGATGAAGTTTTGCGGCTGGACGTGGATAAGGCGCTCGTCATTATCCGAGGGCGCAATATTCTGGAGGTCGATAAGTTTGACTACTCCAAGCACTACGAGGCGAAGAAACTGCGTCCGGACAAAGCGGCGGCACACATCCCGCGCTGGCGAAGCGAAGCGCCGCCGGCACCGGATACCCCTGCGCCCCGCACGGCCCCAGCGCCCAAAAAGGATGCTCCTGCAAAAAAGCAGAAGATCATAACCACCAGCAAGGAATCCATTCTATCGAAACCCAAAACAGCAAAAAAGGAGGAATGACCCATGCCCAGAAAAAAGGAATTACCTGCCCCGGACAGCGGCGAACAGGACGACCTGCTTTCCGCTGAAACGCAGGAGTTTCCCGACGCACCGCTCACCGAACCGGTGGTGGAACCCATCCCCACAGAAAGTCCGCCCGATGAAGGCGCACCGGAGGATGATACGCCGTCGGAGGAATACACGGAATTTCTTCAGGCGCTGAACGAAGCTCCCGCGCAGGAAGATCCGCAGCCTGCTCCGTCTGACGAAGCGGAACCGATGCCCTCCGAGGAAGAACCGGCGCTGACCATCCCCGCAGAAGAACCGTCCGGTGAAGCCGCACTCTCGGAATCTCCGCCCGCGGCGCGCAATGACGCGGTTCTGACGATCACCGCCAGAACGCGCATCAAAAGCGAGGCCGAAGCCACGGACGAACTCTGGCACGAGATCCGCAACGCCTATCGGACACGGCGGATCTTGACCGGCACGCTGGACGGCATTGAGCAGACCGCAGGCGGCAAAACGCTGGCGACGGTCAGCTTCCACGGCTTCCGCATCGCTATCCCGATCCGTGAGATGCTTGTGCTGGAGGAACGGATGCCGTCCGGCAGAGCATATGCCGACTACATGAACCGGCTGAACCGCATTCTTGGCACGATGCTCGGCGCAGAGATCGACTTTATCGTCAAGGGCATTGACTCGACCACACACAGCGCCGTTGCCAGCCGCCGGGAAGCCATGCTCCGAAAACGGCAGACATTCTATCTCGGCAAAGACGTTTCCGGAAACCCCTACATCTATCCCGGCCGTCTGGTCGAAGCGCGCGTGATCGCCGTCGCGGAAAAGGTGCTGCGCGTCGAAGCCTTTGGCATTGAATGTGCCATCTTTGCGCGTGACCTCTCCTGGCAGTGGGTGTCCGACGTCCGCGACCTTTACAGTGTCGGCGACCGGGTTCTGGTCCGCGTGCAGGAGATCAGCGGCGAGGATGCCGAGCATCTTTCCATCCGGGCAGATATCCGCAGCACGTTTTCCGAAACCAGCGTGGACAATTTGAAGAAGTGTCAGGTACAGAGCAAGTATGCCGGCAAGGTCACGGACCTTCGCGGCGGTGTGGTGTATATCCGTCTGAACAACGGCGTCAACGCCATCGCGCACACCTGCTACGATTCCAGGATGCCCGGCAAGAAGGACGACGTCAGCTTTGCGGTCACGCGGCTGGATGAAGAACACGGCATTGCCGTCGGCATTATCACGCGGATCATCAAGCGGAACCTGTAATCCGGCAGCGTTCTGCCTATGACTGATTTCATATTTCTTGCAGCGCCCACACTGGAACCGCTGCTGCGCCGTCTGAGGGTGCCTCCCTGACGGTACTAATATACAAAGGAGTTTTCTCTATGAAAGCCAAAGAAGAATACATTGACGCCCCTCGTGAAACACGCTCCAAGGACATCACCGTCTATGCGATTATTTTCCTCGTTCTGCTGGTCGGTGCGGGCATTTTCCTCGCAGTCAGGCTGCTGCATAAGCCCGCGGATGCGGCGCTTGCAGACAGCAAATCCGGGATCATTTATGATTCGTCCGCCGTTGAGGGCGGCTGGGATAACCTTTCGCCGGAGGAAATCGAAGCGCGGCTGAATGAAAAAGTGGCCGAGGGCATGATTAACATTTCAGCCAACACCGCACCCATCTTTGAGGATGGAGCATCTGAGGGAAATCTGATGCTCGTAAATGAGTCCATCAATAACTATCCGCAGATGGTTCAGATCGTCCGTAATGATACGGGCGAACAGATTTATGAATCCGGCGCCATTGCCGTTGGCAGTAAGATTGAACGTGCGCGGCTGGACGTGGTTCTTCCCGCGGGTACATACGAATGTACCGCTTATTTTCATAACCTTGACCCGGAATCTGGTGCAATCATCGGCACAGCCGGGGCAATCATTACAATTACGATTCAACACTAATTTTAATCAAAGGAGTCATTACAATGACTGTCTCTTATACACATCTGACGCTGCCGACGATCTTACGCGTGTAG
>ERZ1027176.336-NODE-336-length-24283-cov-20.181443_pt1 | contig 24283 bp, 28 predicted proteins | sample MGYA00519248_ERZ1027176 | MGnify/ENA primary metagenome ERZ1027176 (study PRJEB26926, sample SAMN06164413) | human gut metagenome | biome: ENVO:00009003; feature: ENVO:2100002; material: ENVO:00002003 | host: Homo sapiens | place: USA | collected 2012 ...
ATCTACACGCGTAAGATCGTCGGCAGCGTCAGATGTGTATAAGAGACAGTAATATTACAATGTTGGGATAATAACTTTAGGAGTAATTTTATGATTGTATTCGTAATTAAACACTTGAGAGAAGAAAGCGGACTATCGAGATATAAATTAGCTAAATTAGCTGGCATATCTAAGCCATATTTAATATTATTGGAAGAGAATAAAAGAATGAACCCGACTCTACATGTATTAGAGTCTATTGCTAACGTACTTAATGTTAACGTCAAAAAATTATTCTATTCAGAATTGGACGTTGAGGAGTTAAGAGAAGAAATGTACCACAGAATTGAAGTTTTTGGATTGGATAGTAAAGAAGTGTACGAAATATCACAAATAATTGATTTATTGTTAAATGTAGAGGGGACTTTTAAGTAATAAAAAAGTCCTAAAATCGACGCGTCACAATCGTTTTTAAGGCTTTTTTATTTTTGATTAGAGTAATTATATTACCTCAAAATGGCAAAAAAAAATAGCTAGACAACTTAATGTCTAGCCTTTTTCTATATTAATCTATTCACTGTATTTATTCCTACAATTCCGTCAACATCTATGTCACAATTTGCTTGGAACTCTTTTACTTTTTTCTCGCTTTCGTCTCCATATCTGCCGTCTACTCCAAATTCATTTAAACTATATCCTTTTGCGATTAGTCTTTCTTGAACCCATTTTGCAAATTCTCCTACAGTAAAGTTTCTTACCATATTGTTGTTTACTGCTTTTGTTGTTAATGGTCCTATTATTCCATCTATTTCTAGTCCACAATTGTAATCTTGATTTAGCGCTCTTTGTAAAGATTTTACTATTTCTTCTTTTGAATTATTTGGAGAACCAACTTTGCCACTCCTTATTTCGTCCATTGGGAAATTATTCCCTGGACATTCTGAGTTGTCTATATCTCTATGCCCTACTACTTTAGATATATTATACTTTTCTTTTAAATATGCAATTAATTCTTTACCATCATTCAATTGTTCCTCTGACATCTTTTCCTTTGAAAAGTTTCCTTCAAAACAAATACCTATTGAATTATAGTTTGCTCCTACCGCATGTGCACCTACTGTATTCTCTGGACGTCCTCTATATATAGAACCATCTTTTCTAATATAAAAATGATACCCAATTCCTGCCCAACCTTTTGTATTTTTATGATAATTATGTATTACTTCTACACTTTGTAAAACAGTTACTCCACTGTGATGACACACGATTTGCTCTGTTGTATTTCTTATGTCCATTGTACCAAACTTAAAATTATTTTCTATTATTTCCATTATTTTCCCTCCTTGTATATTAAATTTTTAAACATTTCGTATAGACCTGTAGAAGCTAGTCCACTAAACATTCCCGTTAGTATTACTTCTGCATTTATCCCATTTAGGTTCATTAATACATTAATTGCTAAACCTAATATTAGCATGATTAATGGTATGTACTTGTTTGGTATAAAATCAAGACTATTTTTTATAACAAAACCTACACAAAGGCATATTCCAACAACTACTACACTTAAATATTGTGTTAATACTGATAAATCCATTTATCTTTCCCTCCTTTCATTTTCCAAAATTGATATTCTTGTTTCGTGGTTATTAAGCTGATTATGTATCTTGGTTCTATCTTCTTGGCCTTTATGCATTTGGTCCGATAGAACCTGAATTGTAACATTTAATTTTGTTATTGTATTGTTTAGTTTTACAATTACCGTAAATATCGGAATCATCGTTGTTATAAAACCCATAATTAGCATTATTGTGTTATCTTGCATCTTCTCACCTCCTACTATCTTTTAAATTCTCAAAAAGTCTCTTCTTATTGCGTAGTTGTTCCTTCATGACCTCGCCATGCTGACCACGTTGAACCATTATTGGTTGAAAATCTCATATAAGTAAAATAAGAAATTACCTCTTGACCCTGCACTGAGATTTTGTAAGAAAGATGAAGTTCTTGCATTATATACATTCCTGCATTTTTAACTTCTAATAATATATCGAAAAAAGGAAAACCGTCAGCATGATCAAACGGGTAATTTCTCGATTTCAAAAAATTAGTTGCTGTTGATTGAGCATATATTCCACTTATTTTTTTTGTGTTTAAATTATCTGTGCCTAATTCTCCAGAAGAAGATAGGCTATCCCATTTTGCCGTACCATCGCTTTGCCATTTCAACACTTGACCACTACTTCCACCGCTAGGAATGTGTTTATTTCCACTCGTGTTAGGGTGGATATATTTATTGGCTTGTGCTTCTACTCCTGCTAATTTTGCCTTTTCTGTTGTTGAATAATCATTGCTTGATAATCCCTTTCCTGTTTCTATGCCTTGTATGCCTAAGTCTGCTAAAGACTTATTTCCTTGCAGTGTAATGCCTGCAATTTGTGGCTTATTGGATAAAACCTCGTAATCGTTTGCTGATGTTTCTCCACTGCTACCTAATTGTGCATTAATTGTTCCGTCTGCATCTATTGTTATATTAGACCCTGCTTTTACCCCACCTAAAGTTGCGCTTGTTGGAGCAGGCAAAACATAATTATTTAAGCCGTCTAATTTATTTTTAAGTTCTGTTGTGAAAGCTTCTTGTGTCTGATCTAAAATACTTCTATTTGCGTGCTCATGTAAATCTTCTTTTTTAGCGTATATTTCGTTCATTTCTTCGTTTGTATAGTATTTTATTTTTAATTTTCCTGTACAGCTTATGTGATTTGTACCTTTATACAAAATCATATTCTTAATCTTCTCCCACGCTTCTTTCTGTTCTTCTGTGTAAGGTACTATTTCTTCTTCGGCTAGCTCGTATTCTACGGTTATAGGGTTATTTGATAACCAAGTTTTTAACTCTGCAACCGTGCTTGCTCTGCTAGTATTGATTCTTAATCTTATAAAATTATCTATAATACTTTGAATGGCTTCTTCATCAGTATTCCAAACGCTTCGATTAATAAATTTATCACAAATTAATGTGCTCGCCTTTTTCATATCACTTATAGGTATACAGAAGTAAGAGGTATTTGTACCAGTTTGGTTTGCAAGCGTATACCAACCTGTTTCTGTCCCATCCAGCACAACTTGTTTCCTCTTAGGATGTATTCCATCACTTGCTAGATAACTACCTTTATATAGTTTTTGTCCTTCTGATAGCGGGAAGTACTCTGTTTGTTGTTGGTGGGGTTCGTAGTCTGTTACGACCTTGCCTTTTTCTATCATTATCTTCGTAGTAAAGTTGCTATATGTTCCAGCTTTAACAACTAGTCGCATTGGAACATTTTGTTCTTCTGTTAATGTAAAAGTTGCTTTGTTCCTTATAGCCGTTGCTATTGAACCATTCGCACCTAAATATATATAACAATTGTTTGGTAAACTATTAACCAAACTAATAGTATAAGTTCCCTCACTTAAATATCTTGAGCCTAAATTAACAGATGTATTTGAAGAATATGTGCCATTTATTGTTATTCCATTTCCTGCATATAGATTTTTTCCCTCGTCTTTTATCTCTATATTTCCCTCTATATTTTCTATTGGGCTTCGATAATCAGGAGATGGACTTGCACCGTATGGTTCCCAAGATGTATCTGTTTCGCTAGACAACATTATACTGAAATCCGTTAATATGCACTGTCCTGTTTCTCCATTGTTATATCTATTTGCGTATAAAGCGACATTACTATCTAACATTTCTTGTGTTATTGTTTTTGAAGCATTCATTCCCCATACTAGTGACACTTCACTCAAGTAAATAAAATTATTGTATGTATTACCTAAATTTCTGCTAAACCTTAATGTCACTATGTCTCCAACCTTAAGCTTTGGACATAATTCGCTTAATTTTTTATAAGTATTAATTATTCCATTTCCACTTGTTGCAATTGGCATTGTTATTGTTTTACCGTTATCGCTTACTACAATATTAGTTGAAGAAGGTATTTGACTTGCATCAAAATGATTCTTTCCACTCCTTGTTGTTTGTTGGCTCTCGCCCTCTATACTTACTTCTATTGCTGGTAAGTTCGCACTCTCTATACTTATATTCTTTCCTTCTTCTTCTTTTATTAAATCTACTAATTCGCCTTTTTCACCTTTTAAAGATGCTAATTGTTCTTGCGTAAAGTCTGAATATGTGAACGGATCGCCTTTCTCTCCTTGTTCGCCTTTATCCCCAGTATCTCCTTTATCGCCTTTGTCTCCCTTGTCTCCTTGTTCACCTTTAATATTAACTGGTGGCGGATTACCTAGATTTCCATTATTGCTCCACGATAACACTCCATCAGTAGATACTGTCGGTGTGAAAGTATATCCTTGTGAACCACGTTCTCCTCTAATTCCTGTTTCTCCTGTTGCACCAGTAGCTCCTGTGTCTCCTTTATCTCCCTTATCCCCTTTTTCTCCTTTCAAAGACGCTAATTGTTCTTGTGTAAAATCCGAATATGTAAATGGATCCCCTTTATCTCCTTTGTCTCCTTTATCTCCTTTCAATAAATCAGTTTTTATATCAGTAGTAATATCGTCGGTTTCATCTTCTATTATGACATTTATATTATTCATATATTATTCATCTCCTTTGTAAGTATATTCTTCTGTCAATGTTATACTGCCTATTACAAGTGTTTTTACTAGTCCCGTTGATGTCTTTAATTCAATATCGAATCCATAAGTTCCATAATCTAAGTCCGAGGTATCATCAGCTTTGAAAGTGACATAGTAATATCCATCGTCATCGTTTAACTCAATACCAGATTCTAATGTTTTTTGAATCAATACATCTTTAGAATTAGCATTTTTCTTCACTGTAACATATAGCTTGTCTCCTACACTTAATTTTAGGTCCACCCCAGCTGAATCTTTAAGTTTAAATTTAAATCTCTTTGTGTCACCTCTAGGAAATTCAAAATCCATTGTTAACCCTCCTTCTTATTAATTTGCTCAGAAATGTTATTAATTGTTGGCCATAAACTTTCCAGATTGTAGTATTCAATTAGTTGTTCAATAGTAGTCGGAATATATTGGTCTTGTTTGTCTACTTTACTCATTCCTATCCTCCTTTTTTACAAATTAAAAAGAAGAGTTATTTATATTTAACTCTTCCATCTTTATAAACTGTAAATCCACTAAATTTATCAAATAATTTTAATTTTTCATTCCTTTTTAGTGATAAACTTTGAACATAATTTACAAGTTGTTTTTTTTGCGAGCTTGTTGTTGCATATCCATGTATTGCATATAAAAGTAAACTCTGATTTCCTGTTATTTCTTTATTTGCATGTATTTTGTTTAAATATTCAATTAATTTCTTTTGCTTACTTTTGCTTACTGTTTTTCCATTTAAAGTTCCATCATTTTTTTTGTCAGATTCAAATTCTTGTTGTTTAAATTTTAAATATGTCTTAATATCCACTTTTGCATTATTAACTATTATATCGTATTCTGTATCTTTTTCGGCCTTAATATAGTTTTCATATATTGCTCCTATTTCTTTATTAGAATAAGTTGAATCTAATAATATTTGTATTTTGTCTTTAGCTTTTAAACTTTGATTTTCTTTAAGTCTTCCTTGCTTTTTTCTTTTTTGAGTTTCATTTTTTTCTGTTACTTTGTAATCTATATAAGTTTTAAATTTTAGTCCTCTTTCATTCATTTTTTTGTATTCTTTTTCGGTTGGAATATCAATATTATTTTTTTGCGCTTTATCATATGATTTCATAAATTCAGTTTTACTAGTTCCTGTTGATATGATGTATTCTGCATCCTTTAGTTGAGAGCCACCATCATCTCTTTCTGTGTTATTAAGTATGTCATATTTAAATATTCCCCATTTTTGTTGCTCGGTCCAATTCTGGTCTTGCAAATATTTTATTTTGTCCTCTTTCTTTTTTAATTTACTATTAGTATATTCTAATAACTGCTTGTATGGTAGTTTAGCATATTTATACATTTCTGTTTGCTTAGCATTTAAAGATTTATAGTTATTGTCTGCATAACTTTTTGCCTCTGGTAAAGCATACTTTCCAAAAATCCCTGCTTTCATATACGTTCCCAAATTAGCCTTTTCAACTGGAAATTTCAAAGTTTCTTTTCCCTCCGAATCTACTCCATAACTTCCTCCTGCTAGTATCGTTCCAACTCCTTCCACAGTCTTTCTTACTTGCCCTCCACCAAATGGTAGCAATAAATAAGAAGCCGGTTTGCTTATTTCATTCAATAGTGTTTTAACTGCCTTGCTTGAATTAATTTCACCAGTTACCAAACCTGATATTGCCTTAAATGTATTTTTTGCATCTGGTATAGCTCCACTGACCGGTATCCTTCCTCCTCCAGCAAGTCCTCCTATAAAAGGCAATTCTTGTACAATATCTGTACCCACATTAATTAATTTGTCTGCTGTATTCATGTTTGGAGTATTCAATGTTTCAAATGAGTCTACAGCTATATCTATTGGACTAAATGCAGACTTTCTTCCAGTAATCTTTTCACTTGTCCAATTGAATAAGTATGCAGCTACAAACATTTTGAAATAAGCTAATGCAATATTTGCTAATCCTTTATCTTTTAAATCTCTTGGAATATCTTTAAACATATAACTATATTGATTATTGACTTCTAGTTGAAATTGAGTAAATGCTTTACTTATAGGGTTTTTCTCCTCAAATAATGTTGGCAGTGCACCTTTACTTCTATCTGCCATAACATTTGCTCCAAACGAATTAGCATTTTTCATTGCTTCTTTTGCAGTCATTCCTTTGTCTATATTATCCAGATATTTGCCTCTTACAATAATGTTGGATGCTACATTATCTATGGCATTAAATAAAAAACTTGTTTTGTCGCTTATCTTTTCAAGACTTGTTTTATATAGCTTATCAGCTTGTCTTAATCTGTTAGTTAAAAATGTAGACTCATTTATAAAACCATCATCACTTATATACGATTTTATAGTATCTATTGTCGCTCTTCCTATGTTTTTTGTACTAATTTGAGAATAAGCCTGTGTTATAGCTATAAAGTTTGTAATAGCACTTCCAATGTTTAGGCCTATGGCATTCGCACCAAATCTATTTTCTATAGCTTTCGTTGTACTATATATGGACCTCGAAATTCTATTTTCAAGACTTCTATCTGCTTCACTTTTTTTATTAGCTAGAGCATTTGTATATCTTCGTAATTCCACCACCAAATTTGGCATTGGATTATCTGCCACATCAAATACCTTGCTGATTTCCATCATCTTCTCTTGAGGTGTCAATATTTCGTTATCATATATTTTGTCAATTTTCTCTTGTATTCCTTTATCAGAGTATTGATATCTTATTTCATTTTCTAATCCTCTTAACCTTTGAATATTTTCAGTGTGAAATATAGTATCTGCAGCCTGTCTAATATATGTATCAAATCCTTTTAATGCATTATATGTTGTTTTATCTGTTTTTCTATTTAATGAACTTCTATTCCATGTTTTGCCTGGTACAAATTGCTCAGTTTTTCCCGCTATGTTGGTTGGTAGTGGTCTTTTGTCTATTTCTATTCCTAATTTATCTAGAACTTTTTCCGCTTTTGTTACTGGTTGATAGTCAATAAAGTGTGGAAAATACCCTTTTCTATATTTTATTTCTGCATATCCATTTGCTCTTAATTCTTGATTTTCCAATTCAAGTATTTCATCATATATGTTTCTTAAAGTGTCTATAGCTTTTTCAACTTTTGCTTTGTCTATTTTGCCTTGATTTATATTTTTATTAATTGATTTTAATGTTTTTACTACTTCTTCATCAGATTTAAAGTCTGGGTTATATTTTGCTTCCCCTAAAAGCTGAACTGCCTCAGACTCATATTGATTTAAATTTAATCTTTCAATTTTGTCATTGTATGAGTTAATAAATCTTTGTTTTTCTGCTTCTGCTTCGTGGACAGGTGTAAAATATGTGTCAATTATATCTTGAGCTTCTTGCTTATTTGATATTATATCAAACATATTTCTCTCCATTGTTTCTCTTTGATATTTAAGACCCATGCTTTTATCCTTCCATTTAGCAATGTTTTTTATTTTGTCTTTGGCAAGTTCTCTATTTTTTTCAATAATAGATTTTCTTGATATATTATCTTCAGCTACTTCTTGATTTACAACTGTTGAATTAATTTTATTCTGTTGCATTATATCCTTGTCAATAGGTAACTTTATCTCTTTTAGGTCGGTCCTTGTTCCCTTTGTATTAAAGTTGTTTTCTAAATATGATTGCCATGTTGGTGCTTTCTTACTTATAGAATATCTGAACTGTGCAACTTCACTTTGTCTAGGAAATTCTCCATTTTTAAAATAATATTGTAAATCACTTATTATTTTACTTGTAGATGTTCCTTTTTTATATTCTATACTGTCATAAGTTGTTCTAGTTTTATCTATATCTATATATATATTACCATTAACATTATCAATATATTTTGATAGTGTCTTATATTGTTTTTCATTAGGCTCCATAGAAAGATTTATTCCATTTCCTTCTGGAATTATCCTTATATTTCCCATATTTATAAATGATTGCATATCGATGTCTATTTCGTTTATTTGTCTATGATCTAAACTTCTACTCCCAGACATACCTCCTTCATGTTTTCCTGAAAAATCTATTTGATTTCCATTAATATCTATGTATGCTGTTTCTTTAAAGTTATTAGTTATTCCAAAATGTTTTTCTGCTTCTTTTACTATTTGCTTACTACTTCTTACATCTGTCTTTTTCTCCATTAATAAACTATTAATAGCATCTTGTTGTGCTTTATATTTTTCGTAGTTTTCATTATAATATCTTAATTTGTCTGCATATTTTCCTGCTTTACTCCAAATTTCAGAGTTGTAGTCCTCATTTTTTAATACATTCATAAATTCTTCTGACTTTTGAAAATTTTTATATTCTTTGCTTAATCTATTATATTCTTCTAGCATATTTTCTTTATTTTCTATTGCATCAGAAAAAGCTTTATTCAATTCTTCTTTATCCATATGAGTATATCTATGTAATTCTTTTTCTGCTCTTTCACTTAATTGTGAATTATTTTCAGATTCCTGCATAGAATATTTAGTAGTATTGACATCTTTGTTTGAAGGTGCTATACTATTATTAATGAAATCCGCTTTATTATGGCCATTCGTTGAAACAGACGATATACCAGTAAAGCGGATTTTATTAATTTCATAAAAGTGTTTATTTCCATTTTTGTCTATTCCTATATTTATAGTTCCTTCAAAGTTTTTTCCATTTAATTCAAAATTAAATTTATAATATTCCCAATTTTGATATTTACTAGTATCTTTTATTGGTGCTGATACACTATCTTTTTGAGCAATTTCTAAAACATTTTTTAATTCTGGCGTTAATTGCATCTTTTCGTTAAAATATGATTGTCTTTTTCCTGGATTAGTATACTTACTTGCACTTCTTCCATCTATAACAGCTTTATTATTATTAGATAAAGTAGTTTCTCCCATTAAATAATCTTGTATATACATTTTAGCAATTTTATTGTAATCCTTTTCTTCTATTCCTTCAAAAATATTCTGGTCTGTATCAACATGAACATATTGGCTTCCATCCGAATTAGTTTGAATACTAAATGAACTACTCTTATTTAATTTACTATTATTATATGCTTGTGTCCATTTGTAATATAAATCCTCTACAAATTGATTTTGATTTTTATATCCTCTAAATTGATGCCACAAGTATTTTATTTCACTATATATCCTTTGAAATATATTAGGATTATTTCGTGATATACTGTTAATAAACTCTTGTGTTCCAAATAGTTGTCCAGATATATCTGCTAGTGCTTCTTCGTTTATTTCTGTTGATTTATAGTTTTGTAAAATATTTTCTACTGCCGAATTAAACTCTACATTACTTTTCCTATATGTATCTATCATATTTTTCATTTGGTCTGTCCCTATAGCATGTGTCAACTCATGTATAGCTATAAATTCTCCCGTCCTTGTTGAATTAGGATTTATCGTTATTACTCCGTTTGAATACGACCCGTTTGCTACTCTTCCATCTGCTGTTTTTAGGTTACTATCTAATCTTATATCTATATTCTTATCTGTTACAATTTTTTCTAGCATATCCACAAAATTATGGGCCTGTTCTGTATTATTAAAGTATCTATTTGCATCTTGTCTTAATCTGTCTATTTTAACATTTTCACTCTTTTCGTACTGGTATTTTTGCATGGGTAATTTTTTATTATTCAATATGTTGTTTAATTCATTTGACATCTGAGATTGATTACTTTTAATTTCTTCTATTTGTTTCTTAATTTCTGGATCCTTTTCTACAATATCCATTACTTTATTTATTTTATTTTCGTATTCTTTAGATACATCGCCTCCGCCTAATCCAACTAGATTCAATGCAAGCGTACTTAAAAATGTTATTTTATTTGTCTCACCTGCATTATTCCACCACTCGTTAAAGTCAGGTAATTCTTTTTTATTAATTATTTTATCTATTATATATCCTGCATTATCAGATATCTGCTCTTCTGTCATTTCTCCTAAAAAGCCATATGCTTTGTTCGCTATAAACTTTCCAACCTTTGATTTTACTTTTTCCGAAATAAACTTTCCTGCTAAATCATCTAGACTACCTTTTGCTATAATATTGCCACCTGTCAGTTTTTCCGTTCCTGCTTCAACTGCACCTTTTAAAATTCCAGTTTTGATTGCCTCGCTCAAATTACTTCTATCTTCGTTGATTGTTTCTTGAGCCGAATTTCCTCCAGAACTTAAGCCTGTTAAAGCAAGTCCTGAACCAGGAGCTACAAAATTTGCTACCATTGAAGGCACCATATTACCTATTACGTTGTTAATATTACTTGCCATATTTACTACATTGTTATTTACATCCTTATTAACTTTACTTCTGTATGATGATTTTTGACTTAATTCTTCTGCAACATCTAGTATTTTACTTTTTGATTCATTTAAGAAATTGTCATCTTTTAGTACTCCTATTTTCTTTCCAAAATCACTTATTTTCTGTGCATTTCTGGCAATTGGTAGTAATCCCGAATTTGCTATACCTGTTACTCCCTTCTTTATTCCTTCTGGAAAACTATTAAGTATATGAGCTACTGAAGAATTATAATTTTTATTTTCTATGTCTTTATTTATTTGTTCTGCTTCTTTCATGGCGCTTGCATCTTGTAGTGTAACTCTAGTACCTTGTTTATCATTTGTTATAGTTCCTTGTTGAAGGTTATATTTTAAATCATTCCACGTATTTAGTGGTAAAGTTTGCCTGTTTAATTTGGAATCATTAGATTTCATTGGTAAAACAATTTTTGAAGAAGTCTCTTTTTTTAAATTCATTGGCAATACAACATTTGAAGTTTGTATTTTCATTTGTTCTTCTCGTCTTTTTTTCTCTTCTTCTTTCTTTCTTCTCTGCTCTTCAAATGTTCCGTTTATAATAGATTCAGCTATACCACTATTGGCATTCTTTTTACCATATGTACCATTAATAATTTGGTCTGCTATAGACATCTTCTATTCCTCCTATTCTAGTCCCAGTCTTGCACACAAGACTCTTACATCATCTTGTGTAATATTTCCTTTCTGATATTCTGAACTAATCTGTGTTGTTAGCATCGTAGGGTTTTTAGCAAGTGCTTGTACCATCTTTCCTGCAATTCCCCCCTGCTTAGCTTTAGCTAGCAAATTGCTGTATGAATTGTATAAACTTTGTGCGTAGTCGCTTAATCCAGTAAGACTATCATCAACATTTAATGTTGTACCACTCGATTGGCTTGCTTTCGCTCTTTGAATTGTTTTATTCAGTTCGTACTCTTTCTCCCAATTACTCTGTTCTTGCTTATCTTTTTCCTTTTGATAATCAAATTGCTCTTTGTTAAATTGTCTTTCCCATTGAGTTTGTTCTAAAGATTGTTGATATTGTTTTTCCCAATTACTTTGTGATAAAGCATCTTGCTCTTTATTATAATTAAACTGCTCTCTGTTAAATTTCAAGTTATATATATTATATAAGTCGTCTATTTGCTGTTTATATATATTTAATGTTGATTGAGCTAGTTGTAAATCTCCATCTTGTCTTGCTTTGGCTATTTGTGCATCAAAATTTGCTTTTATTTTGTTAGCATTATTTCTTGCTTCTGTTCTTGCGTTTTGATATGAATTATAATATCCAAGTTTCGTTGTTTCTGCTAATCCACTATTACTTAACCCCTGCTCTGCTAAGTTCTCTGCATTTGCACCATATGGGTTAATTTGTTTTTGATAGTCTGTATACAAGGCCTTATTAGTTTTATTAACGTCTTCCTCTGTTTCCTGTTTCTTCTTTTCCAACTCATTTATTGTTTGCTCTGTACCAGTGTTTATTATGTCTTTTTGTTGCTCTAACTGTTTGTCATATAATTGATTAGTCTTATTTTGTATATTATTTATATCTTCATAACCTTCTTCATCTATATTTTGAGCATTAGATATTTGCATTATATACACCTCTTTCTTCCATTATTTCCTACCCAAATAACTGCTTTTTTTATTTTTCCATCTTGTTTTATAAAACATTTGCATCTTTTAATCACTCCACTATTTTTTGTATAAGCTATTTTTTGATTTCCTTTTATCGTGCAAGTTACTTCTTTGGAATCTATGTAATTAGAATTGTTATTGGTTACAACATTAAAAACAGCAGTAACTGTGTTGTTACTGCCATATTTTTTATATATTTTATCTAACTGTTCATCGTTTAATTGTATTGTATTGTTTCCTGAATTTACACTCTTATTCAATATTTCCATTGAGTCAATCAAAACTTTTAGTATCACTGGCGACCCTGAAGGATTTGTTATACTCATATTTATATTATCACCATGTATAAAGTCATTTAAAATGCTTATTTTGGCAATTTGATATGTAGTACCACTTATGTTCAAGTCAGCATCTTTATTTATACTTCCTGACGTGTTTCTTGCTTTAAAATTAATTGTATAACTTATATTTGGACTTAAGTTGTTAACCGTAAATTCTCCACTACTACTATTACTATTAATTTCCGTATATGAATTTTGTGTTGATAATTTATAATATATTTTATCTGCTTTTGAACTTAAGTTATATTTAAAAGTTAAACTACTTAATGTTTTGCTTTTTAAGGATAGCGATGTTATGCTCGGTGCTTGTACTAATACTGGTATATCAACAGAAGTATTGCCTGTTAGAGTTCCATATGAAGGAGTTGTATAAAAACTGTATGATGCTAAAATTTGTCTTCCACTTGCATTATTAATAGTAACTCTTTTTGAAAATACTGTTGTAGTTGTGTTCTCTGGTAATGTATATTTATTTGTATACTTTACTCCATCTATATAAAAAGTACCCTCTTGAGTATACCCCTGCCATGATTCACCACTTGTTTTAGCTGTCACATTGTATTCTACAACAGCTGTATTATTATTTGCATCTGTACTTATTATAGAAAGAGATTGATTAGCCACTACTGCCATTTTTCATACTCTCCTTTTAATCAAAATATTGAAAATATATTTCCCCTTCTTCTAAAGATGTAGGAACATTTTTTCCTTTAGATATTTTAGTTTTCGCTCCAGTTTTTATTTCATCAAGCAATTTATTAACTTGTGTTGTTAAATTTGTTATACTTGTACTTGCATCATTTGCAATTTTCTTGCCATCCGTTGCTATTTTCTCTATGTTTGTATCTTTGGTTTGTAATGACGAAACTATAGAGTCTAACTCTTTTACTAAGGTTTCGTTTAAGTAGTCCTTAATCTTATTTGATGCCTCGTCAAACTTTATTTTTAATTCATCTGCTGACAATGCTGGTTTATCTGGTAAACTCTGATGAACATTTAAATTTTCTGTTAATTTTGTTAATGCCATTTTTTATCCTCCTATCTCTTAACATATCCACCAATAAAAGCCTCTAAAATTGCACTAAACAAACCAAAAGGCTTATCTAATTCGTCCGTATAGAAACGTAATGAAATGTTTAAAAACTTCTTTTCTTTTATTTTAAAAACTATATAACTTTCATTTTTTGTTGTATATTCAAAGTTGTTATAATCTATATTCTCATAGTCAAAACCTGTTGCAGATTTGCTTGTTATATATTTTTCATCTTTTTTATTAGTTCTTTCAGCTATCTTAATCTTTCCATTTGGAATAGTTTTGATTTTAGCAATTCCTCCACGTTTATTGGTTGTTTTTAACAAATTAGAATACCCAAATCCATCCATTGGAGTTGTCCAATATGCATTTAATATTTCTCCATCGTCATTTGTCCCGTCAAAAATATAAATACATCCATCTGTAGAACCAATATATAGCTTCCCTTTATATTCCTTAAGAATATTAGGTTTACTATTTTTAATATTCCATAGATACCATTCATATTCTACAGAACTAATATTCTGAAATTTTTGTCGTGAATCTGCTAAAAATATATATCCATCACATAAAACTAATAGATATCCTTGCCATTCTATCATTTGAGAATTATTGTAATTATTAGTATTAATCAATTTATTATCAATTAGTGAACTTCTATGAGTTAATAATTGTTCTTCATCAATATTCCCGGTTATCCCTTCAAGACCATATTTACTTAAAAAGACAATATCGTCACTAAAGTTAATCGATGTAGAATAACAACCTGTAGATACATTACCTTGTTTACTAGGATAAATTCTTCCATACGTCTGTGATGTTGTTGGAATATGATAAAATACAGTTGCATTTTCTTGATTTTGTTCCTTAAAAACCCATAAAATGTTATTTCCTACAGTAACACTCTTTATTGCTGACTCTGAGGTTCCATCTTCATAATAACTTAAATCTGACACATATGCCGGATTTTGAAGTTCACTATGAAATAGAACATTGGGGAAATCATTATTTCCAGTGAAGAAAACTCTATTATCAAAAATTTGTGTTATTTTACATTTTTTTATTCTATCTATATATCCTACGGTTGACTTACTATACACTATTTTGACATTATCTTCTCCATCTCTAGAAGGTTTTTCCGGAGCAGCCTCAAAGGTTATTTTCCCAAGTAATAATGAAACTGTATATTGTGTTATAAGTACATCATTAATATATACTTCATCAACGCTATCTATTTCTGTTGAATCTAAATAATAATCCTTGCTTGTACCATCTGCACAAAACATATTTATTCTTTTAGGTTGTAATAGATTAACGTCTTGATATAATGTTCCACCACCAGATGGACTTCTGTTTATAGTTGTTGTTGGAATAAAAGCCTCACTTATTATTTGATTTAGATTTGCTCCATCATAAACGAAATAATTCGTGCCATCTTTTATATATACTTTATTATTAAATGAAAAAAATGATGTTCTATTATTGTTCATAGTCTCTGACAGCATTATTAAATTTTGTGTGCTTGGTACAGTAGGAAAATTGTTCCACAAATATAACTTAGTACCAGAATGAACAAGTGCTTTATTTGTACTATATATGTATATACCATTTATTGAATTGGTATCTAACTCTGCTAGCTTTCTATATCCTGGTCTAGACTGAATACAATTTCCTTCTGTTGTATAATCTTTGTATATATTTAGTGCATCTGGACTTCTATTTAAATTTACTAAGCTCTCATCATTCTTGAAATCAACTCCAGCTAAATCAATATACTGCCTTTTTATTGATGTTGCCATCTTCTCCTCCTCTTAAATAATTCCTTCTTCAATTACAATTGAAGGTAATTCTCTTCTAGTATCTAAATTTTGCATTCTTATTTGATACTCTTTATAAAATGCACTATAGTCTGCACTTGGATCCACCTTTAAGATATCATTAGCAACTAAATATGGTAGTATTGCTTGCACATCCTGGTCTATTTCTAAAGTAAAATTATCTTTAGTTTCTATATTAATTTCAGTTGGATATGCATAATATTCTATTATATATCTTCCTTTTCTGGCTTCTACATATATTTTTTTACCAACTATATAGTAATTTGTATTTGCTTTGTTATTATTTTCATCCAGTCTTACAATTCTCTTAAATTGATATAAATCCATAGGTAAACTATATTCAATCATAGTGTTATCTGTGTCAGTGTCAATATTTATTGTCTTTGTTTTCAATATTTTTTTCTTTTGAGATAAGTACTGATAGTTAGTTGCATATACTAAATTAATCCTATTACGTATATCTTCGTCCTCTGTTAATAATTGATTATTTGGGCTATACTCTTCTATTAATCCCAGCATTATCTTCTTATTTTCTCCTAAGGTCATTACTTCACCTCTTTATATATTTCTTCTATTTGACTAATTTCTTCCTTTAAATCTTTTAGCTTATAGAACTCTCTATCTGGAATAATATATCCAAGCGTTTCATCCCATATTAATATAGTTCCTTCTGGTATCTCTTGTATTAATATACTTTTTTCCGTAGACTTTATCCCTTTATATTCTGTTTTTTTGTGTATTTCTGTTTTTAGTATTAAATCATCTAGAGTTTGATGTATTGTCCCATCATCTGTTTTTTCATCAAATTTTGTTTCTTTTGCTATTGTTCTCCCATAAAATTGTCTTAGCGTTGGTTTTATAGTAAATAATTCATTTTTATCCATCTGTTTTTCCTCCTTCAAATTCTGGTGCAAATGAAAGGATTTGAACCTTTACGACCGAAGTCAAGAAATTTTAATTTTCTTACGTCTCCCTTTTCCGTCACATTTGCATAAAGAGGGAGATTATCCCTCTAGATTACATTGCTGTTTTTATAACATAGATTTCTTTTGGTCTTGTTATTAGTGCGCCAAATACATATAAGCCCTTGATAGCATCACTAAATGCATCTTGTGGTCTATATGCCTCTACCTTATTAATTTGTTCAGCAAAAGCTATTGCTTTGTTTGTTCTCAATATATTATAGAAAACATTGTCTTTTGTGTCTGATGCTTGAGCTTTACCAGTAGGTAAAAGATTTTCAATACAAACAAATGCATTATTTATTTTTCCGACAGCACCTTTTTTTAGGATTTCTGGGTTGTTGGTTGATAATTCTGTTAATGCTTGTCTATATATTGTAAATGCTTTTGGAGCAACTTCTAAATAAAATGTATCTGTAACTTTACAGTCATTTTCGTATAATTTTGAAAATCCGTCTTCAACGCTAGATATTGCATTTGTTTTTGACAATGTTATAACACTTGAACTTTGTGCTAATGGATTTTCAGTAGCTTCTACTCCTGCTTTTACTAATGATGCCACATATTTATCTCCTGCTTGTGATAATCCCTTACTAGCTTCATCTGTAAGTTCATCCATCAAGCCTGGAGTAGATTGAGCCTTATCAACATCATCCACTTCAAAATTGAAATATTTATACTGATTTAATTTTAGTGTCATGCTTCCATCAGAACCAGATTCTCTAGTTATTGCCTCCCCTGGAACATAAGTTTTAATAGTTGGTCTTGTTACACTTAATATTTTAATTTCTTTTGAATTTTTGGTTTCTGGGTCCCATGTAAAATCACAATGTTTCCTTAAGGATGTAATCTTCTCCAATGCCTTATTAAATTTTGTACTCCAAACAGTTCTTTGAAAATTTAGTATACTCATTTTTTAATCCTTTCTTTATAGGACTATTATTTGTTTTTACCCCATAACTGCATAGACTTTTCAACAACCGCCATTAATTTTGGATTTTCTAAGTCTTCTTCCGTGAAATTTCTAACCTCTTCTGGAGTATAATAATCCTTTATTTCATTACTTGAATTTGTTGTTTTAGCACTTCCAGGAGACTTTGGTTGTGTAGGTTTACTTCCATTAACTTTTTGATACATTTCATAAATTTTAGAAACCTCTGTATTCAAATTAAATTGATTTCTAAATGAAGAAAAATCCTTATCTTCAAGGATTTTCGTATCATAGCCTTTGGCTTTTAAATTATCTACATCTTTCATTTTTATTAATTCTCGGCAAACGTCATTAAATATAGTTTTGTCTCTAAGACTTCTTTCTTTTTCTGGAATAGATGCAATTCTATTTGCCTCTGCCTCCATCTCTGTTTTACCAAGCTTAATAATATCGCTTGCATCTGCCTTTGCTAAAACCATTTCATCTCTTTCATTTAAAGATGACTTTATTATTTCTGGTATTTGCATCCCTTGTTCTTTGTAGAACTCTTTTGATTTTGTAATTACATCATCAATACTATCTGCTCCCAATACAGACCTCATAATGGTCTCAAGTTCTTGATATTTTGCTTTAGTTGTTGCTTCATCTCTTTCTCTCTTTACTCTGTCTCTAATAAGTCTTGCTTCAATTTTTTCTTCTGCAATTTTATTAGCTCTCTCCTCAATTTGTCTTTCTATTTCTTCTGTATTAGGTTGAGTTACTTCTTCCGTAGCCCCTTGAACATTTTCTACTCCCTCGCTAGCATCAGTTTCGATTTGTTCCTCATTCTCTGATGTTTCAGGTACATCATTTACAACTAATTCGTTGCTCTCCTCTTCGTTTTCTATAAACATATAAACCTCCCGTTTTTAGTCCGTCGACTTTAAATTCCTTGATAGCAGTTTTACGTCTTACACATGTTTTGGACATAATAAAAAAGCATCATGCTTGATACTTTTAGTTTTTCTTTTCTTTTAAATCATTTATCTTTAAAATTTCTTCTTTTCCACAATTCTTACACTTATAATAAATTGTATCATTTTCCACTCTTTCAACTCTCATCTCTAGTAATTTACATTTTGGACAATTCACTCGAACCACCTCCCATAGTATTTACTAGCTCTTGTTGTATTCCATCTGCTTCGCTTTGTATATTATCAATTGAGTTCATCGTATTGTCTTGCTGTTGCATTGCTTGTTGAAATTGTGCTTGCATGTGTTGGGCTTGCATCTCCATCTCATCTATCTTCTTCTGTTTTGTTTGTCTCTTCTTTAATATATTTTGTAATGCAAATTTAGGCATAATGCTATATTCTGGTAGTGCTTCAACATACTCCTCAAATGTTATTTTCTGTGACATCATTAGGTTCTCTATACTCTGTTCTTGCGCAAGTCTATCATATGGAGATTGAGGTGTTATATCTACTTTTATATTAGCATCTAACTTCTTTAATAATTCGTATGAAAATACTCCTGGAACTTCTCTTGTATTTCCTTCATCATCCTCAACTTCATACATTACCCTCATCCCATCAACTTTATAAGCTTTCCACATGTCGTACCAAATTCTAGCTAAATCTTCTATAAATGTTTTATATGTTTCAACTTGCTCGTTTAGTGGTTGTTGAGTTGCTTGCTGTACCGCCAAAATGGCTTTACCAGATGTCTGAGTTGGATCCACTTTTCCAGTTGCTACATCTCCTGCTCCTTCTAAATCCTTTGTATTATTTTGCAAATCATCTTGTAAATTCTTCGCATCTGGCGACATGTTTGTAGCATTTAAGTATCCAACTTGTTTTAAAACATCTTGAATTGTAGCACCACCTTTAAGTTTAATAGTACTTCCTGTCTTTTCTAAAGCATTTGCATTTAACACCATATCTTCATTTACTACTAGTTTAGGGAATGCTGCTAATTTAACCGCTAAAGCCCTTCTAGTAGCTATTTTATTTATTTCAATTTGATTTGATATTGTATTTCTAACAGCTCCAACACCTCTCGCAGAACCTTTAACCTCTTCCCACACAATATGCGCAACGGGATATAAAGTCATTCCTGTTGGCTCTCTTGTTTCTAATTCGACAGATTTAGTTGCTCGTGTATAATATATTTCTCCTTTAATCTTATAATATTTAAGTAAAACTAAACACATTGGATTAACTTCATCTGTTATTGTTTTATATCCGGCTTGTTCAAGTGTTTCGCCATCTTCCACTATCAATTCTATCTTATCCTTATCTATTCCTAGTTGAGTTGCTTCCTCTCTGACTTGTGATATAGGTTTTCTATAAGATATTATTATATACGGTTGCGATTGAATATCACTACTATTTTCATTTCCATAATATATATTATTTTTATCAATTACTTCTGTACATACTTCCTGTTTATTGGTATCAAAATAATTATGAAGTATGCCTTCATCATTGATACATGCATCTTTTACAGCCTCTTTAATCTTGCTCGAAACTTGTTGCAATTCCCAAACTTTATTTGAATGTCTACTTAAAACCTTACACAATTCCTCTAAAAGCTTGCCTTCATCTTCTGCATTATAAAAGTTAGGATTATATACTATAGCATACGCATTTGAATTTATAACACCTAACTTGTATTTCACTATTGATTTTATAATATTTATGACTATTGGAGTTTCTTTGCCTATATTAAGATATTTGGTTTGATTTCCATAATAAAAATCATAGTTTTTCTCTGTATCTGTATAAACTTTTTTCATTCTATTATACATTCTACCTTTTTCGAAATCTCTCCACACGCTTGTTATTTTTTCATCAATATCTTTCATCAACATTTCTCACTTCCTTTTGGCTTTCTGCACTACCATCATAGTTTTCTAAATTTTCAAATACATCAGCCCAATATTCCTTTTCTTTTTCTATATTATCCGTTTTTCTTTTTTCTTCTATCTTTTTCTTCACTAACGTTATAGGATTTTGTATTTTTGTTTCTTTTCTCTGCAATCTCACTTGATAACCACCAAAAAAGCCGTATAATTAGACATACGGCTGGAAAAACAACATTAAACACTTCCATTTGAAATCTCCTTCATTTTCTTATATTTTCCATTAATCCTTCTTAATTTCAACTCTCTTTTTTTATTATCATCATACATTTTTACTTCTTCATTTTCATTTGAGTAATACCTTTCTCTAAAAACTCTTTTTTTCATCATTTCCTCCTAAAAAACCTCTATATCACTTCCAAAGTCTCCTTGTATATCTTCTTCAAATCCAAAATCTTTTGTAATGCTTTTTTCAAACTGATCTTCCTCAATTTGTACTACATTACTTTGTTGTGATTTTATATGATAAGCTATAGCTGTTCCCATAATCAAATCATCATGTGAGCCTTCTTGAGCTTCTGGTCTACCTTTCTCGTTTTTAACAAAAGTTACACCTTCTTTTAAAATTTCAACATCTGATATTTGTTCTATATTTTCACTAAATATTCTTTGTAGTTCCGCTAAAATTAATGGCCTTGTTTTTTTGTTTGTCTCAAACCCAAAACTTTTTTCTAGTTTATTAGTATAGTCGTCTACTTTTTCTCTTACATAAAGATTTGGATACTCATATTCTTCTGCCAACATCTTTGTTGGATATGTACTATAGTTAGTTTCTAAACCAACTAATGCCGTGTTGTAATAAATGCCCAAACAATAAATTTGTCGAGTATAGTATGTCTCATCTTTTTCGTGTTTTAGTACAGCTACAATATTATCATTAACATTATCAATAGCAACACCAGTAAAATTGTCGCTACCTTCTCCTGCAGTATCTCCACCTAAAACATACGGTTTGTTTTTTTCTGGTTTCTTGAAAATTTTAATGCATCCATTTGTATCACTTATCCACTTAATATCTGTTATTATTTTTTTGTCAATTGTTACTAAGATTTTGAAATCAAAATACCCTACATCTATCACGCCATTATTCTTTAATTGTTCCAGTTTGTCTATTCTTTCTACTAGAACCTCTTTATTAAAGTAACATTTACCAGATGCAATAAATGCTTCTTCTGGCATACATGGATACTCTTGTTTAATTAATTCTTTGTCTATATATTTTTGATATTTTTTAAAGTACCAATAAAGTTGATTTTCATCTAAATGCTTATCATCTCTTAGCCATTTTAATCTTTCATATATCCATTCTCCTTTTTTCCTATTTATATCATTTAAAAATTTGGTACGCATATTCTTTGTTTCAAAGTTTAATCTATATTCTTTGGTTTTCCACCAGGGATAAAAACAATTTATATGCTGTCCAGATTTCCACATCTCTCTATAGTCATTAAATCCATTAGCCGTTGTCTCCCATATTTTAATTGCATTTTTAGTAAATGTTTCTCCTAATGATGCCTGAATACTCGAAATACCATCTCTCCAAAAAGCACATTCAGAGCCATGAAAAAAGTTGATTGTTCTAGAACGACCAACTTCTTTTGTAGCAGTATCTATACTCCAACTACTATTTAATTTTTCAAATAATAACTGTCTTTTTGAGTTATATTTTTCTGTCGGTTTTAACATTTCCGGAAGTCTATTATACGTAAATTTGGCTTTATTTTGGAATATAGCCTCTGTATTGCTACTTTTATCTGCCAATGTTAATCCCTCAAAATTATGTCTTGTTATAGTCGCAGCTAACTGATATGCTGTTATTAACGTTGTAAATCCCTGCTGACGTCCCTTCAAAACTAATAATGATATATCTGTTATTAGTCCTTCTTCAAAATCTTTTATTGCTTTATTTAACGTATCTATAAATTCATGTTGTACTTCATTTATAAAAAAAGGAACAACTTTTTTATCTTTGTCAACAACTGTAAAACACAACTCTATTAATTTCTCTGGGTTATCTATTATTTCTTCTTTTAATTCTTCATTATGTACAATTTCATGTGCTACACCTAAAACAAACCTTTCATCTTTTTTTATGTCATGGTGACACTCCCACTGTTGTTTCCTTCTCTCTATAAGAAATTTTGCTGTTATCTTAATCATAATACATCTTCTAATTTTATTATTTCAGTAACTTCTCCTGAAAGATTTGTGTCCTGTTTACTTGACCAGCCAAAATTATTCTCTAAATTAAATTTAGCACCTTGAAATCTTTTGTTATCAAATGTAGCCTCTGCAGTATAAACTTCAACTGTTTGCTTCGCTCGTTTTATTATCTCAGCAAACTCTGTATTACCATAATCCTTTTCATACCTTCGTATTGTTTCTGTTGTAAGTCCTAAATATAGAGCAAGTCCCGAAATAGTATATGGTTTTCTACACTTATCACATTCATTAAAATAATTAGTAATTACCTCTATTAATTCTTCTGGCGTTTTATATTTGCATCTTGAATTAACAGTCAAGTACTCTTGTTTTAGCTTTTCTTTGCTAATATTCTCATTATAAAACTTCAAGTAACTCACCTCATTTATTATCACAGTAATCTCTATATTTACAACTACTGCATTTTTTATCTTTATCAAATAGACATTTATGTTTCTCGTCTTTCATATAAGCTAGCTTCATTCTATATTCCACATCTATTGACTTTGCTAGTTTGTAATTATTCATTTCACACCTTACACATAAAAAAGAGCTAGAAAAGCTCTAACTCTTTCAGAATATTAAATTGTAATCGTGGGCCTGCCTGTTACCAAGCAATTACTTTATAACTTGATAACATTTTAACACTTTAAAACCGTACAAAACGTACATATTTAATTTTTTTCAAAAAATCTTTTTAATTTTATTCTTGCTTTTTCTTCCGAACTATACTTCATCAAATGCATAATCCTAATCCAATTGCATTCATCAAAATATCTAAATCTTATTATCTGTCTTATTTCGCTGTCTTCTATGTAATTAAGTTCATATTCGGTTTTTATTAATAGTTTATTTATTTTATCTCTCTTGCCTTTTAAGAGTTTTCTATATTTTCTATCTCTGATTTGTTTTTTATAGTCCACTCCTTGTATTGTTCTGTGACACTCTGTGTATGGAAAATTAGTTGAACTTCCTTTTACACTATCAGCTACCGTATTGCCAATATTATTATTTTGTAATCTTCTCTCTAAATCTTTTACTTCTCTTTTAAGAAATATGATTTGTTCTAAATCTTTTTTATTCATTTGTACCTCCTACAAATATTTTTTTAGATCTTCTTTTCTGACTGCTAATGTTAACTTGCCTAACTCAATACTTATAACTCCATCTTTATCTAATATCTCAAACTGCTTTTTTACTACTGTATCTCCATTTATCATAACCATTTCAAGTTTATTCATTTGTACCTCCTAACTTTTTTATTTTTTTAACTTATTTTCAAAGTATTGTTTAATACAATTTTTACAGTTTTCTTTATCTGTAAATTCATTGCAATTTTCTTTTTGACCCATTTGCTTGCAAATATCTTCGTCTATATCATGATTATTTAGCATTTCTGACATTAAATCTATTATTTTATCTTTTTGTTCTAGTTCCTTTCTTAGCTGTTCTATATCTGTCTCTTATACACATCTCCGAGCCCACGAGACTCCTGAGCATCTC
>ERZ1027176.347-NODE-347-length-24063-cov-8.213304_pt1 | contig 24063 bp, 20 predicted proteins | sample MGYA00519248_ERZ1027176 | MGnify/ENA primary metagenome ERZ1027176 (study PRJEB26926, sample SAMN06164413) | human gut metagenome | biome: ENVO:00009003; feature: ENVO:2100002; material: ENVO:00002003 | host: Homo sapiens | place: USA | collected 2012 ...
CATTTGCACCTTGACCTCTGATACGATAAAGAGCATGACACGGCGTAGTTGGATAGTCAATTTTTTTAATTAGACTTTAGTATTACATGGGCACGTCAAGGCACTGCCGTGATCTTGGCGGCATGGTTCGCAAGATATTCGCGCGGCGTCATACCGGTCTGCTTATGGAACACGGTGCCAAAATACTGTGTGGAGTTGAACCCGACCATACCGGCCACCTCGTTGATACGGAAACGGCCGGATTCCAGCAGCGATTTGGATTTTTCGATTTTTACACGCGTAATAAATGCGGTAATCTTTTCCCCTGTTTCCTCTTTGAACAGATGCCGCAGATAGTCGCCGCTGATGTGAAATTTCGCCGCAAGTTCCGGAACGTTTTCCGTAATGGCGTAATTCTGCTCAACATAATCGATGATCCGCTGGATCTTCTGCGCCTGTCCGGACTGCAGTTCCGGATGCTTCTGCTCCAAAAACAGTGGGATTGCTTCGCAGAACCAGATTGTAATATCGTCCAGAGAATATTTGTCGTTCGCATGGATCTGACTGCCGACCCACTCGTTGTATGCCGCCATGATATGCTTCTTTTTGCAGTAAGCACGCAGAAGATCAAGCAGACGCTCGCACACAACGGGCAGGAAGACCGGATTGATCAGATCACTCCGCAAAACAGAGAACAGCAGCGTGATCTGCCGGACGGTTTCTGCACGGTCGCCGGCGTTGAGTGCCGCATCCAGCCCGGTGAGTCTGCCCTGAAGCCAGCTTTCATTCATGGTGTGCATGGGCGCGAAATCCAGAATGGAATTGATCTGTGCCTTCCCGTAATACCGCTGCAGTGCAAGACATTCGTCCATCCGGTTTACGATCCCGATCACGTCCCGGAAATCGGAAAACGGCTGGCTGTAAACCACACTGACCGTATCCTGAAACTGCTGCTTGAAGGTTTTTTGAAGCATGACCGCCGTTGTATAGGTCATGGCCTGTGTCTGCGCAGCGCTGTTGTTCCGCTTCAGCCAGAGCAGTGTACACCAGCTGTGCATATAGGTGTTTACGGTTGCAATATAGACCAGATTTGAGGGAAAATTGCAGCTGTGCCAGTTGACTGCATAATAGCCCACGAACGGCGTATTCTCGTTTCCCAGCACCCGGTACGGCGTGTCCCGGTTGATGCGGATCATGACGTACTGAGGATGCTTGACGGGGAGTTCAAAATATTTTTCGCTCTCCTCTTCCGTCGGGATCTTTCCCTTCAGAATATCACGGAACAGCTGCCTTTTTACGATCCCGCGCCGGTGGATCATCTCGTCCAGTTCACTCACAACTCGGTCTACTCTGGAGGAAAAAATCTCCGCGTCCAGTTCCGACCAGACGAGAAGCGCATCCACACGCAGATCAAACGCAGCCTGTGCGACGGAAAAATCCTTCTGCGACGTGAGCAGGATCACGCGCATCTGCGGCGCCAGCAACCGAGCCCGGTGCAAAAACGCCATCTGCGCCATACATGGTGCCTGTGCATCCACGACGAGCAGATCTGGCGCCTTTGCCGAGATCGCGGAGATGGCAGCGGACTCACGCGTATGCTCATAGATCTCGGAGAAACCCTTGGCCTGCCAATCGTAGAGATCCTTCGCCATATGCAGATATTGTGTATTTCTTCCAAAAATGAGAACAGTAAACACATCTGCTCACCTCCGTTTTTTTGTATATCATAGCATAAAAAGCGGAATCGGACAGAAAAAATATAAAATCCAGCAGAATATACAAAAATTCGCAATGACTCATGTCACTTCCTACAAAAAATTGGCCATCGAACCGTATTGAATGAAAATAGCTGAATTTTATACTTTTTCGGCAGCGTGGGCTGCTGTATACTACGAAAAAAAGAACAACACAGGAGGCATCTTGATGAAAAAATGGTTCAGGAAAAACAGTATGAATCTGTTTTATCTTCCGGCATTGATCATAATGCTGACATTTCTGGTTTTTCCGCTTGCCAACGGATTCCGCCTTTCCTTTTTGAAGTGGAACGGTTACTCCCCGAAGACAAGCTTCGTCGGCATCCAAAATTATCTGAGCATGCTGACCGACAAAAATCTCGGAACTGCCTTCCGCAACACCCTGCTCTATGGCTTCGGTTCTACGATTCTTCAGAATATTCTAGGACTTTCGGCAGCGCTGTTCGTGAACTCCCGCTTCAAAGGCCATACCGCTGTCAGAACGTTTGTCTATCTGCCGATCATGATCTCCAGTCTCGTTATGGGCTATATCATCTATTACTTTGTGCAGTATGACCGCGGCATTCTCAACGAGATCCTCGGCTGGTTCGGCAGGGCGCCAGTTGACTGGCTGGCGGACGCGGGGCGCGCACGGTTCATCATCACGATCATGAACAGCTGGCAATACTGCGGCACCTCGATGGTCATGTACCTGGCAGGCCTGCAGAGCATTCCGGCACTGTACTACGAGGCAGCGGATATTGACGGAGCCTCTACATTTGAGAAATTCCGCTATGTCACGCTCCCGCTGCTGATCCCTGCAATCGCTTCCGCCGTGATCATCAATCTCATCGGCAGCCTGAAGCTGAACGATATCATCATCTCCCTGACCAACGGCGGCCCCGCGCAGCAGACGCATTCGCTCTCCACCTATATTTCGTATGTATACTTCCGCATTGAAAAAGCCGGCTACGCATCCGCCATCGGCGTGTTCATGTTTGTATTCATTCTGATCGTAACGATTATCGCAAATCGCTATTTCAGATCGAAGGAGGTGGAATACTGATGAAAAAGGACCTGACGAAGCATACACGCTCCGCATGGAAACAGCCTGTATGGTGGAAATACATCGTTGCATTTTTTATCATCCTGATCAATGCGCTTCCGCTGTATGTGCTGATTGAGATGTCGCTGAAGCAGTCTACCGATCTTGCTTCCCGTCTGACGTGGCCGGATTATATCTATCTGGGAAATTATCTGAAAATCCTGAAAAACGCAGGCCAGAGCAACCTGCTCAACGCCTTTAAAAATACGATTCTTGTTACGGCCTGTGTCGTCGGAATCGAGGTCTTCTGCGGCTGTCTGGCGGCTTATCCGCTGGCACGGCTGCAAACGAAGTTCAATGAATGGATCCGCTCGGTCAATCTGGCCATCATGATGATTCCGCCGGTATCGATCCTTGTCGGCGTATATTCCATTCTGGTCAAATTCAACGGCATCAACACCCACTGGGCACTGATCTTGGTTACGGCCGCATTCGGCCTGCCGCTTTCCATTTATCTCTATACAAATTATATTACAGCGATCCCCCGCGCACTGGATGAAGCGGCAACCATCGACGGGGCAAACCGTCTGCAGTGCTTCCTGCATATCATTCTCCCGCAGCTTAAGCCCGTGACGGTCACAGTCATCATTATGAAGGGTGTCGGTGCATGGAACGACTTCCTGTACCCCATGTATATCATGCAGAAGCCGAAGATGTACACGGTGGTGCTTGTCATCAAGCAGTATTTCTCAGAGGCAAGCACCGACCTGCACGGCGCTGCAGCCTGCTGCGTGCTGGCGATGCTTCCGATCATCGCGCTTTATATCTTCCTCAACAAATACTTTATCAAGGGCGCTGTGGACAGCGCGGTAAAATAACGAAAATCTGACTGCATTACGCAGAGAAATGGAGAAAAACAATGGTAGAAAAGCTTCGTCCGTTTATTAACGGCAACTATGTGGAATCGAAAACCGACAAATATTCCGATATCTATGACCCCAGCACCGGTGAGGTCATCGCGCAGGCGCCAATCTGTACGCACGAGGAAGTAGAGGCAGCGGTAAAGGCGGCAGCAGCCGCGTTTCCGGCGTGGTCGCAGACCCCGGCGCGCCGCCGTGCGGATCTGATGTTCAAACTCCGTGATCTGATCGTGGCGCACTTCGACGAGTTGACCATGATGGTCGCACGGGAAAACGGCAAGGCGTGGTCCGAAGCTGCGGGCGATGTGCAGAAGGCTCTGGAAATGACCGAATTCGCGTGCGGCATCCCGACACTGATGATGGGCGAGGGCCAGATGAACGTCTCCAATGGCTATGACACCGTGCGCTACTGCGAGCCGCTCGGCGTATACGCCGGCATCGCCCCCTGGAACTTCCCGGCCATGATCCCGATGGGCTGGATGTCCCCTCTGGCCATTGCCTGCGGCAACACCTATGTTTTGAAGGCAGCGACCGCAACGCCGATGACGTGCCTGCGGTTTGCAGAACTCTATAAAGAGGCAGGGTTCCCGGACGGCGTTTTGAATATCGTGACGTGCAGCAGAAACGAAGCGGAACTCCTGCTCAAGCATCCGGATGTAAAGGGCGTTACCTTCGTCGGCTCCACTGCCGTCGGCCAGCATGTCTACGCAACGGCGGCCGCTGCCGGCAAGCGCGTACAGGCGCTCTGCGAGGCGAAAAACCACGCGCTCGTTCTGAAGGACGCCCCCATCACCAGAACGGCGGCAAGCATCATGAATTCCGCGTTTGGCTGCGCCGGAGAGCGCTGCATGGCGCTGCCCGTGATCGTTGTAGAGGAGGAAATCGCAGACCGCCTGGTTGCAGAACTGGTGCGCCTGTGCAGGCAGCAGAAAATCGGCCCCGCCTATGACAAAACGACGAAGCTTGGGCCAGTTGTCAACGCGGAGCACAAGAAATTTGTAACGGACTGGATCGATCGCGGTGTGGAAAGCGGCGCCGAGTTGGTGCTCGACGGCAGAAATTGCGTGGTGAAGGGCTACGAAAACGGCTATTATGTCGGCCATACCATTTTTGATCATGTCACGCCCGAAATGGAAATCGGCACGCGGGAGGTCTTCGGCCCTGTGTTGTGCGTCAAGCGGGTCAAGGGCTTTGAAGAGGGTCTTCAGCTGATGAACAGCAATCCGTTTGCAAACGGCTCTGTCATCTTCACGCAGAACGGCTATTACGCGCGTGAATTTGCAAGACGGACCGACGGCGGTCAGGTCGGCATCAACGTCGGCATTCCAGTCCCGATGGGCATTTTCTCCTTCACCGGCCATAAGAAGAGTTTCTTCGGCGATCTGCATTGCCACGGCAAGGATGCCATCAAATTCTTCACCGAGACGAAAACCGTGACCCAGCACTGGTTTGACGAGGAAGAAATGCGGCACGAGGAAGTTTCAACATGGGACGGGACGATCTGAGCACGGGAGGTGCAGAAACCATGAACGCAGCATCCACGCAGCCGCGCTCGTTTGACGTTCTTTGCGCGGGTCTGGCGGTCGGCAACGTTGTCGTCCGCCCAGTTCCGGAGCATTTCAGTGGGGGCGACACCGTGCAGGTGCAGGAAATCTCCATGATGGGCGGCGGCGACGCGTTCAATCAGGCCTGCGTGCTGGCGGCGCTTGGGGAAAAGCCGGCGCTTTTATCCCGCATGGCGGACGATGACAGCGGGCGCATGATGCGCGCAGCGCTGCAAAAGCGCGGCGTAGACGACCGGTTTGTTTTCTCCGATCCGGACACCGGAACCAGCACCTGCATCGTACTCATCAAGGAAAATGCGCAGCGCAGCTTTTTGACCTTCAAAGGCTGCCTGCGAAACTTCGGAGACGGCGATATTGACTACACCTGCGTCCGGCAGGCCCGGCTTGTGTCGATCGGCGGCCTGTTTTCCTTGCCCTCCTTTGACCGGAGCGCAAGCATCCGCCTGCTTCAGGCAGCAAAGGACGCCGGCTGCATTACGGTCGTGGACACAAAATATGACGCATTCCACATCGGCCTGCAGGGAATCGGCAATCTGCTGGAATATACGGATTATTTCTTCCCAAGCTATGACGAAGCAGCTGCGCTCAGCGGATTGACGGAGCCCGCGCAGATCGCGCGTTTCTTCCGCAGCAGAGGCGCGAAGCATGTCGGCGTCAAGCTGGGGGCAGACGGCTGCTATGTGTGCTCCAATGCGTTTTGCGGAACCGTTGCACCGTTCTGCACATCCGTTCTGGATACGACGGGCGCTGGTGATAATTTTATGGCTGGCCTGATCCACGGCGTTCTGCGCGGCTGGACCATTCAGGACTGCGTTACATTTGCCAATGCAGCCGGTGCGCTTGCCTGCAGCAGGCTTGGCGCGACCAGCGATCTGGACTATCTGCAGCCAATCAGAAACATTCTGTCTCAAACCGAGGCAGGCACAAGACTTGTAAAGGAGGGCATATGATTCTATGAAAAACGGTGTACTGAAGCTTGGGTTCGCACCGACCCGGCGTGTGCTGACCACCCCAAAGGCATTCAACAAGGACGAAGCGCGGCGGATCAAGGACTGCATCGAAGCGGAGATCCGGACGTATCCGATGCTGGAACTTGTAACGCTTGACACGATCAACGACGAAGGACTTCTGTTCGATGTCGCAGATGCAGAAAAAGCAGCGGCACTTTTCCTGCGTGAGCAGGTTGATGCGGTCTTTATTCCGCACTGCAACTTCGGCAGCGAGGAGGCTGTGGCAAAGCTGGCGCGGGCCGTCGGAAAGCCGGTGCTCATCTGGGGCCCCAGAGACGCTTCCCCGGATGCAAACGGCGACCGGCTGACGGATACGCAATGCGGCATGTTTGCAACGACAAAGGTCCTGCAGCAGTTCGGCGTCAAGTTCACCTACATTACCAACTGCGCGCTGTCCGACCCAAAATTCAGGGAGGGCTTCGATACCTTCCTCCGCGCCGCAAGCGTCGTCAAGGCCATGCGGCATCTCCGGATCGGCCAGATCGGTACCAGACCGGAGATTTTCTGGAGCGTGAAGGTCAACGAACGGGAACTGATGGAGAAATTCGGGATTGAGATCGTTCCGATCACCATGACGGATCTGTCCAATCTGCTGCTTGCCCACGAAAAGGCGCACAGCGATCTTGTGCAGGCAGAAGCTGCGTCGCTCAAGACCCGCTTCCCGAAAAGCGGATACTCAGACGACGCTTGGGCGCGGCTGGCCAATCTGAAGCTGACGCTCCGCGCTTGGGCAGAGGAAAAGCAGGTTTCGGCTATCGCCGCGCAGTGCTGGCGTCCGATGGATACGGTCGCAGGCGTCGCACCCTGCTTCGTATTCTCGGAACTGACCGGCGAAGGGCTTCCCGTAATCTGCGAATCAGATATTCACGGCGCGGTCTCCTCTGTAATTGCTGCCGCCGCAAGCCGCTATCAGAGCGCAACCTTCCTTGCAGACCTGACCATCCGCCATCCAACCAACGACAATGCCGAACTTCTCTGGCACTGCGGTGTGTTCCCGCATGTGCTGGCAAAGCAGGAGGCCGCAAACGTCGCGCTTCACTTCAACCGGCGCAATCCCGCTGTTGGCAGCTGGGAACTGAAGCATGGGGAGATCACCATTGTCCGGTTCGACGGGCTTGGCGGCGCGTACTCCTGTCTGTTCGGCGAGGGCAGAGGCATCGACGGCCCGAAAACCTTCGGCACCTATCTCTGGGCCGAGGTGGCAAACTGGCCGCTGTGGGAGCGCAAGATCATGGAAGGCCCCTATATCCACCACTGCGCCGGCGTTTACGGCCATCTGGCGCCTGCGATTTGGGAAGCCTGCAAATATCTCCCGGCCCTCAAAGCCGACCCCGCAACGCCCACAGCCGAGCAGATCCAAACATATTTACTTTAAAGGAAAGAGGATGAATCGTGAAAGTTGCAGTTATTACAGAAGGCAGCACCAAGCACCGCAATGCGGACGTTGTCGCAGCCGCGGAGTCGTTGGGGCTCGAGGTTCTTAACCTCGGCATGAAAAACGAGCCGGACGAGCCGGATCTGAGTTATCTGGAAACCGCCTTTCTCTCTGCGCTTGTACTCAATTTGAAGGTCGTCGATTTTGTGCTCGGCGGCTGCGGAACCGGCCAGGGGTACATGAACGCCGTTCTGCAGTTCCCAGGGACTGCATGCGGCCTGCTGCTCGACCCGGTCGATGCGTTCTTGTTTTCGCAGGTCAATGCAGGCAACTGCATCTCCTTTGCGCTGAACAAGGGCTACGGCGGTGTCGGCGGAGATATCAATCTCAAATACATGCTCAAAGAACTGTTCGCGCATCCCTATGGACAGGGATACCCGGAGGCCCGGCGCGAAATTCAGGTCGCTGCCAGGCGGAGATTGGAAAAACTCTCTGCACTTTCCCACCGGAGCATGGAGGAAATTCTGGATGTGATGGATCCCATCGTTCTGCATACGGCGCTGGACTTCCCCGGCATCCGTGCATGCGTTGAGGCCGCTCCCGAAAGCAGCCTGAAGCGCAAGGTTCTGGAGATCTATGCCCATGCGTAAGCTGAACGCCAAACCGCTGACGGCGGACGCCTTCCGGAAATACGGCACATATAGCCGGATGATCAATCCAGACGGAGAACGACTCGGGCCGCCGCCCGTGGAATTCTATCGGGATCTTGTCCATGTCAATCTCGGAAGCGGAATTCCGTGCGCATCTGTAACACGGGTCAGTCCGCGGCCCATGATCGCTGAAAAATTTGAATATCATACCGCAACCGCAGAGGCGTTCATGCCCATCGACGGTGATGTCATCATTCACATTGCCCCAGCCGGAAAGGCAGCGGCTGTGCCCTATGACAAGATCGAGGCGTTTTCCGTCCCGAAGGGCACAATGGTGATGATGCACGCCGGTGTCTGGCATGCAGCCCCCTTTGCCTGCGCAGATACACCGGTCCATATTCTGGTTTTCCTGCCGGAACGGACCTACGCAAACGATTGCTCCGTGGTGCTTTTCCCGGAGGAAGAGAAACTTGAATTAGAAAGGATAACAGAGAGGCATTCAAATGACAAAAATTTCGATTCTTGAACAGCTGAAGCAGGCGGACGCCGAGGGCTACGCCATTCCCCATTTCAATTATTCCGACATCTGGGATATGACGGCCATTGTCCGTGCCGCAGAAGAGATGCACTCGCCCGTAATGCTTGCGGGCGTTCCCAAGGTCACCAATGCACTGACCATGGACACCGTTGCAGCAATGGCGCATTCCCTCGCCGACAACGCGAAGGTTCCCGTCTATCTCCATCTCGATCACTCCACCGACCCGCAGATCTGCAAGGATGCCTGCGACCATCATTTCGACACAGTCATGATTGACGGCTCCAAGGAATCTCTGGAGCGGAACATTGAAATGACCGCAGACGTCGTTTCCTACGCCCATCCCAGAGGAATCTTTGTAGAGGGCGAGATCGGCAAGATCAAGGGCAACACCGAAGAAAGTCAATATGCAAACGGAGACTTCCTCGTTCAGGTTCCGGATGCGGTCAAGCTTGTGCAGAGTACCGGCGTTGACATTCTTGCCGTCGGCATCGGCACGGCGCACGGCTTCTATCAGGGAAAGCCGGAAATCAACTTCCAGCGTCTGGCCGAGGTCAACGAAGCGCTTTCCATCCCGCTCGTCCTGCACGGCGGCACGGGCATCCCGGCAGAGGATGTCCGCAAGGCGATAAAAAACGGCATCAATAAGGTCAACGTCGGTACCATCATCAAGTACACATACCTCAGCAGTGTCTTTGAGACGCTCAAGCGCGTCGGCCCTACGATCCACACCATCGATCTGATGCTCCCGGCCGTGGAGGCAATCAAGGAAGAAGTCAAGCGCTGGATCGCAGTCTGCATGTCAGACGGTAAGGCATGAGTTCGGAAGCATGGATCAGAGCGCAGCGGCTTGCACTTTTGGAGCACGCCGCTGCCAGCCTGCGAAAAAACCGGATTGAAGCGGAGGTCGTCCCAAATGCGCAGCGGCTGCTTGAGCGGCTGGAACAACTCGTCCCGCAAACCGCTTCTGCCTCCTCCGGCGGTTCCGTTACGCTGGAGCAAACCGGCGTACTCAACTGGCTCAGAACAAGCGGGCGAAGCTACTATGCGGGAGACCCGCATGCGCCGGACTGCGGGACACGGGAGCAGATCCAGTTCTGCGACTACTATTTTATGAGCGCCAACGCAATCACGCTGAACGGCGAACTCTACAACGTAGACGGCAGCGGCAACCGCGTTTCGGCGTTGGCCTACGGCCCGGCGCATGTTGTCGTGATTGCAGGCGCAAACAAGATTGTCCGCGATCTGGCCGCTGCCGAGCAGCGCGTCAAGCTGACTGCCGCGCCCTGCAACGCGGCGCGGCTGCACACAAATACCGGCTGCGCAAAGACCGGCTTCTGCGTGGACTGCAAAACAGACATTCGCATGTGCTGCCAGACGCTCATCACTGCATTTCAGCGCGCGCCCGACCGCATCCGCGTCTTTCTGCTGCCGGACACCTACGGCTTCTGAACGCACCTGAAACATAAAGGAGCAAATCATCATGAAACATCTCGAAGCGCGCGCAGCGCTGCTGCGCGTCAAGGAATGCGATCTCAGAATGGATTGCCTTCTGCAATGCGACACGTCTATCGATCGTGGCCTTCATGTTGGCGGCGCATTCTCGTCGCTGACCGCAATGACCGCGCTTTACTACAGCGGACTTGCGGCATTCAATGTTACATGCCCGACTGACACAGAGCAGGATTTGTTTGTCCTGAGCAAAGGCCATGCCGTTGCGGCGCTGGCTGCGGTTTACGCGGATCTTGGCTACATCAGCCGCTCCGACCTGTACCACTCCCGCGGATATGGTGCAGCAGTCAAGGGCCATCCCGGGCCGGTTCTCCCCGGCGTTCCGGTCGCAACCGGCCCGCTTGGGCATGGAATCTCGATCTGCTGCGGCTATGCCATGCGGCGGATGGAGTTGGGCCGCGGCAATGTTTACTGCATGGTCGGCGACGGTGAACTGCAGGAAGGCTCCTGCTGGGAGGGCGCCGCACTGGCGGCAGACCGCGGACTGCGAAACCTGTGCGTCCTTGTAGACCAAAACAATGGACAGAGCGACGATACGAAAAAGCTGGTCGTGCGCATGGACGACGCCGCGGAAAAATTTGCTGGCTTTGGCTTCCGGGTGCTCCACGCCGATTCCAACGAAATGGAATCCGTGCTGCTTGCGCTCGAGACGTTTACCACTGTCCCGTCCGACCGGCCCACGGCGATCATCTGCCATACCCGAAAGGGTCATGGCGGCCAGTCTGCCATCACGGGACTGCACAAGGCATCCATGAGCGAGGATGCCGTTCGTCTGGAGATGAACTGGCAGCAGCTGCAGCGGGCGCAGCTTGTGCAGAATCTGAACCGCTTTGACGCCGCCGTTATCGACAATATGGCAGCGGCGCTGCACTTTGCCGTCGAACGCAGCACAGACGGCATGATTTCCGACTGCCGCCGCTTGCAGACGCAGCCGCTCGTGCAGCGGGCGCAGCCGAGGGATAAGCAGCTGCGCTACGCAAAGCAGGCGCTGCCCGGCCTGAAGCCGGAGGAACGGTATGCAACCTACGGTGTCGTCAAAGAGGCGATGCGTGTGTTTGCGTCCGACGCGCGGCTGTATACCGTCGATTCCGATCTTGCAAACGCCAGCGGCCTGTATGATGGCGCGTCCGTGACCAATCGGGCGCATGCAGTCAATGTCGGCATTGCGGAATGCAATATGATGTGCGTAGCCGAGGCCTTCGCCTCTGAGGGCGCAAATGTCTTCACCAGTACGTTCTCGCCGTTCTTCGACCAGCGCGCGCTGCGCCGAATCGCTGTGAGTTATCAGGAACGACAGGAAGCAATCGACGCCGGTTCGTGGCTCTCGGAAGGACACAATCTGGACATTACATTCCTTGCGACCTCGGCCAATCTGGAAACAGCCGTCAACGGTGCGACGCATATGGGCAACGACGATATGAGCCTTGCATACACCATTGCCGGGCTGAAGGTCATAGACGTAGGCTGCCCGCAGATGCTTCAGTCGGTTTTGAAGTGGATTGCGGAGGGCAATCGCGGGCTCGTGTACCTGCGCACCATGAAAACGCCCGTCCGGCCGATTTACGCCCCAGATTTCTGCTTCCAGTACGCAACGGCATACCGTGTCATGGACGATCCCGCTCCGGCTGTGATTCTTGTCTCAAGCGGGCATGGTGTCTATGAAGCACTGGAGGCGGGCGCGCTGCTGCAAAAGGCTGGGGTCCCGGTACGCGTGATCGATATGCCGTCCATCGACGAAGCCGTTTGTCGGTCACTTGCCGAGAGCAATGTGCCTGTCCTGTTTGCAGAGCAGAATAACGGTGCGTTGTTTGCTGAATTCAGCAAACTCGCGTTTCTGCGGCATTGGCAGGTTCACACGGACAAGATCTATACAGTCAATACTGCATCCCCGGACGGACAGCTGCGGTTTATCCAGTCCGGCACCTACGCACAGCTGACGCAGGCGTTTGGTCTGAATGCAGCGGCGTTGGCCGAACGGGCAGCAGTACTGGTAAAGCAGTAACGGGAGGCGACTATGGAGAGGCAGGCATTTTTTACCGCACAGGGCAAGCCGTTCTATTCGATTGGCATCCAATCTCATAATTCCTCCAGCTATATGCCGGAGCAGCTGCGCGAGACATTTCACGCAGCACAGCTGCTGGAGGTCAATACCGTTGCCGTTCCGGTTCCGTGGGAACGGTATGAGCCGGAGGAAGGCTGCTTTGACGACGCATTTATCAGCAGGATTCTCTCGCTGGCGCGCGAATATCAACTGCATCTGGTCCTGCTCTGGTTCGGAACATGGAAAAACGGCACGATGGAGTATACGCCGGAATGGGTCAAGCAGGATACCACGCGCTTCCCGCGCGTGGAACTGAAAGGCGGACGAAAGGTTTTGAATCTTTCGCCGCACTGCCCGGCCAATCTGGAGGCAGATCGGAAAGCCTTCGTCCGCATGATGCAGACGCTCAAAAAGCTGGACAGTGAGGAGCAGACGGTCATTGCCGTCCAGATTCAGAACGAAGCGGGATATCTTTCCGGTACGCGAAGAGATTTTTCCGTCTGGGGCGAGGCCGCGTTCGGCGCGGAGGTGCCGGAGCTGCTGCTGGACTGGTGCGAGTTGCATCCGGAATGCGCGCTTGCGCAGCACCGGAAGCAGCCGCGCGGCAGTTGGACAGCGGTGTTCGGCGGTGACGGCGCAGAATACCTCACAGCCTATGCAATCGCCGAATATATCGAACAAATGGCGCTGGCGGCCAAGCAGATCTACCCTATTTTCCTTTATACGAACGCGTGGATCACGATCGGCAGAGGCATTGCCGGGCTCGATTGGCCCTCCGGCACCTGTGCGCCGCAGAATCTGGATATTTATTATGCCGTATGCGAACATCTTGACACGCTTGCACCGGATATTTATATCCCGGAACTGACAGGTTATCTGCAGATGCTGCAAGACTACAACCGGCCGGATCTCTCCCGCGCGCTGTATATTCCGGAGTCTGCAAGGACAATTTATAACAGCGGCGTCATGTTTGAGGCCATCGGAGCCGGTGCGATCGGTTTTCATGTCTTCGGCGGCGAGAGCCTCCTGACCGACGCGCAGGACGCTCTGACGGACGAGGGCCTTTCCATGTACCACTCGTTCCATATTCTCCGCTCTGTGCAGCCGCTTTTGGAGCAAAATCTTGGAGTTTGGGATGTGCATCCGATCTACCGCAGAGGGAGCGAGGCCAACATGTTGATCTGCGGTCTGCGAGGCGGCTGGCGCGCGTTCATTTCCTTTACCGGCACGGTTGACGGCTTCCTGCGCATGGATTACCGCCATAAAGAGGCCTGTCAGGCAGAAACCGCCGGGACTGCGAATGAACCGAGCAGGGGCCTGCTGATCCAGACAGACGAGAACACCTTCTATATCGCTGGGCAGGGCTTCCGCGTGTTTCTCCTGCCGGAGTTGGCTGCAGACGGATCTCTTGACGCGCTTGACGCTTCACCGGCGCTCTATCCCACAAACGCGGAATATGCGTCAGTACGAGAAGGGCACTTTTCCGAGGACGGCACGTTTCTTGTCAGCCGCTGCCGCACGGGCGACGAATCCCGCCATGGAGTCTTCGCGCTATGGGACAGCGGCGCGATTGAGATCAGAATGTCCGCTATATTATAACTAAAAAACAAATGAATAGCCGTTTTTTATAATTGTTAAAAAAATATATTCATATATTATATAATTACAAGTTGTAAGCGGCTTGAAAATTGTACAAAAAAACATCAAAAAACGGAGGACGAAAAATGAAAGCTTTTACGAAACTGATTGCCGTTCTTCTTGCGGCCGTCATGTGCCTGTGTGTGTTCAGCGCATGCGCAGTCAAGACCGACCCCCCCGCTGAAGAACAGACCCCAGCGTCAGACCCCGCAAAGACCCCAGATGCTGCTACTGAGCAGGCTGCGCCTGCCTCCGACGTCACGCTCGAGATCGAGGTTGACTGGACAGACGACAACCTTGCAGCTTTCACGGCGCTGATGGACAAGTTCACCGCCGAGACGGGCATCAAGACGGAAATCGTGTCTGTCGGCGAAGAGATCGAGACGCAGCTGAAGATCCGCATGGCGTCCAACGATATGCCGGATCTGTGGGTCACGCACGGCTGGTCGCTGATCCGCTATAAGGACTTCCTTACTGATCTGTCCGGCGAAAGCTGGGTCAGCGATATTTCGGATGCCGCCGCAGGCGTTATCACCGATACAGACGGCAAGCTGTACGTCCTGCCTGTTTCGATTGCACTCTCCTGCATCTGTTTCAACAAGGACGTTGTGGAAGCAGCCGGCGTCGATTGGACCACGCTGAAGACATGGGCGGACTTTGAAGCAGCCTGTGACAAGATTCGTGCCGCCGGTTATGACCCGGTCATCATGGGCGCAAAGGATTCCGGCAATGCCGGCGGTCTGATCAACTCCTTCGGCCTCGGCTATTTTGCACCCGAGGATTCCCCGTATCACAGCTATCTTGCACAGTTCCTCGACGGCACCGCCGATCTCGGCGAAGCCTTCGACCCGATCTACGATCAGATCATCAAGTGGAGAGACTCCGGTTACTTCAATGCTGACTTCCTCACGCTCGACACGGTCGGCATGAAGCAGGCGCTCGGTGCAGGCACGACTGCATTCTGCGCACGCACCTCCACCTACATCGGCGCTGCGCTCGGTTATCATCCGGATGCTAATCTCGGCCTGCTGCCGTATCCGGCGCTTGAAGAGGGCGGCAAGCTTTCCTGCGCCGTCGGCGAAGGCACCTGCCTCGGCATTTGGAAGGACTCCGAGAATATGGACGCTGCAAAGACGCTGCTCAACTGGCTTGCCCAGCCTGAAAACGCAGCCGCGGTTCTCGCCTATGACGGCTGCACAGCCGGTCTGAAGAGCACGCCGGACGATTCCATCGTCAAGAAAGCCTACGACGACTTTGTCGAGGCATACGGCGCAGAGAACATCTATTTTGACAACATGTTTGACCGCAAATATATGCCCAATGGCATGTGGAACGTTCTGTCTGAGGGCGCTGCACAGCTGCTGAACGGAACCGACAAGGCAGACGTCGGTGCATATATGACCGAAAACTTCCACTCTCTGTACGAAGAAGCACACAGCTGAGTTATTTTTTCAAAAAGAGCCGGCGTAAGCCGGCTCTTTTTCTATTAAAATGGAAGGATCAAATATGAAAAAATTCGCATTTATCGGCGCAGGCAGTATGGTTTTTACCCGGAATCTTGTCATGGATCTGCTGCACTTTGAACACTTTCGGGACGCAGAACTGTGCCTGATGGACATTGATGAAAAGCGTCTTGCGTATGCAGAAAAATGCGTTGAAAAGGTTGTCCGGACAATGCAGGTTCCTGCGCACATTACGACGACAACGGACCGGCGCAGAGTGCTTGAGGGTGCAGACGGTGTAGTCTGCACAGTTTTCAACGGCGATACGGATATTTCCAAGCTGGAAGTGGATATTCCATATCAGTTCGGTGTCAGCATGAACATCGGAGACACGCGCAGTGTCGGCGGCATTTTCCGCGCGCTGCGGAACATTCCGCTTATGCTGGATATCTGCCGGGATATTGAGAGCCTCTGCCCGAACGCCCTGTTTCTCAACTATACGAACCCGATGGGTATGCTCTGCAAAGCGATGCAGACGTATTCCCGCGTGAATGTCACCGGCCTGTGCCACAGTGTGCAGCATACCGCGCAGATGCTTGCAGATTGGATCGGCGCACCAAGCCATGAGATTGATTATCTCTGTGCCGGCGTAAACCATCAGGCCTTTTATCTGCATTACCGCTGGAACGGCAGGGACGCATATCCGCTGCTCCGGGAAAAACTCTGCGACCCCGCCATCTACAACGAGGAGCAGGTCCGAAACGAAATGTTCCTCCAGCTTGGCTATTATGTGACGGAGTCGTCCGGTCACAACTCCGAGTATTGCCCGTGGTTCCGGAAGCGCCCGGATCTTCTGGAACAATACTGCACGCACGGTACCGGCTGGAATCCCGGCCTGCATGCGTATTCGATCAACAAGCGCATTGCGCGCGACAAGACGCTCTATGAAGATATCGACCGTTGGCTGGAAGAGCCGCTGGAGATTCGGCAGTCCGGCGAATATGCCGCGAACATCTTTGACGCCTGCTTCGGCTCGGAGACGCCCTTCCAGTTTAACGGCAATGTGCTCAATGACGGCTGCATTGAAAATCTGCCCAAGGATGCCTGCGTGGAGATCCCGGTCCTTGCAACACGCGACGGTCTGCGCAAAATGCACGTCGGCAGTCTGCCTGCACACCTTGCAATTCTGGTTGGGACAACGGCGCGTATCGAATCGCTTGTCGTCGAGGGCTGCATGAACAAGGACCGTGAGGCAATCATCCATGCCGTCCAAATGGACCCGCTGTGCGCAGCTGTCTGCAGCCTGCAGGAGATCCGTGAAATGTGCGGGCTGCTGTTTGAAAAGGAACAGGACTACATTGGATTTTGACCGGATGACCAGAGAATAGGAGGCTTCTGTGAATATCGGTTTTATCGGACTTGGAATCATGGGCAAACCCATGGCAAAAAATCTTCTGCGTGCGGGACATCCGCTTTTTGTATACAATCGCTCGACGCAAAGCGTTCAGGAACTCGCAGCCGCGGGAGCCGCCGCATCTTCCATTGCACAAATCTGCGCGCAGTGCAGCGTGATCTTCACAATGCTCCCGGACTCGCCGGATGTGCGGAGCGTCGTTCTGGAGCAGCTGTATCCACATCTGAAAGGCGGACAGGTGCTTATAGACATGAGTTCCATCGACCCCGGCGTCAGCCGTGAGATCGGAGAAAAGCTGGCAGAAAAGCAGGTTGGGATGCTCGACGCGCCGGTATCCGGCGGAGAGCCAAAGGCCGTTGATGCAACGCTCAGCTTTATGGTCGGCGGGCAGGACGCACTATTTAGGCAATATGCACCGCTTCTGAAAACTATGGGACGCACCGTGACCTATTGCGGGCCCCTCGGCGCAGGCAATACTGTCAAGCTTGCAAACCAGATGATTGTTGCAGCAAACATCGCCGCAGCCGCGGAGGGGCTGATGCTGGCACGGCGGAACGGCGTTTCGCCAGAGACGGTGTTTCACGCCGTCCGCGGCGGACTGGCCGGTTCTGCCGTTATGGAGGCGAAGGTTCCGATGATGCTTCGCAACGACACGCAGCCCGGCTTCCGGATCAGGCTGCATATCAAGGATCTGAAAAACGCGCTTCGAGCCGCTGCGGACAGCGGCTCGCCCGCTCCGCTGTCCTCCGTTGTAATGCAGCAGCTGCTTGCCGTGCAGGAAGCGGGCTTTTCCGAGGCCGACCACAGCGCGATTGCGAAATATTATGAGGCGCTGACAGGCGAGACGCTGTATGAGCCGGACCTGTAAATGCCCGCTCTTCGCGTAAACACCAGAAAGCCAGAAAAATCTGTCGGTTCTGATTGACTTTGTGCGGAACCCGCGCTATAATTGTATCAATACGGTTCATACAGTTGGGAGGAGAGTTTTCCGTGATCGCCATTAATTACCGGGATCCGAGGCCCATTTATGAGCAGATACAGGCCGAACTGCGCAGACTCATGCTGACGGGGGCACTGCCGCCCGGCAGCCGGCTTCCGTCTGTGCGGGAACTTGCCGGTCAGTTGGCCATCAATCCCAACACCATCCAGCGCGCTTACCGTGAACTGGAATTAGACGGATATATTCTTTCCGTTGCCGGGAAGGGCTCGTTCGTCGCGCAGATTGACCAGCTTGCCGAGCAGCAGAAAAAGCAGGCAGTAGATGCGTTTTGTACGGCAGCACAGCGGCTGCGCGCGCTCGGCCTGAGCGGAGAGGAACTCGCATCGCTTTTGGCGCAGGAGGCACTGACAGATGATTGAACTTTCGCATGTGACCAAGACCTTCGGCGGCGCAAAACGCGCGCTGGACGATCTGACGCTCACCGTACCGCAGGGCGCGGTCTATGGCCTTGTCGGCTCAAACGGCGCAGGAAAAACCACCGCCATCCGCCACATTACCGGTATTTTCCGCCCGGATTCCGGCAACGTGACCATCGGCGGTCTGCCGGTCTATGAAAATCCGCCCGTCAAGAGCCGTATCGGCTATATTCCGGACGACCTCGGTGTGTTTGGCGGCGGAACGCTCCGGGAACTCGCGGCCTTTTTTCGCACGATGTACCCTCGCTTTGACGCAAAGCGCTACGCGGCGCTGCGCGATGTGTTCCGGCTGGACGAGTCCACGCCGCTGCGGCGCTTTTCCAAGGGCATGCAGAAGCACGCAGCCTTCTGGCTGACGCTGAGCATGCGGCCGGACTATCTGGTACTTGACGAGCCGGTTGACGGGCTCGACCCCGTCATGCGGCGGCAAATCTGGAGTTTGGCTCTCGAGGACGTGGCAGGCTACGGCACGACAGTGCTGGTATCGTCGCACAATCTGCGCGAATTGGAAGATATCTGCGACTATGTCGGCATCATGCACGAGGGGCGTATGCTTTTAGAGCGGTCGCTGGCTGATCTGCAGGATAATTTCGTCAAGGTGCAGCTTGTGACGGAGCATCCACTGCCGTCTTCGCTTCAAATACTGCATGAAAGTACGCTCGGACGGGTACAGACCCTGATCCTGCGCGGCGATCCGCAGACCATCGCAGACGAACTGGCTGCCAGCGCGCCGATGCTTTGCGACCTGCTGCCGCTGGGGCTGGAGGAGATCTTCATCTACGAGTTGGGAGGGACCGGCTATGACGTCAAAAATCTCGTGCTTTGACCGCGCGGTCTTCCGGCGGGCGCTGAAAAAAACTGCACCGGTCTGGATTCTGTACACGCTCTATGAACTGCTTCTGCCGCTGCGGCTGTTTTCCTTCTGCCGGGGCGTCTCGTCCTGCACGGACGACTTTCTTGTACAGATTGAAAAGACGATCCTGGGCTATGCGCGCATCAACGCTTCTCTGCTTCCGTTCCTGCTCGGCGGACTTCTGGCTTGGGTCCTGTTTTTCTGGCTGTTTCGGGCTGGCACCGCCTATTTCTACGCCGCACTGCCCGTGCGGCGCGAGACGCTGTTTCTGACGAATTATCTGACGGGCGTGCTGCTGTGCGCTGCGCCCGCGCTCTTGTCGTCGCTGCTTTTATGGGCGGTGGGCGCAGGCTTCGGCGCAGCGGCGTTCGTGCCCGCGATGCAGGTCTTTGCCGCGGCGATGCTGGGCTTTTTGCTGTTTTTCTCGTTTGCGGTGCTGGTCTGCTGCGTCGTGGGGCAGATGGCTGCGATGCCTATCGTATATGTGATCCTGAATTTTACGTTCTTTGTGCTCGAAACCATTGTGCGGCACCTGCTTTTCACGTTTGTCTATGGCATGCCCTACAGCCAGAGCAGCACCATGCAGTCATTCGCGCTGCACGCCACACCAGTGCTGGGACTGCTGCAGGGTGGCTTCCGCGTGCAGACGGACTGGCTCGAACGCGACGGCATGTATTATATGGAATACGCCCCGCGGCTTGAGGGCTGGAGTTATCTCGGCATGCTGGCTGTACTGGGCCTTGTGTTCGCGCTGTGCGCGTTCCTGCTTTTAAAGCACCGCGAGATGGAACGCAGCGGTGACGTAATTGCGGTCGGCTGGCTGCGGCCGGTGGCGCTGTATGTGTTCACGATCGGCTGTGCGCTGGTGCTCGGCGCGCTGATGGCGGAACTGTTTTCCAGCAATACGTCTCGGATAACTTCTGGTATGTGCTGCTGTTCTCGTGTGCGGGCGCGTTTCTGGGCTATTTCACGGGGAAAATGCTCCTGCAGAAGACGATCCATGTGTTCCAGTCCGGCTGGCTCGGACTGGGGGCCTGCTGCCTCGTGCTGCTGCTCGCCTTCGGTGCGGCAGAATTTGACCTGTTTGGCTATTCTCGGTATCTGCCGGAGCGCAGCGCGGTGCAGGCTGCCGGGTTGACGCATTACCAGTCGAACGGCCTCTATACCACGCAGGACGACGCGTTTATTCAGGATGTTCTCAACCTGCACACGGCAGCAGTCTCAGAAAAAAGCAAGCAGGAGCACCGCAGGCACGCGTATCAACTCGGTACCGATTACACGGAGCAGTTTTACATCACCTACCGCATGACGGACGGCACGCTCACCGAGCGCTATTACAGCATTGTCTACAGCGAAGCCGATCTGGAAGACCCGGACAGCCTCATTTCGCGTTTTTCCGCGCTCTATAACAGCCCCGGCAGTGTACTTATCCGCACGGGTTTTGATACGCCGCGCACGGAGAAAAACGTGCTCTCATGCTACGTCTCCTCCTTCGACACAGGCGAAAGCCTCGAACTGACAGGCCGCGACGCGTGGCGGGTCTATACGGCCTGTCTGGACGATATCAACGCGGGGCTCCTCGGCGCGGAGGACGTGAGCGGCTCCGGCAGCACAAAGGAAGCCGGCAATTACACACCCCTGAATCTGATTTTCACCGTCACCACGCAAGTTCCCGGCCAGACGGACAGTCTGTACATCGATTCTATTCCCCTCGCCGCCGAAGAAACTGTCCGTGCACTGACTGCTTTCGGCGCAGAGCCATATTGGCAAGCCGCCGGATAACGATAAACAGCCCCTGTTGAACGCCATTAGACGTTCAGCAGGGGCCTTTTGAATCAGCGGCTTATTTCAGATTTTCGTTATGAATCTCAACAAAAGCGTCAATGACGCGCTGGATGTGCTCCTTCTCCCAGGTCGGATGCAGGAACAGGTTGACGGTGCAGGCGCGCAGGCTCTTGGCTACGGGGCAGACGACACCTTCGTAGTTGATGCCCTTGGGGTTATACTCCTTGGAGCAGAAAGGGAACTTTGCCGTGCCGAAGCCGTTGAGCTCCTTGTAGGAACGCTCCTCATAGGCCTCCGGCCACTGGATGCCGTAGCACGGGATCTTGCGCTTCTTCATCTCGTTGACGAACGCGGGTGCGTCGATCTTGAGCGCGTCGAGGTTCAGCGTCACAGGATACCACCAGTAGGCGTTCTCACGTTCAGCAGTGTTGACCGGCAGCGCTTTCACGCCCTTGAGACCGGCAAACGCCTCATCATACATCTTGGCATAGGCCTTGCGGCGGGGCATATTCCAGCTGTCGAAGCGGGCAAGCTCATTGATGCCGCAGATGGACTGCACCTCGGTCATGCGGTAGTTGAAGCCGACGCGGGTGTGAATGTAAGGCAGGGCTTCTTCCAAGGCCAGCATATTCATTCTGGCTTTAACGTCGTAGCCATGGTCACGGAACGAGCGGCATTCCCAGCCAAGGTCTTCGTCCATGGTCAGAACCATGCCGCCCTCACCGGCGGTGGTAAAATGCTTGGACTGGCAGAAGCTGAAGCAGCCGACATTGCCGATGGTGCCGACGGAGCGGCCGTTATATTTGCCGCCGATGGCCTGCGCACAGTCCTCGATAACATAGAGGTTATGCTTCTTCGCAATGTCCATGATGCGGCCCATGTCACAGACGACACCGTACAGATGCACGACGACGATGCCCTTGGTGCGGTCGGTGATCTTGCGCTCAATATCGTCCGGGTCAATGGTGTGGTCTGGGGTCACGTCGCAGAAAACGGGGATCGCACCGGCCTGCACGATGGCATAGGAGGACGCGATGAAGGAATACGACGGGACGAGCACCTCGTCGCCGGGGCCGATGCCGAGGCAGGAAATGCCGATATGCAGGGCTGCTGTACCGCAGGAGCAGGAAACTGCCATGGTCGCGCCGGACCACTGACGGAATTTTTCTTCAAACTCCATGCCCTTCTTGCCGGTCCAGTAGCTGACAAGGCCAGAATCCAGCGCGTCGGCCATATCCTGCTTGGTCTTCGGGTCAAACTGCGGCCACATCGGGAAGCCGAGCTCGGCGACGCCTGCGCCGTTCATTGCGATTTCTTTTTTATCCATGTTCATGCACCTCATAAAAATCAGATTGTTTCACAGCGCTCCGGCTGCAACTCTTACAACTTCAACATACCGCGCGCAAATTATTTTGTCCACTAAAATAAATCGGAAAAGTTTATAAATTTGTACGCAATGGAGAAAGCGCGCCGCGTGCTTGTATTTTGCGTTTTGATATGCTAGATTAAATCCATATCGGAGCGAAGGAGGGCGTACCATGATTCAGATTCGGGCGGGCATGCCGTCGGCTTCGTATCAGCAGCATCTGAAGGATCAGAACGCGACGCTGCTGTTTGACCTTGTGCGCCGCCGCGCGCCGATCTCACGCGCGGAACTGACGAAGGCCTCCGGCCTGTCGGCGGCGACCGTGACGGTGCTGGTCGATGAGCTGCTGCAGGGCGGCTGGCTGGTGGAACTGGGCGTAGTTGGAAGTACCGCGCGTGGCCGGAGACCGATCAACCTTGCGGTCAATGCTGCGCGGGGCGCGGTCGCAACGCTTGAAATTCTCTCTGACGGCTCGATCCTGAGCGTCTACGATATCTGCCTGCACAAGCTGACGCAGACACGAAGCAGGCTTCCGGCAAGCACAAGCGCGCCGATCATCGCACAGCTGCGCGCACAGCTTGCTGCGCTGGGGCTTGCGGAGGAGCAGCTGCTCGGAATCCACATCCTGTATCCGGGCCTGATCGACGCCATGACCGAGCGGTTGAGTTTTTCCGCCGTGATCCGCAGCTGGCAGCAGTGTTGTCCGACGATCCTGCCTGATTCCCGGGCGGCGTTTCCGGACGCATATGTCATGTTGTCGAACAATGCTGCAGCTGTGGCATATTCTGCGTTTCTCCGGGATACGGAGCCGCCTCCTCTGCCGCTTCTGGTCATGACCGTACAGGAGGGCATTGACGCAGGCGCAGTCCTGCCGGGCGGACGCAGCATGCCGCTGGAAGCCGGGCATATCTCGATCGACCGCAATGGGCCGGTCTGCAACTGCGGAAACCGGGGGTGCCTCGAAACATTCTGCTCGACGACCGCGCTGTTTGCCCGCCTGCGGGCGGCTGGAATTCCCGTCAACTATCAGGATAACTACGGTTCTGACCCAAACGAGGCGGCGATTGCGGAGCTTGCGGTGGCCTTTACATCTGGCGACGAAGCAGTCACAGCCTGCCTGCAAAGCTATGGCAGAGATCTATGCTGCGCAATCGTGTCGCTGGTCAACCTGTTGGACGTGCGCGCGGTCCGGCTGGGCGGCTTCCCATATCTTTTGGGTGAGCAGTTCGCGGAGCTGCTGCGCAGCATACTCGCGGAGAAATTTCACATCCTGACCAGCACTGGAGCGCTGAATCTCCAGTTATTTGACTGCAAATACGAGGATGTCCGAAAGGCAGCCGTCTTGCAGACGCTTGAGGCAATCTTCTCGCGGCACTGATGATTTTAGAAAATATTGCTTCTGTAAAAATCAAATAGACATACTTTCGGCCAGCAGCCAATTCCGCTGCTGGCCGACTTTTATATGCACGATCTGCCCGACTTTCAATCGAGACGTTTTCATTTTCATAATTTACGAAAACTTCACAACTCCATGTGGCCTTTTTGTCGTTTTGCGGTGCGTATTGTTATAGGAGGATTTGGAGGACAAACCTATGAAGACAACCATCCAACAGCTTGCAGAATTTCTGACCGCCTGCCGCGGGAACTGGCGAAATGCCTGTTTCATCTCCTGCGGCGTCTGCAAATGTCATTCGCCCTGTTCTGGTTATTTGATGAGCGCAGATGCCGACGGCAAGCCTGTTTTGATTCCCGCTGCCGAATATGAACGTCTCACTGCGCAGCGG
>ERZ1027176.359-NODE-359-length-23386-cov-6.610475_pt1 | contig 23386 bp, 18 predicted proteins | sample MGYA00519248_ERZ1027176 | MGnify/ENA primary metagenome ERZ1027176 (study PRJEB26926, sample SAMN06164413) | human gut metagenome | biome: ENVO:00009003; feature: ENVO:2100002; material: ENVO:00002003 | host: Homo sapiens | place: USA | collected 2012 ...
CGAGATGCTCAGGAGTCTCGTGGGCTCGGAGATGTGTATAAGAGACAGCCGTGAACGCGGATGATGTTGTTATCATACTTGAAGCCATGAAGATGGAGAACGAGATATTCGCCCCCGCTTCCGGCAAGGTTATAGCCATAAACACCACCAAGGGCGCTTCCGTCAACTCCGGCGACTGCCTGCTGGTGATAGGCTAAGCGGCCCCGCTTTTGCCGATTCCGATTGAAAGGAGAGCAAAATGGGAGAAGCAATTCAAAGTTTTGTTGAAATGACCGGCTTTTCCATGATAGCCAACGATCCTAAGGTGCTTATAATGATAGCTATATCATTGGTGCTGATGTATCTGGCCATCGTGAAGAAATTCGAGCCGTTGCTGCTGCTGCCGATAGCCTTCGGTATGCTGCTTACCAATCTGCCCGGCGCGGAAATGTACCACCGCGAGCTTTTTGCCAGCGGCCATGTTGACTGGGCTAAGCTGAGCGACCAGGGAGGTCTTATAGACTATCTGTACCTTGGCATAAAGCTTGGCATTTATCCCTGCCTTATATTCATGGGCGTGGGCGCGGGCACGGACTTCGGTCCCCTCATAGCCAACCCCAAGACCCTGTTCATGGGTGCTGCTGCCCAGTTGGGCATATTCATTGCCTTCATGGGTGCCATCGGCCTTACCGCCTTGTTCCCCAATGCATTCAACTTTGGCGTAAGGGAAGCGTCCTCCATAGGTATAATCGGCGGTGCGGACGGCCCGACGGCAATATACGTAACGCTCAGGCTTGCGCCGCAGCTGCTTGGCCCCATTGCCGTTGCAGCGTATTCTTACATGGCGCTTGTTCCCGTAATTCAGCCGCCTATAATGAAGGCGCTGACCACAAAGAAGGAACGCCAAATATCCATGGAGCAGCTCAGGCCTGTTTCCAAAACCGAAAAGATAATATTCCCCATAGTTGTTACTATATTCGTGTCCCTGCTGGTTCCCTCTGCGGCTCCGCTTATCGGCATGCTGATGTTTGGTAACCTGCTCAAGGAATGCGGCGTGACCGAAAGGCTTTCCAAGACCGCGCAGAACGAGCTGATGAATATCGTTACCATATTCCTCGGCGTATCCGTCGGCGCGACTGCCACCGCTGACATATTCCTTACATGGCAGACTATAGGCATACTGCTTATGGGCGTATGCGCGTTTGCGTTCGGTACTGCGGGCGGCGTTTTGATAGCCAAGCTTATGAACAAGCTTTCTGGCGGCAAGATCAATCCGCTTATCGGTTCCGCGGGCGTTTCCGCCGTGCCTATGGCGGCGCGCGTGTCTCAGGTAGTAGGCCAGAAGGAAAAGCCCGGCAACTATCTGCTGATGCATGCCATGGGTCCCAATGTGGCGGGCGTTATAGGTTCCGCAATAGCTGCGGGCGTTCTGCTTTCGCTCTATTGGGTACACTGATATAACACAAAGCAACTTATCAAGGAGGAATCCGGATGAGCAAGAAAATATTTATTACCGACACTATATTGAGGGACGCGCATCAGTCCCAGGCAGCCACCCGTATGCGCACGGAAGATATGCTTCCCGCATGCGAAGTGCTGGACAGCATTGGCTATTGGTCCCTGGAGTGCTGGGGCGGAGCCACGTTTGACAGTTGCCTCCGCTTCCTCAACGAGGATCCGTGGGACAGGCTGAGGAAGCTTAAAAAGGCGCTGCCCAATACCAAACTGCAGATGCTTTTCCGCGGCCAGAATATACTGGGCTATAAGCATTATGCCGACGACGTCGTGGAGCAGTTCTGCCGCAAGGCGATAGAGAACGGCATTGACGTCATAAGGATATTTGATGCTCTTAACGACGTGCGCAATCTTGAATCCGCCATAAAGTATACAAAGAAATACGGCGGAATATGCGAACCCGCCATAAGCTACACCATCAGCCCCGTGCATAACGAGGATTACTTCGTTAAGGTGGCTAAGGAACTGGAGCAGATGGGCGCGGACGTTATATGCATAAAGGACATGGCGAATCTGCTGCTGCCCTATGATGCGTATTCGCTGATAAAGCGCATGAAGGAAGAAATAAGCGTGCCTATACATCTGCATACGCACAACACTTCCGGCACCGGCGACATGACTTATCTCATGGCCGTACAGGCGGGCGTGGATATAGTTGACTGCGCGCTCAGCCCCCTTGCAAACGGCACCAGCCAGCCCGCTACGGAGTCCCTTGTGGCAACGCTAAAGGGCACGGAGTACGACACAGGGCTTGACCTTGAAAAGATGGCCGTTGCCGCCAAGCATTTCCGCGGCGTTGCGCAGAAGCTGAAGGATGAAGGCTTCCTTGATCCCAAGGTGCTCAACGTTGATACGAACACGCTTATATATCAGGTTCCCGGCGGAATGCTTTCCAACCTTATCAGCCAGCTTAAGCAGCTGAATGCAGAGGATAAGTATTACGATGTGCTGGCGGAGATTCCCCGCGTACGCGAGGACTTTGGCTATCCCCCGCTGGTAACGCCTACCAGCCAGATAGTCGGCTCCCAGGCCGTGCTTAACGTGGTTTCCGGCGGAAGGTACAAAACCTTCTCTAAGGAATCCAAGGCCCTGCTGCGCGGCGAATACGGCGCACTGCCCGGAAAGGTGAATGAAGAAGTGCGCAAGAAGGCCATTGGCGATGCGGAAGTTATAACCTGCCGCCCGGCGGATCTGCTCAAGCCGGAGCTTGAAAAGTACCGCGAGGAGATAAAGGACGTTATGCGTCAGGAAGAGGACGTGCTGAGCTATGCACTGTTCCCGCAGGTGGCCATGAAGTTCTTTGAGCAGCGTAATAACCCAAAGCCCAAGGAAGAGCCTAAGGCGGAAGCCCCCAAGGCAGCACCGGCACCCGCGTCCGCGCCTGCAGTAGCGGCACCCGCGCAGAAGATGCCCATGCATCCCGAACTGCCCGCGAAGCACCTTTTCGTTGAGGATATAACGATAGGCCGCTGATAGGTAAAATCGAATAAATGACTGGATCCGCACCCGTGCAGCCGTAAAAAGCAGCGCAGGTGCGGTTGCTTTATAGCCGTTTGCGCCGAAAATTCAATACAATTATGGCAAAGCGGGAACCTGTATTGAAAGTGAGGGATTTTTTTATTATAATCCAAGCATGAATACCGCAATGATTGGGAGGTAAAGGATATGGCTGCGCAGAAGATAATGATTTGCGATGACCAGATAATGATACACGAAACCCTTGGCATGTATTTGGCAAACGAGGGCTTTGAACATATAAGCGCGATGGACGGCGAAGAAGCGTTGCAAAAATTTGAAACGGAGAAGCCTGATCTTATAATATTGGATATAATGATGCCCAAGCTTTCCGGCACGGACGTATGCCGTAAGCTTAGGGAAAAAAGCCGCGTGCCTATAATAATGCTAACGGCAAAGGGAGAAGAGATAGACAGGATACTTGGCCTTGAGCTGGGAGCGGATGATTACATAGTTAAGCCGTTCAGCGCGCGCGAAGTTGTGGCGCGGGTAAAGGCGGTGCTGAGAAGGCTTGCTATGGCGAAGGAGCAGCCGCAGCAGGTGCTTCGCTTTGACGACCTTGAGATAAACATAAACAATTATGATGTCCGTGTAAAAGGCGAGCGTGTGCCGTTCACGCCGAAGGAAGTGGAGATATTCCAGCTTCTTGCATCGCACCCGGGCAAGGTATATGAACGGGAAACGATACTTTCGCTTGTGTGGGGCTATGATTTTTACGGCGATACGCGCGCGGTGGATACGCAGATAAAACGCATACGCCAAAAGCTGCCTGCGGAGGGAACGGTAAACTGGAGCATAAAAACGGTTTACGGCGTTGGGTACAAGTTTGAGGTAAGCAGATAATGAAGCATACTTTGCTTATAAAAACCGTATGCCTTGTGCTGTTCACGGTTATATTGAGCGCCGCCCTTACGGCGCTTGTTTTTCGCTATGCGGGCATAAAGAAGTATGGTGAACTGAAAACGAAGGAACTTGTACCGAGGGCTGAGTTTATATCGAGCCGCGCGGCAGACCTTATGGAAGGGATACTGAGCCGCAAGGATTTTGAAAACATAGTCAATTACGATAGGCGCATATGGGATGCTGCGCCGTATCTTTATACGGCCGACGGTACACTTTTCGGCAGCATTACGAACGACCAGCTTGAGGCGAACACTAACATGATAGCGCCGTATCTTGCGGGCGTGCTTGCGGGCAGAGAGGTCAGCGCCGTGGTAATGATGGGCGGCAGCAGGGCCGGCGTCGTGGTAGGCGAGCCTATAACCGCAAGCGACGGCGCGATAATGGGTGCGGTGTTCCTGGTAAAGCCAATGGACGAGCTCAGCACGGGCTGGGGTAACCTTACTTCATCGCTGCCGCTTGCCATGCTTTTGGTGGCGCTTATAATGGTGCCGGTGGCGTACTTTGGATCGCGCGGGCTTACAAAGCCGCTGAATAAGATGAACGAAGCCGCCGTAGCCATGACAAAAGGGGATTTTTCCGTGCGGGCTATTGAAAAAGGAGACGGCGAGGTGGCGCGGCTGGGCCACTCCTTAAACGAACTTTCAAGCGCGCTCAGCGGCACAATAGGCGCGCTTACGTTTGAGCGAAACCGGCTGAAAAGCGTGCTTGACGGGCTGCTGGAGGGCGTTATAGCCGTTAACGAAAGCGGAAAGATAATTCAGTTCAACCCCGCGTCCGTAACGCTTATGGGTTGCGCACATGGCGAAAGCATAGAGGATTCGCCAATGTATGGCGAGCTCCATTCCATGGTTGAACAGGTGCTTTCCGACGGCGTGAGCCGCTGGACGGAACAAAGCTATAAGGAAGCCGTGCTGCGCTTCACTATATCCGCACTTGGCACGGACGGCAAGAACGAAGGCGCCATAATAATGATACAGGACGTTACGGAGGCGGCGCGGCTTGAGCAGACGCGGCGGGATTACGTTGCCAACGTGTCCCATGAGCTTAGAACGCCTATCGCATCCATACGCGGCCTGTCGGATGCGCTGTGCGACGGGCTGGTAAAAAAGGATGATGATAGGCTTAGATACTATGGTTATATTCAGCATGAGGCCATGCGCCTTTCGCGCCTGATAGACGATCTGCTTGAACTGAGCCGGCTGCAATCGGGCACGGTTGCCATAGCGCGCTGCAAAATGAGCGTGAACGATTTGATATACGACGTTGCGGACAGATACAGCACGATAGCCAAGGATAACGGAAAAACACTTTCCGTGTCCATGCCTGAAGGCGAGCATGAGGCGTACAGCAATCCTGACAGGTGCGAGCAGGTGCTCATAGCCCTGCTTGACAACGCCATAAAGCACAGCGCATCGGGCGAGGTTGACCTTAGCGTGGGCGAGGACGATGATAAATACACCATAAGCGTATCCAACCCCGGCGAAATAGCCGAAGCGGACATAGACCATCTGTTTGAGCGGTTCTATAAGGCGGACAGGGCGCATACAGGCGAAGGCACGGGCCTTGGCCTTGCAATAGCGAAGGAGATAATGGAGCTGATGGGCGAGCGCATATGGGCCGAAAGCAAGGATGGCCGCGTGGTGTTCAGCTTTACTGTTGCCAAGCGCCAAGGCACGGGAACGAATACGAACAAAGTGTGAAGTATACAGCAAATAGCTGCGGCAGGATTTGAAAAAAACTGCCGCGGTGTTATAATGTAATCAATGTATAAAATGGGAGGTAAAAAACATGAGCAGCGGCAAAATATTGATAGCTGACGACGACAGAAACGTGCATGAGTCACTTGGCATTTATCTTAAATCCGAAGGATTTGAAACCGTGGACGTATATGACGGTGCGGCGGCAGTAAGCGCGCTGGACGGCGACATTTCGCTTTGCGTTATGGACATAATGATGCCCATCATGAACGGCATTGACGCCTGCAAGGAAATACGCAAAAATTCGCAGGTGCCAATAATTATGCTCACTGCCAAGGGCGAAGAAATAGACAGAATACTCGGCCTTGAGCTGGGCGCGGATGACTATATCGTGAAGCCCTTCAGCCCGCGCGAGGTCGTGGCAAGGATAAAGGCCGTGCTTAGGCGCACAAGCGAACAGCAGAGTAACGACGACGGCCGCGTTACCTTAAACGGCCTTGTTATAGACATTAAGAGCTATACCGTCACATTAAAGGGGCAGCCGGTAATATGCACGCCGAAGGAAATAGAGATTCTTTATATGCTTGCTTCCAACCCCGGGCAGGTGTTCACAAGGGAACAGCTGCTTAATAAGGTTTGGGGTTATGACTTCGCCGGCGAAACAAGAACCGTGGATACGCATATAAAGCGCATCCGTGCAAAGCTTGACAACACGGGCCTTAATTGGTCGATAAAGACCATATACGGCGTTGGCTATAAGTTCGAGGTAGAATAAAACTATGCTAAAAAGCGTGTTTTTCCGCAGGCTTGTTATAATGCTGTCCGTCGCAATGCTCATTGCGGCGGCCGTTATGCTTGGCGGCTATGTGTTTCTGAGCAAGGATGTTTATGCTGACATAAAGCTGGACGAGCTGCACCCTTCGCTTGATGCGGCGGAGCAGCTTGCCAAGGAATACATGGCGGGCGAAATAGATAAAGACGTGTTTGAACGGCTGGCGGCAAAGCTGCTGCCGTCCAATACCGGCACGGTGCTTTACCTTGACGCGGAAGGAAACACGCTTTTTTATGTGGACAGCTTGCTTAATACGGATGCTGAGGGCGCGAAAAAACTGCTGTATGAGCAGATAGCTTCCGCTGAAAACGGTGCGGACGTTAAGCAGAACCGGCTTAGAATGAAAGAGGACAGCTCCGCCCTTGCGCTGGGCTGCCCAATATTCGACGACGATGGAAACATACTCGGCGCGGTGGTCATGCTCAGTTCGCTTAAACTCGTTACCAACGCAACGGGGCGTATGTCCATGCTCGTGCTTATGCTTACTACGATAGCTATACCCATTGCGCTGATTGCAATCGTTTGGCGTGCAAAGAACATTGTCGATCCGATACGCCGCATGAACGACGCCGCGAAGGCGATGGCAAAGGGCGATTTTGACATAAGGCTTGATGAAGATATTCCGGGTGAAGTCGGCGAACTTGCGGGTTCGCTCAATAACCTTTGCGCGGAACTTGACCATACTATTCGCCAACTCAGCAGCGAAAAGGGCCAGCTTGATCAGCTGCTGCAAAGCCTTACGGACGGCGTTGTGGCAATAGATGAGCACGGTACGCTCATACATTACAATTCCGCAATAATGCGCATGTTCGGTGCGGTCAGCGTATCAAAGCGCGAGGAATTGATATCCGATGAAAAGGTATGGAAGGTGTTTGACGAGGTTTTCAATTCCGGCAAGCCTCAGACCATAACCTACCCCATGGCTGGTGACAAGGTGCTGTGGATAACCATATCGCCTGTTGTAACGTCCAGCCGCGAACGCACGGGCGTTGTGGGCCTGTTTAAGGACATGACGGAGATGGAGCGGGTCGAAAAGCTCAGGCGGGATTATGTTGCAAATGTTTCGCACGAACTGCGGACGCCGCTCACCGCTGTAAGGGGGCTGCTTGAGCCGCTTGCCGACGGAATGGTGAAGGATGAAGCGGACAGGCAGCGGTATTATAAGATAATGCTGCACGAGGTGCTCAGGCTTTCGCGTCTTATAACGGACATGATGATGCTCAGCCGACTGCAATCCGGCACGGAATACATGGAGATAACCCGCGTGGATGTGAACGAGCTGGTGCAGGATATTGCAAGCGCGTATTCTTCAACGCTGGCCGATAAGGGCGTGAACTTAGTGCTTGACTGCCCGCGGCCGGTGCCCGATGCAATGACCGATCCGGACAGGATAGAGCAGGTGCTTGTTATATTGCTGGATAATGCCTCGCGCTACACGCCAAAGGGCGGCACCATAACAATATCCGCCCGCAATGCGAAGGAGAAAATACAGCTGTCTGTGACCGATACCGGCTGCGGCATACCTGAAAGCGATCTGCCGCATATATTTGAACGATTCTATAAGGTGGATAAGTCCCATAGCGAAGGCGGCACGGGGCTTGGACTGTCTATAGCGCAGTTCATAATGGAAAAGCTTGGCGAAACGATAAGCGTTGAAAGCGAAGTCGGCAAGGGTACGCGTTTTACGCTTACTTTGCAGCGCTATGTACGCAACGCCATAGCATTGGGGCCGGCGGGCGAAAAGCATACCCGCTACGGCGATGATGACGAAAAGGATGAATACGTTCCCAACAACGCCGATATTCAAGATGATGACGATGTGGTGGATGCGCATTACGAGGTTATAGAGCAGCCGCAGAAGGCCGAAAAGCCACAAAAAGCCGAGAAAACGCAAAAGGCGGAAAAAACGCAGAATAAAGCGGAAAGGCAGGGCAAACGATGAGCCTTTGCAGCATATGCCCGCGAAAATGCGCTGCTGACCGCGCAAAAGCTCCGGGCTATTGCGGCGCGCGCGAAAAGGCGCATATTGCCCGCGCCGCGCTGCACCGCTGGGAGGAGCCGATAATAAGCGGCGAACGCGGCAGCGGCACCATATTTTTCTGCGGGTGCAACCTTAACTGCATATTTTGCCAGAACTATAAAATTAACCACAGCGTGATGGGCATAGAGGCGGATGAAGAAACGCTTTGCCGCATAATGCTCGATCTTCAGCATCAGGGCGCGCATAACATAAACCTTGTTACGCCCGCGCCGCATGTGCCGCTGATAGCGCGCACATTACCACTTGCGCGCCAAACTGGGCTTACGATACCTGTAGTTTACAATACCAACGCATATGAAAACGTGCAAACGCTGAAAATGCTTGAAGGGCTTATAGACATATATCTGCCGGACTTTAAGTACGTCTCATCGTTGCTTGCAAAGAGATACAGCGATGCGGAGGATTACTTTGACGTCGCAGCGAAGGCGATTGCCGAAATGTACAGGCAGGTTGGGAACATAAAGCTGGATGAAAACGGCATGGCGGCTTCCGGCGTGCTGATACGGCACATGGTGCTTCCCGGCTGCGTTGACGATACGCGGCGGGTGCTGGATTATGTTTCAGCCAATTACCCGAAAAATGTCTATATATCGATAATGAGCCAGTATGCCCCGCCGAAGGACGATCTGCCCAGGCCCATCAATCGCCGCATAACAAAAGGCGAGTACGACAGGGCTTTGGATTACGCCATAAGCAAGGGCTTTGAAAACGTGTTCATACAGCAGCGTAATTCGGCAGACCTCTCATACACGCCGGATTTTGACGCGGACGTAATATTTGACCCAATAAAGCGGGCATAAAACCGGCAAAACAAGGGCAAATATGAACGGATTATTAACTTTAGTAATATTTGCTTAAAAAAGATTGCAAAGCGCAACATATAGTGTTACCATAACATCAGCGAAAGAAAGCGGGTCGTGACAATCGCAGTCATCTTCATTATTGTTTTCCTCCAACCATAAACAATCGGTGAATGGCGGGAAGGGGCAATCCGCAGTTCACCACCAATAGCTGACGACCCGAATCAAAGAGACTCTTAACATGGGTCTCTTTTTTTATGCATATGAATAACGGAACAAAACCGCTGAAGGGGGAACGGAAGCATATGGGGCGCATGAGGACGGCATTTAACGCGGCTATGGCGGCAATTGTGGCCGCGTTTATGGTAATAATGAGCATACAGGCGTATAAGGAGCTGTTTGTACGGGAGACAGAGCCGCCCGTGAAGCAGCGCACGGGCATAATAAACGTTTGGCATGTGGTTAAATACAAGCCGTATTACGGCAGCGTAAGCACAATAATGGCCGATGCCGCAAGAAAGCTTGAAAAAAAGGAATACGGAGTGTTTTACAGCGTGGAAGGAATGATGGAGGAGGAATACGCAAGGCGGATCGAACGCGGCGAAAAGCCGGACGTGATATCCTTCCCGGCGGGGCTTATAGATGCGGACGGGCTCAGCGAGCTTGACGCGGGGAACTATGCCGAAATAAGCGGCGAACTGCTGCGTGCGGGCAGCAGTGAAGGCAAGCTGTATGCAATACCATATGCGCAAAGCCCATGCGTGCTGATAGAGAACAACGAACTATCAAAGAAAATAGGAATAAACTTAGATGAAGGCAGCGTAGATGCGGCGGCTATATTTGCGGCCGTAAACGGGGCGGACGGTAGCATGATAAAGCAAAGCATATTGTCCGGCAGGGCGGAAAGATGGGCGCTTATCGGCGCGGAAGGCGAGTGCCTCGATACGGCGGCGTTTAAGGAGGGTAAGGCGGTGCTTTGCATAGACGATGTGCGTACGGCGCGCGAACTGAGCATGCTGAGCGAGCGGGGGAAGGGCTTTAACTATACCGTGCACGGCATAGCGGGTCAGTACGGCAACGCACAGCTTATCGCAATACCGTATACCGAGGACGAATGGGTGAAGGAACATGCCGAAAAGCTTATACAGCTTTTATTAACGCCAAAGTATAGCCTGAAGATAGCCCAAACGGGGCTTTATCCGTCGGCGCCATTTGAGGATAAGGCGGAGAGCGCAAGTCCTGTGGATGCGCAGGCGTTGCTCAACGGCGTGCCGTGCGCAAACGCATTTTTGCTGAACCGGTATAAGGACGCCATTGCGGAGGAAGCCGCACGCGCGCTTTCGGGCGATAGCGGGGCGAATGAGGCCATAGTTAAAAGATATGGCGAGCTTTTTGACTGAGTATTGTGAAAAGGGCAAAAATAAAGTAAAATTAAGTTGGTATAATACTGCTTGTTGGGAGAATGAGTAATGAAAGAACTGCCTTTTGAATTAAAACGGATGCTTGATGCGCTCGGTGCAAAGGAGAATGTGCCTATGGCGCAGTACACCTCCTTCAAAACGGGCGGCAGCGTGCGCATATTGGCTGAGCCGGACACGGCGGAGCATACTGCTGAGCTTATGCGCCTGATAGAGGCGGCTGGCGTAGAGCATTACGTTATAGGCAACGGCACAAATCTTTTGATAAGCGATAAAGGGCTTGATGCGATAGTTGTGCGCATAGGCGAGAAAATGGCGAACGTTGAGCGCAGCGGCCGCACGATAATCGCAGGTGCGGGTGCAAGCTATGCGGCAATGGCAAAGCAAAGCGTGCAATGGGGCCTGATGGGCCTTGAATGGGCGGCGGGCATACCGGGCACGGTGGGCGGCGCGGTTGCAATGAACGCCGGCGCATACGGCGGGGAGACGGCGGATGCGCTGAAAACCGTTACCTATGCGGAAAACGGCGCAATAATAAAAGAAACCGTGGATAAAACCGCGTTTGGATACAGGCTGAGTCCGTATTGCGCGCCGGAACGCATAGTGATAGGGGCGGAGTTTGAACTGAACGACGATGACGGCAGCGCATACGAAAAAATGACGGACTACAATAAGCGCAGGCGCGAAAAGCAGCCCATAAACTATCCCAGTGCCGGCAGCGTATTCAAGCGGCCTGAAGGCCACTTTGCAGGCGCATTGATAGAACAGGCCGGGCTGAAGGGAACGCGCATAGGCGGCGCGGAGGTCAGCACGCTGCACGCGGGTTTTATAATAAACGCAGGTGGGGCAACATCGCGCAACGTATATGAGCTGATACGATTAGTGCAGCAAAAGGTGAAGGAACACAGCGGCGTGCAGCTTGAAACGGAAGTAAAGCTGCTTGGTGAATTCTAAGGAGGAACGGATGGAACTTATAATAGTCACAGGCCTGTCCGGCGGAGGAAAAACGCAGGCGCTCAGGTGCCTGGAGGACATGGGCTATTTCTGCGTGGACAATCTGCCGTGCGCAATGGTGGGCGGATTTGTGCAGCTTTGCCGCGATTCAAAGCCGCCCGTTGAAAAGGCCGCCGTGGTTATAGACAGCCGCGAAAGCGTTTTCGCCGGGGAGGTGCAGCAGGCGCATATGCAGCTATGCATGCTGCCTGTCAATTTCCATATATTGTATCTTGAATGCCGCGACGGCGTGCTTGAACGGCGCTATAACGAAAGCCGCCGCCCGCATCCGCTTAACCGCGACATACGCGAAGGCATAAAGGAAGAACGCGAGCTGCTCTCTTTCTTCCGCGACAGGGCGGAATACATAATAGACACGAGCGACTTAAAGCCGATGGAACTAAGAAGAAAGCTTGAAGAATACTTCAACGGGGATAAGAAGGCCGAGTTCCAGTTGATAATAGAAAGCTTTGGCTATAAGCGCGGTGTGCCGTTTGAGGCGGATATGGTATTTGATATGCGCTTCAGCCCAAATCCGTTCTATGAAGCGGAATTGAGAGGGCTCAGCGGCAGGGACAAGCCTGTGCGGGACTTTATTGAGGCGGACGAGACATACGAAAGCTTTATAAACCAAACCGAAGCGATGCTGAGGGAGCTTATTCCCGCGTTTGTAAAGCAGGGCAAGCGCAGGCTGCTCGTGGCCTTCGGCTGCACGGGCGGCAGGCACCGTTCCGTATGCGCGGCGGAGGAAATGCACAAAAGATTGAAGGACAGCTACTCGTCCCGCCTTATACACCGCGATGCGGGCATAGAGGCGGCGGACATACAGGAGCGCACAGGGGGAAAGGGAGAAAGCTGATGTCTTTTTCATCCATGGTAAAGGACGAATTGGTCGGCATAAAAACGCAAAGCCGCGAAGAAAGGCTTAGCATATTGTGCGGCCTGACGCATACCGCGGCGGCGGTTACGCTGGGCCGGGGCGGATTGGGCATAGAATACGTGAGCGAAAGCGAAAACGTGGCGGAGCTTGCCCGCGCACTAACGGCGGAGCTGTATGGCCTTAACGCTTCGTTTTCCACCCGTAAGCAGGAAGGATTGAAGCGCAGCAGCATAATCGTGCATGTTTCCGGCGAAGGGTGCAGGCAGCTGCTTATTGATTGCGGCAGCCTGCCAAATAATGACAACGAGGATTTTCAGCCCGGCAAAATACCCGAAAGCATGGCCGAAAGCGACGAGCGCATGCGCTGCCTGCTGCGCGGCGCATTCCTTGGCGGCGGCTCCGTGAGCGATCCCAAGAAGGGCTATCATCTTGAAATAGTCACGCGGCAGGAGAACTTTGCGGACACTTTGCGCGCCGCGGCGGAAGGCTACGGCATCCGCGCCAAGGTGACGGCAAGGAAGGCGAACTATATTTTTTATCTTAAGGAAGGCGAAAGCGTATCCGATTTTCTCAGCCTTGTCGGCGCAATGAACGGCACAATGGAATTTGAACAGATACGCGTGCTGCGCTTCATGGCGAACGACATAAACCGCCGCACCAATTTTGAGGATGCGAATATGCAGAAGGCGGCTATGGCGTCCGCCCAGCAAAGGATGGATATACAGCTTATAATAAAAGAACAGGGCATAGAAAGCCTTGGCGATAAGCTTAGGCAAACGGCGGAAGCAAGGATAAATAACCCCGAAGCTACGCTGACAGAGCTTGCGAAGGAGCTGGACATAACAAAATCCTGCCTTACGCACAGGCTTAAAAAGCTGTCCCAAATGGCGGAAGATATACGCCTTCACGGCAGCGGGGCAATGGAAGGAACGGGAGAGGAGAATATATGAGCGGTTTTACGCATCTGCATGTGCATACGGTATACAGCCTGCTTGACGGGGCGTCCAAAATACCGGCGCTTGTTTCGCGCGCGAAGGAACTGGGCATGGATTCCATTGCCATAACAGATCACGGCGTGATGTACGGCGTGATAGATTTCTATAAGGAATGCACAAAGCAGGGCATAAAACCAATACTCGGCATGGAGGCCTATGTTGCGCCGGCCTCGCTTTACGATAGGGAGGGCGTAAGGGAATATAACCACCTTATTTTGCTTGCAAAGAACCAAATCGGCTATAAAAACCTTATGAAACTGAGCTCCATAGCTTTTGTGGACGGGTTTTATTATAAGCCGAGGATTGATTACGATATACTTGAAAAGTATCACGAAGGGATTATCTGCCTTTCCGCGTGCCTTGCGGGCAGCATACCGCAGGCGCTGCTGAACGGCCGCTACGATGATGCGCATGCGCTTGCGCTCAGGCTCAAACGCGTATTTGGCGATGATTTTTATATTGAACTGCAAAACCACGGCCTGCCGGAACAGCTGGAGGTGCTGCCAAAGCTTGCAAATTTGGCGCGGGAGCTGAACATAAAGGCCGTTGCCACGAACGATATCCATTATGTGGACAAGGCTGATGCCGAGGCGCAGGACCTTCTGCTTTGCATACAAACGGCTAAATACGTGGACGATGAAAACCGCATGCGTATGAGCGCGGATGAGTTCTATCTTAAAAGCGAAGAAGAGATGCGTGCCGCGCTGAAAGGATATGAATATGCCGTTGAAAATACGCGCGAGGTTGCGGATAAGTGCAACGTGACCATTGCCTTTGGCGAAAGGCATCTGCCAGGCTTTACAGCGCCAGACGGCATGGATAATTTTGAATATCTTAAAAAGCTTTCCGAAGAAGGGCTTGTGCAGAAAATGCCCGATGCCGACGACGCTGCGCGTGAGCGGCTGAACACGGAGCTTGAAATAATCCGCAAAATGGACTTTGTAGACTATTTCCTTATAGTGCGGGACTTTGTGGCATTTGCGCACAGCAAGGGCATATCGGTGGGCCCCGGCAGAGGAAGCGGCGCGGCGAGCCTTGTGGCATATTCGTTGGACATTACGGACGTTGACCCGCTTTTGTACGACCTTCCGTTTGAACGTTTCCTTAATCCGGAGCGCGTATCCATGCCGGACTTTGATATAGACTTCTGCGTTGAAAGGCGGCAGGAGGTAATAGACTACGTTGTTGAAAAATACGGCAAGGATAACGTGTCCCAGATAATCACGTTTTCAACCCTTGCGGCAAGGGCGGTTGTGAAGGACGTTGGCCGCGCGCTGAGGGTGCCGCTGCAGGACGTAAACAGAATAACCAAGCTTATCCCAAGGACAGTCGATATGACGCTGAGCAAGGCGCTTGAAGTATCGGCGGAGCTGAAGGAGCTTTACGATAACGATCCGATGGTGACAAAGCTTATAGACCTTTCCTTAAAGCTCGAGGGCCTGCCAAGGAATCCCGGCACTCATGCGGCGGGCGTTGTTATAAGCGCGGAGCCTATAAGCGAATTTGTGCCGCTTCAGCGCAACGGGGACATTATTACAACTCAGTTTTATAAAGAAATTATAGAAGAACTGGGCCTATTGAAGATGGACTTCCTTGGGCTAAGAACGCTTACCGTAATACGCGATACGCTTGATTTTATACGGGAGCAGGGCAAAAAGGTACCTGATAAGGAGCTTAAGGACTATACGGACAGGCGCGTATATGAAATGATATCCGCGGCCGATACGGACGGCGTGTTCCAGCTTGAATCCGCGGGCATGAAGCAGTTCATGCTGCAGCTTAGGCCAGGCTGCCTTGAAGACCTTATCGCGGGAATTTCGCTTTTCAGGCCCGGCCCAATGGACCAGATACCCAAGTATCTTTCCGGCAAGAACCATCCGGATCAGGTAACGTATCTTAGCGAAAAGCTTCGCCCCGCGCTTAAAGCAACGTATGGCTGCATGGTATATCAGGAGCAGGTCATGCGCATTGTGCGCGACGTTGCGGGCTATTCGATGGGTCGCAGCGACCTTGTGCGCCGCGCAATGGCAAAAAAGAAGCACGATGTTATGCAGAAGGAAAGGCATAACTTTGTGTACGGCATAGAGGAGAACGGCGTTGTAAGTGTGCCGGGAGCCGTGCGGAACGGCGTGGATGCGGACACGGCGAATAAAATATTCGACGCTATGGCGGACTTTGCCTCCTATGCGTTTAATAAGCCGCACGCGGCATGCTATGCCGTGCTTGCGTACAGAACGGCTTATCTTAAAGTATATTACCCGGTTGAATTCATGACGGCAATGCTGAATAGCTTTATCAGCAATGTCGACCAGCTTGCGGGCTACATAAGCACCGCGCGCCGCATGGGCATAACAGTGCTGCCGCCGGACATAAACAAAAGCCGCGAAAAATTCAGCGTGGAGGATGGCAAGATTCGCTTCGGCCTTGCGGGCATACGCAACGTGGGCGAAGGGGCGATGAAGGATATTATAAAAGAGCGCGATTGCGGTGGAAGCTTCAAGGATTTCATGGACTTTGCAAACCGTGCGGGGGATATAAACAAGCGCATGGTGGAGGCCATGATAAAGGTCGGCTGTTTCGACAGCACAGGCGCTAAGCGTTCCCAGCTGATGGCGGTGTACGAGAAAGCGCTTTCGCTTGCCGCGGGGGACAGGAAGCAGGCCGCGGCGGGGCAGATGAGCCTTTTTGACCTTGGCGGCGGGGAAAGCATAAGAAGAAGCTTTGTTGAGCTGCCTGATATTGCGGAATTTGCGGAAGCGGAAAAGCTTGATATGGAGCATGAAACGCTCGGCATATATCTTAGCGGACATCCGCTCAATGACTATGCGGATATACTTGCCGTCCTTCCGGACACGGCCGCTAAGCTCAGCGGTAAAAGCGGCGAAGAAAATGTTGAAATAGGGCCGCAAGAGGGTGACAAAGTAAAAATTGGTGGTATAATAACACACGTTCAAAGAAAACTTACGCGCTCCGGCAGCGGAATGATGGCGTATTGCACGCTGGAGGACACCACGGGTTCAATAGAATGCATGGCTTTCCCGTCGGTGTTCACAAAGTATTCAAGCCTTTTGAACAGCGATTCAAAGGTGATAATTTCCGGCAAGCTGAACGTGCGCGATGAGCAGGAGAACATGATTTTGATAGACGATGTGCAGCCGCTTATGAAGCGCAGCGCATCGGAAAAGATTTACCTTAGGCTGGATACGCAGGACAAGCCGCTTATGGACAGGCTTATGAGCGTGCTGCGCCGCTTTCCCGGCAATGTGCCCGTAATACTGCATGACCCGAACACCAAGCGTACGCAGCTTGCGCCTAAGGAATTGTTTGTTAATCCCTCCGGAGCCGTAAAGGATGTCCTTTGCGAACTTCTGGGACAAGATAATGTAAAAATCAAAAAGGGAGAATAGTTTTTATGAAAAAGATCGGAGTACTTACAAGCGGAGGAGACACGCCGGGCATGAACTCGGCAATTCGCGCCGTGTTTAAGGAAGCGGATGCACGCGGAATGGACGTTATGGGCATATTCCATGGCTACAAGGGCCTGATAGAGGGCCGCATACGCCAGCTTACCCATGAGGATGTGGCAAACGTTATGCATAAGGGCGGCACGGTACTAAGGACCGCGCGCAGCAGCGAATTTATGCAGGACGGCGGCTTTGAAAAGGCGCTGAACATGCTGCATGCATACGATATAGACGGCCTTATAATAATCGGCGGAGACGGCAGCTACCGCGGCGCAAAAAAGCTTTATGAAAACGGCATAATGACAATCGGCCTGCCCGGCACCATAGATAACGACATGGGCTATACCGATTTTACTATCGGCTTTACCACGGCCGTTAACACTATAACCGATGAAATATACAAGATACGCGATACCATGCGCGCGCATGACCGCGTGGGCGTGGTTGAAGTCATGGGCCGCAACTGCGGCGATATCGCGCTGTGGTCCGGCGTAGCCGGCGGCGCGGACATGATAATTGTGCCCGAAGTTCCCGTGGACTGGGAGGACTGCGCAAAGCAGCTTGTAAAGAACAAGCTGCGCGGCCAGCTTACAAGCATTGTTATAATAGCCGAAGGCGCAGGCAGGGCGGAGGATTTTGCCCGCTTTGTGAACGAGCATACGGACGTTGAGGCCAAGGCCATAGTTCCCGGATACATACAGCGCGGCGGCAACCCCACCGCATTTGACAGGGTGCTTGCGGCAAGGCTTGGCCAGCGCGCGGTCGAGCTGCTTGCGGACGACATAGGCGGTCGCGCCGTTGGCATAAAGGATAACAAGATAATTGACGTGAGCATAGAGGAAGCGGTTGAAATGCCGGATCGCTTTGATGAAAAGCTGTTCCGCTTCAATTCCGTGCTTGCAAGATTTTAATATGTAAAGGATACGCGCAATGACTAAACGGATGAAAACAGCCGGGCCTGTGAACCGGAACGATGATATTGCATTGAAGATAGATTCCCTCGGTTCCGAAGGGCAGGGCGTTGGCCGGTATGAAGGCCTGGCGGTTTTTGTGCCGTTTGCGCTGCCGAATGAGCATGTTAAGGCACATATAATAAAGGCGGCGTCAAATTATGCCGTGGGCAAGCTTACAGCCGTGGAGGTTCCAAGCAAGGACAGGCGGGAGCCGCGCTGCTCCTCCTTCACGCGCTGCGGCGGATGCAATTTGCTGCACATGGATTACGCGGCGCAGCTTGAATACAAGCGCAATGTTGTGGCGAACGCGCTTATGCGCATAGGCAAGGTAGCCTCACCGCATGTTAAGCGTACCATCGGCATGGAGCATCCTTATCATTACCGCAATAAGGCTGCGTTCCCGTTCGCGATGGTTGATGGGCGCATGTGCTTCGGCTTTTTTGCCCCGCGCAGCCATAGGCTCGTTCCGATAGACGGCTGCCTTATTGAAAACAGGGCGCTGTATAACGTTGCGCAGGCCGTGCATTGCTGGGCGGAAGAAAACGACATTGCCCCATACGACGAGCAAACAGGCGGCGGCACGCTGCGCCACGTTGTGGGCAGAATAACCACCACGGGCGACATTATGGCCGTTATAGTGACCAAAGGGCAGCCGAAGAAGCTGAACGCGCTTGTGGATAAGCTGACGGAGCGCTGCGAAGGGCTGAAGTCAATAATACTCAACCGAAACGACGAAGCCACAAACGTTATCCTTGGCGATAAGTACGAAACGCTTTGGGGGGACGATACGCTTACGGAGGAGCTTTGCGGCTTCAAGTTTGAGATAAGCGCGGCGTCTTTCCTTCAGGTGAATCCTATACAGACGGAGAAGCTTTATGCTCAGGTGGAAGCGTTTTTTCCCGAGCGGGACGGCTTTGAGGCGATGGACGTATACTGCGGCGCAGGCACAATATCGATGGTCATATCCAAACACGCGTCCCATGTAACGGGCATAGAGAACGTGCCGAGCGCGGTGGAGGATGCACGGCGCAACGCGGCCATGAACGGCGTTACAAACGCGGACTTTATATGCGCCGATGCGGCTGCCGCGCTGCCGGAGCTTATAGCCAAGGGCGCAAGGCCCGGCGTGATAGTTCTCGATCCGCCGCGAAAGGGCTGCGATAAAGCGGTGCTCGATGCGGTGACGGCAAGCGGGGCTGAGCGCATAGTCTACGTTTCCTGCGACCCAGCCACCCTCGCGCGCGATGTAAGCATACTTACCCAGTCCGGCTATTCCCTCCAGTCCGCCCAGCCTGTGGATATGTTCCCGCAGACTGCGCATGTGGAAACGGTTGTCTTGCTTTCCAAGGGTGAGGTCGACTCGAAAAAGATTCGGGTTGAGTTCTCTTTGGAAGATATGGATATGTCCGAATTTCAGGATGGGGCAACCTATCCGCAGATCAAGGAGTATGTGTTGGAACATACCGGGTTAAAGGTGTCCAGCCTTTATATTTCTCAGATCAAGAGAAAATGCGGGCTGGAAGTAGGTAAAAACTACAACCTGCCGAAATCCGAAGATTCCAGACAGCCCCAGTGTCCGCCGGAAAAAGAGAAAGCAATCCGAGAAGCATTCAAATATTTTGGGATGATCTAACATCCCGCAAAATGGAGGTTTCTTATGGATAGATTGATTTCTTGTGAGTTTAACATGGACACTGCTTGCGTGGAGCTGAAATTTTTAGATGGCAGCATGATTGCCATTGATACGATTGCGGTTGAGAATGAGGTTGCCGACAATCTGTATCAGCGGTCGGAGCTGGACTGGCTAATCTATAACAAGCCGCTGGAATATGCACAGCTTGTGTTTGGCGGTGATTTAGAACGGTTTGTGCAAGGCGTATCGGAACATCAGTTGATGGATTGAACTGAATAAACATAGCGCAGCCCACCGGTCAAAATGATCGGTGGGCCGTGTTGTTTCTAACAAGGTTTTAAATTGTAAACTGGAACTCCACACCCGTCTTCGTGTTTCGGACAGAACACTTGCCGCCGTGCAGTTCCACGATATTCTTCGCAATAGCAAGACCAAGTCCCGTGCCGCCGCCGGAGCGGGATTCGTCCACTCGATAGAAGGTGTCCCATACCTTTGCCAAAGCCTCGTTGGACAGCGGCTTACTGTCATTTTCGATGGAGAATGTGGTTTTACCACGATTGTTCTGAATCCGTACTGTGACACTGCCACCGGCGGGGGTGTACTTGACTGCATTGGTCGCAAAATTCTCAACCACCTGTGCAATTCGATTCTCGTCCGCAACGACGGTGCTTTGCTCCGGGAACTCGTAGCTGATCTGCAGTTCCTTTGCCTCTGCCGCCATTTGGAGTTTCTCGAAGATGGCTTTCGTAAGATCGGCAAGCGAAAACTCATCCCGTGAGAGCTTCACTTTACCCGCTTCAAGTCTGGACAAATCCAGCATCTCCAAAACCATACCGTCCGTTCGCTCGGCTTCCGCAAGGATCACATCCACATACTTATCACGTTTGTCTTCTGCAATGTGTTCCTTCAGTCCCTCTGCATAGCTGTGAATCACCGCCAGCGGAGTCTTCAGTTCGTGGGCAATATTAGAGGTCATCTGACGACGGTTTTCCTCAGCTGCTTTTGCATACTCAAGTGCCGTGTTCAAGCGTGTAATCTCGTTTCTTTGCATCCGGCTCTTATCGCTATGCTTGGCGAAACCCTCTTGTAGCAACTTGCTTTCATACCAAGCTTTTGACATTTCCGGATATAGGTAGTTCTTCTCTTCTTCGCTCATCAGCGCTTCTCCAACCGATAGGACAGGTTGGATTAAATGATTTTTTATTATGGAGCGTAATACGAACACAAGTGCCACTGCAATAAGAAGTGTAATTAAGTACACAACGCTCAGTTCGCCAAATGCGGTGCGCCAAGGAGAGCAGTACACGACACTCACGGTATAAAAATGGAGATCAGGCGCTTCTTCTGCATAGGCAGCCTCCCCATAATAGTATGGGTCATAATAGGTTTCTCCATCGAAGCTGTGACAGTAGTTCACACTTGGGATTAAAAGGTCAAGGCCATCGTAGAAAGTCAAATTCTTTGCTCCGGCAGCCAGTTCCGGTCCAAGTTTGGCAACAAGGGAAGCTACATTTTCATAGTCTGTTCCTTTGTACGAAAAAGCAGGAGATATCTCATTATAGCAAACATCAAACCAATCAGAGTAGAATACAACAACGTCCTCACTGGATAAAGCGTCAGAGGCATCTTCGTACATGGTGTTCCATTGAAGATCGTAATCCTCTACGATGCCGGAAACGGTATACTGACCACTTCCCTTTGAATCTAAGGCATGCTGGAATTCGTCCCAATCGATATATTCAATTTTGATGGGTGTGAACTCGACACCATCAAAAGTCCCGGTAAAGCGCATTGCGGCAGCATCGAATGTCAGATCGCTGTTGCTGAGTATCTCCTTACCTTTCTCAGTAAGCATTTCTCTATCAAAGAAAGCACGGGCATTATTCCCGGATCTTTCCTCTCGATTATCCCATTGGTTTTCTGTCAAATACTCGAAGTAAAAGAAATCCGACCAACTACATTCAAGAAGATTTCCTCCTGCATCATAAACAGCAGTAGCAGAATATACCTTGTTGCTGTTTGGCCGCTTTAGAAATCCATCATCTTCACCAACTATAAATCTCGCACCATAAAAAGTATCTGCATGTCCGCCGTCGTCTACCGCCTCCCACCGGCGATTTGCATCGTAGTTCGCATAACTGAAATCAAAACCTTTCCCCAACCAGTGTTCAAAGCTTCGAGTTGCGATGGTAGATGCAAAATCGCGATAGCCATTTAGATATCTTGTGGCGGCATACTCAGCAGTAACGGAGGTCAAGCAGAACATTCCTGCTCCCCAAATTACAAACAATGCGAGGGAAAGTAGGCAAGTAATAGCTGTCAGAGCGGTACGCTGTTTCTTTTTCCTTGCTCTGATTAGACCAACCACGATGATGGCGACAGCCAAAACAACCTTTACAATTCCTTGAAACAGTTTATCCTGTACTAATTCCCAAATAATGCTTTCACCAGAATAATAAGCTACAAGGTCTTTCCCGATTGTTGCATAATTGCGGAAATCAACAATCGCCCAGATTAGGAAAAGAGCTGATGCAATCCAATAGCCTTTGGAGATTTTTTTCATCGTCACCCCTCCAATCTATAACCCGCCTTAATAACGGTCTTGATGCATTCGGCATAGTCGCCAAGTTTTTCTCTCAATCGCTTAATATGGGTATCTACAGCCCGAGATTCGCCCTCGTAGTCGTAACCCCAGCACTTAACCAGAAGTTGCTCACGGCTCATGACAAGGTTTTTATTCTGCATCAGGCAGCGAAGGAGAGCAAACTCCTTCGGCGTCAAAAAGACTTCCTTGCCTCCAGCATAAGCTCTGCCTGCAGTCAGCTCCAGAGTGATCCCGCTGACCTCCATCCGGTCACCGGCAAGGACACTGCGCTGATTACGCTTGATGAGTGCCATGGTTTTTGCGTAGAGCACAGACATGGTAAACGGCTTCGTAACATAGTCATCTGCGCCGAGTTCATAACCCAGCAGTTTGTCCTCCTCGTCTGAAAGGGCTGTGAGGAAAATGATGGGAACATCGTTTGTTCTGCGCACGGCACGGCAGACGGAAAGCCCATCCAGCTCCGGCATCATAATGTCAAGCAAAACTGCGTCAAATTCATTTTCATCAATCAGCTCAAGCGCCTGTATTCCGTTGCTTGCTTCAACAGGCAGTTCTCCCTTGCTGCTGAAATAGTCACACAGGATTTCCCGCAACTTGGCCTCATCTTCTACAATCAAAATCTTACTGTTCATAATACTTTTCCTCCTTTCGCCCTTACTGTACAACACCGATTTGTATTCTCTGTGTCAAAAGAAATGATTTTTAATATTTATAAGCTTATTCAAACGCTACCGTCGTTTCCTTTGGCAGCTTCTCATTCTCGCAGCTCAAAAGGTAGGATATTACCTTGTTGGCAAAGCGGTTTGTTTTCATGGTATCCCAATCGGCAAGTCGGATAATCTCCGCTGTGCCGTTTTCAAAATCCAAGGAAATCTCACCCCATTCGCCGTTGCAGTCTGCCTGGTATTCGTAGATTGCGGTGGCGATTTTCTTTTTTCGCTTGGTTTTGGACACCTGTTTCAACCGGACAGCATGGAGCGCACCTTCGGCAACCAACAGTTCCGTCAGCTTGTCCACTGCTCTGCGGTAGGCTCTCTCTGCACCGCTGGCTGTGCTGCCCTCAAACATAACTGCCAGTTCCTCAAAAGTGGGGCGGCCTTTCCATGAGCCGACACGCCCGCAGGTCATGCAGATCGCCAGCCGCTTTTCGAGCAAGGTCTGCT
>ERZ1027176.458-NODE-458-length-19855-cov-7.797071_pt1 | contig 19855 bp, 18 predicted proteins | sample MGYA00519248_ERZ1027176 | MGnify/ENA primary metagenome ERZ1027176 (study PRJEB26926, sample SAMN06164413) | human gut metagenome | biome: ENVO:00009003; feature: ENVO:2100002; material: ENVO:00002003 | host: Homo sapiens | place: USA | collected 2012 ...
ACTCAGCGCGAAAGACCGCGCGATCCTCGGTCATACCTACGGCGTGTTCGGCTACGAAAAGCTGTCCGCGGACGAGCTTGGCCTGCGCGAAATGCTCTCGACGGACGGCGTAACAAAAGCAAGAAAAGCCGCATTGGAGCGTCTGCGCAGCCGGTACCCCGGCAGCGGCCTGCACCTCTGGCGGGATGTGTATCATTCGCTAAAAGATATTTCAGATATCTGACAAAGATACTGTTTCTCAGCAGAGTTTTACAGACGCGGTATTCAAAAAGAGAAGGATCAGAGGAAAAATCCTCTGGCCCCGATAATTTATTCGCGCGGATATGAAGTATTTATCAGCGGCATCTGTCTAAAAAAGCCCTCAAAAAGCTCTGAAGAGGGCAGCATGAAACAAATTTAAAATAGTCAAAAGATCCACTAAAAACTGTGGATCTTTTGTGTTGCAAGGGTATGATTGTGTGCTGGATTCTAAAGAAATCTGACATTTGCCCCACCCATGCCGAGCGCGGTCTTGATGCCGATGCCGCTGTAATCTGCCCAGAGCAGGATGGCGCGCCACAACTCCGCCAACGGAACAGGAAGTCTGGAGTCCAGCGTAACCTTTCCGACAAATGCCGGAATATATACATTCTTTAGATGATATCGAACGGATTTCAATGTATAATCGCGGATATAAATGCCGCTTTCCAGCATACACAGTGCGTCCGGGTCGCAAAGCGGATATTCCTCACAAAAACTGTTCCAACGATTCACAAGACTTTGCAGAATCAGCTTTTCCTGTGGAAAAATCACATAGCGTCCGTTTTGCTTGAACGAAGCGGCGCTCCGAAACTGAATTTCCATGCACGAGGAGGCAATCTGGCGTGCCTGTCGGATGATGTCTTCAAATTGAATCTCTGTTTTTGGCAGTTTGGAAACAACAGAAATCTCACCTGTGTGCAAGGAAATCGTTTCAATCGATTCTATCGCCGGAGCAAACAGCGCAGAAGCCTCCGTGCTCAGAAGATGGATATTCCATATAGACGTATCCTTTTCTTTATCAAACGTTACGAACTGAGAAATCGGGTGGTCCTGCTGACTGTGAAGCGCTTCCGCTGCGGCAGAAGGAATCTGCGTCAGCAACCACGCATACAGCTTATAGCCATCCGACGGCATAAGCCGGGCGGACAGTTCTAACTGGTAAGTCGTTATCAAGAGAGCTTCACCTCGCACAGACCATATGGATACAATTCACCTTCGTAAAGCGCATATTTTATAGTTCTCGGCGAGATACCATCCGCGCGGTCTTCTTCGTGTCGGTGCTTGCGGAACGAGCGGCTCAGCTCGTTGATTGCCGCTTGCAGTCCGTCCTTTTCGCCGAGGTACGGATATGTAAGCGTTTTGGAAAAGAAGCCCACGCCGCCGCCCAAAAAGAGCGTGTTGTCATAGGAAACTTCTGCCGCATGACGCGGCGCTGTAAAATGGCGCAAATAGGCTTCGTAGAAGCTAGCAAACGTCCGAACGCTGTTCATCAGGCTTTCTGCCGTAATTTTCTGATGCAATACCGACTGATCGAGCGTCAGTTTAAAATGAAGCTTCGTTCCGGGACGGATGCACTCGCGGCAGAGGTTGATCCGGTGCGTCTGCCCATCCGGATCTGCATCTATTTTACCGGCGAGGATCATGCAGGTGTCGCTGACTGGCAGGCTGTCCGAAATGCTGAGGCCGCGCAGGATACTGTTCACTGCGTCATCCAGCACAGCGCCGTTTCGATCCTTCTTGAGTTTCAGCGTATGGAGATATGTCCCTTCCGGAAAGCCCTTGCGCGTATCGCCAAACGCAGAATGCGGAGAATTGTCCGAAAGAATCCAATCAGTAAGAATCGCGGTACGGAGCGCACCTTTTACACTGCTTCCGGGAACATAGACGCGGCCGTCTGCTCCGCGCACAAAGGCGTTGATTTCCTTCAGAGAATGCTCTGCGTCGAGCGCGTCTTCGGCAGCGATGCTGTAGCGGCTGACAGCGCGGATATCGTTCAGGCTCAGGCAGCATTCTGCCGTGAGAAACCGGTAAAGATCCGTCTGCGCCCCCAGCATGAACTGTGTGTACTTATCTTCCAGCTTCCGTTCCAGCAGCAGATGAAAAAACTTTGTTTCATCTAACAGCATCACTTCGTCGCAGGATACTCTGGCAAAACGTGGCGTTAAAAAGACATATTCTTTTTTCACATAGCTTTTGCCGCTGCCAACAAAAACTGGAGCTTTTGCAATCAGCGTCAGATCGAATACCTCCAGTTGTCCTTCGTGAATCATAACGATACCCCCAGCAGAACAGGAGCTGAATAGCGGTAGACAGGATGTTTTCCGCTTTCTCCGACGTTAAACAGGCCGCCGGAAAACTTCCGCTTCAAAACAGATCCTGCGGCAAGAAAATACTGCGTGTCCTTCTTCTGCGGCTCGGCTGCATAGGTTTCAGATTGAATAAAGCCGCCTCTGCGGGTCAGCTGATAATAGGCACCTTCTAAAACAGCTTCGAGGTCTTCCGTTTCGGGCAGCGCCGTCGTCAGCAGCAGATAAGAGTTGCTTTCCCGCGCAAGCGCGTCATGCAGCCACTCGGTCTGATCGTCGAATGGCTCGTCCAGAAAAATCACATCCTCGATTTCAAAAGAACCATATCCGGCGCTGGTCTTCCCGCCGATCCCGCTCATGCCGAGCAAACGGAGCAGCGTTTCATAATAGGGACCGTCCTCCTCCGGGCAGCACAGCATGAACCACAGGCCGCAATTTTCAAAGAACCGGAACACGCCGACCTGATACGGGTTAGCGTCCTCACCGTCTGTAACAGCCGCTTTCGTGTAATCCTCATGCACGCCGAAGCCTTCCGCTGTTTCTGGAACAAATGCGGCCCCGCCGTGTACGGACACAGAAAATCGCTCAAAGGCATGCACCGGGAGCCAGCGCAGCTTTTTCATGGTCTTTCGCTGCCTTGCCGGAAGCTCCTCGGATGAGGGCGTATGGATAAAGGGCTTTGGAAGATAGAATGTATCGCCGCAGTAAGGCATGGCGTCGGAAAGCGTCAATTCCCCGCGCCGGACGGCTTCACAGAGCCGTGTCACGCCTACTTCGCCTTCTGCGTGCAGAGCAGTATGGCAAAGCGCTGAGAAGAGCGTATCGGCGCGGAAGGTTTCTTCCGATGCGTAGAGCGACATTGCAGCGTCGGACAATCCGAAGTGGACAGGTGCGGTGAACCGGAGACTAAACAGAAAACAACTCATAGTTTGCAACCTCCTCAAAGAGGCCCGTCAGAGAAGCCGTATCCGCGTCACAGGCAACACCAGTCAGGCGGAAGTTTGTGAAGCTGACTCTGCCGCTGCCGCGTGAGCCATGTCCACCGAGATAGTCCAGCTGCAGCAGCTTCATCCCCTTTGCGAGCAATGCAAGGTCTTCCTGTGCTTCGCGCTCGCCGCTAAATTCATAGACAATGTTCACGCCGAAGCTGGTTCCCGGCACGACGCGCTCGATCTGGCGCGGATTTGCAACAGAATTGATCCGGTTGATGGCGTTTTCAAATTTCACCTCGGTCAGGCCAACCGCTTTCATCTGCTCTTTATTATTGACAAAGCAATCGGCAAACTGGAGCCGCGCCGCTCTGACCGGGTCAGCGCTTCCAAACAGGCGCAGGATCGGTGCTTCGTCGTTCTTGAAATCCGGCATATGTTCGATGTCACCGGAAAAACTTCTTGCCAGCAGCGTGCGGAGCTTTCCCTTGAGGCTGCTGCCGGGAACGATTGGATTTCCCGTGAGCGTATCGCGGACAACAGGACTGTCGACCGCACCGATCGCGGAAAAGGCGCCGGACGCGCCGATATGCATACCGGTTCGGACGATCAGATCACACTGAATCAGAATTTTCCCGTACATACTTACGCCTCCTTGCCGCCGTAGTAGCGATGATACGCTACCAGCGCTTCCATATAGTGTGCAAACGCAATCAGAGTCTCGCGATTTGTGCCGATGCCCTTGAGATATTGCAGAAGATGTGCCTTTTCGACAAACACCTTCGTTGCAGGATCGCGCCCGGCTTCATATGCTGTGCGGATGCGCATCATGCCGATACCCGCAATGCTCTCCTTTGTCAGTTCCGGTTCGGTACGGAGCCGCTCGGCGTCATAGATGCCGCTGACGAGACTCAGGAGGTTCCGGATTTTGCTGGTTGTAATCACTGGGCGCTGGCCGCTCATTTCGCGCATGATCGCGTCAGCACGGTCGATATAGTCATCCGGGACCTTTTCGGCTTGAATTTCTGCGAGCGGCTGGTTGTAAGCCGGGCGCTGCTGTGCACCATACCCCAAACGCTGCGGCGGGCGGGACTGTCCGCCGCCGGAATAGCCGCGGTTGAAGCCTCCGTAGCTGTTATTGTTGTATGCCATCTGTATCCCCCTCCCGGTTCTCATAGACATGAAGATAAATTGCCGTGATTAACTCGGCGCGGTCTGTTTTGTTCAGCGCCCAGCGGTACATCTTGTCTGCAAACGTCCGGTACGCGCCAAACGCGGGCGATGTGCGCGGCGGCTCCAGCCGGGCAAGCAGATAGGCATATCTGGCGAGCTGTAATTTGCCGTCCTTCGGATCCTGCGCCGTGCGCAGAAGGTCGAGCGTCCGATACAAAAATGCAGTTCCACGCTCTTGACCGCGCGCGCCGAAAAAAGCCTCTAACGCAGCCTTTTTCTCGCCCAGCACGCGCCCGGTAAACGTGTTCCAGCCATAACAGTGTGCGCTTTCAAAAAGGCAGACTGCATCTTTGTCCGGTTCCTGTTTTGCAAGGTCTTCCAAATCGCCGGAGGCGGCCGCCGAGAGGCGGACCGGGTAATGATCGTCCACCAGAGCAAGTCCCGCGCTGATGGTAAGCGCGCCGCAGGAAAAGGCTGTGAATGCCTGCCGGATGCGAAGCGCCGCCTCTACAACATCATTCCACGCGCCGAGCAAAAACACATCATCGCCGCCGGAATAGACGACCGTCACGGCAAGCGCCGGCTTGCTTTCAAAGCGTCCGGAAAGGATATCGTTGATGTAGCACTTAAAGAACAGGGACATCTGCCGGGAAAACGCCGCTGTGCGCGAGATGGTAACGAAATGCTCACGTTCCTGCGCAGTCGCTTTTTCCGGACGCTCAAAGCCGGCGACAAACGCCTGCCCGAGGTTGTCTACGTCCATCCGGCACACGCCGATGCGTTTGACGCCGTTAGCTTCCTGCGCAAGCGTTTCTATGCTGTTGCTGAAGGCGTAGTCGCCGACGTAGAGGCGCGTACTGTATTGAAGTCCGGTATAGGCTTTATTCTTGGAATAGATCCTCGTAACAGCTTCGCCGCCGTTTAACCGGCTGCGGGCTGTTTTTTCGTCTATGAAGGTGACACTGACCGTGCCATCCGGTGTAGGAAGCACGAAGTCCGCGCTGTCTGTCTCACCCGGACTTACAAAATAGATGTCGCAGCACTGAATTTTCTCAGACAGCGAAACGAACAGCCGGCACCAGCTGCACCGCCCGTCCTGAAGGCTGTCTGTGCGTCCGCAGATTTTGCATTCACGTCCGCCGTCTGCGTGGCTGCTGTTGAGCTTCAAGATTGCCTGCGCGTCATAGCGGTGCATCTTGTGTCCAGCCAGCGCAGAGGATACGCACCGGAACATCTTCTTGTAGGGGCTGCGCTCTGCAGGGAAGTCGACCAGCTCGTTGCCGCTGCACGGTGTATATCCGTGCGCAAGGAACAGCGAAATGCCGAACTGTTCCGAGAGCCAGTCGTTGAAGCGCCGGTTCCAACGCTCGATCGCTGCCCGGACTTCCGTGGTGTTCGGCAGGAGCATATAGCAGTGTCCGCCGCCGGTATAAAGAAGGTTCGCCCGTCCGACGCCGCATAAGGACAGCAGCTCGTCTGCGTAATGCTCCATCGCAAGCTCCAGAAAGAACGAGCGGCTTCGCAGCGAACGCAGCGCCTTTTCAGATGCGACAGTGTAGATGAATTTCTGGATGCCGGAAAAATCCGCCGAGTAAAGAAGAAACGCCTGCTCGTCCATGAACTGCTTTTCATTGTCGAAAAGGCGCTTTTTGAACTGCGTTTCCTGTTCTGCCGCCAGATACTCGCTGATGCAAACGCCGATGGCGGCAGTGGTCTTTAGATGGTCAAAGAGTGAAATATCCGGGCTTTCCGCTGTGTTGGTGCTCGATGGGAAGGCGCTGAGGTAGCTTTCCAGCAGACACAGCAGGGAGTTGAGCCACTGCTCCGTGCGCGAAAGCTCCGCGAGCCTCGGTGCCAGCGCGTCCACGGCTGCCTGATACTGCGACGCCGTCAGAGCATCCAGATTTTCAAGCGGCAGATGCAGCGCGCCTGTCTGCAAAGCAGGCGAAACGGCTTTTCCGGGATGCTCCCCATTCATATGGGAAAACACGGGTACAAGCGGCAGATAGCGCCGGAAACCTGTTTCCTCCGTGTCTATGCTGCGCCGGTCGGCAGCGGCGGAGATATTGTCCGCGATGCAGGCGATCCACGCGATGCTGCTGTCCGCAGGCTGCGCGGCGCGCAGTGCAGCGGCATGGTGCCGGCGGACGCAGTCGAGAATGTCCCGGTCATCCTGCCAAAGCTTTTTCAGGTACGCATAGCCGAGGCTGCTGTGATCGCCAGTTTGTCCGCCCGCACGCAGCACCGGCTTACCGATGTCGTGCAGCAGACAGCCGAAGCTGACGCGCACGCTTTCTTCTCTCAACGTGTCTCACGCTCCTTTTTTGTCAGTTGTCCCCTGGCGGGGTGGGGATTTTTTCAAAAATGAAGTACAAAACTACAGCAAAGGCAATGTTTCCGTCCCCTTGCGGGGTGTGGGTTGTTTCGATATGATTGCGGCGATTGTATAGTAGATAAGGCGTTTCCGTCCCCTAGCGGGGTGTGGGTTGTTTCCATGCAGCACCACGCAAGCCAAGCAAACACCAGCCAAGTTTCCGTCCCCTTGCGGGGTGTGGGTTGTTTCCTGTTTTGATCAGCATTCGCCCGGAGTGGTGTGAGTTTCCGTCCCCTTGCGGGGTAAAAAGTATTTCGTCAACGTTGCAAAATTTGAGTATTTCCAACGCTTTGTTTCCGTCCCCTTGCGGGGTGTGGGTTGTTTCACGAAAGCGACGACGACCTGCCGTTCTGAGGGCTGTTTCCGTCCCCTTGCGGGGTGTGGGTTGTTTCGGCAAAGCTGCACATTCTTTCTGGTGCAACAGGAAAAAGAATTGTCAACTCTGCTGTTTTATTGTATCATATTGGCAGATGGTTTATCAATAGCAAACTGAGAAACTGCAAAGTGCCGTGCGAAGCGCATAAAACAGCGACTTAATTTGTACTGTGAAAATAGAGGTTCGCACACATAAAGAGGTTCATAAACTCGAAAGCGAGGAACGATCCATGATGAGACTATTGTTTACCTGTATGGGTACGTCAGACCCTGTGCGCGGATACCACGACGGCCCGATGCTGCATATCATCCGCCATTACCGCCCGGAGCTGATCTGTGTGTTCCTTTCCGGCGAGGCTGCGGCGCTCGACGGCTGTGGCGCGCGGCTGGACACCGTTTTATCGCACATTCAGAACAACTGGGGCGGCTATGCGCCGGAGCTGCGTGTCGTGCGCACACAGATCGATGATCCGTCAGATATGGACGCCGTCGGTGCGCCGATTACGGAGGCTGTGGCGGCGCTGACAGCGGAGTTTCCCGATGGGGAGGTGCTGCTGAATCTCAGCTCCGGCACACCGCAGATGAAAATTGCGCTTGCATTTCTCGCCGCCGATCTGCGGCGCAGCATGCGCGGTATTCAGGTCAAGAATTTTGAACGCGCTTCCGGTACCACCGAACGGACAAATGCCCCTGATTACAGCGTCGCCGACGAGTTGGAGTGCAATGAGGATGAAGCGCCGGATGCTCCGAACCGCTGCTCGGAGCCGGAGCTCATGCACATGCAGAGGCAAAGAGCCAAAGAACAGCTTCTGACGCTGCTTGACGTACGCGATTACAGTGCGATTTACACGATGAAGAATCTTCCAAACCAGCTGAAGGCGCTGATCGGGCATCTGGACGCGCGCGACCAGATGCAAAGCGAAGCGGCGCGGAATTTTGCGCAGAATCTCAAGCTGCCGTTTTCTTTGTACCCGGTTCGCACCGGTGCGCCGCGCAGCGATTATGCGGAGGTCAGCGAGGCGTATCTGGTGCTGCTCAACCGCAGCCACCGGCAACAGTATGAGGAGATGATCCTGCGTCTTAATCCGCTTGTTGTTCGGCTGGAATTGCAGCTAATGAAAACCGTGCTGGCGGGGAAAAACCTGCGTTTGGGAGACGTGATCGACCGTCCGTATTCCCGGCGGCCGCGTTTCGTACCGGATATGCTGGCGGAAAAGCTGCCGGAGGTCTATCAAAGCGTCTGCACAGATTTCGGCGCGCCGCTTCGGGAGAGCGATGTCAGCATGGAAGTATGCTATCGGATTTTGGAGCATCTGCCGGATGTTCCTGTAGATGCTATGCCCGTGCTAAAAAGCTGCAACCTGCTGAACGAAAGCTGCCGCAATTCACTTGCACACCAGTTGACCGCCGTGACTGCGGAGCAGATCACCGCCGCCTGTGGCATGCAGCCGGCACAGCTTCTCAATCAGGTGGGCAAACTGATCACTTCCATTTATCCGGAGTGCGACCCGGCGCTGTTCACGATCTATAACCGCTGCGGAGATTACATCAAATCCAAGATTTTATAACCTTTTATGTCAGGCATAATTGGTGCAGCAGTTCGCGAAAGCGTGCTGCTGCATTTCTGTGCTATTAGAGATGCGCAGAGAAATTCACATGATTTATGTGAATTTTCATTATTTCACTTGTTTCATGTGAAAACTGCGTTATAATATGAATATCCAACACGGAGGTGTGATCGATGCAGTACGAAAATGAGCGCATGGAATTTAAATCCCAGCTGACAGATGATATTTACAAGGAAGTCATCGCCTTTACGAACACGGACGGCGGTGTCATTTATATCGGCATTGACGATCAGGGCAATGTGACCGGCATTGACAACGTAGATGAGACATACACGCGGCTGACAAACGGCATCCGCGACGCCATTCAGCCGGACGTGACAATGTTCGTGCGCTATGTGCTGCAGGAGAACAAGGTCATCCGCATTGAAGTCGGTGAGGGCAGCTATAAGCCGTATTATCTGAAGAGCAAGGGTCTGAAGCCCGCCGGCGTTTATGTGCGGCAGGGCGCGACGAGTGTACAGGCGTCGCCGGAGCAGATCCGGCAGATGATTAAGGACTCGGACGGCGACGTGTTTGAAGAAATGCGCACCGTGCGGCAGGATCTGACCTTTGACGAAGCAGCGGCTGCGTTCAAGCGGTACAAGGTGGATTTTTCAGAGGACAAGTATATTGCGCTGGGGCTTCGGAACATCCACGACGATCAGTACACCAATCTGGCGCTGCTTCTGTCCGACCAGTGCCAGCACACGACGAAAATCGCCGTATTCAACGATGAATCCTGCACCGAGTTCCGGGACAGCAAGGAGTTTGGCGGCTCGATCTTCAAGCAGTTTGAAAACTCGATCAACTATCTGGCGCTGTGCAACAGGACAGTCTCTACCATCAAGGGCGTCGTCCGTACGGATAAACAGGACTATCCCGAGGAAGCCATCCGCGAAGCGCTGCTCAATGCGCTGGTGCATCGGGACTACAGCTTCAGCGGCAGCATTATCATCAACGTGAACGACAGCAAAATGGAATTTATTTCTCTGGGCGGCCTCCTGCCCGGTCTTTCCACGGAGGATATCCGTCTCGGCGTTTCTCAGCCGAGGAATCAGAAGCTGGCGGAGATCTTTCATCGTCTGCGCCTGATTGAAAGCTACGGCACCGGCATCCGCCGCATTTTCAAGCTCTATGCAAGCTGCCCCGTCCAGCCCAGCATCGAGGCAACGACAAATGCATTTAGAATCGTGCTGCCAAACATGAACGCCGCTTCTGCGGGCGCAGAAGCGGCAGAAGTGAAGCCCGCCACACCGGTCATTACGCCGCAGATGAAAACGGTTCTCGAATACCTCAAAGAATACGGTGAAATGCGCGACGAGGAGTTGCAGGAGCTGCTTCATATCAAGAAAACCAGGGCCTACCTGCTGACCCGGCAGATGAGCGAAGAAGGACTGATTGAGGTGGTCGGCAGAGGGGCGGAGAAGAAGTATAGGTTGAAATAGTATCGCTGTAAAACGTCTTTGCGATGGCATGAGATTAGAAAGTAAACGGTGAATTGCTGTTTGCGGAAACGGTTAAAGACCTGAAAAGGTCGAAAACGCTAGTTGCTTTGAAATAGAGAGGAGAAGTTATGATTACTAGCCAAGGTATGCTTGTGTGTAGTTTTAACCTTAAGCAAAGGTTTTCCCGCGGAGAGGAGAATGTCTATCCATTAAATCAGCAATACGAACTGAAACTTGAAAACGAGACATTACGAATTGAAGATGCAGCCAAATTTTTTCAAATTTTTTGCCAGGAAAATAGCAAATTTACAGATGATACAATAAAAATGAAGTTGTTTTCTGTGAAAGAAAATAGCTTTTGTAAGATCGTTCGTGATACATATACTGCTGTGTCATTCGTTATCAAGTCTGGAGGGTACGGTGTTGAAGGTGAAATCACCGACAGAACTTCACAAGTCGTCACATACCATCGGAAGGAAAATGAATCGGATGTAAAAGAGTTTCTTTGTGTTGTCTATATCCCGCATGATATTGGGAATCTGCAAATTAAAAAAGGAATCCTGGTGTTTCAAAGTATTGGTGCCTATGGTGTAAAAACAATAACAACTGAAAGATTGCGCGACTTCTTTGGAAAATTTGATTTAACGTTTGAAACACGCAGCGTTTCTATTGCTTCCTTTATCGAGAAACTGATTCAGCAAGGAAGCCTGTATAAACTTACACTGATTCGGGAAAGGGTATCACAAAACCCGGCTGATAATATGCTTATTGCAACAGGGCGTGAGGAACGTGTTTTTATTCGTCCGACACTAAAGCCGGAATGGAAATTAAAGCTTCTTACGATGTTTCAACATGCGGATGAAACTGGTGTTTTTGAAATACCAGAGGGAGAAGACTACGATGACATCTCGATCCAATTCAAACTGGGGGAAAGAACGCGTACTATGCGTTTGCGAAACATTGAAAGACTAAGTATAGTTGAGGAAATACCCGAAACATTAGTGCGAGAAAGAAGCGCAGATAAGATTAGAAATTATATGATTTCTACTGCTGATATGTATAAAGAACGGATGGTTTGGGGGAATGGGGGTGAAATATAGTTATGCGAACCTTGAAAATCATTGGAATACTGATGGTCTTGATCCCAGCGGGAATTATGAGTGTCAGTTTGCTAAGAAAGAATGAACCTTTTTTCAATATACATGAAATCGTTCAAGAATATAGAAAGCTAATCCGTGGTTCTACAATTGTATTTTTTATTTTGCCGCTTTTATTCTCTGTGGGACTAGCGTTGCTGTACACGGCAGGAACGCGCTTTTATTCGGAAATAGGCGTCATACTGGGGATTATTCTTTCCATGCTTTTGGCGTCACTCAGCAGTTTGTGCAATTACGATTTTTCAGAAGTCAGGGATGAGCAGCAGCGAAAGAAAGGCAGGGACGTCGTAAAGACAACGATAAATGTTGTGTTCTTCGATGTATTAATGTGCGTTTTTCTTCTTTTATACGGATTGGTGATAATCGTTCTGAGTGATGGAGATTACACTTGGTTGCACATAGACATAACACTTTTGAAAGTGATTATCTCAGCTGTGTCTTATTATGTTTTTTCCATTATCATGCTAAACCTTTTGCTTGTTGTTAAACAGATCAGCCGGATTATTGAATTTAATCTTATTGTGAAAAAGAAAACAGAGTAAATATAAACGCGGTAAAAGTATTCCTTTGGCAAGAATAGTTCCATTACAAAATATAAAATTGTGATTATCGTATCATATTTGAAATTTGTCATCGAGGATTTGAAAGAGATTCACAAACAGAAATAATTGGAGGTGCAACATGGCACTGGAGAATAAATTGGGGCTGACAAGTTCTGCCGACCTTGCGCGGGAGGAGGAACGGATCAGCAAGAAAAAGGCCGTGTGGCTGTTTGAGAGCGGCACGCTGGACAAGCTGCCTGTCGGCACGTTTGCGTCGCTCAAGGCAATTCATAAGTACCTTTTTGATGACATTTATGACTTTGCGGGTGAGCTTCGCACGGTGAATCTGGCGAAAGGCAATTTCCGCTTTGCGCCGCTGATGTATCTGGAAGCGGCGCTGGCGAACATCGAAAAAATGCCGCAGGACACGTTTGATGAAATCATCGAAAAGTATGTAGAAATGAACGTCGCCCACCCGTTCCGCGAGGGCAATGGGCGCAGTATGCGCATTTGGCTCGATTTGATGCTGAAAAACAGAATCGCTCAGGTCGTGGATTGGAGCAAGGTCGATAAGGAGGACTATTTGCTTGCCATGGAGCGCAGTCCAATTAAGGACGTGGAGATCAAGGTGCTGCTGAAAGCCGCGCTGACGGATGATGTGAATAGCCGCGAGGTCTTTATGAAAGGTATCGACCACAGCTATTATTACGAGGGGTATACGACGTTTAGGGCGGAAGAACTGTAATGTACAGGGGGATATAATGTCTAAAGAAGAAAAGAAAATATGGGGTATCCATACAAAAGATGATAGCTTATTTTTACATCAAGATGTTATAGCGATTGGATGGAAGGCCATGGGTGACCTGAGTCAAATACAACCAGACCGAAGTGCGTTCAAGGAAAAATACCTAGAGGTATATCCTGATGCTAAAAAAGGAAATGTTGCCAACGGAGTAAGTATGCTATATCGCTTTACATACGAGGTTGAAGTTGGCGATTATGTAGTTTTTCCGTCAAAAGTTGACCGTCAAATAAACATTGGAGTGATTGAAAGTGGATATGAATATCATCCGGAAGCAGCAGAATATGTACAGCAACATAAAGTCAAATGGCTAAAGCAGCTTCCCCGTACCTCTTTTTCGCAAGGTGCTTTGTTTGAGGTTGGTTCCATAAAATCATTTTTTGCAGTAAAGAACTATGCAGATGAATACTTAGCAGCACTCGATAAGAACTTCAAGAAAAACACGATGACTGCAAGAGCAGAAGAAGATGAAAGTGTTGCAACTACCGCTGAAGAAATTGTAGAAACAACCAAAGATTTTATTTTGAAAGAGTTAAGTAAAAATCTCAAGGGCTACGGCTTGGAAGAATTTGTAGCTGACCTTTTAAGAGCTATGGGGTATCGTACAACAATATCGGCGCACGGCGGCGATAGTGGCATTGACATTACGGCTTATAAAGATGAATTGCCGCCGCGGATTTTAGTTCAGGTTAAGAGCCAGGATAGTGATATAAAAGAAGCAACCATACAGTCTTTAAAAGGCGCGATGCGAGAGGGCGATTACGGCCTTTTTGTAACGTTATCCAACTATACAAAAAACGCACGCAAATATCTGAATAGTACACCTATCATACGAGGAATTAACGGGACAGAGCTTGTGGATTTAATCCTCAAATATTATCAGGATTTAAGCGATAAATATAAAAAGATGATTCCGTTGAAGATGGTATATATTCCTGTCGCAAATGAAAATATAGCAGAATAAAGCAAGAAAAGCGGCAGACTCAGAACATTCTGAGTCTGCCGCTTAACTTCAACATATTTCCTTACGCCATTAACGTTGCTATGTACCGCACCTCGACCGCGTGCCTCACCGCAGTCCTATCCTTTCTTGTAAATCTCGCGGTTCGTATGGGGCACACGTTCTTGACCATCTGGCCGCCGACGGAGCCGGCTTCGCGGGAGGTCAGGTCGCCGTTATAGCCGTTCTTCAGGTTGACGCCGACCTCAGAGGCGGCTTCCATCTTGAACTTGTCCATGGCTTCACGGGCTTCCGGGATGTTGATGTTGGAAGAATTACGGTTCGTCATGTTTCTGCATCTCCTTACTTGTTTTGGGGAAATCCGTTTTGATTTCCTTCAACCGTAGTTTGACCCGATGCAGGCTTGTTATGAATGGGAATTCGCGGGTCAGCTTCCATGGAATTTTTTGAAACAGCATTTGTGTCGGAAGCAGCACTTCCCTGCTCACGATCTCCGGCGAACTGACAGACGGCGCAAAACTCGGCGGCGGCATCTCCGCTTCGTACCCCATGCTGCTTGCGGGCAGCACGCAGGATTACAGCGCGTATTTCACCCCGGATGATCCGGACGCTTTCGTACTCTTCTCCGGCAGTGCGCTGACTCTATGCGCAAAGCCTTCGGCCACGCTTGAGGGCGACACGCTGACCGTCTCGACCAGCAGCAATTACAAGCCCGATGCGTTTGTACTGTTTGTGGCAGAGTATGACGCGGACGGCCGGCTGCTTGCCGTGCACAGTGAGAATATCACGCCCGAATCCGGCATATATACCTTCAAGGTGCAGCTTGGCGCGAAAATCAAATGCTTCCTGCTGCGCACCGACACCTACGCTCCGCTGTTCGGGACATTCTCACCCAACGCATAACACCATAAAAACCCGGCGGATGGGTGTTCCATCCGCCGGGCTTTTGTGTGCACCTTATACGCCGCTGGCGCCGTAGTTGGACAGAACGCGGGCAGATGGGTCTTTCACATCGCAGCCCTTCCATGCTTTGTTCGGCATCCAGAAATCCTTGACCATTTTGGCCTGACCGGGATAGTATTTTTCAAAAATATCGCGGTACAGGAGACTTTCTTTTGTAAACGGCTTTGCAAATTCGTATTTCGCGCAGCCCTCCGCAAACGCTTCGTCCGAATAGAGGCTTTCGGCATAGTCCTTCAGATCATCGACCATCGAATGGCCGACGGCGTCGGAGAAAGCCGCCTTCTGCCGCCAGAGGATATCGTCGGGCAGGATATGATCGTCCGCAAATGCCTTGCGCAGCAGATATTTTCCCATATCATAGGTGTTCATTTTCAGTTCTGGGCGGATGGACATGACGTATCGGACGAAATCCAGATCGCCGAACGGCACTCTTGCTTCGAGCGAGTTGACAGAAATGCAGCGGTCTGCGCGCAGGACATCGTACATATACAGTTCATCGACACGCTTCTTCGCCTCCTGCTGGAACGCTTTGGCACTGGGGGCAAAGTCTGTGTACTTATAGCCGAACAGTTCATCGGAAATTTCGCCGGTCATCAGGACACGCACGTCCGTCTGCTCATGGATGGCCTTGCAGCACAGGTACATGCCCATACTGGCGCGGATGGTCGTGATGTCATACGTTCCGAGCAGTGCGATGACCTCTTCGAGGGAATCGAGCACCTGCTGCCGCGTCATGGTGACCGCGGTGTGCTCCGCGCCGATGAAATCAGCGGTTTCCTTCGCGTATTTGAGGTCGATGGGGTCTAAGTCCATGCCGATGGCGAATGTGCGGATTTTTTTGCCGAGAAGCTTTGCCGAGATTGCGCAGACGAGACTGGAATCGAGGCCGCCGGAGAGCAGAAATCCGAGTGGTGCGTCCGCGTCAAGCCGCTTTTCCACGGCGGAAATCAGCTTTTCGCGGATTTTCTTCGTGACGGTGTCAAGATCGTCATCCGAATAACGTGTAACGGTGGTCAGATCAGCGTAGCGGACGAATTTGCCGTCCTTATAATAGTGCCCCGGCGGGAACGGGAAGACGTGCGCGCAGAGGCCGACGAGATTCTTCGCTTCACTGGCGAAGATGATAGAGCCGTCGGCAAGATAGCCGTAAAACAGCGGGCGGATGCCGATGGGGTCGCGCGCGGCGACAAGGGAATCGGACGCGGAATCATAGATAATCATGGCAAATTCCGCATCAAGCCCGGCAAACATGTCGGTGCCGTATTCCTGCCACAAGGGGAGAATGATCTCGCAGTCGGAATCGGATGCAAACACATAGCCCTTGGCCTCGAGTGCCTTTTTGACCGGGCGGAAGCCGTACAGCTCACCGTTGCACACGGCCATATCACCGCCGCGATGGAACGGCTGCATGCCCTCGGGATGCAGACCCATGATGGCCAGCCTATGGAAGCCCAGCATGCCGCTGCCTGCGGGTTCGAGCCGCGTATCGTCCGGGCCGCGGGATTTCGTTTTTTCAAAATACGGGAGAACCTGTTCCTTTTTGAGACTGGGGGACGTAAAACCAAGAATTGCGCACATAAAAAGCACCTCCGAATCATTTGCGCAGCATTGCCTAAAATAAATTTTAGGACGAATTGCTGCCGATCCGCGGTGCCACCTAACTTACTGGAATACCCAGTCTCTTTTCCGGGACTCTGACAAGCCCCTGCGCTTTAACGCCGCGCTGCGCGTCTTCCCTACTGTGGTCTTTTCCGGTTCAGGTTGCTGCTAAGAAGTGTTCGTTCACGAAGGCGTTGGCGCCGGGATCCCAGCATCCCCGGCTCTCTGTGGCCATGTCCCGCGTTACTTTTCTTCCTCATTGCATTTGGCGATATTCTTTTATTGAGTGAAGCTTTAAATGATAAAGCAATTTTACACCCGGCGGCCTGTTTCGTCAAGCGTGCAGGTTTGACAAAATACATACCCGCCGGTTCTTCATTTTTGTGCGATCTGAATTGCCGCAATGCGCGCAGCAAATTCCGTGATGCGCGCGTCTATCCCCGCCACCGTCCGGACAGAGCCGGGGTCGTGCGCCGTCTGCATGAGGCAGAATTTCGGCGGCAGGATGGCCGTTTTGTTCAGGCACATCGCGCCCAGCAGCTGCCGCGCAACGATATCGCTGCCGGAATAACCGGAAACAACAATGCCATACAGATATTTCTGATACAGATCCTGCTTGACAAGCAGATTGGTCAAGCGGTTGAACAGCGCCATGATATTGGCACTGACTGCGTCATTATAATTCGGGCACAGGAACAGCATCGCGTCGCAGGCGCTGATGGCGGGCAATACCTCATCGGAGATGCTTCCGCCGTAGAAGCATCGGCTCTGCGCGGCAAAGTGCAGGCAGGCTTCATAGGAGCAGCCCCGGCAGTCATGGATGGAGCCGTTTTGCAGAGAGATGGTCTTTGTCTCGAACGTGGCCGGCAGATGCGCGAGCACCTGCTTGCCGAGCCAGACCGTATTGGAGCGCATGTTGTCCGACGCGTGGAGCATGAGAAGCTTTGGCCGGTCAAAGCTTGGCAGTTCAAATTGCAAAAGCCGCTGCGCCAGCTGCGCCAGCTGATGCGCATAGGTCTGCTCCCAACTTAAGTGCAGGAGCCCTGCTTGGATATGCTGGTTATAAAGAGAGCCTGTCCCCTCAACGAGCGGCTTGCCAGGGAACGCACAGCCCGCCAGATTTGCCGCAAGAATCAGTTCCCGCGCAGCCTGCTTCGTATAAAGTTCCCCCGCCCCATCGATAATTACGCCGCCGAGGCAGCCGTTCAGGCAATCCGGATACTTCCGGAACGTCCGCAGCAGGCCAAAAAACGTCTCATCCGGACCGTACTCGTCCAGCGCGGCTGCAAAAAGCAGCCGACGCCCCGCCGCCGAGGCGATCTGCTCCGGCGAAAGTTCTTTCACACGGATTCCAGCCAGCGCCTGCGGCAGCAGGCGCTCCAGCCGCGCACTGCGGCCAATACGCACCAACGTCAGTTCCTGTTCCATGTCAGTATCTGAACGCCTCCAATGCGGCATGTGTTTTTTGTAATTCCCCCAGAAGCGCGGGGGCAATCTTCTCCCGAACAAGGCTGACGCCGAACGGCGTCATGTGGCTGCGGCAGCCGAAATATGCGCCGCCGAGCGGAACCGCACCAAAGTGCTCCTGTCCGCGCACGAGCCGCAGAATGCTCACCGCGGCGGAGGACAGTGCAGGCGCCAGATATGGCTTGAAGCCAAGTTCCCGCACGCGCAGGTTTGCTGTGCGGGTCTTTTCGGTCAACTCCGCGGAGAGGGTCGCATCGTAGTCCGGGCCGCAGCTGTTTGCACAGATAAGTCCCTGTCCGTGCGGTCCGTAAACACGCAGCGTTTCCTCGCTTACGCCCAACTGCCGCGCGTAATACGCGCAGCGCGCAGCCATTACGCCGAGGCCGAAGCCCTGTACCTGCTCGGGAAGCAGCCCGGAAAAATCATACTCCCCTGCCTCATTCTGATTACTTTGCAGGAAAACAGAACGGGAAAGATGATCGACCGGGTCGGATATCTGGCAGAACAGACCGGTAAAACCGACGCTTCGCGCCATACGGGCATACGCGCCCACCATGGTCCGGTTGGCCTCGTACTGCGCCATGCGTACGTCCTGCACAGTCGTATCCAGTCCGGGCACGCCGCGCGAGGCCGTAAACGCAAACAAGTCGCAGACAAACAGGTCTTTTTCCTCGCATATCACGACCTTCGGCAGCGGCTGGCCGTCCGGCGAAAGCACCTGGTTCAGTTCCAGTTCATAGCGGGCACACTGGGCCTTGTTGGGGTCAAAGATCTGGATTTTAGAAAACTCATGTCCCAGCAGCTTCAGCGCCAGCAGCGCCGTGCCGCCCACGTCGCCAAGGCCGACGAGTGTCAGGACAAGACCGGTTTTTTTCTGCCTTTGCCACGTCTCCAGCACAGCGAATGCGTTTTGGAAACGAACATTCAGAACCCCCGCCCCATGCACACGCACAAAATCGGCCAGTTCACCGAAGGCCGGACTGCACGGTGTCAGGCAGCGGACTGTCTCAAGCTCGGAAAGTTCATCCAGATCATGGATATAAAATAATCCGCGCGATTGCAGCGGGTCGCGCCGCACGAGAAACACCAGCGGTGCGAACACAGCGCCGCACGGCTGCGCATCCCGCGGAAAGAGCGCTTCGTCATCTGCACCGAGACAGAATGAACGCCATTGCTTCAGAATCATTTAATAAATCAACTCCCGCTTCGGTATCTGAATAAAGCTTGGATAGTGTGGGGACAGTACCTTGCTCTGCTCCCTACCAACTGCATCCGTTTTCCCGGTTTATTTTCCCTTCCAATACTGTGCGCCCCAGTGCTCGAAATCCCACTCGGGACTGTAGTCATTGCATTCGTAATCGACATAATAAAGCCGGTCAACGGACAGAACGAAGTTATTCGGATAATAATCAATATTCAGCTTTGCAGGATACAGGCGGGCGCACATGGCTTTCAGCTGCCGGAGACAGAAGCCCGGAAGCCGGTTTTCCGCGATCAACTCCGCGGCTGTGGAACCCGGGATATATTCCTTGAGAATTCGTTCGTTTTCTACGTCAACATCCAACAGGCGCGGCATGGGGATTCCAACGGCCAAAAGACGCGCATAGTCATACTGCTCTGCGGCAAGCTTGTCTCCAAACTGATAATACTCACACGGTTCGTGGTGGATCTGCTTGACGACGTATTCACCGTGCTCGTCCGCAGCAAGGTAGGAATAGCCGCCCTTTCCCTTGCCGAGCAGCCGCCGGATGGAAAACACTCTGCCGTTGACTGTAATCTGATCTTCCATGTTCCTCGCCTCCATATGCCCAAGCATAGCAGACTCGTGCAGCGTTTGTCCAGCAGAAATCTGTTCCACTGGAAATACTGGCAGATTGAATAAAATATCGTTTAGATTTCATTCATCTTTCACAAGTTCTTCTTGCATTTTGCTTGGAAGTGCGTATAATGATGTGTGCAAAAAAGTAGAAATGAAGGAATTTGAAAATGCGCACGCTGTTATCATTATCTATTGCCATTCTCGCGGGCCTTCTGATGACCCGCGTTGCCAAGCCGCTGAAGCTGCCGTCTGTGACGGCGTATCTGGTCGCAGGTGTTCTGATTGGACCGTATTGCCTGGGTCTGCTTGGGATTG
>ERZ1027176.467-NODE-467-length-19663-cov-6.816299_pt1 | contig 19663 bp, 11 predicted proteins | sample MGYA00519248_ERZ1027176 | MGnify/ENA primary metagenome ERZ1027176 (study PRJEB26926, sample SAMN06164413) | human gut metagenome | biome: ENVO:00009003; feature: ENVO:2100002; material: ENVO:00002003 | host: Homo sapiens | place: USA | collected 2012 ...
TTTTTTGTTTGCATTCGATTAGGGGCGTACCTGTGTCCCTCCGTTTTTTGATTACTTACATAAGAATCAAATTTTACGGAGGTTTAAGGGTGAATGCCATTCGTTCTGATGTAGGCAAAACAGCGCTTCAAACTTTTTTCTGAAAATTTTGCCGAAGTTTGCCAAATCGGCTCCCTTCAAGGGGGATATTGAGCGAAAGGAGAAATACACCGCTTCCGTGGGTATGGAAGGAGGTGAACTCTCTTGGAGCTATCTTCTTTCCAGCGGATAACCATACAGCACCAGTTTGACCGTTTTGCAAAGCTGGTGATTGCAGGCGAAGCGAAAAAGCATAAAAAAGAGCTTGTACGGCGCAGCAGCAATGAAAAACTCTTTTCGGAACTGTCGCATCAGGAGCAGGATAGGCTTTGCATAAAAGATGCCTATCCGTCCGACTACCACCGCTTTACCGTTGCAGGATATGATTTTCTTGTAGAAAACGAAGCTGTTGGCGAAGCGCTTTCCGATTTGCCAAAGGAAAAACGCGAAGTAATTCTATTAGCCTTCTTCCTTGGCATGAATGATGGTGAAATCGCCGCTTGCTTAGACAGGGTACGTCGAACGGTCTGTTATCAGCGGACAAGCTCACTAAAGCAACTAAAGGACTTCCTGGAGGAATATCAGTATGGCAAACAGAGCAAAGGCAAAACATGATTTACTTCCCTTCCCCATCATAGCCGCAGCAATAGACGGCAATGTAGATGCTATCAACGTCGTAGTAAAGCATTATGCAGGCTATATCACCGCGCTGTCCACAAGGCAGCTATACGATGAAAACGGTACGCCCGTACTTTTCGTTGACGAGGAAATGCGGCGCAGGCTGGAGACAAAACTCATTACGCGCATATTGAGCTTTAAGCTAATAGCCTAATTTTCACCCGCCCGTACGGACAGGAGCGTGTCCCCCTCCTCACGCTTCTTCCTGCGGGTTTTAGCCATGCCTTTCTGTCAAAGCCCACTTGCAAATGCGGGCTTTGACCGGCAGACAGCCAAGCGCACCTTGAAAATTCTATATTCATCATTATCAGATACTTTAGTCGCATGGTAAGCGCAGGAGCGCATACTCACCATATGTATTCCACAAAATCCCAAGTAAGCAATGGAATTTCGCGATTACCCGTGCGGCCTATAATGATACTTCTGCGCAGTCGAGATTAAGTTCCAGAGCGCAGCCCGGGCGTTGCCGGGGTGGTGAAAGTCCAATGATGACGGCGGCTTCCGTCAGTCTGATATGATGCCCTTGTGGGGGCACATTTTATTTTATGGAACAGATCGAATTTGCACATTTGCGCCATGGCGTATCTGTATGTATGATGAGTACAGCAGATGCAATGCTTGGTGACTTTATAAAGAAAGGAGGGCTAAGATGGAACAACAATCAAAGCGCATCTGCGAAAAGCGAACTTACACCGTCGATGAGGTAGCTGCATTGTTAGGAATCAGCAGGACTTCCGCTTATGAGTTTGTTAAAAGGGGCGAGGTAAAGTTCGTAAAAATCGGCGCTTCAATACGAATATCAAAGAAGTCCTTTGATGAATGGCTGGACCAACAAAACATTTAACAAAGGAGAAAAAACAATGGCATCCATCAGGAAAAGAAGAGGAACGTTCTCCGTCGTATACACCTACGAAAACGAGAACGGAGAAAAAAAGCAGCGCTGGGAAACCTTTAAGACCTATGCGGAGGCGCATAAGCGGCGCGCTGAAATCGAGTACAAGCAAACCGAGGGTACATTCCTGCCCCCGAACAAGCAAACCGTAGCGGACGTTCTGAAAGATTATGTTGCGCTGTATGGCGAGAAAACATGGTCGTATTCTACTTTCAATTCCAACTGTTCCATGATTGCGAACTATATTGTTCCCATCATCGGTAATAAGGAGATGAAGGAGATTACGCCAAGGGAAGCGGACAAGTATATCAAGACACTGCAAAAAACTCAACCCGTTGAAGTTGGCGGCAGGCGCAGGCAAACGGAATACATGACCCCGGCAAACATCGAAAGGGTAATAAAACTGCTTCGCTCTGCTTTCAAACAGGTAGTGCGCTGGGAGGTCATAGCACGCAATCCGTTTGACTTCGTAACGCTCCCGAAGGTAGAAAAGAAATCGAGAGAGATTTGGACAGCGGAAACAATTCGCAAGGCGCTTGACAGCTGCAAGGATGCAAAGCTTTTTGTCGCCATGAATCTTGCCTTTGCCTGTTCGCTGCGCGTTGGCGAGATACTTGGACTTACGTGGAATAATGTAAGCATCAGCGATGAGGATATTGCGAAAGATAATGCCTCGGTATATGTTGATAAAGAGCTTTTCAGGGCATCAAAGGACGTAATGGACACACTTGGCAATCGGGATATTCGCTTTGTGTTTCCACCCGTAATGAGCAATCCCAAAACAAGACTGATACTCAAAACGCCCAAGACCGCTACCAGCGTCCGCCGCGTATGGCTGCCGAAAACCCTCGCCTACATTCTGCGTGAATGGCGGGATACCCAGCAAAAGCAAAAAGAATTTCTCGGGGATGAGTATTTCGACTATGACCTTGTTGTCGCGCACTACAACGGGCGTCCCTGTGACTGCAAAAATATCGAAAAAAGCTTCAACCGACTGAAGGAGGACGCAGGGCTGCCAAACGTGGTGTTTCATTCGCTCCGTCATTCAAGCACGACTTACAAGCTAAAACTCAATCACGGCGATATAAAAGCAACGCAGGGCGATACGGGACACGCACAGGCAGATATGATTACAAGAGTATACGCACATATTCTGGACGAGGACGGAAAAGTAGCGGCAAGCATCATCATGAGTCAGCACAACCTCAGGGCAAAAGAAAAAGCCCCGAAAGTGCTTATTTACGGGGCTTTTGGGCGTTCCCGCCCGGATTCGAACCGGGGGCCTTCCGCTTAGGAGCTACGCCACGGCGTTTTTGCAGCGTTATGCACAATGTTAAGAAATCCGAAAAGTCCCCGTATTACAGCGTTTTTCAATAAAACGCTTTTCGTACAGTATCACACAATATTGCTGATTTCGGGTGGTTTTGAAAGCTCAAATTAGCAAGTAATTAGCAAAATATGCTTTATACAGCCTACGTTAGAGGGCTATCGTTCGTATTGAATCAGCAAACAAGCGAGTATCTGCCATGCGGATGCTCGTTTTGCATATATATATATGCAATTATACGGCATAATTCCTATGGGTTGGTCGCTGAATGTAATCAGCTAATACTCTGGATATAATTTGGCTTCGATAATATAATAAGACAAAAAGTTATCCATGAATAGAGGTGATGGAAAATGAAAACGCCAAAGGGATCATGCCAAATAATTGCAAAAAATGAAAGAGCTCAGCGAAAAGCCAGAAAGCTATCCATGGAAAAGTTTGCAGAAATATCCGGGGTAAGTCTTGGTTCGTTGAAGCGTTTTGAAAACACGGGAGAAATTTCTCTCGTATCTCTTCTTAAACTTGCCATTGTCCTTGACTGTGCTGAAGAATTTGAGCAGCTTTTTGTTAAGGAACATATTATGTCAATACAGGAGATAATAGATGGAAAGGTATAAGTCGCTGGAGGCATATATTGATGGGAAAAAGGTAGGAACTTTGGCCACATACAGAGACCAACTCATTGCCTTTGAATATGCGGACAGTTGGATAAAAGAAGGTTATGCAATCAGCCCGCGCAGCTTGCCTCTGCAAAAGAAAGTCTACATTCCGAAAATAGTTCCGTTTGATGGAGCATTTGGTGTATTTGCCGATAGCTTACCAGATGGCTGGGGGCATCTTATTGTAGACCGTATGCTTTTGCGCGAACATATCAATCCACATGAGATAGATATTCTCAACCGCTTGGCCATGGTCGGCGAAACAGGCATGGGTGCATTAACTTACCGTCCTGTTCACAAAATTCAGTCAAAAAAAGCGCAAATAGAAATAGAATACGATAGACTTGCAGCAGAATGTCGCCACATCTTAGGAACTGAATATTCCAATGATCTGGACACACTTTTCGTCTTAAGTGGGTCGTCAGGAGGCGCTCGTCCAAAGATATTGACGAAAATCGATGGTGAAGATTGGATTGTAAAGTTCCCAGCTTCTCTTGATGACCCAAATATCGGCCTTGCGGAGTACCAATATTCGCTTTGCGCTAAGAAGTGCGGCATCGAAATGGCTGAGACGAGGCTTTTGCCTTCCCGTCAATGCGAAGGATACTTCGGAACAAAGCGGTTTGACAGGGTGGCCTTAAACGGGCATGTGAAGCGCATACATATGCTGTCTGTATCAGCTATACTTGAAGTATCCCACAGAATACCGAGTCTGGATTACAACACTTTGATGGCCTTGACCCTTGAGTTAACCAAGGATTACTCCGAAGTTGAAAAGATGTATCGACTTATGTGTTTCAATGTCTTTGCGCACAATCGGGACGACCATTCAAAGAACTTCACGTTCCTATATGATACGGAAAAGGGCGGATGGCGACTGGCCCCGGCTTATGATTTGACATACAGCAATTCCATAGGCGGTGAACACGCCACCTGCATAAACGGCAATGGAAAAGATCCGGCACTCGCAGACATACTTATTGTTGCCAACAAAATCGGCATATCGAAAAGCAAGGCAAAGCGAATCGCAGAACAAGTTCAGGATACCGTTAATGATGAACTTGGGAAAACGGGAATACTGCATAATATGAGATATACCTATTTTCAATAAGATTTGTTAGGTCTTTGGGGTACATTAGTTAATTAGATGATTAGCGTACGTGCGGTGCCGAAGCCCCATACCGTTTTCTGCATATACCATTCTGTTATCTGCATATAAAATAGCCAAAGTATGTGCAGATAACTACCCAGCTGAGAGTTTCCCATTCCGAAGAACTCTCGGCTATTTTTTATATCATAGCGGACGAATCGCCCCCACGATACGCCGCGCCATTTTCCAGCGTAATAATGCTATTAAACATAAACATCAGCAAAGGAGGACAACCACATGACAAAAGTAATAGCCCTCGCCAACCAGAAGGGCGGCGTGGGCAAAACCACAACAACCGTCAATCTCGGCATAGGGCTTGCGCGGCACGGCAAGAAGGTGCTGCTCATAGACGCGGATGCCCAAGGCAACCTGACGGATTCACTTGGCTGGAACGAACCAGACAAGCTTCCCGTTTCCCTTGCCACCGTCATGAGCAAGGTTATCACGGAGGAGCCTATCGAACCAAATGAGGGAATTTTGCATCATGCGGAGGGTGTTGACCTCATGCCGGCGAATATCGAGCTTTCCGCTATGGAGGTATCGCTTGTAAATACCATGAGCCGCGAGAGCGTGCTTAGGAACTATCTAAATGAGGTAAAGGACAAGTATGACTATGTTCTCATCGACTGCATGCCATCTCTCGGCATGATTACCGTAAACGCCCTTGCTGCGGCAGACAGCGTAATTATCCCCGTACAAGCGCACTATCTTCCGGCTAAGGGAATGAGCCAGCTTTTGCAGACCATAGGCCGCGTGAAGAAGAACATCAATCCAAACCTTAAGATTGACGGAGCGCTCATCACAATGGTGGACAGCCGCACTAACTTTGCAAAGGAGATTTCATCCCTGCTCCGCGATAACTATGGGGATAAACTCCGCGTGTTCAAAACGGAAATACCGCTTGCCATTAAAGCCGCTGAAACCAGCGCAGAGGGAAAGAGCATATATGCCCACGATGCTCACGGCAAAGCAGCGGCAGCATATGAAGCATTGACAAAGGAGGTTTTAGGCGATGGCAGAAAACAAGAAAAGTATAAAGCTGGCCTCGCTCGATGATCTGTTCTCCACAGAGGAAAGCCGCACCGAAGCGGACAAAGAACGCATACAGGATATTCCCATAGCGGAGATAGACGATTTCCCCGGCCATCCGTTTCATGTGGATATAGACGACGCTATGCGCGAGATGGCGGAAAGCGTGAAGCGGTTCGGCGTGTTATCGCCCGCCGTAGCGCGTCAGAAGGAGGACGGGCGATATGAGCTAATAAGCGGGCACCGGCGCAAGAAGGCATGCGAACTTGCGGGCATTGATAAAATGCCGGTAATTGTCCGCAATATGGACAGAGCCGAAGCTATTATCTTTATGGTTGATTCCAACCTCCAGCGTGAACGCCTTCTTCCGAGCGAGAAGGCGTTTTCGTATAAAATGAAGATAGAAGCATTAAAAAGACAAGGCAATCGCTCTGACTTAACTTCGACACCACTGGTGTCGAAGTTACGAACCAATGAGCAAATTGGCCAAATAAATAGCGAAAGCCGCGAGCAAGTACGCCGCTACATCCGCCTAACCGAACTCATACCCGACCTGCTTCAAATGGTAGACGAGGGCAAAATCGCATTTCGGCCTGCTGTAGAATTGTCCTATCTGACCAAAGAGGAACAGGCATCTTTGCATGAGGCAATGGAGAGCGAAGATTGCACACCATCGCTTGCACAGGCCATAAAAATCAAGAAGTTCAGCCGGGAGGGCAGACTGAACGACGACGTTATACTCTCTATACTTTCCGAAGAAAAGCCAAATCAAAGGGAAGTATACAGGCTGCCCAAGGAGCGCATAGATAAATACTTTCCCAAAGGTACGCCGTCCGAAAAAATCGAAGAAATCATATGCAAGGCGCTGGAGCTTTACCGAAAGCGGGAGCGTAGCAGAGAAACGGAACGTTGAGCGTCCGTGCTGACGAGCATGGGCGCTTTTGTTATGTTCAAAACATGAATCATACGCCAAGGGATAGGTCTGCCCTTTTGCCGGTATGGCTTCGGCGGCATTTGCTGCTCGCTCCCTTCCCCCTGCACCCCCCAACCCTGAGTACTACCCGAAAAACAACTGCCCGAAAAAGCATATTTATATTTATAACCAACAATTCAAGCGTCATAGGGCGCTTTTTATATATACAAAAACATTTTCGGAGGTAAAAATGAAAACCAAACGAATCATCACGTTGGCAATATGCCTATTGACCCTGATAGGCATATTCCACTCAGCCCCCGCATTGGCCGCGGGAAGCACGGTCACAATCGAGAGCCAGACCAACAGCGCCTTTGACTATCTTGAGTATTACTCAAGCGGCTCATGGCACGACCTGAATACGCCCCGCCATTGGATTGAACAGACAGGCGAAGTAGTTTACTGCGTGGAGCATTCCGCGGGGAACCCGCATGGCCAGACATATACCGAAACTTCCCCGTCCTCCGTCTTTTCGGGGAGTACGCTTTCCGGTATAAACTCCATACTCATGTATGGCTATCCCAACAATAAACCCTCCGGCTTCACGGATGACGAAGCACGGCAGGCAACAGCAAATGCGCTGCGCTTCTGGCTTTCGGAACAAGGCGAAGGCTATTCGTATAACTTTACCAATCGCCGTTCCAACCCCAACGCAATAAGAGCAAAAAGCGGATATGAACATGTGCTCGAATATGCCGATGAGCTGCTTACAAAGGCCCGCGCAAGGCAGGACTTGCCCCACGGCGTAGACTTCTCCCCTTCCACCGTGCAGCTTACCGCAAGCGAAAACGGTTACATTGGGCAGACTTCGGTGCTCCTTACAAACATCAACAGCGGCTACACCCTTGATACTTCCCGTTTGCCGTCAGGCAGCAGAGTTTCGGGCTATACCGGCAACAGAAGCGAAACGCTCACAATTACGCTCCCCGCATCGGCGGCAGGGCAGAGTTTCAGCATATCTGCCGAGGGTATGGACACCCGCAGCATAGATAACATTACGGCCTACGTTCCCGCAAACGGCAGCCTGCAAAAGGTATTCCTCTGCGCCACCACCGCACAGGTCGTTGCAACGGCACAGCTTTCCGTTGGCGCACCCGAAGCCCCTAAGTACGGCAAAATGCAGCTTGTGAAAACCGGTAAGGACAATATGCCGCTTGCGGGTGTGGTGTTCGGCATATACAGCGATGCCGACTGCAAGAACAAGCTTGCGGAGCTTACTACCGACAGCAACGGAACAGCCATATCAGGAGATCTTCCGGTAGGTACCGTATACATAAAAGAGCTTTCCACAATAAAGCCCTATATTCTGAGTGCGGAGATAAAAAGCCTTGAGATAACCGATGGCGTAACTGCGGAAGTATCGTTCAGCAATTCCGAGGCCATAGGCAAAATCCGCATTGAGAAAACGGGCGACGTGCTTACCGCCGGAGAGGCCGTTGAAACGGAATACGGCAATGTTTCAATGCCCATATACAAAAACAAGGGACTTGCGGGCGTTGTATACGAGGTAAAGGACAGCGCCGGCAATATAGTTGCGACCATAACCACAGACAAGAACGGCATTGCCGAAACCGAAGCGCTGCCCCTTGGCAGCTATACAGCGCAGGAAAAGAGCGCTCCTGACGGATATGTGATAGACGATACAGTTCACGAAACAACGCTGACTTTCAAGGACCAGAATACAGCCATCGTCATGAGTGCAATAAAAGCCGAAAACAAGCTGCGCACGGGCGGCGTAAAGCTGCTAAAGTATACGGAAAAGTTCAATGCCGATAAAATCAGCTTTGAAAAAGTATTATGCAGCGGCTATGTGTTCGGTCTGTACACCGCCGAAGATGCCGGAGATATACCGGCAGATGTTCTGCTCGAGGTACTGACTACGGACGAACAGGGCATAGCCCAAAGCACGGTAAAGCTTCCCTATGGCAAATATTACCTGAAGGAATTGGCAACGCCGGACAGCGATATAAAGATGCTTACGGACAAGCTGCCTCTGATTATTGACAGCGAACTTAATACCCAATATGTAAGCGAGCCAATTCTCAACGAAATGTTCAAGGGAAAAATCGGCGTATATAAGCTGGACGCCGAAGATAACGAAAGAGGTCTTGCGGGCGCGGTATTTGAAGTGCGCGAGGCTTCCGGCAAGCTGGTTGACACCATTACCACCGATACCAAGGGATATGCCGAAACCAACGACTTGCCAACGGGAGAATACAAAATAAAGGAGCTCACTCCTCCCCCGGGATTCATACTTTCGGATGAAATCAAAACCGTTACCATTACTTCAGAGGATAAAGAAACCGCCGTATTTGAGCTTACGAACAAGCCCAACGAAGTGACGCTTACAAAGACTGACTTAACAACCGAAAAGCCCGTACCCGGTGCGGCTGTTGAGGTTTACGGTAAAGACGGAAAGCTGTTTTACAAAGGCGTTACCGATAAGGACGGCAAAATAACAATCAGGGAACTTCCTGCTGGAACATATACATTCAAGGAAACCATATCACCGGACGGCTACGCCCTGAATGCTAATACATTCTCTTTTGAAATCGATGCCTACGGCAAGGTGACGGGAACCACCGCCTTTACCGATGAGCCCATCGTGCTGACCATCAAGAAGGTTGATGCCTACACCGGCAAGCCTATGGCGGGTATTTCATTCACACTGAAGGACAGCGAAGGCAACATTGTAAAGACAAAGCTGACCGACAAGGGCTATCGCATTGCAGCGGAGGACGGCGAGGAAACCTTTAGCGTAGATAATAACGGCTGTGCCGAATTCCGCTATCTGAAAGCGGGCAAATACTCGCTTATGGAAAGTGTCCCCGCAGGCTACATTGCAGAGGACAGCATTTCTTTTGAATTGAGCTCTGCACACAGCATGAGTAAGCCCCTTAATCCAACCATAAACAACTGCCCCACCGGCATAAAGCTCATAAAGCTTGATGTGGATACGAATAAGCCGCTTACCGGCGCAGGATTCAGCATTAAGGTCAAAGACGGCCTTGGCTTTTCAACGCTGACATTCACAAAGCAGGCGGACGGCAAGTACATCTTCGATAAAGACGGCAAAGATACGGTCCTTATGGTCGATAACAACGGCGAGGTTGTAATCCTTGGCATGCCGCTTGGGGCCGTATGGATAGAAGAATCTGTTGTTCCGGCAGGCTACTTCCCCATTACCGCGCGCAAAGCGGAGGTTACGAAGGACACCTCGGCCCTCAAGCCCCTTGAAATCAAAATCCCCAACAGCAAAAGCGTAAAGCTGGGCCTGGACAATGATTGGTGGGAAATCCCCGCAATGGTTGCCGGTGCAGCTGCCGTGCTCGGCGGAGCGGTGTATCTGTATATTCGCAATAAGCGCAGGAAGTAAATAAAGATAGTGGCGGGAGCGGCAAAAGCCGCTCCCTGATTCTACACATATTACCAATGGCGCTGCTGAGAAAGGAACCAGAGTTTCTATTCTTCATGGTATAGCCCAAAATCGATTTTGCGAATTTTACGCAAAATCACAATATTTAGTTTGACTTTTGGGTATTATAATCCTAAAATACAAATATATTTTGAGCGTTTTTCTCAAAATAAAAAAGGAGGAAGCTATGTTACTGGAATTTAAAATGCGCAATTATAAATCTTTTAAAGATGAGACTGTGTTTTCGCTTATTCCTGCTCCAAAGCAAAAAGACTTGGAATATAGTATTCTCCACACTGCCATTGGCAAGAAGACGTACAAGGGGCTGTGCTCTGCTGTTATTTATGGTCCCAATGCTTCTGGCAAAACTAATATCATTGGGGCTATGGACACTTTTAAAGCAATTGTGCTGCGCGGACATATTCGGAATGATGAGGACAGTTCTATGCCCAATACCGCTGCAGTGTCGCTCGAGCTCATTCCAAACAGCGCAGCGGATGAGGTTTCTCCGGTAATGTTTGCAATTAAATTCATTACAGATGGGGTATTGATTGACTATAGCCTTGTAATTGACCTCGGCACATTTCTTGATGTGGACTATAAACGCAAGATTGTATCTGAACGGCTTCTGGTAAATGAAACGCCTATCTTCACAAGAGGAGAAGGGCTAACCATTCACGATTTGAGCAGCATAAAAGAATGGCTGGCGAATGAGTTCGAGCAAAACGCCGAAAGCGCCATAGCTATTGCATCAGCCAATTTGAACGCCGAAGAACTTTTTTTGCTGAATGGATTCAAAACGATATTCAGCGCCAAGTTAGTTTCGCTTATTACCGAGTGGCTAAACGATAAATTCATGGTTATTTATCGTGCTGATTCCATGCAGCTTATTCGGAAATTCATCGACCCAAAGAAAAGGTCTGTTTACATTGAAGAGCCACTGAACGATGTAGCCAAAGCATTCGGAATAAGTTCAAATACGCTGGGTTATATCATAGATAATGATAACGCAGAAGCAAAGCTATGCTCCATAATCAAATCCGGAGAAAAAAGCGCAGCAATCCCCGCGGAGCTTTTTGAGTCTTACGGAACTATTCGCTTTACAAACTTGTTCCCATTAGTGTTCATTGCATTGGCGAACGGCGGCACCTTGGTTGTTGACGAATTTGATGCCTCAATTCATCCGATGGCATTGATGAGCATTGTGAACATTTTCCACAACGATGATATTAACACCAATCATGCTCAATTAGTTTTTAATACGCATAATCCGATTTTCTTAAGCGCCAACTTATTCCGGCGTGATGAAATCAAGTTTGTGGAGCGCAACGATGAAACGCATTGCAGCAGTTCTTATTCACTTTCAGACTTTGGCACGGCAGGGAAGAATGCTGTGCGCAAGAATGAGGATTATATGCGTAACTACTTTGTCGACCGTTATGGTGCTATTAGAGATGTAGATTTCCTACCAATTTTTGAAAAACTGCTTGGTCATAAAGGCGAGGAGTAAATTCATGAGGAAAGAAAACCTGACATACTATTTCTCCGTAGAGGGGCAAACGGAAAAAATGTATTTGGATTGGCTTCAAAGCTGTATCAACAAAAGCCCAGAGGCAAAGTATACTGTCAAGCTGGATACAAAGGTTGAAAAAGATCCCGTATCGCGTGTGAAAAGGATGTATGTTTTAGGCAAAACAGAGATTACGCATGTTTTTGACCGTGAAAGTGAAGACCCTATCCATATTCGCCAATTTGAGAAGACCTTGTGCAGTATGAAAGAAGCGCAGCGATTGGGCAAGGACATCAAATATGTCCTTGGATATAGTAATTTTACTTTTGAACTGTGGATAATCCTGCATAAGGCGGACTGCAACGGAGCAAAAGCTCATCGCCAGCAATACTTGGCTCCTCTCAATGCAGCGTTTCACGAACATTTTAATTCTTTAGATGAATATAAACGCGAGGATAACTTTCAACGTATTCTCAAGCAGCTGTCATTAGACGATGTAAAAGAAGCAATCCGTCGCTCTGAGCAGCTTATGCAGCACAACGATGAGTGTTTTGAGCGGAAGCAATATAAAGGATATAGCTTTTATGCAGAAAATCCATCCCTCTCTATTTGGGAATCTATAAAAAAGATATTGCATGGGTGCGGCCTGCTATGAATATTTGCATGGTTCTCGGCTTTGCAGTTGATACGTAGAACTCAATTACAAAGATAAACAAAGCGAGCATAAGCCCTACGGCTATAATAAGCCACCTAAGCGCATGAGAAATCATGCGCTGTTTTATTGTACAAAAGCACAAAGAAAGGAGGTCAAAAATGGCGACTAAACTTCATATCATGTCTGAGCTTGCAGTGCAAACCACACAGCAGCTTGCCCAGTCCGTTGACAGTTGGAAAAGCTTTCTCAACTCCGCCGCGTGGCTCTACAAATATCCGTTCCATGAGCAAGTGCTCATCCATGCCCAGCGTCCTGATGCTACTGCATGCGCGCCAATGCAGCTTTGGAACAACAGGTTCGGGCGCTGGGTCAATAAAGACGCCAAGGGTATTGCCGTTATAGACGACAGCGGCGACAAACCGCGGCTGAAGTATTTGTTCGACGTGTCCGACACCAATGCGCGCCATAACGCTCCGTTCCGGCTTTGGCAGATCAAGCCGAAATATGAAGTTCAGGTAATCAAAGAGCTGCAAAACGCTTTCGGTGAAACAGGCTCCGGAAGCGAAAGCCTTTCGGATACCATACTCGGCGCGGTCATCAATGCCGTATCGGATAACTATACCGACTATTGCAATGATTTTCTTGAAGCGGCAACAAACGGAGTTTTTGCAGATATGGACAGCGAGGAGCGAACAGCCGCCTTTATACTTCAGCTTGTAACAGGCGTATCGCACATTGCGCTGGTACGTTTGGGCATTGAGCCAAGCTCCGTTCTGTCAGAAGATGATTACGCCGGCATTTTGCAGTTCAACTCCACCGCTACAATCAACCAACTCGGTGCAGCGACCAGCGATATTTCCGAAATGGTCTTGCGGCAAATAGAACGCAGCGTAAGGAGTATAAGCAGGCAGCAGCGCGGCACACTTGCAAAACCGTCCAATACATTGCAAAATGAAGCTGACGAAGCAGAAAGGAGCGACGACGATGGAAATCAGTTACAGCAGAAGCGGGGATTACCTGATTCCCAACATAGCAATGGACAGTCAGAGCCAAGGGAGTATAGGCAAATTCGGGAGACTGCGGAAGAAGTTCCTGAAAGAGAATCGGAACGGGTTTTACAATACGCTGATTCTGACGAACGGCCTGACGGAGCACCTGATCGAAATCAACAGGCAGGCGAAGGAACAGATACAGCTGCTCAGCTTGCAGATGGTGCAAGCCGAGGGCGTGACCGAGAAACTGAAAGCGGAGAATCAGATGCTCTGGGTGCAGAGGATGAACAACATATACCACAGAGCCGAGGAAACGGTTTTGAACGAACTGATTTACGCATAACAACCGAAAACCTGTTCCCTACATTTCAGGAACAGTTGGAGCACATAGAAGAAGCGGAAGCACAAAAGCTATCCGCTTTTTCTGTATCTCAGGCTGATATAGACCACGAGCTTTGCCGTTACGGCAGCGGTTTTTCCCAAGGAAAGTTCCGCATATATAAATTCTTCGAAGGCATGCCGTCCACCGAAGCGGCGGTTGCTTTTCTGAAAAAGGAATATGGCATAGGCGGGCATTCACACACGTATTTGAACGGAGAAGGCGGCTTCGTTGACCATGACGGCAAGGGTCTTCACTTCTCTAATCATAACTACGAAGAAAAGCATACCGTAACTTGGAGGGCCGTAGCACAAAGGCTCCGTGAGCTGATTGCCATTGACAGATACCTGACCGAAGAAGAAAAGACATATCTGCCGGAATATGAGACGCAGGAGGCGGAACGGCGCTTGCAGCTGGAGGAAGAATCGGCGGCAAGGAGCGCGCTTCAGGCAGCGGCGGCAGCCATGGACGAGCGCAGAAAGGATGCCGGATATGCGTTTTCGCTCGGAGATACCGTGCAGCTTGGCATGACCACATATACCATCCTCGGCTACGATGAAACCACCGTCAGCTTATCTGACCCGAAATTCCCCTTGCTCTCAGAGGACATGCCCCGCGATGTATTTGAGCAAAGGCTTAGGGAAAGTCCCGTAAATGACCGCCTGATTGCAGAAGCGCAGGAAGCAGAACAGCAGCCCGGGCCGATAACCGAAACAGTTGAAGTCATTCCCGCAGAGGAAAACCACCTGCCATATGATGTGGTTATCCAAACGATTCGTACTGAGGAACATGAACCCGTAAAACCCGCTGAGAAAATCAACTTCCGCATTACGGACGATGCACTCGGTCACGGCGGTCCGAAAGCAAAGTTCCGAATGAATATAAACGCTATTCGCGCGCTGAAAGCCATTGAGTCCGAACAGCGGCTTGCAACAGCGGACGAGCAGGAAGTCCTATCCCGATATGTGGGTTGGGGCGGATGCGCGGACGCCTTCGATGAAGTCAAAGAAAACTGGAGTTCCGAATATACCGAGCTAAAGGATTTACTGACCGAAGAAGAATACGAAGCCGCGCGGGCTTCCGTGCTTAACGCTCACTACACAAGCCCAGCAGTCATTAAAGCAATATACAAAGCGATTGAAAATATGGGCTTCCGCACAGGCAATATCCTTGAACCCTCCTGCGGCATAGGCAACTTCTTCGGCCTGCTCCCCGAAAGCATGGCCGGCAGCAAGCTATACGGCATAGAGTTGGACAGCATTACGGGGCGCATTGCGAAGCAGCTTTATCAAAACGCAAATATCACCATACAGGGATATGAAGGAACCGCATTACCCGATAGCTTCTTCGATGTTGCCATAGGTAACGTACCCTTCGGCGATTACGGCGTTGCGGATAAGCGATACGATAAGAACCACTTCCTCATACATGATTATTTCATCGCCAAGACTTTGGATAAAGTCCGTCCCGGCGGCATAATTGCATTTGTCACCTCCTCCGGCACAATGGATAAAAAGAACCCCTCCGTACGCAAATACATTGCACAGCGTGCCGACCTTCTCGGCGCGGTTCGCCTGCCGAATAATGCCTTCCTTGCCAATGCGGGCACGGGCGTTGTTGCGGACATACTGTTCCTGCAAAAGCGCGACCGCCCCATAGAGATTGAACCCGATTGGGTACACCTCGGCAAAACCGACGGCGGATTTACCATAAACCAATACTTTGTGGATAACCCCGGCATGATACTGGGCGAACTCAGCGAAGAAAGCACGCAGTACGGCAAGCAAGCCACTACGGTCAAGCCTATTGCGGGCGCGGAATTGCCTATGCAGCTATCCAACGCGATAGCCAATATACATGCCGAAATCGCCGAGCCCGAACAGCTTGAGGAAGCTGAAGAAGGCATCATCGAAAGTATCCCTGCCGACCCGAACATACGCAATTTCAGTTTTGCCGTTGTAGACGGGGATATCTATTACCGCGAAAACTCCATAATGCATAAGGTTGAGTTGTCCGTTACCGCAGAGAACCGCATTAAGGGCATGGTCAAAATCCGCGACTCTACCCGAAAGCTGATTGAATATCAGCTGGAAGGCTATTCGGATGATTTAATCAGGCAGAAACAGCATACCTTAAACCGGCTTTACGATGATTTTACCTCGCAATACGGCCTGCTGAACAGCCGCGCCAACAATACTGCGTTCTCTGATGACAGTTCTTATTGCCTGCTCTGCTCCCTTGAGGTTCTTGATGAAAACGGCGCATTGGTGCGCAAGGCTGATATGTTCTCAAAGCGCACCATACGGCAGCAGGAACCCGTAACCTCCTGCGATACAGCAGCGGACGCGCTCGCCGTGTCACTTTCCGAAAAAGCAAAGGTCGATTTGCAGTATATGGGAAAGCTTGCGGGCAAAACCGAAGAACAGCTTACAGAGGACTTGGCAGGCATAATATTCTTCAACCCATCTTCCGAGCAATATGAAACTGCGGACGAATATCTTTCCGGCGATGTCAGGTGGAAGCTTCGATTGTTAAAGGAGATAGACAACCCTAAATATGCGGCTAACATGGAAGCCTTGGAGAAAGTACAGCCAAATAATCTGACCGCTTCCGAAATCGATGTTCGTCTCGGCGCAACATGGATTCCGCCGGAGGATATTCAGCACTTTGTAATCGAGCTGCTCAAACCCGCCTATTACGCAAGCAGCAAAATAAAGGTGCATTATTCCCGACTTACCGCTCAATGGAGCGTTTCAGGCAAAACCAGCGACTACGGCAACGTTACAGCAAACGTCACCTACGGCACAAAGCGCATCAATGCATACAAGATAATTGAGGAAACGCTGAACCTGAAAGACGTTCGCATATTCGATACCGTGTATGATGAAAGCAGCGGCGAGAAGCGCATACTGAACAGAAATGAAACCGTACTTGCGCAGCAAAAGCAGCAGCTCATAAAGGACGCGTTCCGCGACTGGCTATGGAAAGACCCCGACCGTCGTGACAGACTGACCACGCTGTACAACATGCGTTTCAACTCAATCCGTCCACGCGAATACGACGGAAGTCATATCAGATTCGTCGGCATGAATCCCGAAATCACTCTGAGGCCGCATCAGGTAAACGCCGTCGCGCGCGTTATCTATGGCGGAAACACGCTGCTTGCGCACGTTGTGGGAGCAGGGAAAACTTTCACAATGGCCGCTTCCGCTATGGAAAGCAAGCGGCTGGGGCTCTGCCAAAAGAGCCTGTTCGTGGTTCCAAATCACCTGACCGAACAGTGGGCAGCGGAGTTTTTGCAGCTATATCCTTCTGCCAATATCCTTGTTGCAACAAAGAAAGACTTTGAAACGCGAAACCGTAAGAAGTTCTGTTCACGTATTGCCACGGGCGATTACGATGCCGTCATCATAGGACACTCGCAGTTTGAAAAGATTCCCATGAGTTTGGAGCGGCAGCGGGCGATATTACAGACGCAGCTTGATGAAATAATAGACGGCATTTCGGAAGCAAAGCGGGAAAACGCGGAACGCTTCACCATCAAGCAGATGGAAAAGAGCAAACGCTCCATTAAGCTGAAGCTCGACAAGCTCAACGACCAGACCCGAAAGGATGATGTTGTCACCTTTGAAGAATTGGGCGTGGATCGACTGTTCGTAGATGAAGCGCACAGCTTTAAGAACTTGTTCCTGTACACCAAGATGCGAAATGTCGCAGGCTTGGCGCAGACCGAAGCGCAGAAATCCTCCGACCTCTTTATGAAATGCCGGTATATGGACGAGCTTACGGGAAACCGCGGCATTGTGTTTGCAACGGGTACGCCGATATCAAACTCAATGACCGAAATGTATACCATGCAGCGGTATCTTCAATATGACGCGCTGTGCTCCCATGGTTTGCAGCACTTTGACGCATGGGCTTCCACATTCGGCGAAACCATCACGGCTATCGAACTTGCACCGGAGGGCTATACTTTTATAGGACGATGAATTTAACTGTCCTAAATAAAAAAATACATACGGAAGGAGGTAAAAAGAATGTCAAGGACTTCTAAGATTACAGCACTTTATGAGCGTTTATCAAGAGATGATGACCTTACTGGCGAGTCAAATTCCATAACCAATCAAAAGCAATACTTGGAAGATTATGCCCGAAAGAATGGTTTCGGTAACATTCGCCATTTTACTGATGATGGTTTTTCGGGAGTAAATTTCAATCGCCCCGGCTTTCAATCGTTGATAAAAGAAGTAGAAGCTGGAAATGTTGCAACGATTATTGTTAAGGATATGAGCCGATTAGGGCGAAACTATCTGCAAGTCGGATTTTATACGGAAATTCTGTTTCCGCAGAAAGATGTCCGTTTTCTTGCAATCAACAACAGCATTGACAGCAACAATGCTTCGGATAATGATTTTGCTCCGTTTTTGAATATTATGAACGAATTTTATGCCAAAGACACGAGCAATAAAATCAAGGCTGTATTTGATGCCCGAATGAAAGACGGAAAGCGTTGTAGCGGTTCAATCCCTTATGGATATAACCGATTGCCGAGCGATAAGCAGACGCTTGTTGTTGACCCTGTGGCTTCTGAGGTGGTAAAGCGTATCTTTCTGCTTGCCAATGAGGGCAAAAGTCCACGAGCCATAGCGGAAATACTGACCGAAGAAAAGGTTTTAATTCCTGCCGCATATGCAAAGGAATATCACCCAGAACAGTACAACGGGATTAAGTTTGCAGACCCTTATATTTGGGGCATATCTGCCATTAGAACGATTTTAAGCAGACAGGAATATCTTGGGCATACTGTTTTGAGAAAGTCGGTCAGCACCAATTTCAAACTGCATAAGAGAAAGACTACCGATGAAGATGAGCAGTATGTGTTTTATAACACCCACGAGCCTATCATATCGCAGGAACTTTGGGACAGCGTTCAGAAGCGAAAGAAACGAGCGAACAGAGCTGCGGCAAGAGGAACGCACAGCAACCGATTGAGCGGTTATCTATATTGTGCCGACTGTGGCAGGAGAATGACTTTGCAAACGCATTACAGCAAAAAAGACGGTTCTGTTCAGTATTCTTACCGTTGCGGCGGGTATGCAAGCAGGGTTAATTTCTGTACTTCCCATACGATTAGTGCTGATAATGTTGAAGCCTTGATATTATCGGCAGTTAAACGCTTTTCAAAATTCGTTCTGAATGACGAAAAAGCCTTTGCTTTGGAACTGCAATCCCTTTGGAAAGACAAGCAGGAGGAAAAGCCGAAGCACAATCAATCGGAGTTGAAACGCTGTCAGAAACGCTATGACGAACTCTCTACGCTCATTCGTGGCTTGTATGAAAATCTTATATCGGGATTGCTACCCGAAAGACAATACAAGCAACTGATGAAACAGTATGACGATGAACAGGCTGAATTGGAAGCGAAAATGGAAACGATGAAAAAGGAACTTTCCGAAGAAAAAGACAGCACTATGGATATTCAGCATTTTGTTTCGCTGATACGAAAGTACAAAAATCCTACGGAAGTTTCCGATTTGATGTTTACCGAACTCATTGACAAGATTGTGGTGTATGAATCCGAGGGTGTAGGTAAAGCAAGAACGCAAAAGGTTGACATTTATTTCAATTATGTCGGACAGGTCGATATTGCCTATACGGAAGAAGAACTTGTAGAAATTAAGGTACAGGAAGAACAAGAGGAAAAGAAGCGATTGGAGAAACAGCGTCAGCGTGAAAAAGCCTATCGAGAGAAGCGAAAGGCGAAAAAACTTGCTGAAAACGGTGGCGAAATCGTCAAAACAAAGGTATGTCCCCATTGTCAGACAGAGTTTACCCCTACAAGCAACCGACAGGTTTTCTGCTCAAAGAAGTGTTGCTATCAAGCAAGGCAGGATAAAACGAAAGCCGACAGAGAAGCGGAAAAAGG
>ERZ1027176.477-NODE-477-length-19375-cov-5.826553_pt1 | contig 19375 bp, 16 predicted proteins | sample MGYA00519248_ERZ1027176 | MGnify/ENA primary metagenome ERZ1027176 (study PRJEB26926, sample SAMN06164413) | human gut metagenome | biome: ENVO:00009003; feature: ENVO:2100002; material: ENVO:00002003 | host: Homo sapiens | place: USA | collected 2012 ...
TTTTAAGGGGGCAGAATCGCCTGGTTTTAGGGGGCAGCTTACACTGGATTTTCCAACATACTCTAAACTGTCTCATATCAGGCGATTTTTAAAAGGTTAGCTTTCTTAAAGCATCTGAACTCTTGGCGTTCAGTATCATAGTAAGTTTGAACGGTGTCGTTCTTCTTTCTGTTGTCAGTACCAGCAATGGCAGGCATCAGCTTTTCATTTAGTGTACCGTAGGCTTCTCTCACAGAACCGTCCACCTTTTGAAAGTAGAATTTCACAATCTTGCTTTTCATCTGCAATTTCAATTTCATATTAGCCCAAGCGCACTTTAATGCTTCTGACATCGTGAAACCGTTCTTGCGAACGAACTGCCATGCAAGGCTCATAACTTCATGTAAAAAACTCTTCGTGCTCATAATCGTGTGATTTAATATGTTTATACTATTTGTATCATCAATCATTTAGTTTATCTTTGCTACGTGATTGATTGATGATGCAAATATACACGTTTTTGTGTATATCACAAACAATATATAAACAAATATGTGTATATATAAACACTATTTAACCATTAGAGCAGGTTATATCTTATTATAATATGCAGAAAGAAAGCAGAAATAGAAATTGGATAGCGTGGATAGCACTTGGATTGAGCGTTGTATCTATCTTGCTATGGTTATGTAGATACGAGCCAGTAACATGGACATTATTAGATATTATTGTAGCTGTACTTTCTTTAATAGTAGCTATCATTGCTGTACTTTTTGGCTTCAACATGTTCGGTCTGAAAAAAGAACTTTCTGAATATGTTAATAAAAGAACAGGCGATTTGGAAGAAGAACTTCATAATCAAAATCTAAAATCCACATTTTATATAGAAACAAGAATGTTACACTTAGCTACACTTCAAGGCAACAAGGAAGATATAGAACAGTCAATATATATGATGCTTGATATAGTAAATATTACAAAGAAAAAAGAAGATATAGCCTACATTATGCAAAAATTAGAAGAAATTGAGCACGATACAAGTAAAGCTTTTAGTAGCAGAAACTCCAGAGAAAAATTAAAAATTAAATTAAAAAAAATAGAAGACATATCTTGTGATGCAACGATTCTCATCAATCGGACTATCGATGTCTCATAGAGATTAATGCGCTGTCAAATAAATCATTGATTGCCACACGTATTTTTTGAAGTTGTTTACTGCGTTCTCGTTGGGGTTCATCTAATGTATTATTAGATTCTAATCCCATAAATAGCATGATAATTGATGTTATTGCATTCATTTCTTTGAAGTAGAGTGACTTAACTCTAAAGTTGCGGTTTGAAGTTAAGTCGCTTATATAATCCCGAAAAGGGAACAGTTAAACAAATTAGTCGAAATCATCCGCAACTTGATTCCGACACAAATATACACAAAATTGTTTATATGAAAACAGAAGGTGAAAGAATTTCTGATATTATTTCTCATTTCTGCGAATCAAAAGCTGATTTTGCAAGAAAAATGGAAGAAAGCCCACAAACAATAAGTAATTGGGTATCTCGTGGTGCTGGTAAAAATGTACTCAACAAAATTTTATCAAAATTCCCAGATGTAAATGCAAACTGGCTTCTTACTGGTGAAGGAGAGATGTTGTCTCGTAAAGAAAATAACGAGAATATTGTAATGGAGCCAATTTTGGAATATGGTACTGAACAACCTAAAATCAACTATACAACAGGCGTTCCCTATTATAATGTAGATTTTATAGGTGGTTTTGACCTGATTCTAAACGACCAAACTATAAATCCGGAATATATGATAGATTTTCAAAAATACAATAATGCGGATTGCTGGTGCAATGTTACAGGTCATTCTATGGAACCGGAAATCAATCACGGAGATATAATAGCATTGAAGAAAATAGAAGATAAATCATTTCTTCCACTTGGAGAAGTGTATGCCATCGTTACAACAAACGATATGCGCACTATAAAAAGATTGGGAGCTGGGAAAACTGACGATTCATATACGCTCATCCCATCCAATAAATCACCAGAGTATTCCCCACAACAACTTCCAGCAAGAATGATTAGAACTATATTTCAAGTATTGGGAGCTGTAAAGAGATTTTAGAAACTAAATATATTAAGATTATGAAGAAGATTTTATTTTTGCTTGGACTACTAGTAAGCCATATTACATCCTTCGCCTTTAACACTAGTACCAACTTTGGCTTTAATCAACAAAAGACAGAAGAAGAATACCAACAGTATGTAGGAAAATGCTTTACGGTGCGCCCCGCATATGGGCAATTAGAAACATGGGATAAATCTGGATTTAAATTTAATGAATCTTACATTGGCAAGACTTACACTATATCAAAAGTCACAGTTAAAAATATAACTCTTAACGACAAGCCTAATAAAGAAATTTCTATCATTGCTATCGAAAACGGGTCTAAAAGAAAGATTAAATTTAAAGGGTATGAAGAAGTTTCCGTAAAAGTTAGTATATGGAGCGGAGTTAAACAATGGCCACTCATTTCGTATATGCCCATTGTTTTCACTGAACCTTTTGAGGAATACAAACAACTTCATATGGGAAAAATAATACAACACGATATGGTCAAAGATCAATATGAAATTGTTGATCTATTTATAGGAAAGGGAGTTGGTAAAGATTATGCGACAGCAGAAATAAATGTAAAAGTTAAAAATAAACGAACTGGGGAAATTATAGAATGTCCGTATTCAATGGTTAAAACTACGCCTTTTCAAAAGGCACTCAAAGGAAGCTATAAGACAGCTTTATTGAAAGTTGAAAAGCCAGAAAAAGCAACAAATCGATATGGTAACACAAAAATCATACAAGACAATGGGATTGATAAATATTCATATAACGACAGCATAATAGACATTGTAATTTTTGGTACTTCAGAGCAATTTAACTTTATGCTAAAAAATGTATCCGATCATTCTCTTAAAATCATTTGGAATGAAGCAGCATTTGTAGGATTAGATGGTTTATCCTCAAAAATTATGCATGTTGGAACAAAATTCTCCGAACGAGAAGGAGACCAACCAGCTACCACAATCATAAAAGGTGCCAAAATTGAAGATTTAGCAACCCCGACATCTAATGTTTATTATGACGATGGTATAAAAATAGGTTATAGCACAATCGGAAATGGATGGAAAAAGCATTCCATGCTCCCTGAAAAATATATAGGAAAAGAAGCTGGCGAAATCAGATTAATGCTGCCCATCCAGATTAGAGATGTTATTAATGAATATACTTTTATTTTCAAGGTATATTACACATATGACCATCCAGAATTATTAAAAAACGAAAAACTTTAATCAAACAAGCAGTGCATATTTATTTTTTATGCACTGCTTGTTACAACTGCACCTAAATCATACTCCTAATATTCGGAGTACTGCAAATCATCCTCTTCTTCAAGGTATGGGGAATGACGAATGACATCAAAGAGATAAGGAACAAGTACCTTAAAGACGAGGACGAGAAACGAAGACAAAAAGCAGAATACGACCCATCTCCTAAAATCAGCGGTGGGGTTAAAACAACAATATAGCCGGAATTATTTCCCGGCTTTTTCTTTCCCTATTCGCGAGTTGTGCAAATGTTGTGCAACTATCATAAAAAGAAAATGCTAACAAGTTATCAATGAACCTATTAGCATTTTTCCTTGTGATTCCGTTGCGATTCGAACGCAAGACCCACGCCTTAGAAGGGCGTTGCTCTATCCAGCTGAGCTACGGAACCAGCCTTAATTGCGGTGCAAAGGTACGCTTTTTTACGAATATTGCAAATTTTTGTATCACCTTTTTTCGTTACCTATGTATAAAAGGCTCATTTGCTACATAAAAAGTAATGATTAGTTACCTTTACAAACAAGATACACGGTATTTATATACAGATGTATTAAAACATTTTGCAAATTATCAATGTTACTAATTATAAAAAGTAAAAATATGGAGGAATATTCAAGTAGGAAAAGTAGCATTGACCCGAAAATGAATGAAAGAGTAATAACAACTAAATTTTAAAGAGATGGAATGGGAAAATCAGTTGATACAAGAATTGCAATGGTCAAATAAAATCAGCAATAAGGCGAGTAAGGAATTGGTAGCCCAGGAGATTGCCGGACTGGCCAAAGACGGTGATGTCATAGGAGCAGGCTCCGGCTCTACCGTTTATCTCACTTTGTTTGCATTAGCTCAACGAGTTAAACAAGAATCTTTGCATATAGAAATCATTCCGGCATCTGCCGAAATTTCGATGACATGTATACAGCTTGGCCTGCCGCAAACTACTCTGTGGAATAAGCGTCCGGATTGGACATTCGACGGTGCAGACGAAGTGGATCCGCATAATAACCTCATCAAAGGACGTGGTGGAGCCATGTTTAAGGAGAAGCTCCTAATTAAAAGCAGTGGTAAGACTTACATCATTGTCGATGAGAGCAAGCTTGTCAGCAAACTGGGGAGCAAATACCCCATACCGGTGGAAGTATTTCCACATGCTCTCTCCCATGTGGAAAACGAGATACGCTTATTGGGAGCTTCAAAAATCAGCCTACGTCTTGCAGAAGGAAAAGACGGTCCGGTATTTACCGAAAGCGGTAATTTCATTCTTGACATTCATCTCAGCAACATTGTTCCTGATTTGGAACAGAAACTGAAAGCCATTACCGGGGTTATCGAAAGCGGGCTGTTCATTGGTTATGACATTACAGTCCTAATGGCAAACCGCTGATGTACCAAAGTACAAATAAGGCAGTCCATGCCAATAGAATGACTAAAGAATATCTCCAAGTATACTTCAGTAGTGAACCATAAGTGGATTGCCTATCATATTGCTGCATATAGGTCAAGACAAGTGGCATGTAGAACATAAAAGGTGTTATGGCATTTGTTGCACTGTCACCTATACGGAACGCACATTGGGTCATATCCGGCGAAATGCCCATACTTGCCAATACCGGAACAAAAATGAAAGACATAAAAGCCCATTTAGCTGTGGCAGATACCATAAAGAGATTGACCAGCGCCGTAAAAAGAATGAAGAGAATCAATATCCATAAACTACTCAAAGAGGCGGAGGACAGCAGATTAGCGCCTAAAATGGCAATGCACTTGTCCAAGTGGGAATATTCAAAACAAGCAAACATCTGTGAGGCAAAGAAAGCTATCACAAAATAAACGCCCAGCAGTTTCATCGGCTGCGTAAGTCCTTCTATCACATCACCGTCCGTACGGTATCGGCCGGAGGCAAAACCATAGACCATCCCCATCAAACCTATTCCAAACGAAAGCAAAAACAGAATACCAACTATAAACGGAGAACGAATCAACCCACCATTGACACTCCGCAATATCCCCCATGAAGAGAATGTAGCCCACAGAATAATGGCAATATACAGCAAGCCTGCAAATACAGCTCCCAACATAGCTCTCCGTTCCTTGCGGGACAGTTGTTTGTAGCCATTAAAATGAATATCCCCTGCATACATTCCCAAGTGCGGCAACAAGCTCCTGCGGGTAATATGATAAATGATGAATGCAAGCAGGAACGTGGAAACAAAGAGAAAATAATAATTGCACAGCGGTCCAGTCTGCCCCGGAGCAATATTCATCCTATCAGCCGCTTCTTGCGTTACAGAGGCAATCATGGGGTCTAATGTACTCAAAAACACATTAGCGCTATAGCCACAAGAGACTGAAACATAAGCTGTAATTATACCTCCAATGGGGTGCAGACCGACGGACTGGAACAAAGTTGCAGCTATCGGCAACAGAATGATATATCCTGCATCTCCCACTATATTGGACAACAGTCCTAAGACAATGACCAGCAGAATAATGCGCCAAGGATCACGTGGACGTCGTACCCCCCTGCGAATACATGCATCGATGAAACCCGAATGCTGTGCCACCCCTATTCCGAACATAGCCACAATCACCAGCCCTAACGGAGCGAATCCCGTAAAATTGGTTATGACATGGCGCAGCAGCCAGCGTATGCCCTCCGGACTCAGCAGGCTCTGCACCCGTATTTCTTCTCCAGTCTGCGGTTGCAGCACGCTCAGACCATAGACATCGAATATCCATGAAAGGAGGATGACTGCCAGCGTCAGCAGGAAGAACATCGTAGCGGGATGTGGCATTCGGAGTTTACTCATCGTCGGCTTCCAGATTGTCTATATTCAAGATTCGAAGTTCCAATGCACGCACCACCAGACGAGTGGCATTCACCCCCACCCGTTCACTAGGCGGGAAAAGACGGCCGACCAAGTCATTCTGCCGTTTCTCCAGCGACTTGACTCCAAAAGGCATTCCCCTAAGATTGGCAATCATTTCTTTGGTATAGCCCAGTGCCAAATGACGGAGGAAACGCTCGTCATACTCATCAATATCATAGCTTATGATTGCTTCCTGACGTTTTGCATCATTCAGGACAGATTTCTTGAAGCGTTCCACTATCTTCTCCAGTATCGGATAGTTAAAGACCAGCTTCTTGCCGTCCATCACTGCCTGCACATCGGTTTTAGTCAGCAACTCTCCGGTTTTCAGGATAATGCCGTCGGCACCGGCTTCAAGTACGTCCACCCATAACTTCTCATTCAATATTTCTCCCGTGAATATCAGCACATGTACTCCCGGATAACGCTTGAAGATATTCCGGCAGATGTCCACCCCGATTGTGGTCGAACCTCCCAATCCCAAGTCCAGCAGAACAAGATCCGGTACGCCGGCTTCAATCAATGTCCAGAACTCCTGCTCAGTCATAGCAGTACCTATTACCTCCGCATTGGGAATTTCATGGCGGAAAATCTCTTCCGTCCCTTTCAGCTCCAACTTGACATCTTCAACGATGATTACTTTAAATTTTTTGTCTTCCATATTTCATTTTTTCGGTAGCGTAAAATATATTGTAAAACCTCCTTCCTTTCCCGCTTCGGCATTGATACGGCATCCCCGGCGTCCGGCAAACTCGTCATGGTCGCGGATAATCTGCTTGCACACCAGATATTCCGTACCATACAGTTCTCCTTTCTCACCGGCCGTCATGCGGGACAAGTCGGGATAGAACAATTGGTTCAATTCTTCACGGGTCTTTTCCCTGCGCATATCTGTAAACAGAAAACGTATAAATTCCCCATCTTCCCGGGCCGACAGACAGACAGCTCCATCCAGAGTTACGGAGCAAGCCTCGTCTATCAGGTTTTCAAGCAGGAAACGCAACTGGTTCCAGTCACCGGTAATCCGTCCTTCCAACGGTTGTATCTTAAAATCAATATGCGCCTTGTTTCCCTTATACACTTTGCGGAAATATTTCCCGGCAGTAGCCATAAGTTCCGGCACAGATATTGTCGCACGCCTAAAAGTCACCTCTTCCAACTGGCGGGAAGCGCATGAACTGAGTGTCGTAAAGATACCTTTGTAATACTCTATCAATTCGCTGATGGCAACCACCGTTTCCCGCTCCTCCGCTTCTGTCTGTTTGCCGGACCGCAGTTTCCCTATCAGCTGCTTTATCTTGTTCGGATAATAAATCGTTTCATGCTTGATGGTCGAAAGACAATTATCCAGCACCATGTTCTGTACATGCAGCAAACTGTCTTCCCAGGAAGCTCGCCGGGCTTCATCTTGAGCCACTTCGATGTCCCGGTATTTCGTAGCCAACTTAACCACTGCATTGAAGATTACAATGGAGACATAACGGGCTATCAGTTCCAAAAGCAAATGGTCGGTCTCCTGCTCCGTACCTTCCCTGCGTTCCAGACACAGCACACCTATGCAACGACACATATTGCCTGCATCCACAACAAGCGGCAATGCTTGTATACCCTTTTCCGATATGTACACTTGCTGCTCAAAGCAATTCTCCATATATTTCCTCCAGATAGGCAACTCGTCCACGGCGGTATCTTCCACTGGATTGGAAGTGTATTCCAGCTTATGTGTAGTCTCGTTGTATACAGCTATGCTTAACCGGTCGATACTCAAAAGTTCGTTCACTGCATCAAAAGCGGAACCTACAATCTGCCGCGGGATTTCCTTCAATGTATCCTCCTCACGCTGCAACATTTCCTCCGTATCCGAAACCGGCAACAAGGAGGCATTGAACACCTTTCCATTAATTTCCAGTACTTGCTCCAGATTCCAGCGGTTCACCAGACGTTTACGGAAGTAGAGTATGTAATATCCCAACAGCAATACGAACAGCAAAATCACCGCCAGCAAAATGCCCACCATCTTGTTGTTGGTGGAACGCTCCAGCTGCCGGCAATATTCTTCCAAGGATTGGTCTTCTCCCAACAGTTTGTATAAGGTAGTGTAGGCAGCATTATTATAGCTATAGTCATCCCATTGCTTCAATGCAAGAAATGAGACTGCCGCTTCATTCCTGATATCCAGAATTACATGGAAATCCGAATTGAACATCTGGTTCCACCAATCCAGTTCCGCAGGCGCCCCGTCTCCCGTCAGCGTCATATAGCGACGTATAGGATGGGCGTATTGCTTGTAATGTTCGTTCAGGCAATACATTGCCGAATCTATGTATTGTAAAGCCAGTTCGTATTCTCCGTCTACATTGCAGTAATAAGCTTCATTGGCATAATCGGAGGCTTCGTCCAGCAAAGCTTCGTATTCATTCTGTGCAAGCAGTGCCAAAGAATCCGGTAACACCTCTCCGGAAGCAGGCTGTTCCACAGCATGCCGGCAGGATGACATGCACAAAGACAACACGACGAGCAACACCGACACGGACTTACGGATACCGGCAGGCAGACGGAAATAAAAACGGCTGCCTTTTCCCAGCCCGCTCTCCACATTAAATAGACAGACCTTGAACAAATCATTCGTCTTGCGATATTTTTCAATGATGCCCTTACAGTTCATCAGTCCAAAGCCACTTCCTTTGTTCTTCCTCAATTCCTCCTTGTCGGGAGCGTCACTCATACCGATGGCTTTCGAGTCATATACTTTTTCTCCCACAATGCGGGCTACATCTTCCGGTGACAATCCACAACCATTATCCTCTACCGAGATTTCCACATAATCTTCCTCCTGCCGTGCATATACTTTCACCATACCGCCCTGAGGGGTATATTTACGGGCATTCTCCGCCAGTGTATTTATCATAAACAATGTAAGGGCTTTGTCTGCCTTTACCCGGATATCCGTAGGCTGCACCTCCAACGACTGTCTCTTCATCTCGAATGTACGGCTTCCCTTCCTAAGCAGCTCGAAAAGTTCATTCAATTCGAACGTCTCTATGTTCAGGCTAAGGCTTCCTTGCTTCATCTTTATCCAAAGGGCAAGAATATCATTGTATTCATTGATGGTAGTAACCAACTCGTCGATATACTGGTATTTCTCCTCTTTGATCCGCTCCTCTTTGATGAATCCTTTTTGAGTCAGTTTCTGCACTTCGTTGATGATACGGTCTATGTACGGGTGAATTCCGTTGACAATAGCCATACATGCTTTCTTTATCAGATTTTGCCGTTTGTTCCCCGCGATGTGCTGCTCGTAAATGTAGCGTTGCTTTTCCAGTCTGCGGCGTTCGTCGCCAAGGGAGATGGACGTCATGCCGTTGTCGATTGCCCATTGGATATAGGGAGTTATCACCCGTACCATCGCCTGCTCATCCTTGCTCATCCGACGCGGGAACACTAATTGCCCGTTGTCTATGCGGATATCCTTCACTCCAAACAGCTTTTCCAATTCCGGGCAGACAGCCGTCCGGATAGAGTCGACGATTTCCTCCTCAGTCTGTGCATCTGCCGGAATGGATGCCGTTATCTTCTGACAGATATCCAGCATCAGCTGCAGACGGCGGAGATGCACTCTGTTCCGGTCTTTGGAACGCTTGTTGAAAAACCAGAAGAAGAGGGATACAAGCACGAAGCCCACAATGACCAGTGACAACACGACGTTGAGTTGCCCCGCCTCCTTTTCCAATGCCTGATAGCGGCTTTCCAGTTCTTTATCCTGGCGTGTATCTTCAAGGATATCCAGGTAAATATTGCGGTTATAGTCTGATTTTTCTTTCATTCCGAGTCCTGCATACGAAACGCTCAACTGTTCACGAATACGTGAAATCCACTCGGGCACGGTTTTCAGTTTCTGCTCCATCCATGCCTTCTCCGCACAAATCGTATCTCGACGGTCAAATGCTTTCAGCCAGTCCAAACTATCGTGGCAGTCATAGAAAAGGCGGTGATGGTCATTTACACATTCCAGAGCAAGTTTTAGCGTGTCAAGAGCTTCTGTATAGTGACTGTGGGCATTCAGGTATTTGCCGATAGATACATATGCACCTGCTATCTGATACAAATCCTTGTATTGGCTGAATTTTTGCAATGCCAACTGCCCCAGACGCATGGGAAGCAGCGAATCTACCGGTACTCCAAAACGTGTCAAGGCATGGGAGCGGCGGTCTTGAAAAAATGCGTAATTATCCGGTGAAGCCATCAAGTTGGCAAGTCCCTGCACTCCATTGCCCTCAAAGTAAAGATAGCCCTTGCGCGAAGCCAACCGCCATGCGGTATAGAGCTCATCAAATTCTCTCAGTCTTCGCTCATCCGGTGTCTCACCCTCGCATAAGGCAGCAGAACCTTTGATGTAGTGATAATACAACAGCTGATTGGTATCTGCCAGCAACTCTTGTTTTTTAGTAACTTCATTAATAGAGGCTACAGCTTCCGGACGCTGTTGCAAATAATAATAATACACAGCAGATACAATATAAAATTCCGAACGGGCATAATTCAAACGCATTTGCTCGTGTTGGTCCACAAACAGATTGTCATCCTCCGCTATTCTTTTCATACGGTGCAAGGCACTATTGCGATAATCGTAGAACTCCTTGTTCAACGCCGTCCGCTGATAAATCTTCATCAAACCGATGTCGGCAATAAGGAGTTCCAGTTCATTCTTGGTCAGATTATAGACATCCATATGAAACTTTTCGGCCTGCTCAAAATCCATGCGCATAAAAGCACAAAAGCCCAGATTATTGGATGCTTCCGCTTTTCCTTGTTTATAGAGGCTGACTTCACGGTAGGCTCTTGATGCCGCATGGCAGGATGAATCCAGGTTTTTATAACGAAAAGCATAAGCCACCTGGTTTAGAGAGTCGATAAGGCGTACTTCCTTCATGGGTGCCGTTCCCACACACGAAACCATTGTTGTACAAAGGCACAACAACCCCGCAAACCATATAAAAGAAAGTCGTTTCATAAAGCAAAGCTACGAATAAATCCGGGAAAGAAAAATAATTTTTATACAATAACTCTTGTTTTATGTAACGGGAAATTCCTACCTTTGCATGCAAATTAACAAATAGGTAACATCTATTACACAAATGAGCGAAAAAGCACCCTTTATGGTATTCTCCGGAACAAATTCGAGATACCTTGCAGAGAAAATCTGCGCTAGCCTTGATTGCCCTCTGGGAAAGATGAACATCACCCATTTTGCAGATGGTGAGTTTGCAGTCTCTTATGAGGAATCTATCCGTGGCTCGCATGTATTCCTGGTTCAATCAACCTTCCCTAATTCTGACAACTTGATGGAACTTCTGCTGATGGTTGATGCTGCTAAAAGAGCATCGGCAAAAAGCGTTGTAGCCGTTATCCCTTACTTCGGTTGGGCACGTCAGGACAGAAAAGACAAACCCCGTGTTTCCATCGGCGCCAAGCTGGTGGCCGACCTGCTCTCTGTTGCAGGTATCGACCGTCTGATTACGATGGACCTTCATGCAGACCAGATTCAGGGTTTCTTCAACATTCCGGTGGATCATTTGTATGCATCAGCAGTATTCCTCCCCTATATTGAATCCTTGAAACTGGAAGACTTGGTAATCGCCACCCCGGATGTCGGCGGTTCAAAACGCGCCAGCACATTCTCCAAATACCTCGGTGTACCTCTGGTATTGTGCAACAAGACACGCGAAAAAGCAAACGTGGTTGCCACCATGCAAATCATCGGTGATGTAAAAGACAAGAATGTAGTATTGGTAGACGATATTGTAGATACAGCAGGAACCATTACCAAGGCTGCCAACATCATGCTGGAAGCAGGAGCCAAATCTGTCCGTGCCATTGCTAGCCACTGCGTAATGTCCGACCCTGCTTCTTTCCGTGTACAAGAATCCGCACTAACGGAAATGGTATTTACTGATAGTATCCCCTACTCTAAAAAATGTGACAAGGTTAAACAGTTGAGCATTGCCGATATGTTCGCCGAAACCATCAAGCGGGTGATGAACAATGAATCAATCAGTTCACAATACATTATCTAACCGCTCCGCGGTTAGAAATTAAAAATTAGAAATTAAAAATTAAAGGCTGCGCGGTTCTGAAGTGAACATTGCGCAGCCTTTAATTTTTAATTTTTAATTTCTAATTTTTAATTCTAATTCTCCAGCCTTCCCATCTTGTAGGTTCCTTTTCGTATCACCTTTCCGTTCTTGTCTGTTTCTACAAACGGACCGTGTTTCTTGCCTTGTTTGAAGAAGCCTTCATAACGGTTTCCGTTCTTGTCCTCCTGGATACCGCTACCTTCTTCCATACCGTTCACAAAACCGCCTTTATATTTGGTTCCATCGGTCTGAATCAGGGTACCTTGGCCGTTGAACTTATTGTCTTTCCATTCACCTTCGTAAGAGTCACCTACATTCCATTTGTAAGTACCGTATCCGTCACGTTGGTTATCTTTCCAATTACCTTCGTAAACGGCGCCGCTTGCCCACGTAAATGTGCCGTGGCCTTCCTGCTTTCCATCCTTGAAGCTGCCCACATACTTGTTGCCGCTGGCATGGTAATAAATGCCCTCTCCGGTACGTTCACCTTGAACATAAGAACCTTCGTAACGGTCGCTGGTATGGAAAAAGTAAATACCTTTGCCATGCTGCATGTCGTCCTTCCAGTCACCTACATATTTGTCGCCGTTGGCATATTCAAAAGTTCCTTTACCGTCCCGGACATCATTTTTCCACTCCCCGTCATATTTGGAACCGTCATTCCAGGTCAGTGTTCCTTTGCCGTCTTTCTTGTCATTCTTCCACGAGCCTACATACTTGGAACCGTTCTTCCAGGTATACGTTCCTTGGCCTTCGCGTTTATCATTCACCCAGTCGCCCTCATAAATATCACCATTGTAATAGTACATGGTTCCTTTACCGTGCTGGTAATCCTGAAACCACATGCCGTCATAACGGTTGTTATTCATAAAATAGTAGATACCCCTGCCATGCTGCTGGTCTTGAAACCATTGCCCCTCATACTTTTCACCGTCGGGAAACATATATGTACCGTAGCCTTCACGCTTGCCCTTCACATACTCACCCTCGTAGACGTCGCCGTTCTTGAAAACGGTCTTCCCCTTTCCATTGGGCTTGCGGCCTTTTATTTCACCGGTATAGACGGCCCCGTTATCTTTGAACGTATAGGTACCTATCTTTATCTCCGAAGAGAATGTACTTTTCACTTTATCGAAAAAGCCGCTTTTTTTTTCCTGGGCAGTGGCTCCACCTTGGCATAAGAAAGCCAGAATGAGTGCAGTATATAGATATTTCATTAATTGATAATTGATAGTTGATAATTGACAAAGGTAGGATTTATCCGGTAAAATGATGCGATAACTCCCGCTTTTTATGACATTTTTTTGCCGCACACTATTTCTTTTAATTTCTCTTTGCATAAATGCCGCCCTGCAAGTTCACGGATTTCTTGTGGAGTAACCTCCTTGACAGCATCCAGTGCTTCGGCAAAGTAGGTATCCTGCAAGCCCGATACCTGCACAAAAATCCAGGCATCTGCCAACGAGAATGCAGATTCATAACTACGGCACATGTCTCCCAACATATAGTTCTTCACCATGGAAAGCTCTCCATCGGAAGCCAGCTCGTTCTGAAGGCGGTCTATTTCATGATAAACCTCACCGATAAGAGGCTCCACAAATTCGTTGGCGGCTTCGGCACTGACCGCCAACACTCCCTGCCCCGGATAGGGCATGATGGCTGCGGAGATACCGTATGTGTATCCTTTATCTTCCCGGATATTGGACATCAGGCGACTGCCAAAATAACCCCCGAACAGTGTGACCAGTACGCGGGCCTTCAAGTAGTCCGGATGATTACGGTCCAGGGAAAGCATGCCCATACGGACGGCACTTTGCAGGGCGTCCGGACGTTCGATGAAGATACGTTTTCCGGAGGTGGTAACCGGATGGAATTCTGTCTTCTCCGGTTTGCGGAAATCCGTACCGAAAGCCTCGCAGCCAAACAAGGACTCTATCCTGTGGATGCAATCACCGGTTACCTTACCCGAGAGATAGATGCTGCAATTATTGGAATGATAGTAACGGTCATAAAACTCGCGTAGCACCGCAGGAGTGATGCGCCGATAATCCTCTTCCTGCACCAGACGTCCACCGGGATGCTGCCCGCCGTACAGAGCCTTCACCAATCCGCGGTGCGCCAGAAAGTCCACCTTGGAAGAGTTGACAAGAAACTGCTGGATATTGTTGTCTACAATCACTCCCAGCTCTTTCTCGGGAAATACCGGCTCTTTGACGATAGACTCCAATATGTCAAGCGTTTGGGGAAGGTATTTATTCAGAGAATAAAGGGTGACATAGGCATACTCGGATGCACTGGACAATTCCAGCCAGGCTCCGTAATAGTCCAGCTTTTCCGCTATCTGGGCGGCATCGTAGCGTCGGGTTCCCTCGCGAAGCATGCGGTTCGTAAACAACGCCTGCAAGGGCTGTTTCTGTTGCCATCGGCCGCCTGCCATGAGGAGATCGATACGTGTCACTTCATTGTCACCGGCATTGAGCACACTCAATGGCACGCCATTAGGCAACTTGATACGTTCCGGCCTTTGCACCACCAGTTGTTCCGGTTCAAGAATCCGGGGTTGGTCACTTCGGTTCAGCATGGGCTTTCTAGTTTACAGCCCATGGCTTTTAAGAAATTCTTCTGCCCGTTCCAAATCTTGAGGAGTATCTATGCCGATAGTTTCTACATCCGTGATACCTGCTTTGATAGTGTATCCGTTTTCCAACCAACGAAGCTGTTCCAATGATTCGACAATCTCGAGGGATGACTGCGGAAGGGCGGTTATCTCTTTCAGTACCTCTACGCGATAGGCATAAAGGCCGATATGCTTATAATACGTATGGTTCTCCAGCCAGTCTTCCTTCGCCGCATTGCGCTGGTAGGGAATGATGGAACGGCTAAAATAGAGGGCATTCCTGTTTTTGTTGAGCACAACCTTCGGAGAGTTCACATTTTCCAGTGCCTCAAAACCATTATCTACCGTAAAGGGTTTCACCAGAGTGGCTATCTGGGTGGCCGGATCGTCGAAACATGCTTTGACGGCTTGTAACTGCGAAGGCTGGATGAAAGGCTCATCCCCCTGGATATTCACCACGACATCAAACTGTCCTCCTATTTTTGTACAAGCTTCCTGACAGCGGTCGGTGCCGCTTTTATGTTCGGTGGAAGTCATTACCACCTTTCCTCCGAATGCTTTTACTGCGGCTTCAATACGCTCATCGTCCGTAGCCACGTATGCATCGTCCAAGATTCCTGCCACTTGCTCGTATACTCGCTGTATCACGGTTTTTCCACCTAACACCGCCAATGGTTTGGCTGGAAAACGCGTAGATGCGTAACGGGCAGGTATGATTCCTAAAAATTTCATTTTCAATCTTCGTTTTTTAAAATGAGAGTGTGTCCGAAAGTGTTCATATACTATCGACCCATCTCCTTATATTCTTTATTAATTATAACAGTTGTTTCAATCCTCGCAGGATATAATCACGTTTCAAATCTTTTGGCTTATAGACAGTCCCGTCACAAGACAACAAGTCTATATCCAGCCGTACAATTTCCTGCTCCTTCTCCTCGGGCTTCCTTCCGGCTTCCCGTTCGATGGCTTTCAGGCAGGCGGTGACTTCCTCTACCGGATTATCGGAAGCAAAGCATGCCACCTGATTGGAGAACAGATTCGGACGGTGAAAGAACAAAGGTACCGTCTCCTCCTCTTCCGAGAAACGTATTCCCGAAAAAAGTTCCGTCAAGCGTCTGCGAGCCAGTTCCATGTTCTCCCTCCGCTGTTCGTTGCTCCCAATACTAATCGTATAATCCATTTTTTAAGGTGAAAGGGGAAAAGGTGAAAATTGAAAGTTTACCTTTCCACTTTCAATTTTCACCTTTCAACTAATTAAACAGTTCGTCGAGTCCCTCTATCGGTTCTTCTATATGGGTGTCTCCTTCCAGATTCACATCATCCTTGCACGGGTCATAGCCTTCGGGCAACTGGAATGTTTCATTTTCATCATATCCCAGAGATTTGTCACCGAGCACTTTCACCATGTATTTTGTCCAGATAGGCAATGCCATGGAAGCACCTTGTCCGTGAAGCATCGTATCGAAGTGGATGTCGCGGTCCTCACCGCCCACCCAGCAACCGGACACAAGCGAAGGCGTGAAGCCCATAAACCAGCCGTCGGCATTGTAGTTCGTCGTTCCGGTCTTGCCGCCCATGTCGGCTTTCACACCTAGACGGCGCACACGGCCTCCGGTACCTTCGTTGACAACGGCACGCAGCATGACCAGCATCTTGTAAGCGCTGGATACACTGATGACTTCCTGCATTTCGGGAGCAAAGGTTGCCAGCACGTTTCCATCATTGTCCTCGATGCGGGTCACGAACAGCGGAGCTACCCGGATACCCTTGTTGGGGAATGCGGTATAGGCACTTACCATCTCGCCGACGGAAATCTCGCACGGGCCCAGACAGAGTGAAACGGAAGGTACTATATCACGGTTGCGGACACCGAAAGTATGTATAAGACGTTTCAGATTATAGGGATTCAGTTTACTCATGAGATAGGCCGTAATCCAGTTGTCCGAGTTTGCCAGCCCCCACTTCACAGTCACCATGTCACCAATCAGCTTTTTGTTGGCATTACGCGGCGTCCACGGTTTTCCGTTTTCATCAATCAGCGTGTATTCCACGTGGCGCACTTCGTCGCAGGGAGAAAAACCGTTCTCCATAGCCAGTGTATAAAGGAAAGGCTTGATGGTAGAACCTACCTGGCGGCGTCCCACCATGGCCATATCGTACTGGAAGTAATGGTAGTTCGGTCCGCCTACGTATGCCTTGACATGTCCGCTGCGCGGGTCCATGGACATGAAACCGGCACGAAGGAAGAACTTGTAGTAACGGATGGAATCCATCGGGGTCATAATGGTGTCTTTCTCCCCTTCCCAACTGAATACGGACATCTCCTCCGGGGTGTCGAAGGCTTTCTTTATTTCAGCTTCGGTGGCTCCGGCTTTCTTCATGAGGCGGTAGCGGTCGGACAACCTCATGGCACGTCCCAGAATCTCGTCTACCTGCTCCTGGGTCAGACGGAAGGTGTAGGGAGCTTTCTTGGCCCCTTTCTTTTCCTTGAAGAAGTAACCTTGCAGTTCCTTCAGATGCTCTGTCACGGCATCCTCGGCATACTGCTGCATACGCGAGTCGAGCGTGGTATAGATTTTCAGCCCGTCGGTGTAGAGGTTGTATTTGGTACCGTCTTTCTTGGTGTTCTTTTCGCACCATCCAAAGAGCGGATTGTTCTCCCAGTCGAGTGAATCCTCGTAGTATTTCTGCATCTGCCAGCCGCGGTAGTTGGCCTTGTCGGGCTTCTTGGCGGTGAGCACGCCGCGCAGGTATTCGCGGAAATAAGTGGCCAACCCTTCCTTGTGGTCCACACGGTTGTACTTCAGTTTCAGAGGCAATGCCTGGAGGGAGTCGCGCTCGGCTTCCGTAATATATCCCGCTTTCCGCATCTGGTCGAGCACCACATTGCGCCGTCCGCGGGAACGTTCATTGTAGCGCACCGGATTATAGAGAGACGGATTCTTGCACATGCCCACCAACGTAGCCGCTTCCTCAATCTTCAAATCTTTCGGTTCGCAACCGAAGTAGGTAAAGGCAGCAGTCTTGATGCCTACCGCATTGTTCAGGAAATCGAACTTGTTGAGATACATGGTGAGGATTTCCTCTTTTGTATAGTAACGCTCCAGCTTTACGGCAATCACCCATTCGATGGGCTTCTGGAACAGACGTTCCATCACATTGTCGGCACTGGGAGAATAAAGCTGTTTGGAAAGCTGCTGGGTGATGGTACTGCCACCGCCGGCATTCTTCTGCATCAGGATACCGCGCTTCACTACGGCACGCGTCAGGGCGTAGGCGTCAATGCCCGAATGTTCGGCAAAACGTACATCTTCCGTAGCTATCAAGGCGTTGATGATATTGGGCGACAAATCATTGTATCCCACAAACACGCGGTTTTCCTTACTATAGGAATAAGTACCCAATACTTTTCCGTCCTCGGAAAAGACTTCTGTGGCAAATTTGTAATTCGGATTTTCCAGGTCTTCCACCGGAGGCATATAGCCTATCCAGCCCTTGGCTATGGAAAAGAATATAAAGACACACACCAGCGAAATCAGTGCGATGAAAATCCATAGGATTTTGACGACTTTCCTTATCATGTTTCAGTTGCTAAAATCAAAGTTCAATAATAGGGCAAAGGTACGGAAATATATTGGATGTGCCTATGCTTTTTATATCTTTTTCAGGATAAGATTTCCGGCATCCACAAAAAAAACGCCCGTTTATTTTAATGGAAACTCTCAGTGAAATGCAAAACGATTGCAAAACAATTAGAAAACTTGAAGAAAAAATCGGAAAGGAAAAATACATCGTAATGAGCTATAATACAGATTGGGACAACGAAAACTTGCCCTCGCGCGCGTAAGAGGAGATAAGATAAGAAGAGAAGAGAAAAAACGACGTTGTCGTTAAAAAGAACGACGGCGACGGCGTAAAGAGATACCACACTTCACTGTCCGGAATGCCACACTTCGACAAGGCAAACGCCGCACTTGACTAAGGCAAATGCCACACTTGAACATTCGCGAAATGCGGCATTTACTTTGTCGAAGTGTGGCATTTCGGATGATGAAGTGTGGCATTCCGGACAACAAGCCACACGGTTAAAAAAACAGCCCATATTTCGCAAAAAACTTCCCCGCATATTTCCGTAGCCCGCATATTTTCCGTAACTTTACACTCTCGAAAAGTATAAATGAATTCAACGATATGGAAAACAGAAGTTTAGTCACCATTGCCGAGCATAGCCGGGAAAAAATCCTCTATATGCTCGAGATGGCGAAAGAGTTTGAAGCCCATCCCAATCGGCATATATTGGACGGGAAAGTAGTTGCCACCTTATTTTTCGAGCCTTCCACCCGTACACCTGTCTCTTATACACATCTGACGCTGCCGACGATCTT